>ERZ889217.261-NODE-261-length-34925-cov-131.560855_pt1 | contig 34925 bp, 36 predicted proteins | sample MGYA00521098_ERZ889217 | MGnify/ENA primary metagenome ERZ889217 (study PRJEB32303, sample SAMEA104408613) | aquatic metagenome | biome: Brackish water; feature: Pelagic; material: water | place: Baltic Sea | collected 2014-06-10T22:04:00 | depth 2,362 m ... | reverse complement strand
CGCGACGAATTGGTTCCTTGGTTTCCGGATGCTCGGTCAGAGCCGCATCCTTCATACTTTGGCGGATCTCGTAAGTGCGGACCGGCTCGCCCTCCGTTGCCGGAACCGTTTGGTAAACGTAAATGGCCATGCCAGAAAATCTGTCCGCATCCGCTCCGGGGCAAGTGATTTCACCTCCGGTTCAGGCTGGTGGCGTGATGATCGGAGGCCGTGCGGTCAAGGCGAGAAAAGCCCCGAGCAAGATAAAAGCGCCGGCCACCAGTTGTCCGGTCTGGAAACTTTCGCCGAAGAGTCCCGCCGAAAGGCCCATGGTACCCAGCGGGCAAAGCAAGAGGGCGGACTGCGAGGGTGCCGCCCCGATCTCGCGGATCCCGATGTAGTAAAGCCAGTGGCCCAAGCCGATGGAAAGGATACCGGAACCGAAAAGGACGAAATTGGTCCAAGCGCCGGCCCGCAGTACTGCCGAAGCATCGCCGAAGACCAGCATCCCGGGGAGAAGCAGGGCGATGCTGAAAAAGCCGATCACTCCGAAGCCGCTGGTGGGACCGGCCCGCGCGGTGAACTTCTTCACGAGGATGCCGTAAACGGCCCAACCGGTGGCGGCGAGCAAAGCCCACCCCAAGCCGATCCAGGGCACGTCTCCCCCAAAATGCGGCTCGGCGTCGAGCACCAGCGCGGCCACCCCGACGAGAGCCAAAAGGGTGCCGAGGATGAATTTCACACTGCGCCCAATCCACCGTTCGTCCGGAAAAAAGACCACGGCAAGCACGGCGGTGATAACCACGGAAAAGCGCCCGAAGAGCGCGTAAATGCCGGGCAGAAGGACGACAACTGCCGCGGTCTGGGCGATTTGGTGGACCACATTCGGCACCGCCGCCGCCGCGCATCCGGCCCAGTCGGAGAGCGGCAGGCGCCCGGGAGCACGCCAAAGCCTCCACCCGAAAAAGGGCGCCATGACGAGGAAGCCGGCGAGGTAGCGGTAGAAATTCTGGGTCCAAAGATCAAAAGGCCCGGCCAACCAGTATTGGAAGACCGGAGGACTCGACCAAATGACCACGGTGGCCAGCAAGGCGAGTCTGCCGCGCCAGAGCGACCGGGTGGCGGACATGCAGCTTCAGCCGACGGCGCCTGCGCCGCCGGGTTCGCGCCCTTCGTCCACCTCGATCAAATCGAATATGGTCTGGATGTCGGTGCGCCCCGCCATCCCGAGGTCCTCCAAACGGGTCCGCAGGCGCTCGGAGTAATGGTCGTTCCAGCCGCACTTGCGCAGGTACTCGTTCCACATAAAAATTTCTTTCTCCTGCGGACGGCGTCCGGTGGCGAAACACCATTCGAGCAAATCTTCATCCGAACCGCCTGACCGCACCTTGGCGGCAAGCGTGTCATAATCGACATTGAGGAACTCGCAGCAACGAAGATCGAAGCCGGACCCCAGATTGGCATGGTAATCGGACGGCAAGTCACCGGCCATCTGCATCCGGATTTTCCCGATCATGCGCGGGAAATAAACCAAACCACCCTCGCGGTCGTAAGGGCTGCGGGGGAACTTGGTCGACATCGTCCGATTTTGGACACCGAGCGGTCTAAAGTCCATCGCCATGGCGCCCCGCAGCGGCCATCATTCTTGCCGTGAAACCCGGCATGGAACTCGAATTGGAGATTGTCAGCATCACCTACGGCGGCGCCGGGCTCGCACGGCACGAAGGATGCGTGGTCTTCGTGCCCTTCACCATCCCCGGCGAGCGCGTGCGCGCCCGCATCACCCGCGTCCGGCGCGGTTGGGCCCAGGCGCAGCTGGTCAAGGTGACAACCCCCTCGCCCCACCGCGTGGTGCCTCCTTGCCCTTGGTTCACCCGCTGCGGCGGTTGCGCCTACCAGCACATTGCTTATGCGCGGCAACTCGAGATCAAAAGCGGACAGGTCGACGAAGCTTTGCGCCGCATCGGCAAGTTGGCCGACCCACCGGTCGAACCTGCGCTCCCTTCGCCGCTCGACTATGGTTACCGCAACCGCATCACGGTGCATATCGAACCACCCGACATCGGGTTTCGCGGCACCGATCCGCGCAAAGTCATCGACCTCGACCGTTGCCTGTTGGCCGGCGAGGCGGTCAATACCGCCTTGGCCCGCTTGCGGGCGAAAAGATATTGGCGTCCGGGCCCCGCGACCTTGCGCGCCAATCCCGACGCACGGGGTTTCCGCCAAGTCAACGACGGCGCGGCCGAAGTCCTCGCGGCAGTCGTGGTCGCAATGGCCGGATCCGGCGAGTTACTCGTCGATGCGTATTGCGGGGCCGGTTTCTTTGCCAAAAAGTTGCGGACCTCGTTCAGGCGCGTCATCGGCCTCGACTGGGACGAACGATCCATCACCGCGGCGGCACAAGACGCCGAGGCTCACGAGGACTATCGCAGGGGCGACACCGCCGCGTTGCTCTCGGCAGCGCTCGGTCCCGCCGCGACAACCGTTGTCCTCCTCGATCCCCCGGCCCAAGGCCTGGAGCCGAGTGTCATTGACATCCTCCTCGGCGCCCGGCCGGCCCGAGTGATTTACGTGTCGTGCGATCCGGCCACCTCGGCCCGCGACTTGTCGCGTTTGGCCGCTGGATACGAACTCGTCCGGGCGGCACCGGTCGATATGTTCCCGCAGACCGCCTCGATCGAAACGGCCTGCTTGCTGACAGCCTCTGCCGGCTAGGGACCGGAGGACGAAGGCGGCGTTCCAGCCGGCGCCGCGATCATGGAAAGTTCTCCGGCCGCGATCATGGCCGCGGGGGTCTGGGGATATGAGGTGCCGATCGACTCCAGTAGCGCTTTGGCTTCTCCCCGGCTTCCACCGGCGATAAGGAGCCGAGCTTCGGCCAGCAAGGCCATGGGGGCTGCATAAGAGGACGGGTATTTTCCCGAGGCCGTGCGAAAGGCTTCCAGAGCGGCGGCATCATTTTTCTGCATTTGGCGGATTTCCCCGAGGGTAAGCCAACCGGCCGGAGCCAACGGATGCTCGGGCTGCGCCGCGAGAAAAGTTTCCAGGGTGGACGCGGCCTCATCAGCCTTCCCCTCGGTCCGAAGAGCCTCGGCCAGGCGCAGTTGCGCGTTGCCGGCGGCAACCGTGCCGGGAAACTTGAGCAACACCTCGCGCCATCCCTCGGGACCGGCGTAGGCGCTGTAGAGCGTTTCCGCCGCACTGCGCCGTTGCGACTGCCAAAAGCTCCACGCTCCGGTCACCAGGATGAGCAGGACAACCACGACGAGCCCGCCGGCGAATTTCTTCCAATGCTCCTGCCAGAAAAGATCGCTTTCGCTCATTTCGAGGGCCGCATCGACGGCGGGCAGAAGGATGGATGGGCGCGGTGATTTCATGGGCTTAAGCGGATGCGGCAGCCCGTGCTTCGTCGGCCAAGGGCGTGCTGAGGTAACGTTCGCCGGTCGAGCAGGCTATGGTGACGATAAGTTTTCCTTTGTTTTCCGGACGCCTGGCCAACTCGAGCGCGGCATGGACATTGGCCCCCGAACTGATCCCGCCGAGGATCCCCTCCTCCTTGGCCAGCCGGCGGGCCATGGCGAAAGCATCATCGTTCGATACGGTGAGCACTTCGTCGACCACGTCGAGGTGCAGGTTGTCGGGGACGAACCCCGCGCCTGTCCCTTGGATTTTATGAGGTCCGGGTTTGACCGCTTCACCGGCACGCGTTTGCGTGATGACCGGGGAGTCCTTCGGCTCGACCGCGACGATCTTGACGCTCGGCTTGCGTTTTTTGAGCACCTCGCCCACGCCGGTGCAAGTACCCCCGGTACCAACCGCGGAAACGAAAATATCGACCTGGCCGTCCGTGTCATCCCAGATTTCCTCGGCGGTCGTCTTGACATGGATGGCCGGATTGGCCGGATTCTTGAATTGCTGGGGCATCCAGCCATTGGGCGTTTCGGCGAGGATTTGTTCTGCTTTGGCGATGGCACCCTTCATGCCTTCCGGCCCCGGGGTGAGGACAAGCTTCGCACCGAGCATGGCGAGCAGCGTACGTCGCTCGAGACTCATCGTCTCGGGCATGGTGAGGATGAGTTTGTATCCTTTGGCCGCCGCGACAAAGGCGAGCGCGATACCGGTATTACCGCTGGTCGGTTCGACAATGACCGTGTCTTTCTGGAGAATACCTTTCTCCTCGGCGTCCTCAATCATGGCCATGCCGATGCGGTCTTTAACGCTGCCCAGCGGATTGAAAAACTCGCACTTCAGGGTAATGGTTGCCCCGGCGCCTTCAGTGACTTTGTTCAGTTTGACCAGCGGCGTCCGGCCGACGGTCTCGATAATGTTTTCGAAGATTTTGCCCATGATCGGAAAAAACGACTAATGCGATTTGGTTGGATAAGGAGAAAGCCGGACCGAATCAACGCTGGATTTTCCCCATCTGCTCAAGACGGCAAAGAAAGTACCATCCATTCCCGCCCAAACGGACTCCGATGGTGAGCCTCGGGTTCCACCAGTCACGCCCTCTTTGAGCGCCAAACGGAGGCGGCGAATGTTCCCCCTGACTGGCCGGTTCCCTCTGAGCCGAGCGCTTGCCATGACTCTCCTACTTTGCCGTGCCAGCGAGGGGCTTGCCTTGGCCGGTGATGTCTTCGGGCGCGAAATCATTTTGCAAGTCGATGGTGCGCCAACCCGGCTGGTCGAAGTCCAATTTTTTCAGGTCGACCACCTGAATGGCCAGCCCGTGGTACGTACGAACGTAAGTTTTCAGGTTCGTGCGGTCATGAGCCACCGCCCACTCGGTGGTGTCCGTGTTGACCAGTCGGAGTGGACCCTCCGAAGTAAGGAGACCCTTGGTGTTCGGCGTCTGGTCGGCGGCCTCCGACTGGATCGCGCCATTGAAGATGTCGAAGGTATTGATCACGTGGAAGCCGAGGTTGACCGTGTCGGACGCAGTCGCCGCCGGGGTAGCCCAGTGCGAGAAAAGCGCGGCGCGGACGAAACGCGAAGGCGGCGACATGTCGCCGGGCAGCCCGACAGCGCCGCTGCCCTGCCCGTAGTTCACCGCAGTGAATTTGCCCAGCTTGCGCTCGGACAGGTTGACCGGCGAGAGATCGACGAAGTTGCCGACATTGATCGTCTGCCAGTCATACGGCGGCGAGTTGGTGAGCGTGCCGAGCGGCGCGTCGTGGATCTTCAGCCGGCCGCCGACATATTCGGCGATGACCACCTTACCCGTGTTGTCACCAATCCAATAGTGGACCGGCAGGACTTCTTTGAAAGGAACAAACTCCTACTGCGCGACATAGACGTCGTTTTGCAAAGCGGACACGGCTTGGTCCACGGAGGAGCAGTTGGCCGGAAGATAATTCAGCACTTCCCAGCTGCCGATCGACTTGTCCGCCGGCGCCGCCTCGGGATCGAGATTCTGCGCAAAGCCCGGCAAATAGAGCATCCCGATAGCCAGACCTTTTTCATTCTGACCGTCCGCCACCACCGTCGGCGCGATAGCGACGTTCAGCCCGACAAAACCGTAGGTGGCCGTCCACTTCTTGCCCGGTTTGCCGCCGGGCCCCGTGCCGGTAAAGTCCGTGCCGCGCGGCACAACAAGCACCTTCGAATTGAACGGATACCCGAACTCCATGGAGCGGAAATAAATCTGAGCCCCGTCGTTGGATTTAAGCTGGAATGCGGTGCAGGCCACGGCGGGTGTCGGAAGATTGAGAGCAAACGCTGCCGCGACGGCGGCCAAAGATTTCGGGAGGTTTTGCATAAACGCCAAAAATCACGGTCGCACACGCACGCGACAAGAAAATAACCCCGTGAGGGGCGGCGGTCCTTGGCCACCAGAGAGAAGGAAAGCCGAGGGAGAAACCCTCAGCGGCGGACGGCAAAAACGTGCGCCACTCGCACTTTGGGATCCAGCGCCACGTAGTTGCGGGCCCCGTGCCAGGTCCAATGTTCTCCAGTGAGCACATCTTCAACCACGTAATCGGCATCCCAAGGCAAGCCGTATTCCCAAAGAGGCCACTCCACGGCTGCAGCTTGCGTAGTGTAAGGGTCCAAGTTGACCGCAATAAGCAGAAGATTGTCTCCCCTCGCCTTGACGTAAAAAAGAACGTTGTCGTTCTCCGCGGTGTGGAAACGCAGGTTGGCCAGGTGCTGGAGCGCGGGGTGTCCTTGCCGGGCAAGATTCAACCGCGTGATCAATTCTTTGATGTGGCCCGGCGCGTTCCAGTCGCGTTGCCTGAACTGGTATTTCTCGCTGTCGAGGTATTCCTCCCGCCCGGGCAGGGCAGCATTCTCGCACAATTCAAAACCACTGTAGATCCCGTAGACCGGGGAGAGCGTTGCGGCGAGCACGGCACGGATCATGAAAGGGGCGCGACCGGGTTGCTGGAGGAAGTAGGGCAGGATGTCCGGCGTGTTGGCGAAAAGGTTCGGGCGCAAGTAATCCGCCGACCACGCCGCGCTCAGTTCGGTGCAGTATGCAGTCAACTCCTCCTTCGTGTTGCGCCAGGTGAAATAAGTGTAGCTCTGGGAGAAGCCGGCCTTGGCCAGCACACGCATCATTTTCGGCTTGGTGAAGGCCTCGCTGAGAAAAACAAGGTCGGGAAACTTGGCTCGGGTTTCCGCAATGAGCCACTCCCAGAACGCCACCGGCTTGGTGTGCGGATTGTCGACCCGGAAGGTACGCACCCCGCGTTCCGCCCACCACAAAATCAAGCTCTGCAATTCGCCCCATAAGGCCTTCCAATCGGCACAGTGGAAATCGAGCGGATAAACGTCCTCGTATTTTTTCGGAGGATTCTCCGCATACTTGATCGACCCGTCTGGCCGGTGGAAGAACCACTCCGGATGTTCCGCCACATAAGGGTGGTCGGGCGAGCAGTTCAAAGCGAAATCCAGCGCAATCTCCAGACCGCGCTTCCGGGCCTCGCCGACCAGCCACTCGAAATCCTCCAGCGTTCCGAGTTCCGGTGCCACATCGCGATGCCCGCCGCCGTGGGGGCAGCCCTCGTGCCGGTTACCGATGGCATAGGGCACGCCCGGTTCATCCGGTTGGCATTCCAGCGCATTGTTGCGCCCTTTGCGTTTGCTTGTGCCGATGGGATGGATAGGCGGGAAATAAACCACGCTGAAGCCCATCGCTTTGGCGTCATCCAAACGCGGCAAACAATCCCGGAAGGCCGAGCCCTTATCGCCGCGCCCTTCGGCGGAGCGTGGAAAAAATTCATACCACGCGGCGAATAGTGCTGCTTGGCGCTCGACCATGATACGGCCATGCGGACGAAATTCGCTGCCGATAGCACGGTCCGGAACGCGAGCCATCAAGACGGACAAATCCTTCTGCGCGGCCAAAGCCGCCGCCGCGTCGCGGGAAGCGGCAGCCAGGGTCTTGGCTGCTTCGCGCAAGATCTGCGCTGCGGCTTTGTCCGCTGTGCCCCGCGCGCCATGCTCCAAAAGATGCGCTCCCTCCCGCGCCTCCGAGGTCAAATCCGCCTGCCCGCCCTCATGTTTGCGCCGGAATTCCTCCCGCCACGTCTCGTAACCATCGAGCCACGCCTCCACCGTGTATTCGCAGTCCCCGATTGTGTTGACCATAAAAGACCCCGCCCAACCATCGTTGTCCTCGTGCTGCATCGGCACCTCGTGCCAACGCCTGGCTCCGCGCATCCGCCACTTGAGGGCCGCGGCAATGACATCGTGTCCGTCCTTGTAAATGTCCGCCGTGATCCTCACCGGGTCGCCGACCAGGCGCTTGATCGCATAGCGCCCGCAGTCCAACAAGGGCTGCACGTTTTCGATGACCACAGCAGTCTTTTTCATGATAGAAAATTCCGCGCCGCCTCGCGCACGGTTCGCGCCAAAGGTTGCCACTCTTCATTCTTTTCGCACAACGCGGCAAGGCGCTCGGAGGCCACGGGAATGTACTTGAGAAAGGCCGGTTTTCCTTTCTCCACGCCGAGAAACCCGTAAGCGCCCAGAGCTTGCATCAACCGCTGCCGTGCGCAGGCCTCGAGTTCGGCCTGCCAGACCTCGGAGTCCTCACGTCCGGTCAAAGCGGCATAAGCATCGGACAACTCCCCGCGTTCTTTCGCGCTCAAGGCCACATACGGATCGAAAAGCAGCGACGCCACATCATAGCCCGCCAGTCCGGCGCGCATTCCCTGGAAATCGATCAGCGTCACTTGGCCGTCTTTCACCATGACATTCTGCGACTGGAAATCGCGATGCACAAGGACGCGAGGAAGTGCGGCCAGATCCCGCGCCTGAATATCCATCGGCACCGCGGCACGCACCGCAGCTGTTTTTTCCGCGCCGAGAAAGTGCCCGCAAAAGTATTCCTGCTCCCAAAAATAGAGATCTTGGTCAAAGGGTTCGCACAACACCTGCCCGGCATCAGCTTCCCGCAGGTCGAGGGCATGCATCCGCGCCAGCTGCGCAAGGGCCTTGCCATAAAGTTCGCCTCGTACCAGCCACGTCTCCTCGCGGTGGGACCAGAGATCCTCCGCACCGGCGTCCTCCATGAGCATGCGCCGCCCTGGGGCATCATGAGCCAGCACGGCCGGCACCCGCACTCCGTGACGATGGAGGAAATCCGCACAAGGCGCATAGCGGCCATTCTCGGCTTTTTCCTCGCCATAATGCACCGCGACCAAGCCCGCGGCGCAGCCGGAACCACGCCAGAATCGGCGGTCGGAGCCGCCATGGTCGACCGGCGCCCACGTGCCGCCCGCCGCGGCGGGACAAACCGACCCGACCCATTCGAAAATCTCTGTCATAGGGCCGATCCTTCCAGCCTTCCTTCGGCCCGCATGCCCTCGCGCACCACGGTGTTGGCCACCACTGCATGGGCCAATACCTTGGAACCGGCCCACAAGACCGATTGACTGACCCGCGCCCCCGGCCCCACCTCGCAACCGGGCCCCAGCCAATTCCAACCGGACAGCTCGGCATCGGGGGCCACCCGGCTCCCGGGCATGCGCCACAAAGGCCAGCCCGGCGGGGCGGTCGGCGGCGGGACAAGTTTGACCTCGCCCGACGCCAAATCGGCATGGATCCGCAGGTATTCCCCCAGATTGCCGATGTCACGCCACTCGCCCCGGTCAAGCACCACACCGGCAAGCGTTTGACCCGCGCGCAGAGCCTCCAGCCAGACGGTGACAAGGGACGCCGGTTGCCCGGGGTTAATGCGCCCGAGCAATTCCGGCGCAATGACGCAAACGCCGGTGTAAAGAAAACGCGGGTCACTCGAACCAAGCTCACCGCGGAGATCGGTAACCCGCCCGCTCGCCGCATCGAAGCCGACTTGCAAGGGCCCTCCGCTGGTCCGCAGGGCCAAAGTGCACAGCGCGCCGCTGTGCGCGTGTGCAGCGACCAAAGCGGCCAGATCCAACTCGGCGAGGATGTCCCCGTTGTGGACCAGCACCGGACCGGGCAGGAGGAGATCCTCCACATTTTTCAGGCCGCCGGCGGTATCCAAGAGGAGCGGTTCATGACGGAAAAACACCGGCACCCCGGCATAGCGCGAAGGATGGGGGTATTCGGGAAAAAGACGGATGAATTGGTCGGGCAACCGGTGCGTGTTGATCACGATGCGCTCCACGCCCGCCGCGGCAAGGCGCGTTAGGGCAAACTCGCAAAGCGGAAGGCCGCAAATCGGGACAAGCGGTTTGGGAATCTGGTCGGTCAGCGGTTGCAATCGCTTACCCCAACCGGCGCAAAGCACAAAGGCTGTCCGGACCCCCTTGCTCACGCGGTCGCCTGCTCCTCTCCGCCGATGATCAGGCGCATGGTGACCATCTCGGATTGCCGGAAACCGCATTTGCGGTAAAAATCCAGCAACTTCCCCTCCCCGTACGGCGTCAGCAGGGTGATGCGGACAAACTGTTTTTCCCGGGCAAAGTCGATCGCGTGATGCAGTAGACGGCTGCCGTGTCCCTGACCACGGTGGTCGGCCCGCACCACGAGATCCTCGAGCATGATGACGAATCCGCCCTCCGCGGTGCTGATGGTGAAAAGCAGGTTGATCATGCCGATGATGCGGAGATTGTTGCGCAGGACGAAAATGCGGCCGCGGTTGGGTTGCTCCAAAATGAGCCGCAGCCCGCGGATCTGCTTGGCTTGGTTGGGATGAAAGTCCGGCTCCTGGGCGAAAAGATCCGCCAGCAACTCCGCGAGAAGAGGCATGTCCTCAAGGGTCGCCGGTTCGATGCGGAGGTCGGACATAACCTGTTTTTAGCGGGGAAAGGGGGCGAGGGGCAAGGCGCACCGCCGCTCAGTCGCGCCCGAACTTCCGCTCCAGCTCGCGCCAGGAGAATTGCAGCATGACCGGGCGGCCGTCCGGATCACAGTAGGGCAGTTGGCAAGCGAGCAACTGCGTGACAAGGGCACGCTGCTCGCGCTCGTCTTTGGCGCCACCCTCGTCGAGCGCCAGACGCGCCACCGCCCGGCGCACCGCTTCTTCGGCGGCCTGCCCGCGCAACCGCGCCGCGCCCCCCGATACGGCCGCCGCGGCAAATTCCTCCATCACGCGCTGCGGATCGCGGCCCGCCAGAAAATCGGGCAAAGCCTCAACCTTCAGCGCGCGTCCACCGAAGACCTCGACGCCGAATCCGGCCGCCGCAAGAACGGCGAGACTTCCCGCCACGGCCTCGTGCTCTCGTGCCGGCAACTCGAAAACCGCGGGGGCCAACAACCTCTGCACCGCCACTCCTCCCCCCGCCACCCCGCGCTGCAAACGCTCGAAAAGGATCCGTTGGTGCGCCGCCCGCTGGTCAAGAAGCACAAGGCCTTCACCTCCCTCAAGGAGCAAATAGCGACGGGACAAGGCGCCAACCAAGCGGAATTCCTCGGCGATCACGCGGGGAGTCGCGCCCTCGGTCCGCGGCCCCCCGGGGGGATCAGGCGGGGACTCGGGCATGACCGGCCGCGGCAATTCCGGTTGGTGCGCGACGCGGAAAGGCCTGGTTGCGGAACCATATCCCGCAGAGGGCTCAATCCGCGCGGTCAGATGAGTGCGCACCGGTTGCAACCAGTCAGCCCTGGCCTGACGCAGCGCGGCCTCCACCGCGGAGCGCAAGGACTCGCGGACCTCGGCGCCGTGGCGGAACCGCACTTCGCGTTTGGCCGGATGCACGTTGCAGTCCACGGCTTGCGGGTCTATGACAATGTGGACAAAAATCGAGGGATGGCGGCCGGGCTCGAGCATCTGACGGTAGGCCTCACGCAGTCCGGTGGAGAGAAAAACGTTCTCCACGGCGCGACCATTGACGAAAAAAAACTGGCGGCCGCGGTCGGCGCGGGTTGCACCCGGACGCGAGACGAGGCCGCTCACCCGGACACCTTGGCTCTCCACCTCGGGCATCTCGAGCAAGGCCGCGCGCTCTTCCGCTCCGTAAAGGTCCGCCACCCGGGATGCGAGCGAGGTGGCCGCCGGCAACCGGTGGACGGCGCGGCCGTCGCGCCGGTAATGCACGGCCACGCCGGGGAAGGCCAGGGCGACCGTTTCCACCGCACGGTCAAGATGTGCCGCCTCGGTGGAGGCACTGCGCAGGAACTTACGCCGGGCCGGGACATTGAAAAAAAGGGAATTCACTTCCACCGTTGTCCCCGGCGCGCAACCGGCCTCGCGCACCGCGACAATTTTACCTCCCTTGACCACCACCTCCGTGCCGGCCGAAGCAGACGCCTGCCGGGTGCGCAGGACGAATTCCGAAACACTGGCAATGCTCGGCAGCGCCTCGCCGCGGAAGCCCATGCTCCGCACGGTGGCCAAGTCCGCCGCCGAGGTGAGCTTGCTCGTGGCATGACGCTCGAGGGAGAGAAGAGCATCCTCGCGATCCATGCCCGATCCGTCATCACTGACCCTTAAAAGGACAGATCCGGCACCGCGGACCTCGACCTCGAGCGACTTCGCACCGGCATCGAGACTGTTCTCCACCAATTCCTTGATGACCGAGGCCGGACGTTCCACCACCTCGCCGGCCGCCACCTGGCTGGCCACCACGTCGGGCAAGACGCGTATACTACCCACGACTCACCCCTGTCGTTTGACTTGGCTGCGGCCCATGGTTTAGAAACATTGCACTCTGCATACATGGCCCGCCCGAACGACTCAACGCCGCGCTCCCCGCTCTCCCTCGCGCCATGATCAGGCTGAGGGTCAACCGGCATCGCCGCGGGAACCGGGACAACCTCTTTGGTTGGACCATTTTTCTCCTCCTTCTCGCCATTATCGCCGGGGTCTCATGGGTGGGCAGCTTCTACATTTTCGGACATCCGGAGAAAGCTGTCAGCTACGGCATCCTCCGCACGCTCGGGAAAATTGATGCGCCGAAACGCTTCGAGTTGACCAAGGCACCGCGCGGACAATTCCTCGACGCCAACAAACTTTTCGAGCGCTACGGCAAAATGAACCCGCGCGAACTCAAGGCCGGGAATGCCTCCCTCCTCCGCAACTACCTGCGCAATTACCAACGCAGTAAAGACCTGGTTCCTTATGTCATCGGCGATTTCAACGTGATGGGCACCTTTCGCCTCGGGCCGAACAACTTCTTCCCCGACGGCGTTGTCGCCCTTGCCCAGTCGAAAGAAAATCCGTCCGTCCTCCTCGAACTCATCTTTCCCGCCGCCGAGGCCGACGTCGGCCAACTCGAGCGCATGTTGTGCATGGGTCTCGATTTGTCATTGGCCCGCACCCTCGATCTGTCCGCGTTGATCAACGCCCGCATCATGCCCGATGGCCGCCTCAACCTCACCGCCGTTCCCCTCCTTTATGGCAGCTATACCTCGACCGACGCCACCGGCACTCTCAATCTCGAACCACCTGCCGACCTCAACATTTCAGCCGGCCTGCCGATTCTGAACCAAGCGGCGGTGGACGAAGCCGACCAACGTTACTCTGCGCAGCTCAAACCCACTGGGATCGCCCCGCGCTCACCCACCCTCATGCGCGTGCAACGCACGGAGGCAATTGCCGAAAGTGCCATTCCCGTCGCCCGAGCCGAACCGGTCCCCCCAAAGGCAGTCCCAACGCAAATCGACGGCCGGCCCGTGGCCCGGGCCCTTCCCGTCAATGCCGACCAAAGCACCATTCCGGTCGCGCGGGCCGAACCGGTCGATCCCGGTGCCGTCCCGGTCGCACCTCTCCAGCCCTTTGCCACCCCCGTTCCGTCGGTCGTCTCCGCCCTATCCGCAGACCAATGGACGGTCTACAAACCGGGCCGCATGCCGCGCGGCCGCCTCCTCGGCATCGATGCGGCAGGCAATCTGCCCGCCGAGGACACCGGGGCGGTGCAATATTTGGCCGGCGATTTTCAAGTCAGTGCCGCGGGCCAGAGCCGGGCGGTTCTGCGCGGCAGCGGAGGACAACAAAACATCCGGGTCATCGTCGACTTTCCCGGCAACATCGCGCCACCGGCCGAAGGCGAAACCGTGCAGCGCGACGCGCAGCGGCCGTTCCAGATCACCAACGTCGAGCGCGGCCCTGACGGACAGATCAACGTTTATGCCCGGGAAATCACCCGGCCCTGACGGACCCGCGGAAGAACTCCGCCGCCGCATCGCCCAAGAAGGACCGGTCGGCTTCGACCAATTCATGGCCGTCGCACTTTACCATCCACAGGGCGGATACTATGCGTGCGGGACAAACCGGACCGGACGTCGCGGCGACTTCTTCACCAACGTGAGTGTCGGTCCGGTCTTCGGCAAACTCCTCGCCACCCAGTTCGCCGAAATGCGGCAACTCCTCGGGAACCCGGATGACTTCACCCTGGTCGAACAAGGCGCCAACGATGGCCGGCTCATGGCCGACATCCTCGCTGCCTGGCCGGGCCGCGCCCCGCGGATCGTCATGGTCGAACCGATGTCCGCGCTTCGCGCCGTCCAGCAACAGACCCTCGCTCCCTGGGCGGACCATCTCACCCACGTCGCGCACGAGAACGACCTGCCCCCCTTTACCGGCGTTTTCTTCGCCAACGAGTTGCTCGACGCCTTCCCGGTCAAGATCCTCACCCGGAACGTAGGCGCATGGCACGAGCGCTGCGTCGATTATGACGGCGGACGCTTTGTCTTTGTCGAAAGGCCGTTCGCCGGGCACCCGCCCCCCGTGCCGGACGGAATCCCGCACTTCACCACGGAAATCTGTCCGTCCCTCGAGCCATGGACCCAAACCGTCGCCCGCAAACTCACCCGCGGCTGGCTCTTCCTCATCGACTACGGACATCCCGCCGCCGCGCGCCATCATCCGGCTCGTGCCGCCGGGACACTCGCCGCCTATCGGGGACATCAACGCACGGACGACCCGCTGGCCGAGCCGGGGACGCAAGACATCACCTCGCACGTCGACTTCACTGCCGTGGCCCGCGCCGCCGCGGAGGTCGGACTCTCCCTCGCCGGCTTTACCGACCAGCACCACGCCCTCACCGCACTCGCAGCCCGCACCTTTCCCGCCATGCCGGAAACGGAACTTGCGCCCGACACGGCCCGCGAAATGCGCGCCCTGCGCCAGCTCCTCCATCCCGAAAGCATGGGCACCACTTTCCAATTCCTCGCCCTCGCCAAAAACACGACCGACCCACTGGCCGCTTTCCAGTTTGCCCGCGACCCGCAGCGCGAACTCTTCTCATGAACAGTCCGACCGGCGAACAGCGCGAAGCGGCACGGCACCCCGACCCGCCGCAGCGCACCGTGATGCACCAGCGCTGGGAACATCTGCTTTTTCTCCACTGGACCGTCGAACCCGACCTCATCCAGCGCACCCTTCCACCCGGACTCCATGCCGACACTTTTGCCGGAGATGCCTGGCTCGGAATCGTCCCCTTCGCCATGCGTGCCGTGCGGCCCGCCGGGCTGCCCGCCGTCGGACCCATCTCGAATTTTCTCGAACTCAATGTCCGCACCTACGTGCACGACGACCGCGGCGTCCCCGGCGTCTGGTTCTACTCGCTCGACTGCAACCAATCGCTCGCCGTCCTCATCGCCCGCATTTTTTTCGGCCTGCCTTACCAACACGCCAAGATGCGGGCCGATTTCGGATCCGTCATCGACTACCGCTCCACCCGGCGCGGCACATCGGAGGAATCCCGTTTTGTCTGGCGGCCGGAAGGCGCGGCCCGGATCTCCGCTCCCGGCAGCCTCGAGTTTTTCCTCCTCGAACGCTACCACCTCTACTCCAGCCGTAGCGGACAACTCTTCCGCGGCACCGTGGCCCATCCCCCTTACGAATTCCGCGCGGCGCAGATCGAGGAATTCTCCGTCTTCCCCGCCACCCTCGCCGGATTCGGAAACCTCGCGCCCGAACCCCGTCACACCTGCTCCGCGGACGGCGTTGCGGTGCGTATCCTCGGGCTGGAACGGCTTTCATGAAACTCCACGGCCTCCATCACGTCACCGCGATCACCGCGCACGCACGCGACAACCATGATTTCTACACCCGTAACCTCGGCCTGCGCTTGGTTAAAAAAACCGTCAACCAAGATGACCTCTCGGCCTACCACCTGTTCTACGCCGACGGCGCCGGCACGCCGGGGACAGATCTGACTTTTTTCGATTGGCCCGCGGCACCTGAACGCCGCGGGACACGCAGCGTGACGCGAACCGGTCTGCGCGTCGGCAGCACCACCTCGCTCGAATGGTGGCACGATCGACTGGGCTCGGGAGATTCCGTCACCGAACGCAACGGAAAGCCGGTGCTGGATTTTGAGGATCCCGAAGGCCAACGCTTGAGCCTCGTCGTCGACGACGAACCGGCCGCCGCCGTCTGGGAACAAAGCCCCGTTCCCGCCGGACACCAGATCCGCGGCCTGGGTCCTTTGCTCCTCAATGTGCCAACCTTCGAACCGACCGACCGTGTCTTCCGTCAACTGCTGCACCTGCCAAACATCGGCACTTACCCCATGGACGGACGCGATGTGCACGTCTACCAAATCGGCTCGAAACCCGGAGCGGCCCGCGAACTTCATCTGCGGGTCGATCCGGACATGCCCGCCGCACGCCAGGGTGCCGGCGGCGTCCATCATCTGGCCCTCCGCACCACGCAGGCGGACTACCACGCGTGGGCGCAGCATTTGGCCGAGTCCGGTACGCCGAACAGCGGTCCCGTCGACCGCCATTGGTTCCGCAGCCTCTACTTCCGCGAACCCAACGGCATCCTCATCGAAATTGCCACCGACGAGCCCGGTTTCACCATCGACGAACCGCTCGACAGACTCGGCGAAACACTTTCCCTGCCACCCTTCCTCGAGCCGATGCGCCGCGAGATTGAGGCCGGACTAAAACCTCCGGCGTGACGCGCGGAGTCCACGCCGCTAAGCTTGGCCTTTCATGTCCAAAGAAGCTCAACAACGGATGGAAAAAATCGTCAGTCTCTGCAAGAGGCGTGGCTTCATCTTCCAGTCCTCCGAAATCTACGGCGGCCTCAACGGTTTCTGGGACTACGGCCCGATGGGAGTCGAACTGAAGCGCAACCTCAAAGACTTCTGGTGGCGCCGCAATGTCCACGAGCGCGAGGACATGGTCGGCATGGACGGCTCCATCATCATGAATCGCGCCGTGTGGAAAGCCAGCGGCCACGAGGAGACTTTCAGCGATCCGATGGTTGACTGCAGAACCTGCAAGGCTCGCCACCGCGCCGACCAGCTTCCGCAAAAAGACGGCACCCCATACTGCCCGGCCTGCGGCGGACGCGACCTCACCGAGCCGCGCGCCTTCAACCTCATGCTCAAAAGCTACGCCGGTCCGCTCGAGAACGACGACAATCTCGTCTACCTCCGCCCCGAAACCGCGCAGGCCATGTTCGTCCAATTCAAGAACATCCTCGAAACCTCGCGCAAAAAACTTCCCTTCGGCATCGCTCAAATCGGCAAAGCTTTCCGCAACGAGATCAACCCCCGCAACTACATCTTCCGTTCGCGCGAATTCGAGCAGATGGAAATCGAATACTTCTGCCGCCCCGAGGACGGACTGGCCCTCACCGACTACTGGCTCGAGGAACGCCTCAAGTTCTACGAGGACATCGGCATTCCGCGTGCGAAAATAAAAATCCACGACATTCCCGACGGCGAACGCGCCTTTTACTCGAAGAAAACTTACGATCTCGAATACGAGTTCCCCTTCGGCATGAGCGAACTTGAGGGCGTGGCTTATCGCACGGATTATGACCTTTCTGCGCACATGAAGCACAGCGGCAAGCCACTCGAGTATTTCGACGACGAGAAAAAGGAAAAATTCGTCCCGCACGTCGTGGAGCCGAGTGCCGGTGTGGACCGCACCGCCCTAGCCCTCATCTGCGAAGCCTTTGACGAAGAGGAAGTGACGGACGAGAAGGGCAACAAAGAGGTCCGCACCATCCTCCGTTTCCATCCGCGCATCGCCCCGGTCAAATGCGGTATTTTCCCGCTCCTCAAAAACAAACCCGCCCTCGTCGAAAAGGCTAAAGCCGTGGCCGCCTCTCTCCGTCCCCACATGATGGTTTTCTATGACGAAGCCGGCGCCATCGGCCGCCGCTACCGCCGGCAAGACGAGATCGGCACGCCGTTCTGCGTTACCGTCGACTTCGACACCATCGGGGAAAACGGACCCGAAAAAGTCGACACCGTCACCCTGCGCCACCGCGACTCGATGCAGCAAGAGCGCATCCCGATCGCCGGACTCCGCGCGCGTCTCGAAGCCGCTATCTTTTGATTCCATGGCGGACGACGTCCATTTGCAGGCGCGCGAACTCCGCAAGTCGTTCCGTCTCGGCAGTTCCACCCTCGAAATCCTGCGCGGACTCGACCTCACCGTGCTCCGCGGCGAGACCGTCTTCCTCTGCGGCGCCTCCGGGGCGGGCAAAAGCACTCTCCTTTACACCTTGGCCGGGCTCGAGCGTCCCACCACCGGCGAAGTCCGTTTCGAAAATGAGGACCTCTACAGCGTCTCCGCCGCCCGCCAAGCCGAACTGCGCAACACGCGCATGGGCTTCGTCTTCCAGAGCTACATGCTTCTGCCCGAATTGACCGCCTTGGAGAATGTGGCCCTTCCCGGGCTCATCGGCGGCCGCCCCGACTTGGCCCGCGCCGCCGGCTTGCTCGGGCAGGTCGGTCTCGCCGACCGTTCCGGACACCTTCCCTCCGAACTCTCCGGCGGCGAACAGCAACGCGTGGCCATCGCCCGCTCGCTGGTCAACCGTCCGGGCATGCTCTTCGCCGACGAACCCACCGGCAACCTCGACTCCCGCACCGGCGGGGAAATCGTCGACCTCCTCCTCGGTTTGGCCCGGGAGCACGGCACCACGCTCCTCGCCGTGACCCACGACACCAACCTCGCCGCCCGCGGTGACCGCGTCCTCCACATCCGCGACGGCGCTTTGGAGGAGGCTTGAGACCCCTCTCCCCGCAAGCCAACTTCCGCATGAAAAAAAACCTCACCCTCGTTCTCGCTTTGCTCGCCGGCGGAGCCTTGACCGACCCCGCGCGCGCCGCGGAGGCACCCCACGAAACCCCGGTTCCGGTCGCCGCGGCAGATTATGTGTCCGCCGAAACGATCGACGGCGCCGGCTTGGTGCTTGATCCCCTGGCGGAACCGGATGGCGCCAGTTTGCGCTTTTCCGGCACCGGTCCGCGGGGACGATTTGACCTTTCCGGCCGGGAAAACCTCGCCGCCTACGCCGCCATGCTCCGCGCCATCGCCGAACTCGGGAAGATGGATCGCGAAAAAATGTTCGGCCGTGCCGCGGGCCAAGCCGCCAAGGCACCGGTCGAAGCGGCCGCCAAGCTGGTGACCGATCCGGCCAAGACACTCTCCGCCCTGCCCAAGGGGGCAATGAACTTCCTCAAACGCACCGGACGTCAGATCAAAGAAAACAGCCGCCAGATCGCCGAAGGCAGCGCGAACTCCACGGCCGCCTCGGACCTCATCGGTCTCGGCAGCATCAAGCGTCAGTTGGCCGTCTCCCTCGGGGTTGACCCCTACCTGCCGGACGAAACCTTCCAAAATGCGCTGAACGAAACCGCCTCCGCGGCTTATTTCGGCGGTATCGGGGTCAAGGCCCTCACCATGCTGGTCGCGCCTGCGGCCGTCTCCGGAACAGTCACCGGGTTGAATATCAGCGGCAATCTGACGAAAAAAATCGTCTCGTCCTCCGCGGCCGACTTGCGCGCCTCGGATCGTGAAGACTTGAGTTCGCTCGGCGTGCCGCCGGACACCATCGCCGCGCTCTTCGCCAACCGCTGGTTCACCCCCGCATCGACCACCGTGCTGGTCGATGCCCTCAAGCAACTGGGGACGAAGAAAGGCATCCCGCGATTCGTCGCCGCCTGTGCCGGGGTGGAGGATAGCACGGATGCGACCTACTACCGGGAAGTTGCCGCCCTGCTCGCACGTCGCGTGGCCGCGCAGGGACCGCTGGCCCGCCTTGAGATGTTCCATGCGCTGCCGGTGGCCGTTTCGCAGCAAAACGAGCTGGTTGTTCCGTTGCCAGCCGACCTCCTCTGGTGGACCCCCACCGCCGATGAAATTTCCCAAGCCTTGCTCCAGGGCGAAGGCGCTCCCCCCGCAGGGGCCGAATTGTGGACCGATGGACAACTCACCCCCATGGCGGCCGCCGCCTTGCGAGAACGTGGCTACACCATCTCGACGGTCGATTGATACGGTCCCGCTTGCTCCTGTCGCCGGCGGCCGATAACCTGCACCTTCAATAAATTAAATAATATGGCCTACGAACTTCCACCTCTTACTTACGCAAACAACGCCCTCGAGCCGAACATCGACGCGCGCACGATGGAAATCCATCACGACAAACATCATCAGGCTTACATCACCAACGCGAACAACGCGCTCAAAGACCATCCCGACCTCGCGGCCAAACCGGTCAACGAACTGATCGCCGACCTCTCCTCTGTGCCCGAGGCCATCCGTACCGCCCTGCGCAACAATGCCGGCGGCCACGCCAACCACTCCTTCTTCTGGACCATCATGGGCCCCAACGCCGGCGGTGAACCCAAGGGCAAACTCGCCGAGGCGATCAACACCAAATTCGGCAGCTTCGACGCTTTCAAGGAGGCCTTTGAAAAGGCCGGGGCCACGCGCTTCGGCAGCGGTTGGGCTTGGCTCGTGGTCAACAACGGCCAACTCGAAGTCGTCTCCACCGCCAACCAAGACAGCCCCCTCATGGGTAAGGCCGTGGCCGGCGTGGAAGGCACGCCCATCATCGGCTGCGACGTCTGGGAGCACGCTTATTATCTCCACTACCAAAACCGCCGCCCCGATTACCTCAAAGCCTGGTGGAATACCGTTAACTGGGACCAAGCCGAGAAGAACTACCTCGCCGCGCTCTAACCCGCACTCCACATCTCTCACCAAAAACCCGAGGCCCCGCCGCTTCGGGTTTTTTTCTTTGCTCGCCGCCTCCTCCTTGAGCCGGCGGCCAAAGCCGAGATAGCATCCGACCATGATCCCTCCGCAAAAACAAATGACCGGCATGCTCGGTCACCCGGTGGCCGAGAACCCGATCGACCGGATGTTCGACGCGGTCTATGCGCACTACGAGCTCAACTGGCAGTTTTGGAAGAACAACATCGCTTTCGAAAAAGATCTGGCTCTCGTCTTGCCCGCTTTGGCACCGCTCGGCTACCGCGGGATGTGCGTCACCGTGCCCTACAAAGTGGCGGTTATTCCGCTGCTCGACGAAGTCGACGATGACGTGCGCGCCATCGGCGCCGCCAATTACGTGACGATCGAAAAGGGTCGTCTGGTCGGCCACAACAACGACGGCAAGGGCGTGGTCAAAGCGATCGAAAAAGTGGTGCCTCTGCGTGGTCAGCACGTGGTCATGCTCGGCGCCGGCGGTGCCGGACGCGCCATGGCCGTGGAAATCGCCTGGGCCGGAGCCGCCAAGATGACCCTTGTGACACGCCGCGAAGAGCAGGGGCGCGAAGTGGCCGCCCTCGTCGAGAAAGCCAGCGGCGTGCCCTGCCAATGGCAGGCATGGCAGTCCGAAGTGGAAGTGCCGGCCGGCACCACATTGCTCATGAACGCCACCCATCTGGGCTGCGCGCCCGAACTGGAACCTGTGCCGGTGCGTTGGGATACATTGAGCACGGACTGCACCGTGGTCGATGTGATCACCAATCCACGCATCACCCCTTTCCTCGCCACCGCCCGCGACCGCGGCTGCCGCACCGTCGACGGGGTGGAAATGCTCGTGCAATTGGCCATGCAAATTTTCCAGCGCTGGACCGGCCTCGTCCCCGAGGAATCCGTCTTCCAGCGCGCGGTGGCCGAGGCCCTCGGCGAATAGACGCTCGGGCCGCGCTTTGACTTCACCCTTCGAAAATCTAAACTCCGTCCTTCTTTCTTCATGGCCTACCTCAACGAAAACTATTCCAAACTCAAAGCCGGCTACCTCTTTCCCGAGATTGCCCGCCGGGTCAAAGCTTTCACCGAGGCTCATCCCGACGCTGCCGGCCGGGTCATTCGCTGTGGGATCGGCGATGTGACCGAACCCCTCCCCGCGGCCTGCCGCGAGGCGCTGCACAACGCGGTCGATGAACTCGGCCACCGTGACACCTTCCGTGGATACGGACCCGAACAAGGCTACGACTTCCTCCGCCAAGCCATCGCACAACACGACTTCCGCGACCGCGGACTCGACCTTGCCGACGACGAAATCTTTGTCTCCGACGGCTCGAAGTGCGACTGCGGCAACATCCTCGACATCTTCGGCCCCGGCAACCGCGTGGCCATCACCGATCCGGTCTACCCCGTCTACGTTGACACCAACGTCATGGTAGGCAACACCGGCGAGGCCGACGAGACCGGCGCCTACAGCGGCGTGGTCTACCTGCCCTGCACCGCGGAGAACGGCTTCGTTCCCGCCATCCCCGAGGAACCGGTCGACCTCATCTACCTCTGCTATCCAAACAACCCGACCGGCGCCGTGGCCACCCGCGAACAACTCGCGGCCTGGGTCGATTACGCGCGCAAGCATCACGCCATCATCCTCTTCGACGCCGCCTACGAAGCCTACGTGCGCACGCCCGGCATCCCGCACTCCATTTACGAGATCGACGGCGCCCGCGAGTGCGCCATCGAGTTCCGCAGCTTCTCCAAAAACGGCGGCTTCACCGGCCTGCGTTGCGCCTTCACTGTCGTGCCGAAATCGCTCCACGGGCAAACCCGCGGCGGGGAAAGCAAACCGCTCTACCCGCTTTGGCTGCGCAACCACACCACGAAGTTCAACGGCGTCTCCTACCCCGTGCAGCGCGCCGCCGAGGCGATCTACTCGCCCGAGGGGAGGCAAGAGGTCGATGCGCTGGTTGATTTCTACATGGAGAACGCCCGCATCCTACGCGAGGCGGTAAGCGGGGCCGGGCTCCGGGTTTATGGCGGCATCGACGCGCCCTACCTCTGGGTGCGTGGACCCGAGGGCGTCCCCAGTTGGACCATGTTCGACTTTCTCCTGCGCGAGGCCAACATCGTCATCACCCCCGGCAGCGGCTTCGGGGCGGCCGGCGAAGGTTACTTCCGCATCTCCGCCTTCAACAGCCGCGAGCGCGCCATCGAAGCAGCCGGTCGCCTCGCCGCACTGGACTTCACAAAGGCCGGCTAACCCGCCTACCCTCCGGTCAATGAAAGCGCTCCTCCTCCTCGCCCTCGCCGTCACTTCCGCCGGTTGCGCGAATCGGGATCCTTACCAAGACCCCACCTACGCCCTGCAGCGTGATCTTTACCATCGCAACCAGAAGTGGGACGCCTTCCAAAACCGCCAATTCTTGCGGCGCCAGGCGCAGGACCAGCGTTATGAGTCGTGGTTCAACAGCGTGATGGAGTAGCGGGGATCAAAATCCCTGCGCCACGCGCTGCAATTCTTGCTGGAAAGTGATCACGTCCGCTTGGGAAGGACGGTAACCCGGCGTGACCGGGTTCAGGCCGAGGCGTCCGGTCTGATCGAGCATCCAGTCGGCCGTTTCGCCATCGGAAAAAGTCACCTTCCCACTGGCCATGGACTGCGGCTTGGTGATGCTGTCCATCGTCACCCTGACCCCGCCGGACGCCGGCTCGGAGCGCGCACTCTCGCCTTCCTGCTTGGCCGCGGCCAAGCGATCAACCGCCTCGCTTTGCCTGGGCTGCTCCTCGAGTTGCAACTGCAGGTCGTCGACCAAAAATCGTACGTCCATGTAGGTGACAGTCATGGCACATTCCTCCTTCAAGCGTTTCTGCACCTCGGCCAGCGATGCCCCGTTAGTGACCCAGGCAGCGACCAGTTTTTTTTGCTCTTCGGTCAGATTCATCAAAGGTGAAGCTAGCGCAGGGCCCTGCGCCTGAAAAGCCCCGCGGTCCGTCTTGACATCTGCGGCTTGCACATTCTCCACCATGGATTATGGAGAAGCCATGCCACGATCTCTCCGCTATTGCACCGCCCTGGCCGCCGCCGGTTCGCTCGGTGTTTCGGGCTGCGAAAACTTCAGCTCCACCGAAGCGGGACTCCTCGCGGCCGGTCTGGCCGGGGCAGCCACCGGTATCGCCCTCGGCACCACCGGCGTGCCGGCAAGTTCCGCCGTGCCCATCGCGCTTGGCGCCGCCGCGGGAGCGGGTGCGCTCGCGGTGGCCGCAACAAACATGCAGGTCGGACGCGACCAACGCATGCTGGCCGAACAACGTGGACAAATGCTCGTGGCCCAAGCCCAGCAACGCGGAGCGCAAAACATTCCCCGCTACATTCTTGTCGACACCATTTCCGCGCGGCCGACTGGCGGCGGACGTCCCGTCATGATTTTCGATACCGCCTCCGGCAAAGTGGCCAGCAACCGCCTCTACTATGTCGGCATGCCCGTCGGTCCCTACGGCTATACCGAAGCGCCCCCCGGTATCATGGGCAACTACTAACCTGGCCCCCGGCGGACCCGACCTGCATGGAGGACCATCCTCCCTTCCAAATCCTCCCGCTGGAGCGACGCGCCAAGGTCTTCGGCGTCGACTACGCCGTATGCCCGCAACCGGATGGTGGCGGGCTGTACATCAGCCGGCCGGCATGGCATTGGTCCGCTTACCTCCAGCCGGACCGCTGGTGGAACCGCCAAGATTTGAGCGTGCGGGGCGAGCGGCTCGGCGGCAGCACCGGCACCGTCTACCGCGCGCGGAGCGCCCCGGACAGACTCCCTCCCCGTGACCTTGTGGTGAAATTCTCGCGACTCGCGCAGGACGTCCCCCTTTTCATTCCGGACGAATTCCTCGATTCCCTGCCGGACGGTGCGGTGGCCGATGCGCGCTTCCTCTCGCCCTTCGCCGAATTCGGGCTGCTCCACCAACTGCGCCACAACATCCTCAACCACGGGACACACCGCTTGCGCACCAAATTGCCGCTCGCGATCTATTCCCCCCCGGAAAAATACCCCTTGTGGCAGACTGGACGTCATCTGGACGTCTTCCGCACCCACCAAGAGGCCATGGCCGAAGACCAGTTCGAGAACGGACTGGTCCAGGTCACCCTTGATCCCGAGCGGGACTACATCGAAATCTTCGCCTGGATCGATGGCATCGATGCCGAGGAGGCTTCCCAACTCGGTTTGCTGGACGAGGAACTCTTGGTCCTGCTGACCCGTTCAAGCAACCACGCCCTGTCACGACTCGGTTACCGCGTGCTCGACAACAAACCGCGCCATCTTATTGTCCGCCCCCGTGCCGACGGCACTCTCCTCCACCGCCACGGCAGGATCGTCTACACTATGATCGACTTCGAGTTGCTCCAGCGGCACGAGGATGCGGCACAAATGATCAGATGAACAAAGCGGGAGTGGATCGCGATGTCGCTGCCGCCATCCGTGACCAAAACAAATCCCGCACCGTGATCAGCGCCGCGCCATGAAAAGGCGTAGCACATACCAGAACATCATAGCCATGCCGGCGAAAAGCTGGATCGAGGCCGCCACGTCGGCGCTGGGCGGGAATCCGCGCATGATATTCGATGTCGTGTACAGCACCGAGCCGCCGGCCAGCGCGATCATGGCCACACTAAACCAGGTCCCCAGGTCGAAATTGAAAAGAACGGCACAGACAATAACCCCCAATCCAAACAGCCCTCCCCAAATGAGAAACGAGCGCAGAAAGGAAAAGTTTCTCCCGGTGGTCACCACCACCGCCGTGAGAAGCAGGAATCCTCCGATCGTGGCCTGCGCCGCACTGGCAATGACCCCTGGTGCCGCGCTGTTCGCCGCGGCCAGCAGGGGGATGGTGATGAGCGCCTGCAAAAGCACGTAGAGGAAAAATCCGAGGTATTGCAGGGGCCGTGGGACGGACGGCACGGCAATCAGCGTGGCCACCCACGAAAGGAGCATGAAGCCGCCGAGCACGACGAGCCAGGAGACAGCGGAAAAAATTTGCAGCACGGTATCGGCCATCCCGCTGCGGAAAAACCAAACCTCCAAACCGACAAACAGGAGGACGGCGAGGATAAGATGCGCGTACACCCGGACCAGAAAAGAACCCTGATCCCGCGCGGCCAAGTCGGAGACAGGCATGGAATAAGTGGACATGATTAAAGAATTACCCAATCCCGCGCGGGCAGCACGCTTTACTTTTTGGCCCGCGGATGGAATTGACGATGCGCCTTGTGCAAGCCGCGCGTGTCGACCTGGGTGTAAACTTGCGTCGTCGCAATATCGGCGTGGCCGAGCAGTTCCTGGATGATCCGCAAATCGGCGCCACCTTGGAGCAAGTGGGTGGCGAAGGAGTGCCTCAGCATGTGCGGATGGACGTTTTTTTCCAAACCGGCCCGCGCAGCCAACTCCCCGAGCAATTGCCAGATGCGCTGGTTGGTCAATTTTCTTCCCCGCACGGACAAAAACACTTCACCGCCCGTTTTCGGTCCGACCAGTTCGGGACGACCCGAGGAAAGGTAGCGCCGGAGCGACTTTCGCGCACCTGAACCGACCGGCACCAGGCGCTGTTTGTTCCCTTTGCCGACCACGCGGATGAAACCCTGTTCCAGATCGAGATTTTCCAAGCGTGCCTGGCAGATTTCGGAAACGCGCAACCCGCTCGCGTAAAGCAATTCAACGATGGCGCGGTCGCGCCTTTCCAGCGGTGTCCCTCCGCCCGCAGCCTGGATCAGGCGGGTCACCTCCGGGCCGGACAGCGTCTCGGGCAAATAGCGCTCGACCTTCGGCACGCCGAGAAATTCAGTCGGGTCAACCCCCAGCATTTTGCGCTGCACAAGAAAGCGGAAAAAAATGCGCAAGGCCACGGCATGAAGGCGGATGGTTGCCGCGGCCGCGCCACCCTTTTTGCGCCAGCCTAGAAATTCGCCGATTTGCTCGGGGGTCACCGCCGGCCAAACCGCTCCACGACCAGACTCCGCCGACCAACGGACAAAAAGTTCGAGCGAGGATCGCGTGCTCAGCTGGTAGTTGTCGGAAAGTCCCCGCTCGGTGGCGAGATAAAGGATGAATTGGTCGATTTCCGCGTTCACGCCGGACGCCGTCCGAGGGCGAGGCGTTCGTAGGCCTCGCGGTATTTCGCCGCGGTCTGCGCGATGATCTCCGGCGGCAAGTGCGGAGCGGGGGGCTGCCGGTCCCAACCGGACTGCAACAACCAGTCCCGCACGAATTGTTTGTCGAAACTCGGAGGATGCTGGCCCGGATTCCATGCCTCGGACGGCCAGAAACGCGAGGAGTCGGGCGTGAGGCACTCGTCGATCAGCAGGAGTTCGTCGCCGAGCAACCCGAATTCAAACTTGGTATCGGCGATGATCACGCCGGCCCGCGCAGCCTGCACCCGGCCGTAGTCGTAGACCTCGAAGCTGGCCTCGCGCACCGCGTGGGCGAGATCATCGCCGATCAGGCGGCGGCATTTTTCCCAAGTGATTGCTTCGTCATGACCCTCGGATGCCTTGGTCGTCGGGGTGAAAAGGGGTTGGGGAAGTTTGGCTGCCTCGGGCAGACCGCGGGGCACGTCATGTCCGCCCACCGTGCCGTGCTTCCGGTATTCCTCCCAAGCCGCCCCGGCCAGATAACCGCGGACGACACATTCGACGGGCAGGGGCTTTGTCTGGCGGCAGAGCATGGCGCGACCGGCCAACTCGCCGGCAAAGGGCTGCAACTCGGCGGGAAAAGTGGCAAAGTCCACCGAAAGGAGGTGATTAGGCATAAAGTCCAGCCGCCCGAACCAAAAAGCGGAAAGCTGGGTCAACAACTCACCCTTGCCCGGGATCGGGTCGGGCAAGATGCAGTCGAAGGCGGAGAGACGGTCGCTCGCCACCAGAAGTACGCGGTCTCCCGATGCATAAACCTCGCGGACCTTGCCGCAGCGAACCAGTTCCCAGCCGGGAAATTTAAGTTCCATCATCGGGAAATTGTTAATATCTGTCCGCCCCCTTTCCGCAAAGTACAAAGAAGGGGGCCGCAAATTCCTTGGATCCACCCCGCGCCTCGCCTACCCTGCGCGGTTCTATGGAATTCATGACCTTTCTCGCCCAAGCCGCACCCAGCGCCCCCGAGCAACCGCCGGCGCTTTTCCAATTCCTCCCGCTCATCATCATTGCGGTCCTCTTCTACTTCCTGCTCATCCGTCCGCAGCAGAAAAAACAAAAGGAACACCAGAAGCTGGTTACCGCGATCAAAACAGGTGACAAAGTCATCACCAGCGGGGGAATGCACGGCATCGTGGCCAACGTCAAAGAATCAACCATCCTCCTCAAGGTCGCCGATAACGTGAAAATCGAAATGGACAAAGCCGCCGTTGTTTCGGTGAGCAAGTCCGCCGAAGACTGACCCCGCCGCGCGCCCGACTTCGCGCCACCACCCAATCATGAGCCCGACCCTCACCTTCACCTTTGGCCTGCTTCTTCTCGGCCTTTTCATCTGGTATTTTTTCACCGACCTCTCCCTCCGCAAGAGGATGATCGGGCTCGTCCTCACCGTCCTGCTCCTCACCTTTTGCCTCGAAGCGGTCATACCGCCGGAGAAGAAAATACGACTCGGTCTCGACCTGCAGGGCGGTACCTCCTTTCTCCTCCGACTGGTCGGCCAAGACGGGGAGGAAATCACCCCGACCACCCTCGACCAGGCCATCGAGGTCATCCGCAAACGCGTGGACCAATTCGGGGTGAGTGAACCGGTCATTGCCGCCCAAGGCCGCGACCGCATCCTCGTCCAGATCCCCGGGCTCGACACCGAAAAACTCGCCCAGACCCGCGAGCAACTCCAACGCGTGGCGAAGCTCGAGTTCGCCCTCGTTCACCCGCAGAGCGACTCCGTCCTGACCCAAGTGGAGGCCGGTCAAGGGGTTCTTCCGCCCGGTTATGTCGTCAAGGAATACGCCGAAGTGATCGAAGGCAAAGAAGAGACTGTGCGCTTGCTGGTCAAACAGCGCGCCGACCTCACCGGTGACCGCGTCACGGCGGCCAATCCGTTTTACGACGTCGCGGGTTACGGCGTGGCCATGACACTGGACAGCGAGGGCGGCACAATCTTCGGCGATCTCACGGCCAACAACGTCGGCCAGCGCCTCGCCATCATGCTCGACGGCGACGTGCAGAGCGCCCCGAACATCCGCCAACCCATCTACGGCGGCGAAGCGGTCATCACCGGAAACTTCTCCGACGAAGAGGCCCGCAACCTGGCCAGCGTTCTGGAAAACCCGCTCAAGACACCGGTCGAGATCGAAGAGACCCGCAGCGTTTCCTCTTCACTCGGAGCGGACTCCATCCGTAGCGGCGTCGGCGCCGGTCTCCTCGGCCTGGCCCTCACCCTCCTTTTCGTTCTCGCTTATTACCGGTTGGCCGGCCTCGTCGCCTGTTTGGCCCTGGCAGTCAATCTCATCCTCCTCTTCGGGGCGATGAGCATGTTCAATTTTGTCCTCACCCTGCCCGGTATCGCCGGCATCATCCTGACCATCGGCATGGCCATTGACGCCAACGTCCTCATTTACGAGCGCCTCCGCGAGGAAATGGCGGCGGGCAAATCGCTCGGGACCGCGGTCAATTCGGCCTACAACAAGGCCTTCTCCGCCATCTTTGACGCCAACGTGACCACCCTGATCACCTCGGCCATTCTTTTCTGGCAAGCCACCGGCCCGGTCAAGGGTTTCGCCATCACCCTGACTCTCGGCATCATCGCCTCGATGTTTTCGGCGTTGCTTTTCACCCGCACGATCTTCGGGTTCCTGCTGGACAATTTCGGACTGAAAAAATTGCGCATGCTTAACTGGATTCCGTCCCACAGCATCGATTTTCTCGGCAAACGCCACATCGCCCTCGCCGCGTCCCTTGTCCTCATTCTCGGTTCGGTCGGATTTTTTGCCTGGCGCGGAGAGAAAAACTTCGGCGTCGACTTCACCGGCGGCGACCTTGTCGTGTTGGCCGCGACCGCGAACGTCCCGCTGGCCGACCTGCGGCAGAGTGTCAAAGCCGCCAGCCTGGGCGAAGCCACCCTGCAAACCGCGACGGAGGAAGGCCGCGAACTCATCACCGTGCAAAGTCGTTTCGGCACCGCCGATTCTTTGGTCACCAAATTGCAGCAGGATTTCCCCGCGGCCGGCCTGACCATCGAACAAACCGATACGGTCGGACCTCGGGTCGGCAAGGAACTGGCCGGACGCTCGCTCTTCGCACTGGCCCTCGGCCTGCTCGGCATCCTCGTTTACGTCACACTGCGCTTCGAATTCTCCTTCGCCCTCGGGGCACTCGTCGCATTGCTCCACGATGTCGTCATCACCATCGGCGTCTTCTCGCTTCTCGGCCGGGAAGTTTCCCTCGTCATGGTCGGCGCCGTGCTCACCATCGCCGGCTACTCGATCAACGACACCATTGTGGTCTTCGACCGCGTCCGCGAGGGACTCAAGTCCGGACGCCGCGGCACGGTCGCGCAAATCATGAATGCGTGCATCAATGAAACCCTCGGCCGCACCATTCTGACCGGCGGCACCACCCTGCTGGCCACGTCGGCATTGTTTTTCCTCGGCGGACCGGTTCTCAGCGACTTTGCCCTGGCCATCATCATCGGCGTGCTTATCGGAACCTACTCGTCCATCTTCGTCGCCGCACCCATTGTTCTTTGGTGGGGCAAACGCACCGGCAAAAGCATCAAGCGTGAAGTGCTGGGCGATCCGGAAACCGCAACGGTCTGAGTCCGCTTCCGCTCGCGGCGCGTGGTGTCCTTCCACTTCCCATGGAAACCATCGTTATCGGCCACCGCAACCCGGACATGGATTCGGTCTGTTCCGCCGTGGCTTACGCCGCGCTGAAGGAACGGTTGGGCGAAAAAGGTGTCCGCCCGGCCCGCGCCGGCGCATTGAACGAACGTATCGCTTTCGTTCTCGAAAAATTCGGCGTGCCCCAACCCGAATTCCTCCCCGATGTCACCCCGAGGGTGCGCGACGCCATGATCAAGGATTACGTCGGGATCCGTCCGGACCAACCGATCGCCGAGGCCCTCGGCCTGATGTCATCCAAACGCCTGCGCGCCCTTCCCGTGGTGGATGAAGACCTGCGCTTTCACGGCACGATCAGCGAAAACAAACTGCTCGGATTGGTCATGCCCTCGCGCCAGACGGCCCAGCAGGCCCGCGAAGTGCTGGCCAGCCTCGCCAATATCGCGGGGACATTCGAAGGACGCTCGCTCACCGGGCCGCTCTCTTCCCACGAAGAGACGTATGCCCTCGTGGTGGCCGCGATGGACGCGGACACCTTCGCCAACCGCCTTCGCAATCTCGAACCCGCACGCACCGTCCTTTTCGTCGGCGATCGTGAGAACGTGCACCGCACCGCACTTCAAGGCGGGATCAGCGCGCTCGTCGTCACCGGCGGGGCCGAGGTTGATCCCACCTTTGCCGCTGAGGCGCAGGCCGCCGGCATGGCCGTCATTACTTCCCCGTGGGACACCGCCACGAGTGTGATTTTTGCCCGTGGCGCCATGGTCGCCCGGCACGCGCTCGAGGAGGTTCCGGAAAAATTCGACGGCGACGCCCCGCTCGAATTGGCCCGCCGCAGCGTGGCCCTCTCCAACAAATTTATTTTCCCCGTGCTCGATAGCGAGGCACGGTTGGAGGGCATCCTTTCCAAGAGCGACTTTCTCAAGGGACCCTTGCGGCAGCTCATCCTTGTCGACCACAACGAACTTTCGCAGGCCGTTCCCGGAGCAGACAACTTGCCCGTGATCGAAATCATCGATCACCACCGGCTCGGCAACCGGTCGACCGAGGCTCCCATCCTTTTTCTCAACCAGCCCGTCGGGTCGACTTGCACCATTGTTGCCGACCTCTATCAGCGGTCTGGTCTCGCCCCCGAACGCTCCGTGGCCGGACTTCTTCTCGCCGGCATCGTGGCCGACACCCTGAACGGCACATCGCCGACCGCCACGGAAACCGACCGTCGGTTTCTCGCGGACTTGGGGGTGGCCGCAGGTATTAGTGCCGGAGACCTCGCGGCGGAAATTTTCGCCGTTGGCTCACCCTTGCAGACCATGAGCCCGGACAAAGTTGTCGGGGCTGATGCCAAACAGTATGAGGAAAAAGGACTCCGCTTCAGTGTGGCGCAAATCGAAGAAGTCACCTTTGCCAACTTCGACTCCCAACGCGAACACCTCCTCGCGGCGCTGCGCGAGCGGGTCCGGTCCGAAGGCCTTTTCTTTGCCGCTCTGCTCGTGACAGACATCAACGAGCAAAATTCTTATCTTCTCGTCGAGGGAAACGGCGACTTCCTCCGCTCCATCACTTACCCGGAGCAATCGGACCGCGTTTGGTTCCTCGAAGGCGTGGTTTCGCGCAAAAAACAACTCCTGCCCTACCTGACCGAGTGCCTGGCCCGGGTCCGCTGACCCCGCCGGACCGCAAAACGGGGGCCTTGGCGGGGCCGGAATCATGTGTAAAGCGTTGGTTTTCAGTGGATAAAAGTATTATTTGACGCCCCGCGGCACCGCCTCCTACGCTTCCTTACCCCCAAAACGCCTAGAAAGGATGTGAATCACTAATGCCCGAAGTCATCGTTCGCAAAGGAGAGTCGATTGACCGCGCGATCAAGCGGTTGAAATCGAAACTAGACTCCGAGGGAATCATGGATGAGGTGCGTCGCCTGCGCGCTTTTGAGACGCCGACCCAGAAAACCCGTCGTAAAGCCAAGGCCAACGCCAAACGCGCCAAAATGAAGCACCGCTTCAACCCATCCTGAGTCCATCCGTTCCAACTCCGCGCATCTTCCTTGCTGGCTGTGGCTACACCGGCGAAAGATGCGCGGATTTTTTTTGCGAGGCAGGCAGCGAGGTCACCGCTCTTGTTTCCTCGGAAGAATCCGCCCGGCGACTGGCCGGCAAACCCTACCGCGTCATCGCCGCGGATGCCGCGGATCCCGGACAACTGCAGGCCGCCTTGACCGGCCAACCCAGCCCCGACCTGCTCATCCACTGCTTGAGCGGTAAAGATGGCCGCAACCCGGAAGCTTACCGCACGGTTTATTGCCAGACCCTGCACAATCTTCTCGAGCTTCTCGATCCCGCCTTCACCGTTTTCACCAGCAGCACATCGGTCTATCCGCAAAACGACGCCACCGAAGTCGACGAATCATCCCCGACCGGCGGCACACCGACCGGCGACGTCTTGCTCGAGGCCGAGCAACTTGCCCTGCAGGCAAATGGGGCCGCCGTCCGTCTCGGCGGCATCTACGGCCCGGGCCGGGCCCGCTTCATCGAGGCCGCCCGCGCCGGCCAACCCCTTCCTTTCGGTGCCCCCGACGCCTTCATCAATCTCATCCATCGCGACGATGCCGCCCGCGCCCTCTTCCACATCGCATCCCAGCGCCAACCCGGCATCTTCAATGCCGTCGACGACCACCCGTCCCGTCGTGACGATCTGGCCGAATCCATCCGCACAGGCGCGCCGACGCCGGCCCATGGACACAAAATCTCAACCGGCAAGCGTGTCCGCAACACCAAGCTCCGCCGCACCGGATGGTCCCCCCGATACCCCTCCATCCTTGATGCGGTCGAATCCCGTTCTTTTTGAACCGCTTCAAGAAAAGTTTGCTTCCCCGTCCTCATGCGGCCGGTCCTGAAGCCAGTTGGGCAAACCGGGTGCGGTCCGGATCTCCAAGGTCCGGAAGGTGTTGGCTTAAAAAGCCAATTTAACCCACCCTTTTGAGCATGCAGAGGCTCATCGACAACTGGGTCTACGGCGGATTCCTTGCCGCGATCCTTATTCTCGGCCTGTTTGCGGCCATCGGCGGTGACTGGAGCGCGGCACTCTGGCTCGTGGCGATTCAGCTGCCCATCTACATGATCCACCAATACGAGGAACATGACGCTGATAAGTTTCGGATTTTTGTCAACCAACTCGTGGGCCACGGACGGGATGTCCTGACGCCAAAAGCAGTCTTCATGATCAATATCCCGGGCGTCTGGGGCGTCAATCTGGCGGCCATTGCGCTGGCCCACTTGGTCAATATGGGTTTCGGACTCATCGCGATTTGGTTGACGCTCCTCAATGGCATCATCCATGTCGCCCAAGGCGTGGCGCTCCGCCGCTACAACCCTGGGTTGGTCACGGCCGTATGCTTGTTTTTGCCCGCCGGGATCTTCGGGATTTGGGGGCTCCACGCCGCCGGGCATGGCTCAGCCCCGTGGCAAGCACTCGGTCTGGGCGTAGCGCTTACTATCCACCTTGCCATCATCGCCCACGTGCGGGGGAGAATGAAAAAGTTGGATGCTCGGTGAAAGCGGCCCGGTCAGGCGGCACCGATCGCCGCCCGGACCACACGCGCCATGGCCACACTTTGCGGTGAATCCGCATGCACGCACACTGTTTCGGCCTCGACCAACCATTTTTTCCCCCCGCCAACCTCCAAATACCCGCTCGTTTGCCAATCCCTGATCCGGCCCGCCACACTCAACGGATCATCAATCAACGCTCCCGCTTCGCCCCGCGGCAGCAATCGAGCTTCTGCCGCATAGCCGCGCTCGGCAAAAATTTCCCGTAGAAGCGGGACGCCCCGCGCTTCGCCCACCGCGTGAAGCAATCCGCCCGCGCCGACAACCAGGGGTACACCCTCCAACTCTAGCTCCATCCAATCAACGCACGCCTCGGCCAGATCCGTACGTTCGTCGCAGAGATGGTAAAGCACCCCGTGCAACTTCACATGACCGACCCGGCCGCCCTCAACGGCTGCTGCGCGCTGCAGGGCACGCACCTGCTCCTCGAGCAGTTGCGTCAACTCATCCGCACTGACCTCCACCGCGGCGCGCCCGAAATTTTCCCGATCCGGCCAGCCGGGATGCGCACCCGCCTGCACCCCGAGCCGCAGTGCTTCCCGCACCACACGCCGCATGGTCGCCTCGTCACCCGCGTGACCGCCGCACGCGACATTGGCCAAATCCACCAACTGGAGCATCGCGGTCGTGACTTCCGCGGGCTCTCCCTCTCCCAGATCGCAATTGAGCAGCACTTTCATATCTTCAGCAGCTCGGATCTGACCGTGCCGCCTGGCGGCACCTGCGCCAAACGGTGGCCTTCTTCTTCCTCAAGCCAACCTATCTTCAGATAACCACCGACCGTCGGTCCATCCCGCATCGTCACCACCGGTTGCCCTCCACCGATGATCGGCACGGACCCCCAAGACTGGAAGATCCCATCCTTCATCATCCGGCAGAGCTGCGCTTCAATAGAGCCCGATGAAGTCCCCGGCCCAGGCATCGGGATAGCCGAAGCCGAAAGGCGCCATCCCGGCATAACCCGGGTCGGACCAGTAAGGGTGCAGCCCGGCGGTGGAGGAAGGAATGTTGCCGGCATCTTCGAGATAGATGCCCTTCGCTTTGCCCAGATAATTGACCAGCGTGCTATCCGCTCCCGCATCGACCAACCCGTTGATCTGCTGGCTCGAAAAGTCGTAAGGCGTCTTGGTCGCCTTCAAATACGGCACGATCATCTTGCCCGGGATGCCCTGCGTGGCAAGGTTCCTGATGTCGTCATACCCGAGGACCCGCCCGTGCGCGATGCGT
>ERZ889217.260-NODE-260-length-34930-cov-17.301935_pt1 | contig 34930 bp, 28 predicted proteins | sample MGYA00521098_ERZ889217 | MGnify/ENA primary metagenome ERZ889217 (study PRJEB32303, sample SAMEA104408613) | aquatic metagenome | biome: Brackish water; feature: Pelagic; material: water | place: Baltic Sea | collected 2014-06-10T22:04:00 | depth 2,362 m ... | reverse complement strand
AGCTGCAACGTCGCGTGTTCGGCGTCTAGCGCTACTCGCCACCCTCTTCCCCGCTAGAAGGAAGTCGACCGCGCGGCTACAGGTGTTTGGTCGCTGCTGCGAATTCACGCCACTGTCGCATCGGCAAAGCAGCAGGGTCGGCGTCAAGCACTTGCAGGCTTACATGCGAAGCACCAGCATCAAAGTGCTGCTTCACGCGGGCGACTACTTGATCCATCGTGCCCCACGCAACGATGGCATCCACCATGCGGTCGCTTGGCGGTCGCTGCTTGTCGCCGAGGTCGTCGTCGGTGTAGCCAAGTCGTCGCAGATTGTTGGCATAGTTCGGCAGACGAATATAGGTAGCCATGAAGTTGCGGGCAATCTCGCGTGCTTTCGTCGGATCGGTCTCCAACAGCACTGCTTGTTCAGGTGCCAGCGCAGGCCCGTCGCCCATGGTGTCGCGAGCCATCTTGGTGTGTTCAGGCGGCACGAAATATGGGTGCGCGCCAAGACCCCGCTCGGCACTGAGCGCCAACATGCGTGGGCCGAGCGCAGCCAACACACGCCGCGGTGCAGTTGTTGGTGCAACGGCGGCGTACAAACCCTTGTCCATTTGGTCGAGATACTCGACCATTGCGGTGTACGGCTTGTCATAACTGGTCTTGTGCAATTTGGTGGCCATATGTTCATGGCTGGCCCCAATGCCGAGGGTGAAGCGTTCGCCGAACGCTTCAGTGAGCGTGCGCCAACCTGCTTGCATCGTGACTGCTGATCGCGCATACATCGACGCGATTCCCGTGGCCACCCCAATGCGTTGCGTGCCTGCCAACAACAATGCACACGAAGCAAATGGCTCACGACCCACTGCCTCGGGAACCCAAATACAGCCGTAGCCGAGTTCTTCAAGTTCACGGGCTGCTTCTTGGGCTTTGCTCATTGGCTGCAGGTCAAGAGCAAATGTCCAGATGCCAACTCGTCCCAGGCCATGGTTGTTGGGCGATGAAGATGTCATGCCCCAACCGTACTTCGGCGGCGCATGCACAGGGTGCTAACACACAGGTCAGTGATGACGCACCGAACCAAGCACCTGGGTCTCGTTGTCGCTGCGGTGCTGATTGCTAGTTGCAGTGCGACACAACCGACTACTGCAGTTTTTTCCCACATCGAGGTGGTTGAAGTAGTCGACGGTGACACGATTCGCGCCAAGGTTGCAGGCACCACCGAAACCATTCGCCTGGTTGGCGTTGACACCCCCGAAACCAAACACCCAACTAAAGGCGTGCAGTGTTTCGGCCCGCAAGCCACCGAGTTCTTGGCCACGATGTTGCCCGCAGGCACCACACTGCGAATTGAGCGCGACCAAGAAGCCCGTGACGCATTCGGCCGACTCTTGCTGTATCTCTTTCGCCCCGTCAATGGTGGCGAATTGTTCGTCAACTTTGAATTGGTACGGCGCGGATACGGCAAACCGTTACATATCGAACCCAACTCGCGATACCGCGACGTATTCGTAGCGGGTGCGTTTGAAGCCCAGCGCAACCAGCGTGGGCTGTGGAAATGGTGCAAGTAGCGTCACGCTGTGCCTACCGCGTCGTTTCGTTCGCTCAACGAAGCACTTGGCCACCCTGACGATGCCAAATTGGTGGTGCTGAGTTGCGATGATCTCGGGGCGTTTCATGCATCTAACGAAGGTGTTTTGCAAGCCATGCGCACCGGTGTCGCCACATGCGCGTCGCTGATGGTGCCCGCCCCTTGGGCGCGTCATGCCGTGCAGCATCTGCAACCCGGCGATGACATTGGTGTTCACCTCACCTTGGTCTCTGAGCATCCCGAATATCGCTGGGGCCCGCTCACCTATGCACCATCACTGCAATCGGGTGACGGTGGATTCCCTTCCACCTTGGACGATCTTTGGGAACATGCGGATTCCGAAGAGGTGTTGCGCGAATGTCGAGCCCAAGTTGAACGCGCATTGTTGTGGGGTGTTGATGTAACGCACTTGGCGCCTCATTTGACCTCCATCACCTTGCGGCCAGAATTCTTTGACGTGTACCTCGAACTTGCAGCCGAGTACCGCTTGCCGATTCGGCTGCCATCCTCCATTTCGCTCAACGAGGCCGGCTTCGACTTTCGTGGCCTAGCCCGCGATGAAGGTGTGCTCTTCCCTGATCACTTCGACCATGACTGGTCATCGGGTAGCCGTCAACGGGTGCTCGACTCAATTAACAAATTGCAGTCAGGCGTCACCGAGATTCACGTGCAACCTGTAATTGACTCGCCAGAGGTGCGCGCGCTCGGCGATGTGTGCCTGGGCTGGATTGATGACTTAGCGCTCATCACTGGCAGCGAAGTGCGCGAAGCACTCGCTGCAGCGGGTGCAACCTTGATTGGCTACCGCCAAATCAGGGACGCGATGCGAGCCGCTGGATAACCGCGCTCACTTCGCCCGACTGCAGCAACGCAAACAACGCACCTGTGCTGCCTTGGGCTTTTAATTTTCCCTGCATATACAAACTTGTGGGGTCAAGGTGGGCATCGCCGGCAGCAACCGAAATCACCACGTCGGCATCATCTGGGCCGTGCACCACTTCGTCTTTTTTGCCGAACGCGACTCGAAACTGTGCTGTGTTGCTCACGACGTAACTCGGATGTCGGCAAACAAATCATCTTCGTATTCACCAGCCGCACGTTGGCTCTTCACCAATGATCGCGCCAGCACCCAATCTTCATACGGGTACACGGCAGCCAACTCGGCATCACTCAGCCCAAACCAGAACGGTTCATTTTCATCGACCTGGGTTTTGTGTGCCCGCAGCGCGCCAGATCGCGCCCAGAAATAATCACCAACGTTGAGACGAGTCGTGATGCGGTCATCAAGGTTCGGTCGCTCGAACCACTTTTCGTCGTATGGCGACGAGCCGCGCAGCCGCAGCAACTCTTCGTGCACAGCCGTGAGTCGGGCCCGCGACCACACCGAGTAATACATCTTGAGTGGCTGCCACACCGGCCCATCGTGCGGATACCACTTTTCGTCACCAGCCCGATCGAAAGCCAACACACTGATGTCGTGCACCTTCAGATGGTCGGGATGCGGATATCCGCGCTGGTCGTCGCCATAAGTAATAATCACCTGCGGTCGTTGGGCGCGAATGATGCGCACGAGCCGACCGACGGCTTCGTCGATGTCGGCCATGTGAAACGACGCAGGGTTCGCATTGGCGGGCGACTCGGCCATTCCTGAATCGCGATAGCCAAGCATCTCCACGTGCGAAAAGCCGATTACCTTGGCAGCGGCAGCCAACTCGTGTGGGCGCATCGACTCGAGCAACTGGCGACTGGCTTCATCCGACAGACCATGAAAAGGCTGACCGGGCTCTTTGAGCGCCGGGTTATTCACATCACCCTCTTCACCACCCGTGCAACACACCAGCACGGTGTGCACGCCTTGTTGTGAATACTTTGCCAAAGTTGGCGCACCCTTGGATGCTTCGTCATCGGGGTGAGCGTGCACCGTCAGAACGCACAAGCGCTCGGTGGATTCCGCTTGCCGACCCATGCGCTGACGCACGCTAGTACGCGATACCTCGTACTCTGTGATGCAATGAGTCACTCCCGGCTACACAACTCCACCCGCCAAGTTGGCGGCGCTGCAGCAGGCCTGATGGCAGCACTCGTCCTGATGTTGGGTGCCTGCTCGCGTGATGGTCGCACGTTGGCGCCGGCGTTGCCCGAGCAAAATGAATCCATCGCCATCGTGACCGACGAAACTGCGCAAGCGCTCCAACCGAGTGACGCGTTCAGTGTGAGCGGCCCGTGGATCGAAGGCGCCGACATCGATCTGACATACACGTGTTATGGCCGCAATATTTCGCCACCACTGCAAATCACCGGCCAGCCCGCTGGCACCGTGACCTTGGCCGTGCTATTGCACGACGTCGAGACACCTGAACAGTTGTTGTGGACAATGGCCAACATCACCGGCGGCACCGTGGCCCTCGGCGAAGGCGCCACACCACCCGAAGTGGTCGTCGCCACGAACAGTGAGGGCAGCGCGGGTTACGCACCGCCGTGTCCAAGCAAGGGTGAGCGTCGACAGTTCTTGCTCACCGTGTTTGCCATGGACAAAGTCATTGACCTTGCGGCAGTCACAGGCGCTAGTGGTGGCGTCGATGCGGAGTTGCTCTTGACTGAAATCGAGATGAGCACGTTCGACCTGGCCGAGAGCACCTTCTACGTCCAAGCTCCGTGAGCCAGTCGCGAGCCATGCTCCCGCTTGGTGGGCACAAAACCTGAAATACTTGGCGTATCGACCGCGCACTCGCTTCGCTTCCTGTCGCACTTTGCGAAACTGACGTAGCCGGTCGCCTGACGGCAGCCAACGACGCATTCCGCATGCTCGCGTTGGGTGGTGCTCCACTCACGCTCGGTGTTGCGCCGTGGTCGCATGCCCTGCCCGCCACACGCGCTGAGCTCGAGGCGCGGTGGATTGCCACGCAGACCACGCCCGACGCATTCGTTGCCCATTTTCGGTTGAACAACTTGGATGGCAGCAACGTTGTAATTGCATTTTCCGCCGCGCCAATTCGTGATGCCAGTGGCAACACGCTCCGTTACGTCGGCACAGCCCAAGACATCACCACCATCGCCACCCACGATCGACTCAACGACCAACTCGTTGGTGCCCTCGATGCCGCCAGCGATGCCATCGTGGTGTTCGACGCCAACATGCAACTCATGTTTGCCAACCGCGGCGCAGCCGAGGTGCTCGGCATCACCGACACCACGAGCACGAGTGGTAGCAGCGTTGGGAGTAGCAGCAATGAGGCGGCCACCACGTTTTTTGATGCAGTGCGCAACCAGGTGCCGCGCGATGTGCTGACCGGCGGTGTGCACAACTCCTGGTCAGGCGAGCTCGGCCATCGCAGCCCCGATGGGTTCATGCGCACGCTGTCACTCACTCTGCATGTGGTGCGCGGCGCAGATTCCACCGTCGAGCACTACTCGGTGATTGCCCGCGATATCACCGAGCACAAACAACTGCAAACTGAATTACAGCGACAAGCCACCCACGATGAGTTGACTGGCCTACCGAACCGCACGCTGTTCTTGCGGCGCGTAGCTGAGGCTCTCGACCGTAGCCGCACGTTGCGCCGTGGTGTCACCGTATTGTTCCTCGACTTTGATGGCCTGAAAAATGTCAACGACACAGTCGGCCACCGCTTCGGGGATCAACTCATCGTGAGCGTTGGCAAGCGCCTCGTCACTGCCACTCGCCCATCCGACGTCGTAGCGCGATTGAGCGGTGACGAGTTCGCCGTACTAGCCGAAGGTGTTGGCGACGAATCACTGGCGCTCGAGATCGCCGAGCGATTGCGCGCCAGCATCACGGGCCAACATGTCATTCACGGCGTCGAAGTCACTTCAGGCGCGAGCGTCGGTGTCGCAATCGCGCCACTCACGCTCTTAGATGAACAATCACCGGCCGATGCTGCACTCACCTTGTTGGTGAATGCAGATACAGCGATGTATCGCGCCAAGCAACGCGGCAAGGGCCGCAGCGAGATATTCAGTGAAGCGATGCGCACCCAGGCCCGCGACCGCCTCACATTGTCGTCACAACTCGAACGCGCGTTGGCGGGTGGCGAAATGGCTGTGGTGTACCAACCCATTGTTTCCATTCACACCGGTCGCATCGTGGGTATCGAAGCATTGTTGCGCTGGAACCATCCGCAGCGCGGGCTGATCACCCCACCGGCGTTCCTTGAAGTTGCCGAAGAGACGGGCGCCATCGGCCCGATCGGCGATTGGGTTATCAGTCAAGCCGCCAGCACGTTGCGCACACTGCTCGATGACAACACGCTCGAGCGTTCGGTAGCCGTGCATGTCAACGTGTCGCCGCGTCAGTTGAGCGACGTGGGGTTCGTTGAACGCACGACCAATGCGCTGGCTGGTGCGGGTGTCGACATGCGACAACTCGTTCTTGAATTCACCGAATCCACCGCCCTGGCTGGCAACCCAGCGATTACTCGCAGTCTCAATGCCCTGTCGCGGCTCGACGTGCGGCTGTCAATTGACGACTTCGGCACGGGCTATTCGTCGCTGGCACACCTGCGTGATTTTCGGGCGGCCCAACTCAAACTTGACGGCACCTTCATTCGCAACATTGGTCGAGAAAACTCCGATGACCCGATTGTGCGCTCCATTGTGCAACTTGCCCATTCGCTCGACATGACCGTGGTTGCCGAGTGGGTGCAGTCGGCTGAACAGCTACAACGTCTACGGCTCTTGGGTTGCGATCATGCGCAAGGCCACCACTTGTGTGAACCAACTGATGCAACAGGCATCCGTGAATTTGCTCAACGCACGAGCGCAGCAACGAGCGAGCCCGTCCGTCATTCAGGCGGTACTGGCGCTGGCCCACTGCCGGCGTAAAACGCCAATACGGGCCCGGCCGACTCGGCAATCCGCAAAACCGAGTTGCCGCGCACGGTGTCACCAAAAGTGTCAAGTGAAAAGCGACGCAACTGCCCCGCTGCAGCAGGTCGCATCAACTGCGCAAACTCGACCATGTCAAGCCGCTCATCTACCAAAAGTGCCGACGCTGCCCCGCGCATGACTGCGCCAGCGCGAAACGGGTCACTCAGCGTGCGGTTCACTGCAGTTTGCATAAGCAGTGCTGTGAAGAGTCGCTGGCGTTTGCCGCGACCAATGTCTGCGGTGCCGTCCATGCGCCACTGACCGTCAACTTTTTCTTCAAAGGATCGACTACGCGCATAGGCCAACGAGTCGACGCCATCCAAGTTTTTACAGCCCGGGCGAATGTACAAACCTGTCTTGCGGTCGCGCGTCGGATACTCGACACAAACGGTCACCCCACCGACGGCATCAACGAGTTCTTTGAAGCCTTGAAAGTCGATTTCCAGATAGTGATGAATTGGAATTCCGAGCGCACGGTTGATTGTGCGCACCACCACTGCAGGACCTTCGCGATAGGCAACATTGATTCGCTCGGTGTTTTCGCCGTCTCCAATCGTCACCCACAAGTCACGTGGCACCGACATGAGCGAGATGATTCCTGTTGACTTCTCGACATTGACCACAATCAAGGTGTCGCTGCGGCGACCCTGCACATCGCCTTCGCCACCAACATTGGCAAAATCTGGGTCGTTAGGGTCAGCACCCGCCCGCGAGTCTGAACCCACGAGAAGAAAGTTCAGGAACTGGTCATTGGGGTCGGCCAACACCGACGTCAATGAAAGTTCGCGTCGTACGTCGGCCAACGAGTCATCGAGAGCTCGGGCAATACCCATGAACCCAGCCACACCCAACAGCGCCAGGATGGCCACTGCCACCAGCCAGTTTTGTTGGCGTTCCCGCCGGCGGCGGGCTCCGAACTCGTTTTTCATTCCTGTCTGAAGGTACAGCGCCTAATGGGCACGCAAGTGCACCACATCGCCGACATCAATCACATGCAGTTGCTGATTATCGCTGCGCACCAACAGCCGCCCGGCGCCGTCGAGATCTTCAGCAACACCAACCACACTTTCACCGGCGCGTAGCTCCACTCGCACGCGCTGGCCCAACGTGGATAAGGCTGCTTTGTGTTCAGCATGAAGGTCGGCGTCGCTGCGCACCAGCCGCACGTCAATCTCGTTCAGCATCACGGCCAACAGCGCAAGCGGCGTGACTTGGTCTTTGGTTACTGCTCTGTTATGCAGTGACACCGCATCTGGTGGCGACCATCCGACGTTCACCCCGATTCCCACCACCACGAATCGGTCGCGCGGTGCACCGACAGCGAGCAAGCCGCCCAACTTTGCCCCATCAATCACCAAGTCGTTGGGCCATTTCAATGCAGGTGTTGCCCCACTCAAAGCGATGCAGGCAGCACGGCCGGCGAGTGCCACGATTCGCGAGAAACGAAAGGCATCCTCGTTTTCGTAACGGAACAGCAATGACGTGAGCAGATTCGAACCGCGAGTTGCTTCCCACGAGCGATCCAGCCGACCCTTGCCAGCCGTCTGAAAGTCGGTGACAAACACACTGCGATGTGGTGCCCCGTTATGGGCCGCAAGCACGGCGTCATCATTCGTCGAACCTGTTTCGGCCACGTGCTGCACCGACCAACCCGATGGCCACGTGGGCAAAATGGGAAGCGAACTAGGATTTGATGCGTTCGGAACTGAAGTCACTGCAACACGAAGATAGGTCCTAGTGCCCAAGAAAATCTTGATTGCCAATCGGGGTGAGATCGCCGTCCGCGTCATTCGCACGGCTCGCGAAATGGGCATCGCCACGGTGGCGGTCTATTCCGAGCTCGACCGCAACGCCCTGCATGTGCGCCTGGCTGACGAGGCCTATGCCCTGGGCGGCGAGACTGCTGCGCAGAGCTACCTCAATACTGACGCCATATTGAACGTGATTCGCCAAAGCGGGGCCGACGCCGTGCACCCGGGCTACGGATTTTTCTCTGAGAATGCCGACTTTGCCCAAGCCATCACCGACATGGGTGTGGCCTTCATCGGGCCACCACCTGCAGCAATCGTAGAAATGGGCGACAAAGTTTCTTCGCGCAAAGCCGCTCTGCGCGGTGGCGCACCCATCGTGCCGGGCACCACGGAGTTCGTGCATAGCGCAGCCGAAATCGTGGAGTTTGGCGAAAGCAACGGCTGGCCGATTGCGATCAAGGCTGCATTCGGTGGCGGCGGACGCGGCATGAAAGTGGTCAAAGATGCAGCGTCAGTGCCCGAAGCAATGGATTCTGCCAAGCGCGAGTCGAAGGCTTTTTTCGGCCGCGACGAAATCTATGTCGAGCGCTACCTCACTTGGCCCCGACACGTTGAGGTGCAGTTGGTGGGCGACAAACACGGCAACGTGGTGTGGGTCTCGTCGCGCGACTGCTCTGCCCAACGTCGCCACCAAAAACTCATCGAAGAAGCCCCAGCGCCAGCACTGCCCGACGGTGTCGAACAAGCCATGGGCGAAGCTGCCGTCAAAGCTGCTCGGGCGGTTGGCTACTACAACGCCGGCACTGTCGAGTTCATCTATCAAGATGGCGATTTCTTTTTCTTAGAAATGAACACTCGGTTGCAAGTAGAACACCCCGTGAGCGAAGTAATCACGGGCATCGACCTGGTGGAGTGGCAGATTCGCGTTGCTGACGGCGAAAAGTTGCCGATGACGCAAGAGCAAGTCAACGCTGCTCGTCATGGGCACGGCATCGAGATTCGCATCAATGCCGAAAACCCGGCGGGTGGCAAGTTCTTGCCGTCGCCCGGCACCATCACCACACTCAAAGTGCCCGATGGCTTTGGTGTGCGATTTGACAGCGGATACGAATCTGGTGACACCGTGAGCCAGTACTACGACAACCTCATCGGCAAACTCATTGTGTGGGGTAAGGATCGTCCGACTGCAATCGCCCGCACGATTCGCGCCCTCGATGAGATGCAGGTGGAAGGTGTGCACACCACGATTCCTGCCGATCTTGCCATTCTGCGCCACCCCGATTTCGCCGCAGTGCAACACAGCACCAAGTGGGTCGAAGAAAAGCTCGACTTGTCAACTATCGCGTCGCAGATACCTGCGGGCGAACCACCGGCGGCCGGGTTGGTGGAAAAAACCACCACGGTTGAAGTCAACGGCAAACGATTTGAAGTTCGCGCCTGGGTGCCCGAATCTGGTGGTGTAGCCACGTCAGGCCGACGTGCGCCACGTGCATCTGCTGCTGCGTCTAATGCCGTTGCCACGGGCGATGTGATTGCCCCAATGCAGGGCACGATCGTGAAGATCCTTGTTGAAGTCGGCCAAGAAGTGAAGCCTGGCGATGCAGTCGTGGTGCTTGAGGCAATGAAGATGGAAAATCAATTGCAAGCCGACAAAGCCGGCACCGTCAAGGCGATCAATGTGCAGGCCGGCGACAAGGTTGGCGCGGGCGATGTGCTGGTCATCATCGCATGAGCGACGAGACGACTGCACCACAAACTGGAACGCCAGAATCCGAAGGCACCAATCTCGAAACATACCGACAGCTCCGCTTGGCCGAGATCGAACACCTGCGCACCACTGGCACTAACCCGTACCCCTACCGCTTTGATCGCACACACAGCCTTGGCGAGATTCGCGCCAAGTACGGCGAGCTGACTGCAGGTAACGAGACCACCGATGCCGTAGCGGTATGCGGTCGCATCATGTTGAAGCGCGACCAGGGCAAGTTGCTGTTCATCACTATTCGCGATCGCTCCGACGATATGCAGTTGTTCGTCAGCAAGTCAGTGGTCGGCGACGATGTCTTTGACTCCATCAATTCGCTCGACCTCGGCGATTGGGTCGGGGCCCACGGTGTGGTCATGACCACGCGCAAGGGCGAGCTGTCAATCAAGACCACGACGGTGCAGCTCCTGGCTAAATCATTGCGCCCAATGCCCGACAAATGGCACGGCTTGTCAGATGTCGACACGCGTTTTCGCCAGCGCTATGCCGACCTCATCGTCAATGCCGATGCCCGCCGCGCGTTCGAAATTCGCCATGCCATCGTTTCCAGCGTGCGCTCCACTCTTGGGGGTCGTGGCTATGTAGAAGTCGAAACCCCCGTGCTGCATGTCGAGGCCGGTGGCGCCCATGCTCGCCCATTCGTAACCCATCACAACACGCTCGACATGCAGTTGTTCTTGCGCATCGCCCTCGAGTTGCACCTCAAACGACTGATCGTCGGTGGCATGGAACGTGTCTTTGAAATTGGTCGCGTGTTCCGCAATGAAGGAATCTCGACCCGACACAACCCAGAGTTCACAATGCTCGAGTCGTACGAAGCATTCGCCGACTACCACGACATCATGGAGCTCACTCAAGCCATCATCGTTGACGCTGCCCGCGCATCACTCGGCACTACGGTCATCGATATCGGCGGGGTCGCCTGTGACCTCACCGCACCATGGCCGCGCAAACGCATGATTGACCTGGCCAGCGAAAAAGTCGGTCGCGAATTGCACCCCTCACAACCCATTGCCGATGTACGCCAAGTGGCCACCGACAACGGTGTGAAGTGGGAGCAACGCTGGGGTGCTGGGCGCATCATCGAAGAAATCTTCGCCGAAAAAGCCGAAGGCGACCTCCACCTGCCCACATTCGTGACTGGCCACCCGCTAGAAATCTCACCCCTCGCCCGTGTCGACCGCAACGACCCGTATCTCACCGAACGTTTTGAGTTGTTCGTGCAAGCGCGCGAACTAGCCAATGGGTACAGCGAGTTGAACGACCCAGTCGAACAACGCAAGCGCTTCGAAGCCGAGCAGCGGGCCAAAGAAGCCGGTGACGCAACTGCTGGCAGCGTTGACGAAGATTATTTGCGCGCCCTGGAGTTCGGCATGCCACCAACGGGTGGATTGGGCGTTGGTATTGATCGTCTCACGATGCTCTTGGCTGGTGTGTCAACCATTCGCGAAGTCATTCTCTTCCCCACTCTGCGCCCCGAGGCCAGCGAATGACCCGCGCTTGGGGTGTGGGCACCACCACGGTGTCATCTGCTGGGGTCGTGCTCGACGCGCACTACCGCCATGTTGGTTGGGCAGATGCGTGTCCACCTGACCAGCGCAACACGTTGGCCGCGCCCGCCCACGATGCGCGCCGTGGTGTGGAGATCATTGCTGTGGTTACCGAAATCGACACTGCGGTTGCTCCGCAAGATGCCGCCGACGTGTACCTGCGACTGCACCTGCTGTCGCACCGACTCGCCAAGCCGCGCACCTTGAACCTCGATGGCGCATTTGGCCTGCTGGCCAATGTGGCCTGGACAAGCATCGGCCCCGTTGCCCTCGACGTGGTGGAAGAAGTGCGCGAAGCGTTGCGCCGCAAAGGCGAGCACCTCACCGTGCACGGAGTCGACAAGTTTCCGCGCATGACTGACTATGTGGTGCCTACTGGTGTGCGCATTGCTGATGCCAGCCGTGTACGCCTTGGTGCCCACCTCGCCGAAGGCACCACCGTGATGCACGAAGGATTCTGCAATTTCAACGCCGGCACCCTCGGGGCGTCAATGGTCGAAGGCCGCATCTCGGCGGGTGTCATCGTCGGCAACGGCAGCGACATCGGCGGTGGTGCATCAATCATGGGCACGTTGTCGGGTGGTGGCAAAGAAATGATCACCGTTGGCGAGCGCTGCTTGCTCGGCGCCAACAGCGGTTTGGGCATCAGCCTCGGCGACGACTCGATCATCGAAGCCGGCTTGTACATCACCGCTGGCACGCTGGTGCGATTACCCGATGCCACGACGGTGAAAGCCCGCGAACTTTCGGGGGTGTCCAACATGTTGTTCCGCCGCAACAGCACCACCGGCGCAGTCGAAGCCGTCACTCGAACAGGCAACTGGGGCGGCCTCAACGCTGCGCTGCACAAAAACTGACATGCAGTTCGACGAATTCGCTGCCTTGGTGCGCGCGCGACGCACCAACCTGATGATGGATCGCGAACGCGACGTTGACACGCAACTGGTGCAACAGCTGTGTGAACTCTCCACTTGGGCGCCAATCCACAAACTCACCTGGCCCTGGATTTTTGCCGAGGTGCGCGGCGAAGCACGACTTCAACTGGGCGCCACCTGTGCCGAGGTGATGAGTCGCCAAGGTGAACCCGAACCGAGGGTGGCCAAAACGCGTACCAAGTTTGCCCGCACACCGGTGGTGCTCGTAGTGGGCAGCGAGATCGGCGACAGCGACTTGCGCACCACCGAAAATCGCGACGCTGTTGCAGCAGCGGTGCAAACACTGCTCTTGGGTGCCACAGCACTCGGGCTAGCAAGTTTCTGGTCGTCTTGCCCGAAAGGCGCCGAGGCTGACGTGGCTCGCTTCTGCGGTTTTGCACCAGACACCGCAATTGTTTCGATGGTCTACCTGGGATGGCCGACAGATACGCCCAAGGGTTTTGAGCGGCCTGCGCCGCGAATCAATCGCCTCGCCTAGGCGTCAGCCGGGGCGGTGCACGCCGAACACATCGCGCAAGGCGTCACTCACTTCACCGAGTGTGGCGTTGGCCTGCAGCGCAGCTTTCATTGGGTACAGCACGTTGTCGCTGCCGCGTGCGGCGGCGCGCAAATCTTCGAGGCGTGCCGCAACTGCCGCTGCATCCCGCTTGGCTTTGAATGCAGTCAGGCGTGCCACTTGGCTACGTTCACGCTCAGCATCAATCTTGAGCACCGGCATATCGGTGGCTTCATCGGAGGTGAACTTGTTGACGCCCACAATCGTGCGCGTATTGTCATCGATCGACTTGGTGTACGAATACGCCGCCTCGTCGATTTCATCCATCTGGAAGCCGGCCTCAATGCCATTGACCGCGCCACCCATGGCGTCGATCCGCTCGATGTATTCCCACGCCAAGCGCTCGACTTCATCGGTAAGAGATTCCACGTAATACGAACCAGCCAGCGGGTCGGGGGTGTCGGTAATACCACTTTCGTATCCGATGATCTGTTGGGTACGCAGGGCAATACGCGCTGCTTCTTGCGTGGGCAAGCCCAGTGCTTCGTCGTATCCATTGGTGTGCAGGCTTTGTGTGCCACCCATGACAGCAGCCATGCTCTGCACCGCCACACGCACCACGTTGTTGAGCGGTTGCTGCGCAGTCAGCGTTGCACCACCAGTTTGGGTGTGAAACCGCATGAGGTGACTCGCTGGGCTCTTGGCCCCAAACCGTTCGGTCATGATTCGATACCACATGCGACGACTTGCCCGGAATTTGGCGACTTCTTCAAAGAAGTTGTTGTGGCCGTTCCAGAAAAAACTCAGGCGTGGGGCGAACGCATCAACATCTAGCCCGGCGTCGACCGCTGCCTGCACATAGGCAATTGCATTCGCCAGGGTAAATGCCAACTCCTGTACAGCCGTGCTGCCGGCTTCTCGAATGTGATAGCCCGAAATGGAAATCGTGTTCCACTTTGGAACGTTCTTGGCGCAGTAGGCAAAAATATCGGTGATGATGCGCATCGACGGACGCGGTGGATACACATACGTTCCACGCGCGATGTATTCCTTCAGCAGATCGTTTTGGATCGTGCCGCTGATTTCGCTGGCTGGCACGCCGCGCTCTTGTGCAACGAGCTCGTACATCAACAGCAAAATTGCTGCTGTCGAGTTGATGGTCATCGACGTTGTCACCTTGTCGAGCGGCAGGTCGGCAAGCAACGTGCGCATGTCGTCGAGCGAATCAATGGCTACGCCGACCTTGCCCACTTCGCCAGCAGCCCGTGGGTGGTCGCTGTCGTATCCCATCTGGGTGGGCAAGTCGAAGGCACACGACAACCCGGTCTGTCCGGCTTCAAGCAAGAACTTGAATCGCTGGTTGGTATCAGCGGCACTGCCAAAACCTGCGTACTGACGCATCGTCCAGAGTCGGTCACGATGCATCGTCGGGTAAATGCCCCGCGTATACGGTGCTTGGCCTGGGGCCCCAAGACGAGCAGTCAAATCGGCGCCTTCGGTGTGGGTCAGCGAGGCACTGTCATACAACGGCTGCACTTCGATGCCCGAATCGGTGCGTTTGCTGGCTTTGGAGTCGACCATGCAGAGCCCAGACTACGAGTACCGCAGGTGTTGACTACGTGCTCTGAGTATCCGTCACACCTGTCTAACCTTGGGATATGGCTATTACCGAACATGCAGGTGCCACCAAAATCATTGACGGCATCCCCCTTACACCCAAAGAACTCATCGACATCGGCCCCCAGCCGAAGCGCACCATCGAAGAAGAGCGCACCGAGCGCAAACAGAAACTGGCCGGTGCCTTGCGCGTGTTCGGGCGACTGGGCTTCGGTGAAGGCGTTGCCGGGCACATCACCGTACGCGACCCCGAGTTTCCGGATCACTTTTGGGTAAACCCATTCGCTCGCAGCTTCAGGCTCATGCGAGTGAGCGATTTGATTCTCGTTAACCACGATGGCGATGTGGTTTATGGCAATGCGCCGGTCAATCGCGCGGCGTTTTGTATTCACGCTGCAATTCACTCGGCGCGTCCCGATGTGATCTCAGCAGCCCATGCCCACACGGTGTACGGCAAAGCGTGGGCCTCGCTTGGCCGCAAACTCGACCCGATCACGCAAGACAGTTGTTATTTTTATGACGACCATGTGGTCATCGCCGAACAAGGTGGCGCGGTGGTGATGGAGCCCGCAGCGGGCGAAGAAATCGCAGCGAAATTTCCGAAGGGCAAGGCTGCCATCCACCAAAACCACGGGTTGTTCGCCGTTGGCGCCACCGTTGACGCCGCTGCCTATTGGTTTTTGTCGATGGAACGCACGTGCATGGCCCAGATCATGGCCGAAACCGTTGGCACACCCAAGTTGATTCCACATGAGATGGCCACCTACACCCGAGAACTCACCGCGCATCCACTTGCTGGATGGTTGAACTTCCAGCCGCTGTGGCAGGAAATCTGTCGCACCGACCCGGATCTGTTCGACTGACTTCGTCACGCAACCCACTCAACACCGCGCCACCTGAGGCGCTCTTTGTTCTGTCGGGCATCAGTCAATACGTTGGCGCCGTCATCGCGGTGCGACTGTTTGAACAACTCGCCCCAGCGCCATCTGCCTGGTTTCGTGTCATTGGTGCAGCATGTTGGTTGTTGTTGTTTTCCGCCGGCAATTTGCGGCGCGGTGGGCGATTCACTCGCGAACAACTGAAATCAGCCGCGCTCTTCGGGGTGGCTACCGCATTCATGAACCTGACGTTCTATATGGCCATTAGTCGCTTGGATCTGGGCAAAGGGGTGGCCATCGAATTCATTGGGCCAATCGCCGTCGCAGCACTCACCACCCGTACCCGTCGTAACGCTGCATCACTGGTGTTGGCAGCAGCCGGTGTGGTGGTGCTTTCGGGCATCGAGATCGATAGCGAACCACTCGGTCTACTCTTCATCTTTTTGGCGGCATTTTTCTGGGCGGCTTACATTGTCATCGGTGCCCGTGTGGCGCAATACGACCGCGGCGTGGCTGGGCTCGGTATCGGGTTGGCAATCGGAGCAGCAGTGATTGCACCATTCGGCATTGTGCAGAGCGGGCCTGCCTGGAGCAACCCGACGTTGATCGGGTGGTGCGTGCTGGTCGGACTGTTCTCCAATGCCATCGCTTACGGAATTGATCAGTACACCTTGCGCCGCATTCCTGTGCGGCGATTCTCGGTGTTGTTGGCGTTGCTTCCAGTAACTGCAACAGTGTTCGGATTTTTCTTTCTCGACCAAACACCTTCACTTCTTGATTTGCTCGGCATCGCACTCGTGTTGGCTGGTGTGCTCGTGCAACAGCGCGACACATTGACGCGCACCAAAATATTGCCCGACTGAACCACACGTCGTCCCGTAGACTCAAGAGTCAAGCGGGCGAAGGAGATCTACTTCACCATGCGTTCCCCCCAACTGCGACGTTTGTTCGCCACTGGCATTGTTGCCATCGTCGTTGCGTCGCTCGCCCCTGCCTCGCCACCAGCCCAGGCGGCCGAAGGACAACTGCCAGCGGCATACATCATTTACGGTCGGGGTTTCGGCCACGGTCGCGGTCTCAGCCAATACGGTTCCTACGGGTGGGCCACCACCTACGGATGGTCGTGGCAACAAATATTGGACTTCTATTACGGCGGTGCCACCGGCAATGTGGTGGCGCCCATCGACAACCCCAACGACACCATTCGGGTGTGGCTCAGTTCTATGAACAACGTCCAAACTGGGGTGGTTGCCGACGTGCAAAATGCGGTGTTTCTCGAAGATCCGGTGCCAGGTCGCCTGTGGACTTCTCTCGTTGCTCGCGAAGTGAGCGAGCGGGTCTATCGCGTATGGGGTTCGACCTCTCGTCGCTGCACGCTGTCGAGTCAAGATCCAGTTGCTGTGGGGTTCGAGCTCATCGGCGATGTGGCCGAAGGTGCGTCGTTCACCACTCAAGTTGGCCAAGACCCTGCTGCTGCACCCACACAAACCATCGGGCTCTGTGAACCCAAGTCTGATCGTGCCCATCGCGTTCGCTATTACCGCGGCATCATTCGCGCCGTCAATAACTCTCGCAACGAAAATCGCACCATCAACGTGACCACGATGGAGAGCTACTTGCGCGGTGTCGTGCCGCGCGAGTCGCCCGCCTCGTGGGGAGACACCGCAGGTGGCGCTGGCATGAATGCCTTGCGTGCTCAATCCGTCGCAGCGCGCAGTTATGCCTCCACCGAAAATCGCTATGTCGGTTTGGCAAACACCTGTGACACTCAGGACTGCCAGGTGTATCTAGGCGCCGCCCTGCGTGAGGGCGTAGGCGAACAGCCGTACAGCCTCGAAGACCCGCGCACCGATGCGGCAATCGCCGAAACCGCCGGTGTGGTAATTCGTCGCGCCAACGGCGCTGTGGTGCGCACCGAGTTTTCATCAAGCAACGGTGGGCGCACTGCAGGCGGCAGCTTTACCCCCCAACCCGACCCAGGTGACCTCGCTGCCAACTCGTCGCTCATGACATGGACACGCAGTGTGAGCGCGGCACAACTCCAACAGCGATACCCACAAATCGGCACGCTCACCTCGGTGACCACTGCCAACGACGGCCTCGGTGGTGATTGGAACGGATACACCACCGAAGTGACCATCACCGGCACCAGCGGCACGGTGAAGATGTCGGGCTGGGCATTTCGCACAGCGTTGGGCTTGCCGGCCCCGTGGTACGGCGTCACGCCAGTGTTTCCTGCCGAGTTCGAGGCTGCGCCGGTGGGTCGCATCCTGTTGATTGGCGACTCGATTGGGGCCAGCATCACTGCAGAGTTCGCTGGCATTGTCGCGCCGGCATACACCAACGTGGATTTTCAGGCGGTGTCGAATCGTTGCTTGGTCGGCTCGGCATGTGTGCAGCCTTCGGTCGGCCTGCCAGACGCACCAGCAATCATCAGCACACTCACCTCTGAAACGATGCCTACCGTTGCCCTGCTGCAATTGGGCTACAACGACGACCCCGCAACATTTTCTGCCGATATTGACCAAGTTGTTTCGGCGCTGAATGCTCGTGCGGTGCAACGTGTGGTGTTCGTCAACCTCTCTACGCGTCGTGCTTCGGTGAACTACACGGCCTCCAACGACGCACTCATCGCAGCCACCCAGCGCTACCCCAACGTCTCGGTGCTCGACTGGAACACCTACAGTGCTGGCCCCGACAAGTCGCGCTGGTTCAGCGACTCGGTGCATCTCACCAATACGGGTCGAGTGGAGTTTGCCTTGTTCTTGCGCAATCAGCTCGACGAACTTCGTCGCGCTGGTTTGATCACCGTCGGCAGTGGTGGAATCATCCCGATGGCGGTGCCGATGGTGGCTGGCGAACGCGGCGAACCAGTCAAGGCATTACAAGCAGCACTCAACTCTGCGCTTGGCTTGAAAAAGAAAAAACGTCTCGCAGTCGACGGTGCTTTCGGCAAGGGCACGGTCAGAGCACTGAAGAAGTTCGAACAAGCCGCTGGTTTGCCGATTGACGGCATCGCCGACGAGCAGGTGTTGGTGGCACTCGGCGTCGACCACACCACGTTCACCATTACCCGAGGCGCCAAACAATCGTCAGTCGTTTCAATTCAAAAAGCGTTGGCCAACGTATTAAAGGTCAAGATCCGCGCCGACGGTGTGTACGGCAGTGGCACGGCCAAAACGGTGTCGCGTTTCCAGAAGTCGGTTGGCCTCAAGCCAACCGGCGTGGTGAATCGCACCACCTGGATGGCCCTACTCAGCGCTTCGGCGCAGCGCTAACCCCATCAAAACGACGCTGCCAAGCGGCATCGCTCACCAACGATGGGTATGCGGCGCGATACTCGCGCTTTAAGCGGCCATAACTGCGTGCCAACTGGCCAATAACACTGAACACATCACGCCACAACGCCACAAAGCGCGCTCGATCGCGAGTGCACACGAAACCCTCGGGGAGTCGATCGTGGCGATACAAAATGCGGTCGTGACGCAGCGCCAAACCCACTGCACGCGAGTCGATCGGTGCGGTTCGTAGCGCTGTGCTGCGTGCGCCAGCAGGCAACAAAAACCCACCCAAAAACGGCACCGCCAAAATGAAGCCGATGAGTCGCACGGGTTTGGGCAGCGGGGTCGACATCGGCACTGCGGCGTGTTCCACGCTGAGTGGTGCCGGCTTTTCTTCGGACACTTGGCGCAGCTCGTCGTGCAATGCAGTGTGATCCACTTCGGCGAGTGCTTGTGGGCCGGCGAGAAACGCCCGCATGCCACGAATCATGTACTCAGCACTTGAATAGCGAAACCCAAACAGGTTGCGAAAACTCAACGCCAAAAACCGTTGAGCGAGATGCCACCAGCGATGGCGGTCAAAAACCAGCGTGTCAATGGTGGCGAAATTGCGCATCTCGTAAAAGAGCGACGAAGGGTTGTTCTTCAAGTGAAAGTCGGCATGCCATACGGCTACCCCGTTCAGGGCAACGGTGTGGCGCCCTGTATGCATGAGCCCGAATGCGACATCATCACCACGCACGAACACTGGCAGTGGGTTGTCGCGGGTGATGTTGATTGGAAACGCGGTGTACCACCAGGCCGAATACGCAAAGCGGCGTTCTTTGGCATCACGCAGCACCAACGAGCGTTCACGCAAGTCGTCTTCTTGGCCAAGGGCCCGCAGCGGATACAACGAGCGCCAGAGATACCGGCTGCCGGATTCGAATTGCATCCACTGACGCTCTTCGCTGATCATCGCACCATGCACGCACAGCTGGGCGTCGCGGGCATAGGCAAACAAGGCCACCGTGCGTACGAGTGACTCGGTTTCTAGGTTGATGTCGTCATCCATGAACAACACATGGGTGGCCCATTGCTTTTCTCGCAGCCACATGAGCCCGCGCGCAAAACCACCAGCCCCACCGAGGTTGCGGTTGGGCACCACGGTCAAGTCGTCGCTCTCGGCTTGACCAAAATCCACATTGTTGGCGTTGTCCACCACCAGCACCCGCACTCGTCCTCGCAAGGCGTCAAGCCCGCGCACCAGATTGAGCACCTTGGTAACAGTAGGAATCACGTAGGCCTGGCGGTTAAACGTGGTGATCGACAAACTGAGCCGCACGTCGTGCCCGCCCGCCACATCCGTGTGCCACTCCACGTGTTGCACATGGCAGACACCCGTGGCCACGATGCGCACATACAACACTCCCCACGTGGCGGCCCGCAGCGAGCCCACCGGCAGGTCGATTGGTTCGTTAGTTAACTCTGCACTAGCAATTACTTGCTCTCGCCCGCGGGTAACGGCCACTACTTCAGCGCGGCCCACGCCGGTTGCCACCACTCGCACCGCGAGCCGATCAACGGTGGTGAGCCGACGCCAACGCCCGGCATGGAACACGCCAAACGATGTGTCAAATGACAGCACGCCACCAGCGCCAACCTCTGCCGCCTGGTCACCGCGTTGCACGGCACCTGCTTCGCGCACGTACAGCAGTGGTTCAGCAAAGTCGTGGTCGGGCAGCAGCGAACGCTGCAACAGAAACTGCATTACCGCACACTCATCCGAGCGGGTCAACCACAAACGCCGGAATCGCCCGGCCTTGCGCGATTGCTTCTTGTACCACCCGGGCCGTCTGCAGGGCTTCGTGAATAGTCACATCCATGTCCAGATAACGGTAGGTGCCAAGGCGACCAAGAAAGGTGACACCTGATTCAGCGCGGGCCAATTGCACATACTCCAGCAGTTGGGCTTTTTCTTTTACCAACCGCACCGGATAATACGGTGTGTCGGCCTCACCACACAGACGGCTGAATTCGCGATACACCACCGATTGATCGTGGCTTTCCCACGGGGCGAAATGCTTGTGCTCGGTGATGCGTGTGTACGGCACCTCGGCATCGCAATAGTTGACCACCGGGCAACCCTGAAAGTCTCCATCAACAACCTCGGGTTGAAAATCCAACGTGCGATAGGCGAGTCGCCCGTGCTCAAAGTCAAAGTAGGCGTCAATCGGGCCGCTCCAGAATGCGTGGTCGTAGGTGGCCAGCTGGGCTCGCGAACACCGTGTCGACAAATGCACGGTCACATTCGGATGATCCAAAATTGCTTCCACGATCGGCGTGTAGCCGTGCAGGGGTATTCCCTGATACGGGTGATTGAAGTACGAATCATCGGCGGTGAACCGCAGCGGCAAGCGCGCCAAGATGCTGGCTGGCAGCTCTTGCGGGTCAACACCCCACTGCTTGCGGGTGTAGCCGGCAAAAAATGCGTCGTACAACTCGCGCCCAACCAAACGCAGACCTTGTTCTTCGAACGACTGCGGATTGGTAATGCTGGCGTCGGCGCGAGAGTTCACAAAGGCTTCTGCTTCGCTCGAGTTCATTTGTGTACCAAAAAAAGCATTGATGAGACCCAAGTTCATCGGCATTTGATACGCCTGGTCGCCCACCATTGCCCGCACGCGATGGCGGTACGGCTGAAACTCGCCGAAGCGCTGCACGTAGTTCCACACCTCTTCGTGCTGGGTGTGAAAGATATGCGGGCCGTACACGTGCACCATTACCCCGGTCTCGTGGCGGCGGGTGTGGCAGTTGCCGGCCACGTGGTCGCGTGATTCAAATACTTCGACGACATGACCCGCTTCAGCGAGTTCTCGCGCAACAACTGCGCCAGAAAAACCTGCGCCGACAATGGCAATGCTCAACGGCACGCCCTAATGCTACGAGTTATTGCATCCACGGCGCGCAAGCGCCATCCAGGTCGCGTACTTGAATTCGGTCACGATTCTCATAAGTCACCAAGTTGTTTGGGTCTTTGCGCAAATTAAACGTGCGGAAAGTCATCTCGGTGGTGTCGATGGCCAGGATGCGACCAGCCAGCGAGTCGCCCAGATCCAACAACAATTTGATTGTCTCCAGCGCCTGAATCGAACCCACAATGCCCGGCAAGACCCCGAGCACGCCTGCCTCGGCACAACTTGGGGCCATTTCCGCAGGCGGTGGTTCAGGCACCATGTCGCGATATGTCGGGCCGCGCAGCGGATGAAACACGCTGACCATGCCCTCGAATCGGAAAATTGAGCCGTGCACCACAGGAATGCCCAGCTTGACGCTGGCATCGTTCAACAGATAGCGCGACGGAAAGTTGTCGGCACCATCGACGATGACGTCGTAGCCAGCGATGATGTCCATGATGTTGTTGGCTGCCAAGCGCGTGTCGTAGGTGACCACATCGACATCGGGGTTCAACATGGTGAGCGTCTTTTTGGCCGAGTCCACTTTGCGATCACCGATGCGATCGATGTTGTGCAAAATCTGGCGTTGCAGATTGCTGGCGTCTACTTCGTCCATGTCAACAATGCCGATGGTGCCCACGCCGGCTGCTGCCAGATACATCGCAGCGGGTGAACCAAGGCCACCGGCGCCAAGCATCAGCACCTTGCTGGCCAACAACTTGGCTTGACCTGCCACACCGACTTCTGGCAACAGAATGTGGCGCTGATACCGATTGCGTTGTTCGGCACTCAGTGCCACTGGTGTCGACCACGCCCGGCCTTCGTCTTTCCATTTGCCGAAGCCGCCGGCCATGCTCACCACATTGGTGTAACCAAGTTCTTGCATCGTCTCGACGGCAAACGCGCTGCGCACGCCACCTGCGCAATACACCACGACTGGTGTTGATTTGTCAATGATGCGAGTTTCGATCTGCGCTTCGAGGTGGCCACGAGGAATGTGAATGACAGCAGGCAGCGCACCTTGTTCGAACTCGTCAGGCTCACGCACATCCAGCACCACTGACCCTGCGGCAATGTGCTGCGCAGCAGCCGCGGTATCGACTTCGGTAATGGCCGCTTTGGCAGCTGCTAACAGGTCGCGAAAGGTCGGCACCCTGGAAATGCTATCTGTCTGGTCGGGATTCAAGTTCGGGCCCTGAATCGGGCCTACTGGTGGGTTTCTACCCCACACAGCTTGGGTAGCACGGTGGAGATGTCCCCCGTCACGATTTCGTCAGCAAGTGCGTCCATGTCGGTTGGGCCGCCGTTCACGATGACGATTCGCGCCCCATTGGCTTTGGCCCGCGGCACACAATTCGCAGCCGGTCGCACCCCCAGCGTCGAGCCGACTGCCAGCAATACATCGCAATCTTCACTGGCGCGAAAAGCGGCATCGATCACGTCGGGCACCAACGGTTCTTCGAACAAGATTGTGTCACTTTTCAACACGCCACCACACAGCAAACACTTGGGGTCAGGGTCGCCCGCGGCCACACGCTGCAAAGTTTCATGCATCGGGCGCTTGTCTTTGCATTCCCAACAAATTGAGCGATGCAAGTTGCCGTGCACCTCGTGCACTTTGTGGGCAGCGATTCCGGCTCGTTGATGCAGCCCGTCGACGTTTTGCGTCACGATGGCGCGCAATTGCCCTCGCTCGTCTAATCGGCACAGCGCCTTGTGTCCGTTGTTGGGTTGTGGGTCGTTGTTAATCCACTTGGTGCGGTTCTGCCACGCTCGCATGCGCAACTCGACATCATTCAGATAGTGGCTCAACGTTGAAGCACGCTCGGCGTCGGGGTTCTTGGTCCACAGTCCGTTCGGGCCGCGAAAATCTGGAATTCCAGACGCGGTCGAGATTCCTGCCCCGGTCAACACGGTGATGCGCTGTGCGGCGGCCAGCACGACTTCTACCCGAGCCACGGAGTTGGTGTCGTCAAGAGACATTTGCCTAATTAGTGTGCCACTTTTTGACTGATGGGCACACACCTAGGTATGAAACACAGCAACATCAGCAGCACAGCCAGCAGCACAGTCAGAAGCACAGCCACTCCCCGTATCCATCTCACTGTCATTCCGTGGCGCGACCCGATTGTTGAATCGCGCGGGTTTGGCGTGCGCTCCGACTATGTGGAGTGGTTCTGGCTCCCCGTGCTTGGGCCATCAGCCACCTGGCTTGTGCGCCGCATCGACTTCGGCTTTGACGACTACCCCACTGGCTATGTGCTTGATGCCCAGGTCACTGCGCGAGCACTCGGCATCGCAGCACGCGATGAAACAGGCACCATCTTTGGCCGTGCCGTGTCGCGGCTACAGATGTTTGGTGTCGCTCACACGCTTGGCGATTCGCTCGCCGTGCGACGCATCTTGCCCGAAGTCTCGCAACGACATCTGCAACGGATGCCACCTCACTTACGCGATGCTCACCCCGCTTGGTTAGCTACTCGCGCTTTGGCGGCGTAAGCGTCTAGCGGCGGCGGAAGTTTTCGGCCAAGTTCACCAGCAATCGCGTGCCATAGGCGGTGGCACCGCGCTGCAGCCAACCGGCATCGCTGTCTGCCCACATTGGGCCAGCGATATCTAGGTGTGCCCACGGGTGGCCGTCGGTGAATTCGTCCAAGAACAGTGCCGCAGTAATGGCGCCTGCTTCACCACCACCGACGTTCTTCATGTCGGCGATGTACGAGTCAAGCATGCGACGATACGAACGCTCAAGTGGCAGTTCCCACGCGTCTTCATCCGTGGCTTTGCTGGCAGCCATGACCTGTTCGATGAAGCCGGCGTTGTTGCCCATCACACCTGACATCTTTGGCCCAAGTGCTGCTGCGCACGAACCCGTCAAGGTGGCAATGTCGACGATTGCATCTGGCTCTTGTTCGGCTGCCAACGACAGACCGTCGGCCAAAATCAAACGGCCCTCGGCATCGGTGTTATGAATCTCAACGGTTTTTTTGTTGCGCATCGTGAGCACATCGCCCATCGCCATGGCGCTTCCTGATGGCAAATTGTCGGTGCACATGAGGTAGGCAGTCACCTGATTTTTGCAACCAAGGGCCTTCAACGTGCTCATTGCAGCCAGCACTGCAGCAGCGCCGCTCATGTCGGCCTTCATCATTGCGTGGCTCGGGTTGCTCGGCTTCAAGCTGATGCCACCCGAGTCGTACATCACACCTTTGCCCACCATGATCAGGTGTGGCGCTGACGACTTTTTGTTTTTACTGCCGGCTTTTGTTTTTGCGCCAGCCTTGCCCGGGCGATACACCAACTTCACCATGCGCGGTGGGTTCACACTGCCCCGGTTCACCCCGATGATGCCGCCGCAACCCATGGCGAGCAACTTGTCTTTGTCATACACCTCGACGCGCAGCCCGGATTCTGACGCAATCTGTTGCGCACGATCGGCGAACATCTTGGCCGTCAAATGCGCCGGTGGCATGTTGGCAAAATCACGCGCCATACACACTGCTTCGCCAACAACAGCTCCACGTCGCGAACCGTTGGCCGCAGCACCAAGCGCCTTGGCATCAACCACCAACACAACAGACTTGAGCTTTGATCCGAACGACTTATCCGACTTAAGCGCACCATAACGATGGGCGGCCAACATCACGCCCTCGGTAACTGCCTGGGCAATCTCGGCACGGTCACCCCGCCCGATGCCAGCCAACGTCGTCGACAACGATGCGTGCTTGCTTGCTGCTCGTGCCAAGGCGGCTGCAGCGTTGCGCAAATCATGAGCCTTGGCCGAGTTTGCGGCCCCGATGCCCACGGCGATGAGCACGGTCTTACCACTCGACGGCACGACGAGTGTCTGACCAATTTTGCCGTCAAAACCAGCGGCCGCTAGTTGCGGGCGCGACAAACCGAGCTCAGCGGGCACCGCTTTGTCGGATGTGACGGGCACCCCGATCACTTCTGTCTTGGGAACTTCGCGCGCGACGCTGACAACTAACTGTGAGTGTTTCATCTTGCCAGCCTAATTGCCAACTCTTTGGGCCGAGTTAGTCAAGCACGACTTTCGAGAACGAGCTAGTCAGTAACGCTGCGCACCGGCAGCGACTCACCCTCTTGCCAACGGGCGAGAGTCCACAATAAGTCGCTCAAGCGGTTGAGATATGGCCCAGCATGCGACGGGGCGGGCGCTGCGGCGATGGCATGGCGCTCGGCGCGGCGCACCACAGTGCGTGCCACATCAAGCAGTGCGGCAATCTTGTTTTGACCAGGCACTACGAACTCAGACGGCGGCGTGAACTTTTCATCGAGTGCGTCAATCATGTTTTCGAGATGGCTCACCATGGCGTCAGTGACTCGCGACTTACCGTCGGTCAATTTGTGGCGATTTTCTGGCAAGGTCGCCAACTCGGCCATCAACACCCACATGTCGCGCATGATGTGCACGAGCACGTCGTTGAGTTCGTTTTCGCGACCCAACTCGGCGCGCACCAAACCGATTACGGCTTGTGCTTCATCAACTGCACCATAGGCCCGTGGCAAGGCTGAGTCTTTTGCCACACGACCCCCATAGAAGAGCCCCGTGGTGCCATCGTCGCCAACTCGGGTATAAACCTTTTCGCGTGTCATGACAAGTGAACGCTACTTGTCTTAGCCTGAGGAGCACGATGCCTGCCAACCGAAAGTCGGATTATCTTGCGGCGGTCAACGAACGGGTGGTTGTTTTTGATGGGGCGTTCGGCACCTACGTGCAAGACCAAGACCTGTCTGCCGATGACTTTGGTGGCGAGCACCTCGAAGGTTGCAACGAACTGCTGGCAATCACCCGACCCGACCTCATCGCTCAAATGCACGAAGATTTTCTCAAGGTGGGGGTCGATGTGCTCGAGACCGCCACTTTTGGCTCATTCTCTACGGTGCTTACGGAATACGGCATCGCTGACCGCGCCTATGAAGTCACGCTTGCCGCAGCACGCATTGCCCGCGAAGTGGCCAACTCGTACGAGTCTGACGGCCGCTCGCGTTATGTAGCCGGCAGTGTCGGGCCGGGCACCAAGTTGCCGAGCCTCGGGCATATTTCGTTCAATGAGTTGCGTGACACCTACGAAGAACACGCCCGCGCACTCATCGAGGGTGGCGTCGATTTACTACTGATTGAAACCTGCATGGATCTGCTACAGATCAAGTCAGCGATGCAGGGTGGCCGGCGGGCCATGAAGGCCATGGGCCGTGAGGTGCCCATCCAGGTGCAAGTCACGATGGAAACGACCGGACGCATGTTGGTGGGCACCGAAATCGGCGCCGCGCTGAGCGCCCTCTTGGCGATGAAGCCGGCTGTTATCGGCATCAACTGCGCGACAGGCCCCGCCGAAATGCAAGAGCACCTGCGTCATCTCTCGCAACATTGTCCGATTCCTATCAGCGTGTTGCCCAATGCTGGTTTGCCGAGTGTGGTCGACGGCCGCACGCACTACGACCTCACGCCAGCACAACTCGCTGAATTCCATCGACACCACGTGCAGGAACTTGGCATCAACGTGGTGGGTGGATGCTGTGGCACCACGCCCGAACACCTGCGCCAAGTGGTCGAAGCCGTACGCAACATCACCCCACTTCGTCGCACGCCGCAACAAGAGCCAAGCGTTACTTCGCTGTACTCACCCGTCACACTGAAACAAGACAACAGCGTGCTGTACATCGGCGAACGTACCAATGCCAACGGCTCGCGCGCATTCCGCGATGCAATGTTGGCCGCCGATTGGGATACCTGCACCAAGATGGCCACCGAACAAATTCGCGAAGGTGCCCACGTGTTGGACGTTTGTGTCGACTATGTCGGCCGTGATGGTGTCGCCGACATGGCCGAAATTGCAGGTCGCTTTGCCAGCCAAGCCAGTGTGCCCCTCGTGTTGGACTCCACCGAACCACAGGTGCTTGAAGCAGCGTTGCAGTTGGTGGGTGGTCGCTGCATCTTGAACAGCGCCAACCTCGAAGACGGCGAAGAGCCCGGTCGACGCATGGATCGCATCTTTTCGCTTGCCCGTGACTATGGCGCTGCTGTCATTTGTTTGTTGATCGATGAACGCGGCCAAGCCCGCGATGTGGAATGGAAGATGGAGATCGCCCATCGCCTGCACAAGATCGCCACCGAGCGTTATGGGTTGTCGGCTACCGATTTGATTTTTGACCCGCTCACGTTTCCACTCACCACGGGTGGCGCTGATTTGCGTCGCGACGGCATTGAAAGCATCGAGGCGATTCGCCGCATCAAACAAGAAATCCCCGGTGCACTCACGGTGATGGGCCTGTCCAACGTGAGCTTCGGCATCAACCCGGCCGCCCGCCAAGTGTTGAACAGTGTGTTTCTTGATGCCTGCGTCAAAGCGGGCCTTGATGCTGCCATCGTGCATGCCAGCAAGATTCAGCCATTGGCGCGCATCAAGCCCGAGCATGTCACGCTGTGTAACGACATCATCTTCGACAAGACCACCGACGCCTATAACCCACTGCAACTGTTGCTTACGGCTTTTGAAGGCGTGCAATCAGCCAAGCAAGAAAAACCCGACCGCAGTGGTTGGCCGGTGCGCGATCGCCTGCGGCAACGCATTATTGATGGAGAACGCGACGGCCTCACCGCAGAACTCGACGAGGCGCTTGGCGAGGGCATCAAAGCCCTCGAGATTGTCAACGACGTGTTGCTCGATGGCATGCGCGAAGTTGGCGAACTTTTCGGCTCGGGTCAGATGCAGTTGCCATTCGTGCTGCAAAGTGCCGAGACGATGAAGATGGCCGTCAGCCATCTCGAGCCGCACATGGACAAAGTCGCTGGCTCATCTAGCAAGGGCAAATTGGTGCTAGCCACGGTAAAAGGTGACGTGCACGACATCGGCAAAAACCTGGTCGACATCATTTGCACCAACAATGGCTACGAGGTGCACAACATCGGCATCAAGATTTCGATCAGCGAAATGATTGCCAAGGTGCAAGAAGTCGACGCCGATGCGCTCGGCATGAGTGGTCTGCTCGTGAAAAGCACGCTGATTATGCGCGACAACCTCGAGGAACTCAACACCCAGGGCCTGGCGCGAATTCCAGTCATCCTCGGTGGTGCAGCACTCACCCGCAGCTACGTCGAGCGTGACCTGCGCGAGGTGTACCAGGGCCGGGTGTTCTACGGTCGTGACGCGTTCGAGGGCCTGCACACTCTCGACAAGTTGATGGATATGAAGCACAGCGGCACCGATGACCCCGACTTCGGGCGCATTCCTACCGGTCGTTCGTTGGCCGAACGCCGGGCCCCGAAAGAGACACCAACCAATGTGCCGCGGCGCTCACCCGAGGCAGCCGTTGACAATCATGTGTTCACGCCGCCGTTCATCGGCTCACGCGTGATGAAAGGCATCAGCCTCGACGAAATCGCTGAGTATGTGAACGAAACGGCGTTGTTCCGCAACCAGTGGCAATACCGACCACTCGAGGGTGAAACCGACGAAGACTTTAAGACACGCATCCGACCAGAGTTGCGCGAACAGCTGGCACAAGCCAAGGCCTCTGGCATCTTGGTGCCGCAACTCGTGTACGGCTACTTCCCTGCCAACGGTGACGGCAACGACGTCGTGATCTGGACCGACGAGTCACGCACCACCGAACGGATGCGCTTTTCGTATCCACGCCAAGACGAAGCCCCATATCTGTGCATTGCCGACTTCTTTCGCCCGATCGAAAGCGGCGAAGTTGACTACGCCTCGTTTCACATCGTGACCATGGGGGCCAAGGTGAGCGAGGCCGCTGCTGAATTGTTCGCCAAAAACGAATACCAGAAATATCTCAACATGCACGGCATCGGTGTAGAAATGGCCGAAGCACTCGCCGAGTATTGGCATCATCGCATTCGCAGCGAGTGGGGCTTCGTCGACGAAGACGGCCCGAACCTGCACGGCTTGTTCCGCCAGCAGTATCGCGGCGGGCGTTACTCGTGGGGTTATCCCGCCTGCCCAGACCTCGAAGACAACGCAAAAGTGGCCGAACTCCTCGAAGCTGGGCGAATCGGCATCGTGGTGAATGAAGAAACAGGTTGGCAATATCAACCCGAGCAAACCACTTCAGCAATCATTTGTCACCACCCGCGCGCCAAATATTTCGTTGCCCGCTGACTCAGACTGAGTGCGACTTCTCCCACGCTCGGGCCAGTGCTGCGTATTTGCCTCCGAGTACGACTAGTTCGTTGTGGGTGCCCACTTCGGCAATGCGCGCCTGATCAACCACGACGATTCGATCAGCGCGTTGCACAGTGGACAAACGATGGGCTACCACGATGGTGGTGCGCCCTTGCATGAGTCGCTCGAGGGCAGCTTCGACCTCGGCTTCGGTGCCCGGGTCAAGATTTGATGTGGCTTCGTCAAGCACCAACACAGCTGGGTCGATGAGCGCCGCACGACCGAGCGCCACGAGTTGTCGCTCGCCAGCCGACAGGCGCGTGCCCCGTTCACGCACCTCGGTGTCAAGCCCTGCGGGTAGTCGTTCGAAATGAGCCAGCACGCCGAGCCGCTCGAGGGCTGCTTCGACTTCGGCATCCGACGCGGTGATACGTGCCAATCGAACGTTCTCACGAATCGTTCCGTTAAACAAAAACCCTTCTTGCGGCACCACCACGATGCGTTCGCGCAAACTTGCATGCGTACCCTGGCGCAAATCAACGCCACCGTAAGTTACGAACCCCGTTGTTGGGTCGTATAAACGCGACATCAGTTTGGCCAAAGTGCTCTTGCCTGCACCAGTCGGCCCAACGAGTGCAATTCGTTCGCCATCACGCACCGTGAAATCAATGTCTTGCAGCGCTGGCGTCGTGCCGGTGGCATAGGTGAAGCCCACCCCGTGGACCACGATGTCACCACGAATCGGCAACGCAACAGCATCAATCGCCTCGTCAACCTCGGGGGTGGCATCAAGAATTGCGAACAACTTATGCAATGCAGCGGCCGCTGACTGCACGCCGTTGTACAACTGCGACAGCTGTTGCACCGGGTCAAACAAACTGGACAACAACAAAATGAATGCGACGACGGTGCCCAGCGAGACCGTGTCACGATGCACCAACCAACCCCCGATACCCACCACGAGAGCAGTGGCGACCACACCCGAAAGCTCGACCAGACCGAAGTACCAGGTGCTGATACGAATACTGCGCACATGGCTGTCAAACAGCGAGCGATTCGATTCTTCAAAACGCTTGATCTGGTGGTCTTCTTGGGCATAAGCCTGAATTACGCGCACGGCTGCAATGCCCTCTTGCAAGGTGCCGAGGTTTTGCCCAACTCGCTCGCGCACCGTGAGATACGCCGTGTTTGAATCGCGTTGAAACTTCACCGACGCAATCACGATGACCGGAAACACGATGAGCACGACCAAAGCCAATTCCCACGACAAGATGAACAACACCGCAAGTGCCAACACGACCAAGAAACCGCTCGCCAAAAACTGCAGCAGCCCCCACTGAATCAACTCCCCCATGGTTTCGATGTCGGCCGTCATGCGGGCCACGAGCACTCCGGCTTTGTTGCGGTCGTAATACGCCAACGACTGGCTCTGCATTGCGGCAAACACTTTGAGCCGCAGCTCGCGCAAAAACGACTCACCCGTGCGATTGAGAAACACATACTGCATACGGCCAAAGACATATGCCAGAGCGGTGATTACGAGGTATGACCCAACCGAAAGATTGAGTTGAAACAAGTCACGCACCCGAATGCCCGCGTCAATGCCATGGCGCACCAAGACTGGTGCTGCCAAGGTGGCACTGGTGGTGACCACCACACAGCCCACTGCCGCATACGCGGTGCGCTTGAACGGTGCCGCCATTCGCATGACACGCAACATGACCCGCCGTGTCTCGGATTTATCCAACTGATCTTCAGGGGCCACACCCCCACCCATTTGAAACATTTAGTCCACCACTGAGCTTTCATCTACGAAAGACGCCAGCACTTCGCGGTATCGCTGACTGGTCTCGAGCAGTTCACGGTGCTGACCGACTGCGGCAACACCACCGTTGTCAATGAATACGATGCGATCAGCCAGCGCAATGGTGCCAGGTCGATGAGCAATAACGATCGTCGTACGACCTTTCATCACTGTTTGCATGGCATCGCGAATTTCGTGCTCTTTGCTCGGGTCGACTGCACTTGTGGCGTCATCCAACACCAGCACCCGTGGGTCAGCGACGATGGCGCGAGCAATGGCCACGCGCTGACGCTGACCACCACTCAGCGAAAAGCCGCGCTCGCCAATCGGTGTGTTGTATCCGTTCGGCAGCTGCAGGATGAACTCGTGGGCGCCAGCCAATCGTGCTGCGCGCTCGACGGTTGCCTGATCGGCATCTGGTTTGGCAAAAGCGATGTTGTTGCGCACCGTGTCGTTGAACAAAAACGTGTCCTCGAACACGACCCCAATATTGCGCCGCAAATCGTGAACATCCAACCGCCGCAGATCGATGCCGTCGAGGGTGATGCGTCCGTTAACCACATCATAAAAACGCAGCAACAATCGCACGACGGTGCTCTTGCCCGCCCCAGTGGCACCGACCAGGGCCACCGATTCACCAGGGGCGATGGTCAACGAAAAATTACGCAGGATCAGATGGTCTTCGCCGTATCCAAATGAGACGTCGTCAAACGACACAGCACCCACGGCAGTTGTGGTATCGCGAGATGGGAGTGCGTGGGGCCGTTCAGGGCTTTGTACGGCTGGCTCGGTAGAAAGCACCTCTTGCACGCGCACGAGAGCGGCGGCGGCACGCTGACCAAGCGCCACCATCATCCCAATGTTGCGCAGCGGCCAAACCAGCATGGTGAGATACACGTTGAAGGCCACAAGATCACCGATGCTCAAGTCACCATTCACCACTCGATGACCGCCGTAACCGAGCACAGCAATCAGGCCAAGAGACGGCAACAAATCGATGGCCGGTAAAAACCGACTGCGAATACTGGCTGCGTTGAGTGACACTTCGCGAATTCCATCTGCCTCTGTGCGCAACTTGTTGAACTGCACGCTTTCGGTGCCCAGACCTTTTACGACGCGAACACCAGAGACACTTTCTTCAACCACGCTGGCCAACTGGGCCTGTTTGTTTTGCACGGCCAGCACAGCCGGATGAATACGGTTCGAAAACCTTCGCGACGCCACATTGATGAATGGCAGCGGGGCCAAGGCAACGATTGCCAGACGCCAGTCGGTGAATGCCAAGATCAAGGTCACCGCGAATAGTTGGCTGACATTGCTCAGGGTGATTGGAATCATCACCACGAACTGCTGCACCTGCTGCAAGTCACTTGACGATCGACTCATCAATTGTCCGGTCTGGGCGCGATCGTGGTAACCCACATGAAGCCGCTGAATGTGGGCAAACATGCGCTCGCGCAACAGCGTTTCGGTCCATCGACTTTCACGAAATGCCAGATAACGCCGACCAGCGGTCAACAACCCGGTGGCCAGGCCCGCAGCAGCAATAAACAACGACCATGACAGCAGTGCGCCATTGCGTTCAATGCCTTGATTGATTGCTGCTTTCGTAAGTTGTGGCACCGCGACTTTGGCTGCTGTCCACGTGATACCAATTGCGACACCCAGCACCAATGCCCGCCGCTGATTCATCAGCGCCTGCCACAACAACTGCCACCCCAAATTGCGCTGCGCGCGCGCTTGCTCTTCGGCCTCGCCTTTGGCGGTTGCGGCGGCGTCGGGGTCTACGGCAATTAAGGTCACGTGGCCGACGGCGCGAGTGATTCAACAGCCGACCAAAAACTCACTTCGGGATCAAAGGCCAAGATTGCCAGCGACGATGTGTTGACACCGTTGGCGAAATAGCGGTCAATCTTCGCGCGGCATTCGGCTGGCGAGCCATGCACCACTAAATCGTCAACCACCGAATCTGGGATTGCCGCCAATGCCGCCTTGCGATCGCCGGCTTTCCAGGCGTCCCACATCCCGGCAAGTGCCTCGCCGCGGCCCAGCCAACGATGAAACTCGGCGTACACCGGCACGTTGAGATACGCCGCGATGGCAAACCGCGCACCAGCCCGAACTACATCGGCATTTTCACTCGGACACACAAATATGCGCGCAACAATCTCTTTGGTTGCAGGGTCGGCGCCTGCGGTACGCGCTGCGTCGTGCACCACCTTGGTTACCGTGCGCACATCGTCTGGTGACAACCAGTTGATAATGGCGCCATCGGCTTCGCGACCCGCAAGCCGCAGCATTCCTTCGCGTAATGCCGCAACCAGAATCGGTGGCTGCACTTCGGGTCGCACACCCAGACGAAAACCGTCAACTTTGAAGGTGTCGTATTGCTTGGTGACTTTTTCGCCGGTGAGCGAATCACGCAAGAAGCGCACCACATCTCGCACTTTTTTGTATGGCTCTACGAATGGCACGCCATTCCAGCGCTCGACAATCACGTTGCTCGACGAGCCGACACCGATCGCAAAGCGACCAGGTGCAGCATCAGCCAACGAAGCCACACTTTGGGCAAACAACGCCGGGCTGCGCGTGTATGCCGGCACGATTGCCGTGCCGAGTCGCAACCGTGGCTCCCACGCCGCTGCCATCGCCAGCGGAGTAAATGCATCAGCACCGTCTGCCTCGGCAGACCAAATGTCGCTGTAGCCGAGATCCGACAACTGTCGTAACTGTTTTTCGTGGGCGTGTAAATGACCAGGTAGTGGCACGGTCATGCCGTTGCGACGTTGCACGGGTTAATTCTTCCACTTTCGAGCGATGCAACTCTGACTGGCGGTAGCCAGCAATGTGCCGTCTTCGGCGAACATCTGGATGGTGCCATGGGCAAAACCGCGCTGCACCGACTCGATCTGGATGTCGAGCAATACCCAGTCGGTTGGCACCAAATGGGCAAACCGAATCGTGTTGTCGAGGCTGTTGCCACCCGCGCGCAGCCCCAACGCTTGGCCAGCGGCCATCGGCACAAAGTCGCCAAGAATTCCGAGTGCAGCAGCATCGATGCCATCGACGAGCGACTTGATGCGCACCCACATGATGGTCTGGCCGTCCCCGGGCGTGCCATCTAGTTCATCAAGATCTCGGCCTTTGGCGATACGCATCTCAAGTGCTTCCATGATCGAGTTCGCATGGGCTGCACGCAAGGTGCGCGGTCGAGACTCGCTTGGCGAAACCACCGTGGGCATCGTGACGAATTGGCCCGACGCAGCAAAATCGCGATCACCGAGGGCAGCGTTGACCGTGAGCACTTCGCGATC
>ERZ889217.258-NODE-258-length-35130-cov-10.760542_pt1 | contig 35130 bp, 31 predicted proteins | sample MGYA00521098_ERZ889217 | MGnify/ENA primary metagenome ERZ889217 (study PRJEB32303, sample SAMEA104408613) | aquatic metagenome | biome: Brackish water; feature: Pelagic; material: water | place: Baltic Sea | collected 2014-06-10T22:04:00 | depth 2,362 m ... | reverse complement strand
ATGAGCCAATTACCAAACAATCTCGCCCGCATTCTGACACCACTTCTGATTTTTCTAGTCTTGGGTTTCGCCCTCTTGGGAAGCATGACTGTCATTGTTGAAAGTGGCCATGTGGGGGTCATTCGCACTCTCGGTGCTGTGCAACCTGTGGCGTTGAATGAGGGGTTTCATTTTAAGAAACCCTTCATCGACAAAATTGAACAAGTGGACATACGACTTACTGCCAGTAAGGAGCAAGCTACTGCGGCATCAAAAGATCTCCAGACGGTGACCACGCAGGTGACGACTCAATTTTCGCTGAACGGGGACCTTTCGCCTCAAATTTATCAGAAAATCGGAACGCTGACAAAAGTATCAGCCTCGCTTGTTCAACCTGCGATTCAGGAATGTGTTAAAAGCGTGACCGCTAAATTCACCGCTGAGGAACTTGTAACAAAACGCGAGTTTGTGAAGCAGCAAATCCAAGAGGCCCTCACTAACTTTTTGAACAATACTCTTCGTGAAAAAGATCTCCTGAATTCGATCAACATTGCGAACCTCGCAATTACGGATTTCAGTTTCTCTGAGGAATTTAACCGTGCAATTGAGCTGAAAGTCAAAGCCGAGCAAATGGCGCTTCAAGCAAAAAATGAAAAGCTCATGCGTGTTACCCAGGCTGAGGCAGCTGCCGAGGAACGCATGTTGGCGGCATCCGCCGAGGCATTTTCCATTGAGGCCCAATCCAAGGCCCGTGCCGACGCTATTCGTCGTGAAGCAGAGGCTCTCCAGCAAAGTCCGCAAATCATTCAGCTTCGGACGATCGAGAAGTGGGATGGTGTTTTGCCACGCATTACCAGTGGCGGTATCGTGCCGTTTTTGAATCTTGATAAGGAGATGCAAGATCAGTCCCCACAACAGCCATAATCACTGTTTTTATGTCAGTTCAGGGGGCGTTCTCCAAAGATGGCGGATCCCACACGAATGATCGTGGCCCCCTCGGCGATACCCTGTTCGAAATCCCCACTCATTCCCATCGAGAGCTCAGTGAGTGGGTGGCCAGTGTGACGTGCAAGAGAATCACGCAATTCCCTTAAGCGTGCAAAATGCGGGCGTGCTGTTTCCGGATTTTCAGAATAGGGGGCCATGGTCATCAGTCCCTCGATGTGTACTCTGGTTAGAGGAAGAAGCGTCTCCATGGCAGCTGGGAGGTCGGCGGGGGTGAATCCATATTTAGATCCTTCGCCTGACACATTGACCTCAAGAAGAATCTGTACGTTGATCCCAAGTTCCCCTGCGATGCGGTCCATTTGGCAAGCGAGCTCTGTATTGTCCACCCCGTGGAACAGTAAAAAACGCCCCAATGCCTTGCGGACCTTGTTGGACTGTAGGTGGCCAATGAAATGCCAAATGGTTTCCGGTGGAAGGGCGACGATTTTTGGAAGGGCATCCTGAATCCTATTCTCGCCGAAAATAGGCTGTCCTGCAGCGATCGCCTCATGGATCGTTTCTGGTGGGTGAGTTTTCGAAACAGCCACAAGTTTAATCTGCTCTGCACTCCGTCCTGAAGCCTCTGCGGCATACGCGACTCGTTGCTTAATGCATTTTAAGTTTTGGAAAATGTCTCTCATGGTTGTTGTTGTTCTGAGCTGAGGTTTGCCCCCATTGAGTGCTGATTGCAAGGAGGGGGTAGTTTTTGAGTGAAATAGAGTCCTTCGGTTCGCTGCCTGACTTCTTGCGTGAGTATGTGAAGAGCAGATAGGCTTTAACCTTCATGCGACGCTGGGTGTTTTGGTTTTGTCTGCTGCTCTTTGTTGCCGGGTTAGTGGCTTTACCCGGCGTCAAGACGTCTGTTCGTGTCGCGGATGGCTTTGATATGCCGGTAGGAAAGCCTTTGGGAGAGGGCTACTATATGTCACGTGGTTTTTTATCCTACCATCCTGGCGAGGATTGGAATGGGATCAGTGGGGGAAACTCCGATCTTGGGGATCCCGTTTATGCCATTGGAAATGGTTATGTGACATTTGCGCATGATGCCCGGATGGGGTGGGGGAATGTTGTGATTTTGAGGCATGCTTATGTCGAAGAAGGGAAACTTGAAACAGTGGATTCCATGTATGCCCATTTGGACAAAATTCTAGTCACAAAGGGACAGCATGTGATGCGAGGCCAGCAGATCGGAACGATTGGGACAAACCGAGGGATGTATACTGCACACTTGCATTACGAGGTACGGAAAAACCTCTTTATCGGAATCAACCGTTCGTCTTTCTCAAGGAGCCTCACGAATTATCATCGCCCTGGACAGTTTATCGCCCAACGGAGGACACTTCCGGGTGGAGGTAAAAAGGCATCGATTCCCATCAATACATACAAAACGGATCGGGAAGGGGTTGTGTTTCCCGAATCCGTGCAGACGGGCAAGGATGGCAAAACGCCATCTGGTTCACGAAGTGATCGCTTTCGTGTGAACCGGTTTGGAGATATTGGCTATTGATTATGCTAGAAGAAAAGCAACCCAAACGTATCGGTGCTCTATTTTTGATCGCTGGAGGCGGTGAATATCCCAGGCTTGTGATTGAAGGCGCTAGGAGTTGTGGGGTGAAGCGTATCGCCATGGCTTTTTTTGAGGGGGAAACCGATCCCGCCCTATGTGAATGTGTTGATGAGGTGTATCGGATGCGTGTTGGACAGATGGGAAAACTCATTGATGCCGCCCGCAAGAGTGCTGCAGAGGGGGCTATCATGGCTGGGCAGATCGCGCCCGGGCACTTGTTTGATTTGCGCCCTGATTTCAAGGCGTTGGTGATACTGGCAAAATTGCGAGAGCGAAATGCAGAGACGTTGTTTGGGGCTGTCGCTACAGAATTGGAAAATGCCAGTGTGCCGGTTCTCTCTGCTGTTACGTTTCTTGAGAGTCACCTTGCCGGACAAGGCTTGATTGCGGGTCCTGCCTTGAAACCCAGAAATCTTGTGGATTTGGAATTTGGCAACCGCATTGCAAAAGAGACAAGCCGACTTGATATCGGTCAGACAGTGGTTGTGAAAAACGGCACAGTTCTGGCAGTTGAGGCATTTGAGGGAACAAACGAGGCAATCCGTCGGGGAGGAAAACTTGGCCGTGGGGGAGCGACGTTGGTTAAGGTTTCGAAGCCGGGTCAGGACATGCGGTTTGATGTGCCTGTCGTTGGGGAGCGAACACTTGAGGTTGCTGCCGAGGCAGGGATCAAGTCAATCGGAGTCGAAGCGGAGAAGATATTGCTATTGGACAAACCCCGAGTTTGTGCTTCAGCCAAAGCACGCGGGATATCTATTTACGGACTATGAACATTATAAGAACTGGGGTCGTTGGCGTTGGGCACATGGGAGCGAACCACGCCCGAATTTACAGTGAGTTGCCTGGAAGTTGCTTGTCGGCTGTCTATGATACAAATATCGAGGCTGCGGAGGCCGCCGCCAAGAAATTCGGTTGTAAAGCGGCCCGCTCGCTTGAGGAGTTTGCCGGGATGGTTGATGCAGCCACGATCTGCACCCCCACAGTAACCCACTACGCTACCGGGATGGATCTTCTCGAAAAGCGTCTCCATTTGCTTATTGAGAAACCAATTGCTGACTCACCAGCGCGAGCGCGCGAGTTGTCCGAGTGTGCTTCCCGATTTGGCTGTGTCCTTCAGGTCGGGCACATCGAGAGATTCAATCCCGTTTTGCACGCACTTGAAGCTCAATTGAAAAACCCCCGTTTTCTTGAGGTGACTCGATTGTCGCCATATCCGAACAGAAGTACCGATATCGGTGTCGTTTTGGATCTTATGATTCATGACATTGAGATTATTTTGCACCTTGTGCGCTCCCCGCTGATTGGGATGGATGCCGTTGGAATTCCAGTTCTTGGAAAGGGTGAGGACATTGCCAATGTGCGATTCCGCTTCGAAAACGGATGTGTGGCAAATGTCACCGCCAGTCGCATCAGCCAGGAACGGGTTCGGAAAATCAGGGTTTTTCAAGAAAATGCATACCTGTCGTTGGATTACAAAAACCAATCCGGCTACCTTCTTCGGTTGGCACAGGATGATGAAAAAGAAAGCTCCGGCATCGGAAAACTCATCGGGTTGGCCACGGATTCTAAAATCGTGACTGATTTCAGCGGTCGCCGGATCGTGCGTGAGCCTGTTGCTGTTAAAAAAGGCGAACCTTTGCGCATCGAGTTGGAGTCATTTCTTCAATGCGCTCGCGGAGGGTCAAAGCCCAAAGTCACCGGTCTAGCTGCTGCTGATGCCCTGGATATTGCTCTTGAAATCACCAAGCAAATCCAAGAGGCAGAAGCCTCACGCTCTGTAACACAGTAGAATTCAGGCAGGGAACGGGGTTTCGCCTTGAATCAAATCGTCAAGTGTTTGACGGGAGCGTGCGAGGTGGATGTTGGATCCGTCGACAAGGATTTCGGCAAGCATCGGCCTTGAATTGTAGTTCGATGACATAACGAAGCCATATGCTCCTGCACTCAGGATGGCGATACGGTCGTCTGGTAATAGTTCCGGAATATCTCTGTCTTGGGCAAAAAAATCGCCGCTTTCACAGACAGGGCCGACAATATCCATTTTGATCGGGGTGGCACCATGGACTTCAAGAGGGACGATCTCATGCCATCCTTCGTAGAGTGCAGGGCGGATCAGGTCATTCATCGCTGCATCCACAATGGTGAATGTCTTAGAAGGTGTATGTTTGACGTACTGAACGGTTGAGAGGAGGGCGCCAGCATTTCCTACCAAAAAGCGGCCTGGTTCGAAGAGAATGCGCAGGCCAAGAGGCTTGAGGGCGGGAATGATGGCTGCGGCATAGTCCTCAGGGGTGATGCGGCGTCCAGTGCCGGATTTCTCCCACCAGTCTTTTGATCCACTATTGAGCGCCTCATCATAGACGATCCCGATGCCGCCACCGAAGTCGAAGAATTCGATGTCATGGCGGGATTTCAAAATCGAGGCGAGTTCCGCCAGTTTTTCAGCAGCTTCGGCAAAAGGTCCGGAATCAAGGATTTGAGAGCCAATATGTGTCTGCACGCCACGGATGCGGATGTGCGGGAGAGCGGCAGCCGCTTCATAGACTTCGAGTGCACGGTCAATCCCGATTCCAAACTTGTTTTTGCTTTTTCCCGTCGAGATGAACTTGTGGGTCTTTGCATCAACATCCGGATTCACACGGATAGCGATAGGGGCCTTGAGGCCGAGCGAGCCGGCGACATCGTTTATCCGGGCCAATTCACCTTCACTTTCAACATTGAAGGAGTAGACACCCTCTCTGAGGGCGTAGGCGATCTCGTCGCGTGTCTTTCCAACCCCTGCGAAAGTGCATCTGTCTGCTTTTCCTCCCGCCTTGATGACCCGGAAGAGTTCTCCACCAGAAACAATATCGAATCCTGAACCCATGCGGGCGAGGAGACTCAGAACAGCAAGGTTCGAGTTTGCCTTTACGGCATAGCAAATCAAGTGGTCGAGGGGTTGGAGCGCGGAGTCTAGGCGATCAAAGTTGGTTCGGATTGTTCCCGCCGAATATACATAAGTCGGGGTGCCAAAGTTGTTGGCAATTTGGGATAGGTCCACATCCTCGCATCGCAAGGATCCATCAACATAAGAAAATGAATGCACGGCGGGGAAAATGGTGAGGAAACGCCTCGGTGTCAATCGGCGGAGCGATTCAGCGTGTGTTCAGGAGGGAACGATTTTTCGCCAGATAGGCAATTCCGGAATACACGGAGAGGATGACAGTGATCGGAATGAGGATGGTCTGGCCACCATTCCATGCGTTCGGAAGCCATGCCGGGTCATTGTGTTCGCGGATCGCCAGGAGAAGGAGAAAATAGAGAATAGTGGCCATCTGCCATGATGTCTTGTGTTTCCCCAAACGATCCGAAGGAATGACAGTCCCTTTTGATGCTGCAAGGGAACGAAGTCCCGTAATGAGGAATTCCCTACTTATGATTAGAACGACGGCCCATGGAGGAATGACATGGAAAGCAGAGAGGCTTATAAATGCTGCCGCAGTAAGGATTTTATCGGCGAGAGGATCCATGAGCTGACCGAAGTCAGTAATAAGATTGTGCCGTCTCGCAATAAAACCATCCAGCCAATCGGTGAAGGCCGCCACGACGAAAATGAGAAATGCCGCAGTGAAGCGGAGAGGAAAATCGATCGAGAAACAGAGGACAAACACGCATGAGAGCAAAAGCCTGGCAAGCGTGAGTTGGTTGGGCAGATTCATGCGTTAAGGTTCCGTTGTTTCCCCGTCTCAGGACGGATCCAAGAGATGGGAGATTCCTGATTGTAGGGCCGCATGAGCGCGGGCAACAGAAATGTATTTGTCCGCGCTGTCCTGGAGGGAGGAGATTTCCAAGTCGGTGAGAGGACGCGCCACTTTTGCCGGAGTGCCCACAACCAGCGAGCGTGGCGGGATCTTTGTGCGACCGGTGATAAGAGCGCCAGCTCCAATAAGGCATTCGTCGCCGATTTCCGCACCGTCAAGAATGACGGCCTGCATTCCAACGAGACAGAGGTCGCCGATGGTGCATGCATGAACGATTGCCGCATGCCCGATAGTGCAGTACGCGCCAATACGAGCGGGGAGATCATCAGCCAGATGAATGATAGCTCCATCCTGCACATTTGTTCCCTCGCCGATATATATTGTCTCGATATCCCCTCGGAGAACGGCCTGGTAAAACACACTTGAGTCTTTGCCAAGGCGAACATCTCCCATAAGGGATGCCGAATTGGCCACGAATGATGCCATTCGCGTGTCTGGGGATTTGGAGAGAAAATTGGCGAGGCGGTCTTCGATGGACATTAGGCGGTGAGTGGATTAATCGCGCAACCGCTTACGCTTTGCTTCGGCCTTGAGTTGGCTTTCAGCCTCAATCCAATCGGAATGGTCATCGCCACCCCATCCCATTGAGCGACGTCGCTCGGCGATGTAGTAGGCGCGAAGAGCAATTTGATCAGAAGAGATGTTGGGTTCTTCAGCAACGATGGGGCTGGATTTTTTGGCAGGCGGTATTTTTGTGGTTACTGTTTTCCGTTTAATAGCGGGGGCTTTGACGGCCGCTTTCGCGGCGGTTTTATTGGCCGATTTGGGGGCTTTGGCTGCCTTGGCAAGAGCGGTGGACGCCTTGGCTGGTTGTGCAGTTACTTTTGATTTCTCAGGCATACGGATGATTTTTGAAACTACTTCGCGGGATTTGCAAAATAATTCTTCAAAAAAAACAGCCACTCATTACTTTGCATGTATGGGAGCTTTCTTCATCCGTTGGATGGTCATTACCGTGGCGGTTTTTGCCGCAGAGAAACTTATTCCTGGAATCCATTGCGGGTCCCTGAGCGCATTGTTGGCAGCGTCGCTTTTGCTAGGGATCATCAATGCATTTGTGCGCCCGGTCCTCCTGTTGCTAAGCATTCCATTTATTTTGGTGACCATGGGGTTGTTTATTTTTGTCATCAATGCGCTGTTGCTTCTTTTTGTTTCCATGATGATCCCCGCATTTGAAGTGCATGGTTTTTGGAATGCTTTTTTTGGGGCTATTGTCATTGGAATCGTCAATTGGATTCTTAGTTCGTTTTTCCGATCCAGCGACGGCAAGTACCATGCCATTACTCATCATCCTTCAATCAAACCGGCGAATGCCAGGGTCGTGGAATAGGCGTCTGCGAGCATCGCTAAGCTGAACAGTGGGATTATTCGAGACAAGTGGGATTGGAGTGAAGATTTGCGGGATCACGCGCCCCGTCGATGCTGATGCATGTGTCAGAGCTGGAGCCGATGCACTAGGGTTCAATTTTTTTTCCGAATCAAAACGCTACGTTGATCCTGCAACCGCTTTGGAGTGGATTCGTGCGCTTGAGGGGGTTGTCGAGCGTGTGGCTGTTGTCGTGAATCCTTCGTCAGAACTTCTGCAAAAGCTGAAGGAATCGGGCTGTTTTGAAATGATTCAATTCCATGGCGACGAGTCGCCGGAGGTTTGTGCTGCATCAGGCGTGGGTTCTTGGATCAAAGCGCTTCGTGTAAAGCGAGGCGACTCATTGGCAATGCCTGGTCTTTATTCCACAACGAATCTTCTTATCGATGCATGGTCGCCCAGGGAATATGGCGGAACGGGTGTTCAAACTGATCACGGCATGGCCCGGGAGTTGGTGGAGGCATTTCCCACCAAACGATTCGCGCTTGCCGGTGGATTAATGCCCGACAATGTGGCTAAGGCGATCCTTGAGGTGCACCCAGCCGCAGTTGATGTTGCTGGAGGTGTTGAGTCCTCCCCAGGAGTCAAGGATGCCGGCAAGGTAGAAGCATTTCTCCAAGCGGTTCGCAACGCTCAAGGTTGAGTTGGAGGTGCTGTGTGTTGCGGGGAGGGTAGAGGTAGGGAAACAGGGGGCATTGGAGGAGATACAATATGCCAACCAAGTAATACAGCCCATGCCAGCAGTATCGCGAAGGCAATCAACAGCAGAGGGGTCGTGAATAATGACCGGTCGATCATTCCAGCGACAAAGCAGCGATCCGATCCATGACCTTGTTACTCAGTATCTGATAATTCTCCCGTGAAGGATTCGTAAGTTCCTCTGGTGTGAAGTGGATGGGTTCTCCGAGCACAAGGGTAATTGGGGAAAATTGAAACCGTTTGGCATTTTTGGGATACGACTCATAAGCTCCAAAAATACGCATCGGAAGAACTGGGGCGCCAGTCTTGGCAATGACCAGTCCGATCCCAGCACGGGCAGGCTGAAGGAGACCATCCATTGAACGGGTCCCCTCTGGAAATAAGACCACAGCATTCCCATCCTTGATTTTCTTAATCACTTCACGGAGGGCAGTCATGTCATTGCCATCACGCTCGACGGGAATGACATTCATCGCTGGAAAAAGAGGTCCGAAGAACGGCCATTTGAGAAGCGTTTTACGGGCTAGGTAGAAAACCCCTCGGCGACTACAAATTCCAGCTAGGGGCGGATCGAAAAAGCTCGAGTGATTGACGGCGATGATGAGGGGGCCTGATTCCAGCATTCGCTCCGGATGTATGACGCGGAGCGCAAAAAAAACCCGGGCAAGGAGTTTAGAGAGATTATAGAAGATATTGTAGACGAGCGTCATTGCTGGTCCCTGGAGGCGTGTGTCAGAATCTCAAAGATTGCATCAACAACACCATCGATAGTGAGATTGGAAGTATCGATGACATGGGCATCCGAAGCGATGGAGAGTGGTGCAATGCTCCGAGTCGAATCCAAGCGGTCACGATTTTCTATGCTATCCTCAAGTCCCTGTGCTGCACGGCGCTGGCGGCGAATCTCTGGAGAGGCATCGAGGTAGAATTTGTAGGGTGTATCTGGAAAAACAGCGGTGCCTATGTCGCGACCTTCCATTACGACATCACGGTCTTTACCAAATCCTCTTAAGAGCGAGGTAATGCATGAGCGCACAGCAGGAACAGTTGCCACTTTTGAAACAGCGGCATTCATCTCATTGTCGTGAGATTCAAATTCCGGCACGTGGTGATCGATCTGAAGGGCAGGGCTGCCAATAGGCGGAACGCTGAGTTCAAGTTGCATTCTGGATACTGCAAATGTGATGGCTTCTTGGTCTGCGGGGTCGATACCGGAGTGTAGAATTTGCCATGTGAGTGCCCGGTATAGGATCCCTGAGTTGAGGCAGGTGCAGGGGAGTTTTTCCGCAAGTTTACGGGCAACAGTGCTTTTTCCCGAGGCGGCAGGTCCATCAATGGCGATGACCATGGTCATAAAGTTGCAGGTTGGGTTTTAAATTGTGAAAGCATTTTCGTGCGGTGCTTGATGCGAACCCCTTTTTTGATCCGTTCGAGTGTCTCGGCAAAGCCCGGATATGAGGTGTTCACACAAGCGGTATCCTCAATCACGGTCTCTCCTGAAGCGAAAAGTCCTGCAATGGCAAAAGCCATGGCTATGCGGTGGTCCCCGAAGCTCGGAAGGCGCGCTCCTTTCAGGGGAGTACCGCCGAGAATTTTCATGCCATCGGGAAACTCCTCCACAGTGACTCCCATGGCACGAAGATTCGAAGCCACAGCAGCGATGCGGTCGGTCTCCTTAACGCGCAATTCAGCTGCATCCCGGATTACTGTGGTTCCTTTGGCCAATGCGGCAGCGACTGAGATAATAGGAATTTCATCGATGACATTCGGGATTTCGGAGCCATGGATTTCTGTGCCTTGGAGTGTCGTTCCCTTGACATCAATATTGCCTGCAGGTTCGCCATTCATCGAGGTTTCGATGATTTCACGAATACGAGCACCCATGCGGATAAGGACATCGATAATCCCTGTGCGGGTGGCATTGAGGCCGACATCGGTAACGAGTAGGCGGGAACCTGGTTGTGCTGCTGCAGCAACCATCCAAAATGCAGCACTGGAGATGTCTCCGGGGACGGTGAAGTCCATTGATTCGGGAATTTGTCCCCCATTAAGAGAAGTGCTTATCTCTGAAAGGCGCCGATTTTTTGGTGAGTCCTTGTGCTCCCAAACCTCCTCCCTGCGGGATTTAATCAGAAAGTAATCAAGCATGCGCTCTGTGTGATCCCGTGATTTGACGGTTTCGATAACAGTTGTCTCGCCTTCAGCAAAAAGACCGGCAAGCAGAACAGCGCTTTTGACCTGGGCACTTGCCACTGGAAGCTTGTAAGTGACGCCCTTAAGGGATGGAGAACCTTCGATGCGGAGTGGCGGGCAGGATTTTTCGCCCTCGGCGGAGATTTCGGCTCCCATGAGGCGAAGAGGATCAATGACACGTTTCATCGGGCGTTTCGAGAGAGAAGGGTCGCCAATGAGAGTGCTGGAGAAGGGTTGGGCTGCGAGGATGCCAGCCATAAGACGCATGGTAGTGCCCGAGTTGCCACAATCAATATCGCCAAAAGGCTTCGTGAAACGGCCTGCGGTGCCTTCCACAACAAGAGTGCCGGGTTCTGGTGATTCGATATGCACTCCGAGTTGACGCATGGCTTGGGCGGTGCTCTTGCAATCCTCGCCCTCCAGGAAGTTACGAATCACACAGGGGCCATTGGATAGCGACGCCATGAGGACTGCTCGATGGGAAATGCTTTTATCCGGCGGCACTTCGATCTCTGTATCGATGATTGGGGCAAGGCGGGATGTGAGAGTATTTTTTTCTTCCTTGGAAAACATGATTTGTCAAAAGGGCGTCCGGGAGCGTAGTAGGGCGGCTTCTGCAAGGAACTGCTCAACAGCGGCGCTATCGTTGTGCTCAAGTCCGAGTGTCAGGGTCTTCAACTCGTTTTGCAAGTCACGTATTCCGGCTAGGATACTCTCGCGATTGTCCAAGAGGATTTCGCTCCACATCGGTGCAGGACCAGAAGCGATGCGTGTGGAATCCCTAAAACCAGCCCCTGAGAGTTCAATGAGAGAAGGGATTTTTCCGATTGCGGCACGAGCCAGCGCAGCGGCGGCGGCATGGGGAAGGTGGCTCACACGGGCTAGTGCCTCATCATGTTGTGCCGGAGACATCTCTTTAATGATGCAACCGGCAGCGCTCCAGATTTCTCGACTGAGATCGATAGCTCGTTTTCCCGTTAGAGGGGTAGGGGTGAGCAAGCATAAGGCACCAGAGTAAAGGTCCGGTCGGGAGGCGTGAATGCCATGCTGCTCAGATCCTGCCATCGGGTGAGCTCCTGCAAATCGCGCGCCAAAGACAGACTCCATGGCAGTTACAATGCGGGATTTTACACTGCCGGCATCGGTAACAATGGCTGAGGGAGGGAGGAGTGGCGCGAGATTTTTAGCCGATTCCACGATTGCATGGGGGGACATGCAAAGAACAGCAATGTCACAGTCCGACAATGCCTCACTGAGGGAGGAAGTGACATGACACCCCAAAAGAATGCTTTGTGCCTCAAGTGCCGCTTCGTTTCGCCTTGCCCACACAGAGACAACAAAACGATTTGGCAGACGCGTCAATGCCAAGGCAAGCGAGCCGCCTATGAGGCCTGGACCGAGAATGGCAACTCTTAAACTCAGGGCACGAGAAAGATCTTGCCCGAGTATGGGCATTTGACTTCGGTTCCTGGAGGAAATCCACGCACGTCAACATATCCTGCATAGGGAGAATGAGGGCTGGTCACGAAGCCCACCTTGCCGGGAACAGGAGTGCCATAGGAGTAATCGCGCGTAGCTGTTGGTGCTGGAGGGGCGAATGGAGTAGGGGTTGGAGTGGGTGTGGGGGGAGCAAATTGCTGCAGAACCTCGCCATCTTCTGTAAAGCCCTCTGGAGTGGGCGTCGGTGTGGCAAACTGTGTGCTGGAGATCATGTGGGATCCGCGATATCCAAACCGGTTGGATGGTGGGCGGGAGTTGTTGGTCTCACAGGCGGCAAGGGCCAACACAGCCCCGGTAGCCCCTAGCACGATAAAGGAAGATTTTTTCATAAATAACAATCTGGCATTAACAAGACACGGAAGTGTGGGCTGTTCAATTCAAAACTGACTTGGGACAATGCCCCGTTCTCAAGGCGGCGGAAGTTCATTTGAAGAAGCGGCGGGCTGCATGGTGTAGGAGGGCCTGTCCCAGAAGTAACGTTTCAGCAATACCTTGATTGTTGCAGTGAGAGGAACGGCAAGAATAGCGCCGAGTAGCCCACCAAGGATGAGGCTCCAAGCCAGCACTGAAAGAATCACGGTAAGTGGGTGGAGTCCGACCGACTCGCCGACGATTTTTGGTGATATAAAAATGCCGTCGATATTATTTGCTAAAATAAATATAGCGGTGACCAAACCCGGATGGAACCAGTCACCAAATTGTGCTGCGGCGATGATTACCGCAGGGATGTAGCAAATCATGATGCCGAGATAAGGAATGAGGCCTAAAAAAGCCACCATGATGCCGATGATAATCGCAAAATCGAGCCCCAAGGCGAGGAGGGCTATGGCAATCAGGAGACCGTCAATCATGCTGACAAGGAGCTGGCCACGGAAGAAATTGATCAAATAGGAATTAATCTCACTTAGAAGGGAGACGATCTCGTTTTTCAAGGGCGAGGCCCGGAGAGGGAGGTAATTCGACCAGTTGTCAGCAATGGATGGGCTGTCTCTGAGGAAGAAAAAAAGGAAAATTGGAACAAGGATGAGGCTGAGGAGAAGTCCGAAGACACCAAGAAACCCGCCGAAGCTTCGTTGAATGAAGCGCCCAGATTCGATCGCGAGGTCAGGGATTTTCTGTTGAACCCATATGCCGGCATCGTCAATTGCAGTACCAATGATGGTTGAAAATTGATCAGTGGAACCCGCTTCAGTACTGCCTGATTGGCGCAGAAAATCGAGTTGAGAGAAGCGGTGAAGTTTCTCCATGGTGCTGATCGCCAGCAACTCGGATTTTTCGAGATAGATGGGGAAGTTGTTCACTAGCGTGACGCCTTGGCGGTAGGCTGGCGGAGCGATGTAAACGGCAAGGCCCACAAAAAATCCGGTGAACGAAATGTAAACGAGAAAAATGCTAACGAGGCGGCTCAACTTGAGGCGCATGAAGAACTTTACTACGGGTTCAAGTAGAAAGGCCAGAATCGCCGCCACCGACACAGGGAGGAGGACCGGCTGGAGAAAAGAGATCGCTTTTACGACCAATGAGCCGACGAGAAAGGTCGATGCTCCAATGGCAAGAAATGAAAGTGCCGTAATGGCTGCCCAGAACATCTTGTTCTGAAATGGCGTCGGGTGCTTCAAAAAGTTGGGAAAGTTGGATCAGGCCTCGGGTGCATCAAGAGTTGCCGAAGGAGCATTGGTGAATTTCAAACCTTGCTTCGCGCGATGCAGAAATTCCTTGGCCAATGCGCGATAGGCGGCTGAGCCTGAACCGTGAGGGTCGTGTTCAAAGATTGTTTTTCCATGGCTGGGGGCCTCGGCGAAGCGCACGGTACGTGGAATGACAGTGTCAAACACGACCTCCTCAAAATGGTTTCGCACTTCTTTTTCCACAGCGGGGTTCAGATTGGTGCGACTATCGAACATCGTGAGTACAAGACCCGATATTGCCAGCGAAGGATTCGCCCCGCTGTTGCGGATGCGTTCAGTAACTTCCATGAGAAGACCAAGACCCTCCAAGGCGTAGTATTCACACTGTATCGGAACAAGAATCTCATCCGCAGCGGCAAGAGCGTTTGACATGAGGATGCCGAGTGATGGTGGGCAATCCATGAGAACATAATCAAACTCATACTCTGCCCGGATCACATCGAATGCTGCCCGGAGTCTCATCATGTGATCGTCCATGCGCGCCACTTCAATCTCCGCTCCAGCTAGGTCGAGGTCTGATCTGATGATTGAGAGGTTTTTCACGCGAGTTTGCGCTACCAGTGAGGATCCTGGAGCTTCACCGATCAATGCGGAATAAATGCTTTGAGATTCAGAATCCTCCGGGGCCAGCACACTTGAGGCGCTTCCTTGCGGGTCAAGATCCACCAAGAGAACCCGGCATTTTTTTTCAGCCAGTGCTGCAGCCAGGTTGACGCTGGTCGTGGTTTTTCCAACCCCGCCTTTTTGGTTAGTAATTGCAATGACTTTCATGATGGAACAAACGCTGTGTCTTGTTGCACAGGTGTGGTTGGAATTGTCAACGCCACGCTTGCCCAGCAGGTGTCTTGTGCCACTCTTTAACTTCTTCCCTCATTGCCGGTGAAAGCTCGAATTTCCAAGGAATGCCATCGCACCGGCGCATGATTTCACAAGGATCCGTCGGCGACGGGAGTCTTGCCGTGTGACAAGTGACACCCATGCGGGAAATTTTATTCACGACGATTCCGCTGCGTGCGCTTTGTTCCAACGAGAGAATTCCCTCAATTGGGGGTGTTTTTGATTCAGATTGATCGGCAATCTCAAGTTCCGAAGTCGTCCGAATTGCGTGAAAGATTTGCTGTGAGTTGGCAAGTCCCAGGCGAAGCAGAACACGGTCCAGGGGTTCCTTAAGAAGTCGACGCGCCTCACGGATGCGTTCGGCGTTTGCGATTGATAAGATTTCAACTGAAAGCAGGTGATCCAGAAAGATGTCTTGGGAAAAACGCAAGGCCGTAAAATCTTTCCAGAGTTTTGAAAACGCAGAGGGTGTGTCGGATTGAAAAATTGTCGTGCTGCCGAGAATATTTAAAATGCTGGCATTGGTATCCGAGTGAAGAGTGTGGTTGATCGCTAAGGCCCCATTACTCAGTGGAAGGATGCCATGGAGCTCGCAAAACAGGGGAGTCAGTGTTCGGAGAAGAGGCATACCAAGAGTCAATGTCGATAAGTCGGTGGGCTCTGTTCCGATGGCCAGTGCATTTATTTCGCGCAGTTCCTCATCCGTTCTGATGGATAATTTCTGAAGTGCCTCACCTAAAGAGCAACGATTTCTCATTTGGATTTCCCGTGCAGACCGTTGGCCCTTGGTATCGAGTGAATCTAGGAGTGCCTTGAAAGGAATTCGGCGATGGCCAAAAATACGCTCAGGGTAAATCTCATCACAGAGCGATGCTAGATTGGAAGGCGGGATCAATCTTGGGATGACCACTTCCCCGAGTTTTTTCTCAATTATTCTTAACCTCTCAGTGGAAGGAGGTTCTACAAATGCCACTGAAATCTTTCGGTGGGGCGATGAGCTGATCGGTATTGCTTGATACTTTTTAGCTGTCGATTCCGGCCATTGATCCATCAAACTTGGATCAATGTCTTCTGGGATAACGATAGTTGATTCAAATCCGGACACACGGGACCAGATCGAAGTGAAGCGTCGTTCATCGATTCTGTTTAGCTCTAACAGCACAGACAAAGTCGATCTTGTGGGGCTTGATTCTCTGAGTGTCTCGAATTCACGCCTCGCCCCCAATCCCTCTGCGATTAGAATGTCATCAAGGCTATTGATGTCTTTTCCAGACTCACCCTCCAGGAATGAGGGACGGATTTGCAGACGGGCACCCAGAGCTTTCCATGTGTGCAAAAGGTTTTTTCGTTGCTTCAGAGGACCGCAAGTCCAACAAGACGCAATCAGAGCTAACGCCGCAAGAAGTGGCAAGGCGTAGGCAAGAGAAATCAGTACATCCATCGTGGTGCTGTCCTCTTAAAGACGCCTGTGATGTCTTGCATGATCTCCACTGGGTCGTATCTGCTGGGCTGATGCGATGCGGTGAGCCATGATGAGAATCGCCAAGATTGCAGCGGAGAGGATCGCCACCCAGATTCCAGAGGCAGCGTAAAAAAAATGATCTAGTGAACGTGTATCAGTATCACCACGGGGTGATTTTTCGGCTTGCTCGGTAAGCAATAAGTTGTTGGGGACACTTTGTTCAATAGCATGGAGGGATGCTGGATAACTACAGGTCAATATGAGAATCAAAGTGAATTGAGGCCACGGAAAAAAGATGTTTGGCATGATGACAATTATGTTCGCCAGAACATTTGGAAAATGGGGTTACCTCCCCACATGAATCGGAAGAAATTTTCGACGTGGGAGATTTCCTCCTTGATGCGCCAGCGGCGCCCCACTACAAACGCCCCATTCCAGTTCCTCCGCGCATGGCGAAAATTACATTAATTCTTAGCATTGTTTTTGGTTTCGCCACAGCTGGTGTGGGACTTTTAAACTTAGAAAAGCTTGTTGTTCTTAAAAATCTGCTATCAGAAACAGAATCTAAACTTGCTACAACTAACTCATCTTTAGCGGATTCTACAAAAAACGCGGAAGGCCTCGAGAAGCAGGTGGCTGAGTTGAGTGAGAAATCTGCCACGTTGACCTCTGATGGTGAAAAAATGAAATCCGAGATCGCTGTTGAGAAAACAAAGGTTTCTGATTTGAGCGAGCAAGTATCGATGAAGGAAGCGGAACTGTCTTCGCAGAAGGGCAGGTTGGAGTCACAAGCCAAGGATTTGGTTGATCTCAAAGAACGCTTGGCAGCGATCGAATCGACGCCTTCATTGCCTCCAGAAGACGTGGAGAAGATTGGAAAGCTCGAGGAAAAGAACACAATGCTTTTGGATCAAATTGCCTCTCTTGAAGGGCGCATCAATGTCCTTCAGCAACGCGAAACAGAAAAAACTATTAAATCTTCATTGAAGACCCTTTCTGGAAGAATTCTAGCGGTGAACCAGTCATGGAATTTTGTTGTCCTTGATATCGGAGACAAAAAAGGAGTCCTCGCCAATACGGAACTTTTGGTCAAAAGGGGGCCCACTGCAATTGGTCGGGTTCGCATTACCTCAGTGGAACCAGCATCTTCAATAGCAGACATTATTCCAGCAAGCCTCGTTCCAGGGTTGATAATCCGCCCCGGGGACGAAGTCATTTATCTTGATGAAACTCTTTAGCCTCGTCGCCTTGATGTCAGTAGTAGTCTTTTTGAATGGTTGTGCCACTGAGGGCACGGGTAATAGCTCCCACAATGAAAGTTCGCTCCCGTGGAACAGGCCTCAGTCATGGGAAGGTGCTGGAGCAATGGGTGCGGCAATGCAAGGGACGCCTTAAAAAGTTAGCCAGCGGGCGTCTCCGATATTTTATCAAATCAGCTTCGTAGCTTAAGCGCTTATCTAAGTTGCTCTCGTTGGTGTTGATCGTTTAGTTCGATGATAAGCTGATTCCTGGAATTCGAGGGGCGATCCAGACAATCCAAGCAGTTATAAGTGTCCAAGAGATAATATTTAACGCGACACCGGTTTGCATCATTTTTACAAGGGGAATTCGGCCACTGCCGAAAACAATAGCATTTGGAGGTGTGGCGACTGGCATCATGAATGCACAACTGCTTGCAAGGGCAACGGCGGCCCCTAAAAAAAGCGGATTTTCTCCAAATCCAACAGCAATGGAGGCGACGATGGGCAGAAAAGTCGAGGTGGTTGCCGAATTGCTGGTAATTTCCGTTAACAAGACAATCAGCAATACAATGCCCGATACAATGAGGGGGATTGGCAACGTATCCATTTTTGAGGCATGGCCAACGATCCACGCGGCAACACCATTTGTTTGAATCCCATTTGCCAAGCTCAGCCCTCCTCCGATTAGGATCAAGACATCCCAAGGGGCCTTTCGGATTGCATGCAAATCAAGAATTCTCGGGGAGTCCAACTTGCTTTCAGGCAAAACAAATAGCAACAAACCGCCGAGCATTGCGATTCCAGGATCGGATAGCCACGGAATAGCCTCTGTAAATGTGCCGCGAAGAATCCATAATAACGCAGTGCCAGTGAAGACGAATGCAACCCGCTTCTCTGCGGAAGACATTTGGCCGATTTTTTTTGACTCGGTAAAAATCAAATCCCTTCCGCTTGGAAGTTCACCTTTTCCGATTCCAAATCCAATCCTTGTGAGATAAAGCCAAGAGAGGAAGAGGAGTATGAGTGAGAGAGGGCCAGCCATTAGGAGCCACCCGGTGAAGCTGATTCTCACTCCATGAGATTCCTCCATGAAACCCGCAAGAATGGCGTTTGGTGGTGTGCCGACAAGCGTGGCCATTCCCCCGATATTGGCACCATAAGCGATCGACAGGAGGAGGGCACAGGCAAACGGGGCTTCATCTTCGATCTGAAACAAGGCAATAACGGAGATCGCAATGGGAAGCATCATGACAGCGACTGCGGTATTGTTGACCCACATTGATAGAAATCCCGAGGAGGCGAGAAATCCACCTATCACCGCTCTCTTGCGGACTCCCGCACAAGAAATGATCGCCAATGAAATCCTTCGGTGCAGCCCGGTGCTTTCCATCGCAAGAGCAATAAAAATACCCCCAAGGAAGAGAAAAATCACTGGATTCGCATAGGGGGCGGTGGCTGTTTGAATATCGCCGGCTCCAGAGGCTGGAAAAAGAACAATTGGAAAGAGCGCTGTTACAGCAAAAGGAAAAAGCTCCGAGATCCAAAGAGTGCCCATAAGAACAGCCACCCCGAGTGTCCGCCAGCCTGGATCTGACAATCCCTCCGGTGGATTTGAATGCAACGTGCAAATCCAGAATGCAAAACCCACAGCGGCGAGAACAAGTCGCACCATGCGGGTGGGGCTCATAGGGGAGGGGAGAATTGAGCCAAGTCTGCGGCCAGGCCACGCTCATCAGCCACACGGAAATTCTCGCCTGCAGACAATGCAACACAGCGACCTCCAGGCATGACAAACTCCAAAATCAAAGGACGCTTTCCAGAGTGTTTTTTTACAGCCTCAAGAATTATTTCAAGGGAAGATTCGTCAAGGCGTGCTCGGTCAAGACGGATGCGTGCCGCGCGGATTGATGTCTTTGGTTTGAGCGAGGCAATCGCTCCTGCGGTGGCGCGAATCGCCTCATCACGGCGGGTAATACGGGTATTGATAGAAAGCGCTGCACCAGGAACAAGGAGCAAGGCATTCTTTGAAAATGTCTCGTCCCATGCTGTGATCTCAATTGATCCCGTGAAATCCTCTAGGATTATGATGCCAAAAGGCTTGCCGTCCTTGCGTGAGAATTTCTTTTCCACACTCGAAATGAGTCCAGCAAGTTTGAATGAGCCCTGCTCGGAAGATTTGAGGGCTTCCGCGATCGATAGGTACTTTCCTGAATCAAAGTGCCCCGCATAAGAATCCAACGGATGACCGGTTACGTAATAGCCGAGAAGTTCTTTCTCATTGCGGAGGGTTTCCAATTCAGACCATGGAGCAATGGTGGACGCATTGGATGGATTGATCGCTGGTTCCATGGAGTCCTCTCCAAACAATGAGCCTTGACCGCTTGCCCGATCGCGTTGCTGGGCGGCAGCGGCCAATATGGCCGGTTCGATGCATGAAAAGAGGGCGGCACGGTTCGAAGAAAATTCATCGAAGGCACCACATTTTACGAGGCTCTCGAGGATCTTTCGATTCACGGTGCGCGAGTCCAGGCGGGAGCAGAAATCTTCCAGTGAGGAATAGGATCCACATTGTTCGCGTTCATTCACGGCGGACTCCATTGCTCCGGCACCCACGTTTTTAATTGAGGCCAATCCGAATCGGATTCCTGGGCCCTCAGGATCAGGTGAGAACTTCAGCGAACTGGCATTGATATCCGGAGGGAGAATGGGGATATCCATGCGGCGACATTCTCCAATGACTTCAGCAAGGCGGTCGGTCGTGCTGGCATCGTAGGTGAGCATCGCTGACATGAATTCCTGAGGATAGTGCGCTTTTAGGTAAGCCGTCTGGTAGGAAATCCACCCATAGGCGGCACTGTGGGATTTATTGAACCCGTATTCAGCAAATTTCGCGATAAACCCAAATATGGCGTCTGCGACCTTGGGGGGGATCTTGTGTTTCTCCCCGCATCCGGCAACGAAGCGCTCGCGCTCGAGTTCCATTTTTTTCGCGTCTTTCTTTCCCATGGCGCGACGAAGGAGATCCGCGTCACCTAAGGAATACCCGGCAAGAACGCTAGCCGCCATTTGCACCTGTTCTTGATAAACGATGATGCCGTGTGTTTCGGAACAAACTTTTTCAAGGAGCGGGTGAAGATATTCGACTTTTTTGATCCCTTTTTTTCGCTCGATATATTCATCGATAAATTGCATCGGGCCGGGTCGGTAAAGGGCGCCGATGGCAATGATGTCTTCGATCGATCCGACATCGAAGCGTTTGCAGCAATTCGTAATGCCGCCGCTTTCCATTTGAAACACCCCCAGAGTTTCCCCGTGGTTGTAGATGTCAAATGCCGCCCTGTCGTCCGTGGGAATGGCTGAGATATCAAATTCAGGATTCTCGCGATGGATGAGTCGCGCCGCTTCCTGCATGATTGTGAGAGTGCGGAGTCCGAGAAAGTCCATCTTCAGCATGCCGAGATCGGTGAGGGGGCCCATGGCATATTGTGTTACCACCTCGCTTTCTTTTCCTCGGCAGAGGGGAATAAATTCATCCAGTGGACGGTCTCCGATCACGACCCCTGCGGCGTGGATGCCCATGTTGCGGCTGAGACCCTCCAAGACTGTTGCCTGCTCCCAGAGTTGCCTGACAGCGTCTTCATGTTCGATCGCTTCAGCCAGTTCTGCGTTTTTCTTACGGGCAGCGGTTAGCGTTATATTGAGTTCGTTCGGGACCATCTTGGCCACACGGTCACCATCCGTGTAGCTCCAGCCCATGACGCGTGCCACGTCACGGACAACGCTTTTTGCACCAAGTGTCCCAAAAGTAATGATCTGTGAGACTGCGCGCTCGCCGTATTTTTGTCGCACATAGTCGATGACTTCTCCGCGCCGCTCCATGCAAAAATCCACGTCGATATCCGGCGGGCTCACTCTCTCAGGGTTGAGGAACCGCTCGAAGATCAGACCATAGCGAAGTGGGTCGATATCAGTGATCCCAAGCACATAGGCGATCAGCGAGCCTGCCGCTGATCCACGCCCTGGGCCGACAGGGATACCCTTGTCTTTAGCGTGCTTGATGAAATCCCAGACGATAAGGAAATAGCTGACAAAGCCGGTTTTTTCGATCACCGACAATTCGTAATCGAGCCTCGTGGAGAGCTCGTTGTCTGAGCCTGCGCGTTCTCCAAAACGCTGGCGAAGGCCTTCGTAGCACAAATCGTGGAGGTATTGGCTGCGGGAGCGAGAATCCGGAGGATCAAAATTCGGGTATTTCGGTATGCCGAATTCCATTTTAAAACCACACCGCTCTGCGATCCGTAAGGTGTTATCGCAAGCCTCGGGAAGTTCAGCAAAGAGAGAGCGCATTTCTTCCGGAGATTTAAACCAAAGTTCAGGGCTGTAGCGGAGGCGCTTCTCATCCACCACCATGGCGCCGGTGCCAATACAAACCAGAACATCGTGCGCCTCGTGGTGGGACTTTTCCAGGAAATGGACATCGTTTGCCGCAACAGGATCGATCCCTAGTTTTTTAGAAATTGCCAGCAGGCTAGGGTTGATGCGCAACTGGGTGTCGAGCCCGTGATTGTGCATCTCGATGAAATAATTCTCGTTACCGAAGATGTCGCGGTGTGCTGAAGCGGCTTCAAGCGCTCCAGCCTGATCGCCCCCTGCAAGGAGTTGTGATACCTCTCCTTTGAGGCATCCACTCAATGCAATTAGCCCCTCTGCATGGGCTGACAGAAGATCCCTGTCGACCCTTGGTTTATAGTAAAATCCTTCTAGGTGGGCGGCAGTGACAAGCTTCACGAGGTTTCGATAGCCCACCTCGCTTGAGGCAAGCAGGGTGAGGTGGAACGAGGATGATTTGCTGTTCGATCCACCGCGGTCCTTCATTGACTTCGGCGCGACATAGACCTCACACCCGATGATTGGTTTCACGCCAACCTTTTCAGCGGCTTGGTAAAAAGAGACCGCCGCGTGGAGATTCCCGTGATCTGTGACAGCTACGGCAGGCATGCCGAATGTTTTGGCTTTCGCAACGAGTTCGCTTGGACGAATCGCACCATCAAGCAACGAAAACTCTGAATGGCAGTGCAAATGGACAAAAGACATGGGAAGGACTTTACGGTATGAGTAGGGGGCTTGTCGAACGGGAGGCAAATTTTCTGTTTTGGAGTTTTCTCAGCTCCCTGTAGATTGAAAAAATGATTCGCAGGAAACCAATGTTTGACGATGTTCTCGCTGATCGCCGTGACGTGTTTGGGCGATGGATCATGCTGGCTCTGGTGGTTTCACTGCTATTGCACGGGTTGGGATGGAATCTGTCTCGGAGCCTTCCTGTAGAGTCCATGAGTGATTCGTTTTATGAGCGGATTGTTCCCAGGTCATTTCAAGTAGAACGGGTCGATATTGATCCTCGGTTGCTTGAGCCGGCGCCTGATGAACCCACATCACCACGGGAGCCGGCACGTATTGAATTGCCTGATGAAATAATTTCTCCAATGGACGTCCAAAAGAAGTCTGTATCTGAAATTCCGCTTCCAGCCCTTGATGAGTCCCTCCTTCACGAAAAGCCCGCAATTCCGGAATCCTTGCCTGTGGATGTCCCAGATTCCTCTAGTGTCCTTGAGGAATCTGACGCGGCTTTGCGAAAGGAATTGTTACAAGATTTAAGCGATGCATTCGCTACCACCCCAGTATTGCCGATTGATAGTAGTGAAAACACTTTGGAATCTGTTGCTGCTGACGATGCTCAGCCAGGAGTCCCTAAATTCAGCAATCTTGATGAACTCCTTGAGCGTACCGGTCCATCAACATCTGAATTGGCTCCGATTCTTTTGCCTGGAGATGTGTTGTTTGAATACGACGCCTACGAATTACAGCCTGGAGCTGTTGCCAGTCTCGAGAAACTTGGGAGGCTTTTAAAAAGAAATCCCGAGGCCCGGTTTGTGATCGAGGGTCATAGCGATTCTTTTGGGCCTGCTGATTATAATATGCGGCTCAGTCAATTGCGTGCGGAGTCTGTCAAGGCATGGTTGATCGAGCGGATGGGGATCGATGGCATGCGCATCCAAACACGTGGTCTTGGACAGTCACGGTTGCTAATTCCCCCGACCGAATCCGTCGAATCTCAACTCATCAACCGACGCGTGGAAATTGTGATTCAAAACAGCATGCAATGAGTTTTCCTCCAGAGCCGCATGCCCTCGAAAAGTCGGCTATAGAATTATCAAAAAAAGTCCGGAGTGGTACCGAGGAGCGCATTCCGATTTTTAAAAATTTCAGGAAGGAGGAAGAGGACCGTCTTCGTGCATGGCATGAGGATGGTGGGGGTGGAAGGGAAACCGGTCGACAGCGTTCGGACATGGTAGACATCATGTTCCGCGAGCTTTTTCGATCGATTGTCAAAGAATGTGCGGAAAAACCTTTGGCCGGTCGATTGGCTGTCGTTGCTTTCGGTGGCTATGGTCGCCGCGAGTTGAGCCCAATGAGCGATGTCGATATCCTCTTTCTGCAAGGAACCTCGAGCGAGGCAAAGGATGTTGAAGAAATTATCCGGCGCACGATTGTCGCCCTCTGGGATATTGGCTTCAAGGTTGGGCAGGCCACCCGGACGCTCGACGAGGCGGTGAACAAGTCGAATGAGGATCCAGTCACCAAAACCTCAATGCTGGAGAGCCGCTTTCTGGCTGGGGCCCGCGAGATTTTCAACCAATTCAAAGAACGCTTCTATGATGAATGTGTGAATGGACACGCGACGAAGTATATTTCGTGGCGTCTGGCTAACCAAGCCGATCAACGCCATAAATATGGTGGCACAGTATTCATGCAGGAACCAAATGTGAAAAGTGGCGCCGGCAGTCTGCGTGATTATCAGAGCCTTTTGTGGATTTCCCAATTCAAGCTCGGCATAACAAGTTCTGCAAAGTTGGTTGATGCTGGAATCTTGCGTGATGCGGACAGGCGGCGCTTGGAAAAAAGCTATGATTTTATTCTAAGGACCCGCGCGCAGATGCAGTATCTCAATGGCCGTTCGGCGGATGTTCTTACACTTCAGCTTCAAGGTCGTGTAGCACAAGCATTTAACTACCCCCAAAAGAACATTCTTCGGAAAGTCGAAGCCTTTATGCGCGATTACTACAGTCACGCTCGGACGATCTACCTTGTGAGTGAAGCCGCACTTCGAAAGATGGAAGCCGTCCCCGTGCCCCGTCAGGGTGGAATCCTTCGGATGCTCGGAGTGCGACAAAAGCCTGAAAAAGTCGACCGTTTTATCATTCGAAACGGAATGCTCGAACCAGAGTCGCGGGATATTTTCAACGAGGATCCCTTCAGGTTGATGCGTGCCTTCCACCATGCGCAGGTTCGCCAACTGGACTTTCATCCTGAGTTGGTTGATTTGGTTCGTCGCAGGTTGCACCTCATCGACAAGACGTTTCAGTATGCTGTTGCGGCAAGAGAGACGTTCTTTGCTATTCTTTCGAGGAAGGGTGAGGTAGGCCGGATTCTGCGTCTGATGCATGACTTGGAGGTTCTTGGGCGTTACATTCCCGAGTTTGGTTCACTGGTATGCCTTGTGCAGCACGAGTTCTATCACCGTTACACGGCAGACGAGCACACGCTGGTTTGTATCCACAAGCTTGACGAAGTTCTCTTTTCACCTGAGCAACGTCTCGCCGGCTACCGCAGGATTTTTCAGAAGCTTGAGGATCCCGGCATCCTATACCTTTCGATTTTGTTACATGATGTCGGAAAGGCTGCAAATACTCGCCATCATGAGGAGGCTGGAGCCTTGCTGGCCCTCAAGATTGCAAGGCGTCTCCAGTTGAATCCCGACCGCAGGCGAATGTTGATCACTCTGGTGGACTCCCACTATGTGATGTCGAAGATATCACAGACTCGCAATTTGGAGGATTCTACGACTGTTGAGGAGTTCGCGCGTATTATTCAAAATCGAAAAAATCTTGATGCTCTGATGATGCTTACCTTGGCGGATGGCATGGGCACTAGTGACCAGAATTGGTCAGATTGGAAGGAGGGTTTGGTCTGGACTCTTTATCGCCGCGCAGGGCAGTGGCTCGAGGGTGGGGTGGGAGCTCTTGAGCGCACCCGACAAGATCGGCAGGAAAAGAAAAAAATCGTCATGGAGCTCCTTGGGAAGGGGTATGTGGATGAAGCTGACGCCCATTTTCAATTCATGCCCGAGCGTTATTTTCAGATGTTCGATCCCGGTGACATCGCCGGGCACATGCGTTTGTTCCGCACATTTTTTCACCGGAGGCACAATAACGACGAAGTGGCTTTCAATCCCGTGTTGCATTGGGAACCTCATGTCGACAAGGGATACACAGAGGTTTGGGTTTGCGGGTGGGACCGTCCCCGTCTCCTTGAGCGGATTGCCGGAGCCTTCCTCACGGCCAGAATCAATATTCTCAGTGCCGATATTTTTACCCGAACTGATAGTCTTGCTCTCGATATTTTCCGTCTTGCAAATACGAACCTTCAGCCTGTGACCAATCAAAAGGATATGGTTTCTGTAGAGAAACGCCTTTCCGAGGCGATGATGACTGAAAACTTCAATTTCTCTCCAATTATCTGCAAGGAGACGCGCCTCTTGACTTACCGGTTATCCCAAGAATTCGACCTGCCGACGCGCATCACGATCGATAATGAATCCCACCCGGTTTACACACTGATCGATATCCAAACTCCTGATCGTCTCGGTTTACTCTACGATCTCCTACAAGCGATGAGCGAGGCTGGGATTCTTATTGAAATCTCACGTATTACCACTGAGATGGATGTCGCCATGGACTCCTTCTACGTTTATGGCCGCGATGGCGCGAAAATCTCTTCTGCTTCAGCGATTAAAAACCTCCAAAAACTTCTCCACCGTGCTGCGGTGAAGACTCCTGAATGACGTTTTGCTTCATTCGGATTTTTTGGATGCAGGTCATGAGACCATGGGTGGCGCACCCGCTTGCTCCTATCCTCAATATTTTAAGCATCGCCGTAGGTGTCGTAGTTTTTCTTGCGATCCAGCTTGCGAATCGCGGCGCACTGGAAAGCTTTCAAAATGCGGTATCTCTAGTTGCTGGAAAGGCTCACTTGGAGATCCGTGGGGATTTGCCTGAGGAAATCTTCCCATCGGTTCTTAAGGTCAAGGGAGTGGCTTCTGCGACTCCTCTGGTCGAGGGGATCGTCACCCTCCCAGAGCATGCAGGTGAATATCTCCGCATTCTTGGTGTTGATCCTTTTACGGGTGCTGAGATTCGGGCCTTTGAGTTGACTGATCCCAGGGGGGGGGCTCCTGATCTTGAAGCCTGGTTGCGCGAACCTCTCGGCATAGCGATTTCATCGGATGCTCTTTTTGATGATAAGGTCAGCGTCTTGTCTCCATCCGGCATTCATACATTAAAGCCAGTGTTTTTAATGAAGACGAGTGATGCAATTGTCTCCAGTGATCCACGAATGGCCGCCATGGATATCGGTTGGGCTCAACAATTACTTGGATCCCAAGGGAAAATAAGTTCCATTCAACTGCTGCTGGATAATCCTCTTGAGGTTAATTCTGTTACAAAGCTGTTGCGGGAGATTCTTCCGGCTGATGCGGTTATTGGACCGCCTGCCAGGCGGGGGGCGGAAACCGAGACGATGTTGGCGGCGTTTCAGCTGAATCTAACTGCGCTGAGTCTCGTTTCCATGGTCGTGGGCGTTTTTTTAATCTACAACAGCCTTTCAGCCTCAGTAGTCCGGCGTCGTCACGATATCGGAATTCTTAGGTCAATCGGTGGTACACGTTTAGAGGTCACCGCCCTTTTCCTCGGTGAAGGCCTTGTTTGTGGATTCATTGGAACGCTGCTCGGCATTGCGGGCGCTGGACCTCTTGCAGCTTTGCTAGCGTCCCCTGTCGAGCAGACGGTGACATCGCTTTACACAGTTGTTGCAATCGATTCACCCACTCCCGACCTTGATCAAACCGCATTGGCGTTTCTTTTGGGGATGGGGGCTTCATTGATTGCCGCCTGGAGACCCGCCGCTGAAGCCGCCGAGTGCGATCCGGCAGTGGTTCTTAGGTCAGGTACAGCAATGGATCGATTTGCGCGCTTTTCTTTTCATCGAGATCTTGCCGGGGTATTAGCCTTGGGTTGCGCCTTTGGTTTGTCTTTGTGGGCATTGCGAGGCGGGGGGGGATTCCCTGGATTTGCTGCCGTTGCCTTTCTTATTGCTGGATTTTCACTTTTGGTTCCGCGTGTGTCAGTAGCCCTTTGTGGATTGCTCCACGGGTTCGGGTGGTTGCCAAAAATGGCGGCTCAGCATCTGGTGCGATCACTCCATCGGAATGCTGTAACCATTGCCTCCTTAGCTGTGGCGGCCGCACTCACCGTGAGTGTCTCTGTAATGATATTTTCATTTCGAGCAAGTGTTGAGGCTTGGCTTGGCCGCACCTTGGCTGCTGATTTGTATATTGCCCCGGCAGCAAATGATCTTATCGGACTTCAGTATTTTCTCCCTGCCAACACGCTTGACTGGGTCCGTCAGGATTCAAGGGTTGATCGTGTTGGCACCTTTCGTGAGATACAGGTGCCATGGGGTGATCGGGCTGCCAATCTTGCTATTGTTGATGGCGGGGCCCGTGGCGATCTAGAGTTTTTGGAAGGCGGTGACAAAGCTGCTTCGTTGTTTGAACGCGAGGGCATGGTTGCTGTCTCTGAGAGTTTTTCAAATAGGCATGGCGTGCGCTCAGGAGACAGGCTGAGCTTTGTTTCTCCAGTTGGCCCTGCGGATTTTGTTGTGGCTGGAGTGATTCGTGATTTCACGCGTGACCGGGGACTTGTCATGGTGACCCGTCAGAATTTTGATAGGTTCTGGAATGATGCCCGTCTTCACTCATTGTCAATTTCGATGAAGGAGGGCACTGATTTGAAGGCCTTTTCTGATGACTTCAGGGCACACTTCAGTGGTGCCGGTGAGTATTCGATTTACACCAATGCTTTATTGCGCGGTAGGGTGCTCGAGATTTTCGACCAGACATTTGCAGTCACTTCCGTCCTTCGCAGTGTCGCCATTGTTGTTGCCATTGCTGGTGTTTTGCTTTCGATGACTACACTTGTTCTTGAGCGGGAGCGTGAAATCGGTGTGCTTCGCTCTCAAGGCGCTTCAAGGCGTCAAGTCACGGGATTGGTATTCTTTGAGGCCGGTTTGGTCGGCGGTTTGGCTTCATTAGTTGGACTTGTGTGCGGTGTCTTCCTGTCCGCTATCCTGACAGGGGTTGTGAACAAGGCATTTTTTGGCTGGACGATCGATTTAAGATTTCCTGCTGAAGTATTTTTATCTACACCGCTCTGGTTGATTCCTGCGGCTTTGGTTGCAGCATGGATTCCTGCTTGGAGAGCTGCTAACATCCCTCCAGCAAGGGCCCTGCGCTTTGAGTAACTTCAATTTCCGTGCCCCGCACGCCTCCTGTTTGTTTTATGATCCCAGTTGTCATCGACAAGATTGTTAAGAAGTTTGGAGCCGTCACCGCTTTGCAAGGGGTGACTTTGCGCATCGAGCCTGGGGAATTGTTTTTTTTGCTTGGTCCGAGTGGCTGTGGGAAAACCACCCTACTGAGAACCATCGCCGGGTTTTATATGCCCGATGAGGGAAGAATTCTCTTCGGTGACACTGATGTCACACGACTTCCCCCTCATAAGCGAAATACGGGAATGATGTTTCAGAGCTATGCCCTTTGGCCTCATCTGAGCGTTGAGAAGAATGTCGCATTTGGTCTTGAGGAACGCAGGCTTCGCAGTCTGGAAATCCGTAAGCGTGTTTATGAAGCTCTCGCAGCTGTAAAAATGGAGCCTTTTGCCTCCCGGAGGATTGCGCAGTTATCAGGTGGCCAGCAACAGCGTGTGGCCTTGGCTCGTGCCTTGGTGATCCGACCTAAGTGTTTGCTTCTCGATGAACCGCTTTCGAGTATCGATGCGCGTTTGCGTTTGGAAATGCGCTCAGAAATCCGTCGTGTCTGTAAGGAGGCGGGCTTAACTGCAATTTATGTAACCCATGATCAAAAAGAGGCTCTTTCGATATCCGATCGCATCGCGATTCTTGAAGGGGGTAAGATTGCCCAGACCGGAACACCAGAGCAAATCTACCGTCGGCCGCACACGAAGGTTGTTGCAGATTTTATAGGTGAAACGAATTTTCTCTACGGCAGGATAGTTTCTGTATCCCCAGTTTGTGTAGATGTAGAGACTACATGGGGGCACTTTCAGGGGGTCTGCGGGGATCCTGACTGGAAACCGCAGCCGGGCGGCCATGTCGTATTGTCTATTCGACCCGAATGCTGGAAATTTTCGCCTGAATCGTGTCTTGTGAACTCCGTTTCCGGGCGTATTGGCGATGCCACTTATTTAGGTGAGGTTTCTCAATACCGCTTTGCTCTTCCCGGCTTGGATCTTAAGATTTACGAGTTGAATCCGGATCCCAGTGCGCGTCCTCCAGGGCGGGAGTTGCATGCCGTTGTGGAAAGAAACGATGTGGTTCTGATTAAACCCTGAGCCCTTTGCCTGAGTATGGTGATGAATTCATGAAATTGCGTATCACTTTTGTGATTATAGCGTTGGCAGGTGTTCTCGCTGCGCCCTTTGCACTCAAACCTCAGGAGTCCCTCCTCGGTAAGGCGGATGACTTGCTGGTGGTGATTTCTCCGCACAACGAGGCGGTGCGCTATGAATTCACGATAGCGTTCATGCGCCACTACCGAGAATTGACGGGGCGATCAATCCTTATTGATTGGCGTCTGCCTGGTGGCACTAGCGAGATCTCACGGTACCTTGACGGTGAGTATCTGGGAGCTTTTGAGCGGGCTTGGACTAATGCGGGTTACAAATGGTCGTCTGAGGTTGCAGCTGCTTTCAATAACCCGAATATTATCCTTCCTTCATCATTGCACGAAGACACCCAATCCCAGGCCGCGCGCAGATTTTTTTTGGAATCTTCTGTGGGGATCGGGATCGATGTGTTTTTTGGAGGTGGTACGTATGATTTTAAGAGGCTGGCTTCTGCCGGATGTTTAGTTCCTAGTGATATCCTTCTAAATTCCAGTGACTGGTTCCAAGAAGGCATCATTCCGTGGAAGGTTTCCGGCGAGGAATTTTACGACAAGAAAGCACGTTGGATTGGCGCATGTTTATCGTCGTTCGGGATTTGCTACAACATGGATACCCTGCGGAGGTTGGGATTTAATCGTCTGCCCGCATCTTGGAGCGATCTCGGCGATCCCAGGCTTTTCAAGCAGGTGGCACTTGCTGATCCCTCAAAGAGCGGGTCCGCCGCCAAGGCCTTTGAAATGGTTATCCAGCAACAAATGCAAAATCTCGTGAAGGAGACAGGGCGCACTGATCGGGAGGTCATAGCGATGGGTTGGGCAATGGGGCTCCGGATCATCCAGTCAGCCTCGGCAAATGCGCGGTATTTCACGGATGCAGCATCAAAGGTTCCGATCGATGTTTCTCTTGGCGATGCAGCGATCGGAATGTGCATTGATTTTTACGGACGATTCCAAAGCGAGGCGGTGCGTCTTGGCGATGCTCCCTCACGCTTGCAATATTTCACCCCAGTTGGGGGATCCTCTGTCGGCGTTGATCCGATTGGCCTCCTACGCGGGGCGCGGAACAGGAACGCCGCCGAGATGTTTATCGCCTTCGTCCTCTCTCCTGAGGGACAGAAGTTATGGAATTTCAAAGTCGGCACTCCGGGGGGACCCCAAAAGTATGCACTAAGGCGCCTTCCCGTGCGCAAGGAACTATATGATCCTGTGTTTGCTGAATACCGAAGCGATCCCACAGTGCAGCCTTACGAGGATGCGAAGATGTTTCATTATCAAGATGAATGGACTTCACCGCTTTTCCGTGTGATTGCATTTGTCGTTCAAGTGATGTGCATTGATCTTCACCATGAGCAGGTTGAGGCTTGGCAGGCATTGGTGAAGAAGGGATTCCCTCCGGAAGCTTACAGGGTATTTTCGAACATGGAGGCGGTGAACTATCAGGCCGCATCGAGCCGCATAAAGAATACGCTCTCTTCACGCAATAGAATCAAAGAGGTTCGGCTTGCCAAGGTTCTAACCGAGCATTTTCGCCGCCAATATCGAGAGACAGTTCGTCTTGCGCACGAGGATAAATAAGGTCCGATGTCCAACCAAACCGCCAAACTTGTCTTTCTTGTAACGGGTGTTTTTTTCGCCCTCTTTTTCATCTGGCCGATTGCTGAAACGATTCGCGGCGCATTTGTCGACTCCGATGGCTATTTCACTCTTGAATACATCGTCGAGGTGTTTCGTAACCCCATTTATATCGAGGGACTTTGGAATTCGCTGATGATGGGGTTCTGGAGCACGCTGCTTGCTGCGTTGATCGCGATGCCGCTTGCTTGGATCTCTGACAAGTTTTTGTTTCCCGGAAAATCTCTCCTCGGCGCGATGATTCTTATGCCGATGATCATGCCACCCTTTGTCGGGGCTATTGGCATCAAGCAAATCCTCGGGCAGGAGGGTGCTCTGAACGTCATACTGCAATTTCTCGGGCTGATGAATCCCGATGCACCGATGGATTGGCTGGGAGAGGGGAGGATGTGGGGAATCATCGTAATGAACGCCATGCACTTGTATCCTATTCTTTATCTTAATGTCTTGGCGTCACTCGCGAATGTGGATCCCGCGATGGACGAGGCTGCAGCAAATCTTGGATGCACAGGGTTTCGGAAGTTCCGTCGTATTACACTCCCATTAATCATGCCGGGTGTCTTTGCAGGTGGAACGATCGTTTTCATTTGGTCTTTCACCGAGTTGGGCGTGCCCCTCATGTTTGATTTCACGCAGGTTACCTCGGTGCAGATTTTTCACGGAATCAAAGATATTGGCGGAAACCCTTTTCCTTTTGCCCTTGTGGTCGTGTTACTGGCTTCTACGGTGTTGCTTTACGCGCTAAGCAAGTTTCTTTTCGGACGTACAGCGCATGCCATGCTCTCCAAGGCCACGACACAGGGTGGTCCGGGCCCGGTTCCTATCGCCTTAGGGTTACTCATCTCTGGAGTTTTCGGCCTGGTTACATTTCTGGCTGTGCTGCCTCACCTTGGGGTCGTGCTAATTGCCTTTTCAGGGGATTGGTATCGCACGGTATTTCCCTCGGATTGGACGATCGTTCACTTTGAGGCCGCCCTCGGTCATAACCTTACGCTTCCCTCGATTCAAAACAGTCTGAAGTATGCCTGTCTGGCAACGATACTCGACCTGGTCCTTGGTGTTTCGATCGCTTTTGTTGTTGTTCGGACAAGACTTGCTGGCCGTCAAATCCTTGATGCGATTTCGATGCTGCCGCTTGCCGTGCCTGGTCTGGTGCTGGCTTTCGGGTATCTTGCTATGACTCAGGAGGGTAAGATTTTTGGTTTCCTGAACCCGGCAATCGATCCGTTGATCATTCTGGTGATTGCCTATTCGGTTCGTCGCTTGCCGTATGTCGTACGCTCTGCCGCCGCCGGATTCCAGCAAACAAGCGTGACACTTGAAGAAGCCGCTCAAAATCTCGGGTGCCCGCCTTTAAGGGCTCTTCGCAAGATCACGATTCCTCTCATTGCCGCTAACCTTCTTGCCGGAGGCTTGCTGGCCTTCTCTTTTGCCATGCTTGAGGTGAGCGATTCGCTGATCCTTGCTCAGAGGCAGCAGGATTTTCCAATCACCAAGGCGATTTACGAGCTTTCCCAATTACTCGGTGAAGGTCGCTTTGTGGCAAGTGCCCTTGGCGTTTGGGCCATGGCATTCCTTGCCGTGACAATCATCGGTGCCAGCTTGATCCTTGGAAAAAAACTTGGCTCAATTTTCCGCGTGTGAGCCGGGCACTTCTACAGCTTGACCAAGATGGGGTTCAAAAGTCATGATTTGTTTATTTTGAAACCCTATTCCACATCACGCTGGGACATTGATTTTTTAGCCGAGAACCCCGTTGTGCGTTCTATGGATTTTGGTATGACGAAAGAGTCTAAGTGCGTGAGGCACCCGATACGCTTGTTAAGATATTGGTTTGGCCAGCAATTGTTGTGTGAAGAATTTGTTAAGGCTGGCCGTCCCATTGATGTCGCTGAGATCGGTGTTCATGTCGGTCAAATGCTGGAGTTTGTGCGTTCCTCACCCGGCGGGTTTCAATATAATCGCTGGACGGCTGTCGATGCCATTATTCGACGCGAGCGTCTAGATCAGGCTGGATACTCGGATTTCTTAGAAGCGAATCTCGAAGAGCCATCATTCACTCTAGAACATAAGTATGACACAGCTGTGCTTCTTCATGTGCTTGAGCATTTATTCAATCCGGAGTCTGTCCTGAAGAAAGTCGCTGAGGCTATTCGTCCAGGCGGATCTTTGATTGGCGGGTTCCCTGTGGTGCCAGGAATCTTAGCGGGCATCCGCGAGTCCCAAGTAAGAAAAACAGCAAAACCGATGGGCCATGTAAGTGTTTTTTCTCCTAAAAGGGTTCGACGAATGGCTGCCGATGCTGGATTAAGCGTTGAGTTTATGAGCGGCGCATTTCTCATGCGAAGCAAAGGAAGCCCTCTTGAAAACTCTGCTGCATGGATGCGTTTGAATCTGCTCTGGGGACGTTTATTTCCAGGATGGCCTGGAGAAATCTATTGGCTCATGCGGAAGCCTGCGGCTTGAGGAGCGAGGGGATCCAGAAAGGCATTTCAAGCAGCAAGCGTGTGTGAGCGGCAATCAAGAGGAGGTTGTCTCGGAAATATTTGAAATGGGTCACCCCTCCCTCTGCCCGCTTTGGGTATGAGACTGGAGTTGAGACATTGATAAATGACACGCCCGCCCAAGCAAGGCGCACAGCCAAAACGGTGTCAAAATCAAAGCGGCGTCCAGACCGTATCGACTCCATGATTCGAAGGGCGGGAACGATTGGATAAAGACGGAAACCGAAGAGCGAATCTTCGGCGCCTGTCCCTAGGGTTTCCAAAGTGGCAAAGAAATTTCCAACAAGGCGCCCTTTAACCCTCTCTCGAGGGGCATCAGGCCCGAATTTTGGAACCCCGCAAATGCAGGCTTTGGGGTATGACTTCGAAAGCTCCATGTAGCGGCGAATCATGCCTGCGGGGTGTTGACCATCTGAATCCATGAGAAGTACATGTGAAAATCCATCATTAAGGGCGATGCGAAGAGAGGCGAGAAACGCCCCGCCTTTTCCAACGTTACGCGCCATACGGAGGAAGCGCGTGCCCGCTGGAGCTCTAGCTTCGGCAAGGATATCGCTGCCGTCGGTGCTGCCATCCACACACACCCAGACATGTTCCCACTGCGCGCTCGCCTTGTGGATCGTCGCGGCAAGTTGAGGGCCGCTATTGTAGCTTGGCATGAGGACGAGTGATTTCATGTTCTTCGAATGCCCTAAAGGCTACCTCGTGAAGCATCACCTGGGAAGCAACGGGAACCGCCCTTTTAGAGAATTAGCGGCACCCTCTATTACTGCAACGATACAACAACGAGCTGTAGGCAAAGCCTGGGGCTTTTACGATTACGAACCTGATACCCTTCCACAGAAAGAAAGCGATTTAATGGTCAACCACGAGGGAGGAAAATTGCACATGCAAGAAGCAACGAAGTCCCCAATCAACAGAATTGCCCGTGACAGAAAACTCAATTTTTAGAGCAACTTTTCCGAACTCATCACGAAAACAGCCGAAGCCCGCTGAGCCATTATTTAAGGGGTTGTAGAGGGTTTTTGGGGAGTAAAAAAGGGGAGCGGGTGAAGGGAATCGAACCCTCGTATGCAGCTTGGGAAGCTGCCGTTC
>ERZ889217.256-NODE-256-length-35155-cov-19.100541_pt1 | contig 35155 bp, 26 predicted proteins | sample MGYA00521098_ERZ889217 | MGnify/ENA primary metagenome ERZ889217 (study PRJEB32303, sample SAMEA104408613) | aquatic metagenome | biome: Brackish water; feature: Pelagic; material: water | place: Baltic Sea | collected 2014-06-10T22:04:00 | depth 2,362 m ... | reverse complement strand
GGAACTCGAATGCGCTCTAGGAAACCAGCGCAGCCAGGATGGCGAAGCGTGGTTTTCTTCGGAGTGAGCGGAGGGCATGGATGCCCGCAGCGAACGTCCGGCGACGGGGCACGGGCAGTGACGACCCCAGCCAGCGGGCGTCACTCGGCCCGAAATTGGCGGAGCTTGATGTCGCGGAACTCGACCCACATCGGCTTGCCAGCGTGCAACTGCAGCGCGAGGATGCCCTTGCGGAGGGCGTGGGCGTCGTCGTCGGTGAAGTCGAGGATCAGGGTCTCGTTGAGGTAATGGCGGATCCGATTGCCCTCGGCGAGGATCCGTACGTTGTTCCAGTCGTCGAGCCGGAAGAGCTTCTCGAAGGCGGCAGCGTCGATCAGTTCGCCGGTCACCTTCTTGCCCCCGGCCGTCCACTCGGCCTGCTCGCCCACGAGGCAGATCCGTCCTCGCTTGCCCCCCTCGTCGTAGATGAAGCCGGTCACGTTGGGCGGCGTCTTTTCGTTGCGGATCTCGTGCTGATAGCCACGCACCACCCAGGGGTTCTTGGGGGTGCCCGCGGTGATGTGCCGGGAACGGTACTGGATGCCGGAATTGTTCGTGCTGCTGCAGCGGAAGCCGAGCAGGAGTTCGAAGTCTTCGAGCACGAGATCCCGGGCGATCAGGAAGGTGTTGCCGTTGGTGACGACCTCCGGCGTGGTCTCGCCGTGGATCACGCCGTCCTTCACGCTCCACATCGCGGGGTCGCCATCCCAGCCCTCGAGATCGTTGTCATTGAAGAGCATCCGCCAGCCGGTGGCGGGATCGGCGACGGCCGGTTCGGCCGCGTGGACGAGAGCTGCCAGGAAACCGGCGAGGGCGAGCGGCAGCAGGAAAGCGCGAACGAGCATGAAGGAAAACTCCCGGAGGCAACCAGACTTCCGAAGCCTACGACCGTGAGCGAGGCGAGACAACCGGCTCCGCTTCCCCCCGATGGATCCGCCCCAGGGCAGAGTAGAGGTCGGGCTGGCGGCAGGCGTCGAGCAGCCAGTGGGCGGCGAGGTAGGCGATCGAGATCTCGAGCAGGCAATCGAAGGTGCCGGAGCGAGGCGAGCGACGACGAACCCTGCATGCGACGGAGTGGAACCGGACACGGCCCGGATCCGGGCGGGGTTGCCCATGCCCCGAGAGCCGGCGTATGCAGACAAGCGCAGTAAGGATTCCGCAGCGAAGTCTGCATCCGAGTGAGCGGAGGGCATGGATGCCCGCGGCGAACGTCCGGCTCTCGGGGCACTGGGCGCCGGGTTGTGCGATCCGCTTTGCGGTGCCGAAGATAGGTGGCTATGACCGCCCCCCTGCCCCGCATCGTCATCGATCTCGAGAAGCTCCGGCACATCAACTGCGGCCTGGGACGGTTTTCGCTGCACCTTGGCGAGGAACTCCTCGCAGTGGCCTCGGGCCGATTCGAACCCGTCCTGTTTCTCCCCAAGGGAGGCGAACGGTATTACCCTGGCGGTGGCTACGACATGCTCCAGGTCGCTCCCTGGAAGAAGGAGGCCCTGCGACGGCTGTACCGACCGCTGGCCCGGCCTTTTCTGCCAGCACCGGAGATCGCGCTCTGGCACATGACCAACCAGATGTCGAAATACCTGCCGCTCGATCCGCGGATCCCGGTGCTGCTTACGATCCACGACCTCAACTTCCTCCACGAGGCGTGCCACGACGAGCAGGTGGGCAAGATCAGCCGCAAACTGGCCCACGTTCAGGCCAAGATCAATCGGGCCGTTGCCGTGGTGACCGACTGCCAATTCGTGGCGGATGACGTCGCTGCTCATCTCGAACTCGGTGGCCGGCCGATCTCCTCCGTACCGCTCGGACTTTCGGCCGCGCCGACGGCGGCCCGGGAGCGTCCTGCCTGGCTACCAGACGGGCCGTTCCTGCTCACGGTGGGCAACTGCTTGGCGCACAAAAACTTCCACGTGCTCCTCGATCTGATCGAGCGGCTGCCAGACCGGCGGCTGGTTATCGCCGGCAAGAAAGCCACTCCTTACGGCGAGTTCCTCGGTCGGGAGGTCTCACGGCGGCGGCTCGCCAACCGCGTCGTGCTGCCGGGCGAGGTGAGCGACGCTGATCGGCAGTGGCTCTACGAAAACTGCGAGGCATTCTTCTTCCCCTCGCTCACCGAGGGGTTTGGGTTACCGGTGCTCGAGGCGATGAATGCCGGCCGGCCAGTCTTCATGGCCCGGACCACCTGCCTGCCCGAGATTGCCGGCGACCATGGCTTTTACCTCGACTCCTTCGATCCCGCCGTCATGGCAGCCGCTTTCGGTGCGGGAATGAAGACGTTCGCTGCCGATCCGGAGTTTGCCCCTCGGGCCCGGACCCATGCCGCCACCTATTCCTGGGGGGCCACGGCCCGCGGCTACGCCCGGGTGTATGAGTCACTGATCGGGCAAAAGCCCGGCTGAAGTGGCATTCCGACGGTGGCCGGCGGCTGCTACCCTCCCCCCGCCGGCGACCCAAGCCCTGCACGGATCGCAGTGCCCCCCGCCGGCCCGTACATCGCGACTTGTCAGCAGGGAGGCTCCATGCAAAGGCGTGCATTGATCACCGGCGTCACTGGCCAAGACGGTTCGTACCTCGCGGAACTCCTGATCGCGAAGGGCTACGAGGTGCACGGGCTCCGCCGCCGGTCGAGCACTTTCGGCACGCAACGGATCGAGCACCTGATCTTCGGCGAATCGCCCGCCCTCCACCTCCATTACGGCGACCTCTCCGACGGTAACGGCCTCGTTCGCCTGATCCGCGAGATTCGTCCCCATGAGGTCTACAACCTCGCCGCCCAGAGCCATGTTCGCGTCAGCTTCGATCAGCCCGCCTACACGGCTGATGTCACCGCCGTAGGCACGCTCCGGCTGCTGGAGGCGATTCGGGATGTTCAGGATGACACCGGCGAACCGATTCGGTTCTACCAGGCCTCGTCCTCGGAAATGTACGGCAAGGTGGTGGAGACGCCACAGAAGGAAACAACTCCCTTTTACCCCCGCTCGCCCTACGGTGTGGCGAAGGTCTACGGCCACTGGATCACGGTCAACTACCGAGAAAGCTACGGCCTCCATGCCTCCTGCGGCATCCTCTTCAATCACGAAAGCCCCCGCCGGGGTGAGACCTTCGTGACCCGAAAGATCACCCGGGCCGCCACCCGGATCAAGCTCGGCCTCCAAGGGAAGCTGTACCTCGGCAACCTCGATGCTCAGCGGGATTGGGGCTTCGCCGGAGACTATGTCGAGGCGATGTGGCTGATGCTCCAGCAGGACGAGGCCGACGACTACGTGATCGCCATGAACGAGCTTTATTCCGTCCGCGACTTCTGCGAGCAGACGTTTTCCCGGCTCGGCATGGACTACCGCAACTTCGTGGAGATCGACCCGCGGTACTACCGCCCGGCGGAGGTCGACCTGCTGCTGGGTGACTCGACCAAAGCCCGCACCCGGCTGGGCTGGAAGCCGGAGACGAGCTTCGAGCACTTGGTGGACATGATGGTCGAGGGCGACCTGGAAATCGCCCGCCAGGAGGCCGTGATCAAGGGCCTGGCCGGCCGGAAGGCTGCCTGACGGGGCCCTCCGGTCCGGTCAGGCAGCGCAACGGAGAAGGATTACGAGATGAAGGCGCTTGTGAGGAAACTGCGAAAGTGGCTTGGGCCGATGGGCATGCCGCTGCCGGGTGGACCACCGGTCCGGCCGCACCTGCTTCGCCGCGACCGGCCTGAGTTGCATCTCCGCCGCCCCCGGCGGGACGATTCCCGCAGCCTCGTCAGCCAGCTCTGCCGCTACCAGACGCTCGACTCGGCCACCTTCCGCCACTGGGCCGACGTGCTCGGAGAACCTTGGCGGCCCCACCGCAAGCTCTGGGAACTAGCCTTCATCTGCCAGGCGCTCGAGGAGCGCAATATGCTCCGTCGAGACCGCCGCGGCCTCGGTTTCGCGGTTGGTGCCGAAAAACTGCCAGCCCTGTTCGCCGCCCGCGGCTGCGACATCACGGCCACAGACCTTCCGGCCGATGACGAGCGGCGGACTCCCTGGGCCCAGACCGGCCAGTGGGTGGGTGAGCGCGAGGCCCTCAATGCTGCCGGCCTGTGCGAGCCTGAGGCCTTCCGAAAACGGGTCGAGTATCGCCCGATCGACATGAACCATATCCCCGTGGATCTCACCGGGTACGACTTCACCTGGTCCACCTGCTCCTTCGAACACTGCGGCTCGCTCCAACTGGGCATCGACTTCCTCCGGCGGCAGATGGACTGCCTCGTGCCGGGCGGCGTGGCCGTGCATACCACCGAGTTCAACCTTTCGAGCAACGGGTCAACCGTGGCCGACGGCCCCTGTGTGATCTATCGGCTTCGCGACATGGAGGCAGTCTGCGGCCAACTCGTGGCCGAGGGGCATCAGGTCGAGCCGCTCGACGTCGATCCGGGCCGCCATCGCCTCGACCGATTCGTGGATGAACCGCCCTACTGCGACTGGTTCACCACGCCCGCCCCGAAGGTCAAGCACCTGCGGCTCAACCTCTGGGGCCACGCCTCGACCTCGATCGCCCTGGTTATCCGCAAGGCTGCCTGAACAACTCCCGCGCCTAAAAAACTCCCCCGAGGAATTGCTCCGAACCATGATCTCCTACGCCCAGAACTTCGAAGACGTGATCCTCCAGCGGGTCTTCCATGCCCGTGACCAGGGCCGCTATGTGGATGTCGGTGGCTACGATCCGGTGATTGACTCAGTGACCAAACACTTCTACGACCGGGGCTGGTCGGGGGTCAACGTCGAGCCGGTCACCCGATTTCACCAGAAGTTCATGGAGCAGCGGCCCCGCGACTGGAATCTCAACGTGGTCTGCGGTCCACAAACAGGCAGCATCGAATTTCACGAGTGGGGTGATTCAGGGCTCTCGACCTACGTCGAAACCTTCAACCCCGAGGCCGTCGCCCAGTTCGGCTTCGAGCGGACCACCCACACCGTGCCGATGACCACCCTCGCCGAGATCGCCCGCCAACTGCCGCCGGGCGAGGTCGAGTTTCTGAAAATCGATGTCGAGGGCGCGGAACGGGATGTGCTGCTTGGCAACGATTGGCGGTCGTTCCGACCCCGGGTGATCCTGCTCGAGGCGATCAAGCCCAAGCTGCCCGGCTGCGATCCCTTCTCCTACGAGCCGGCCTGGTTTGACTGGGAGGGCATCCTGTTCCAGCACGGCTACGAGTTTGCTCTGTTTGACGGCCTCAACCGCTACTACCACCGCCGCGAGGAGCCCGCGCTGCGGGCCCCCCTCTCCTACCCAGCCAACATCACGGACGGCTTCACCCTCGTGCCGGGGCACTACCTGGCCCGGAAACTGGCCGCCTGATTCGCTCCGCTCCGCCCGCCCCCGACCGAGGAACACCCGTGACGCTCTGGTACGACGTCTCTGATCTCACGACCTGGACACTGCCCCACCTGACGGGCATTCAACGGACGACGGTCGGCATCCTTGGCGGCCTGATCGCCCGCGGCGCGAGCCCGCGGCTCGTGCGGCACGACCCAACCCACCAGACCTTCCTGCCGGTCACGGTTGCGGACCTGCCCGTAGCCGTCCGACGGCATCTGCCCGAGGCCGTCGGGCTCAGTTCTCCGACACTCATCGCTACCGGGTCCTCGACGGCTCCGCCGGCCTCTCCCCCTCCGCCAGTCCGCCGGCGGCGAAGGCTTTTTCATCGCGACAGCCTCTTCGGTACGAGCCCCGCGGCGATCGAGCTTCGGCTGGCGTTCCGGGAATTCAAGGCCGCCTGGCGGCAGTTCCGCAAGAAGCTCCGCCGCTGGTCGGTCGTCCGGTTCACCGAGTCGACCCCCAGGCCGGCCGGCCACGCCAGTCGCTTCGGCCACTCAACCGTGCCGCGGCCGCTGCCACACGCCGATGGTCAGCTCGGATCATTCGCCCCAGGCGACACGCTTGTCTCACTCGGTGCCTCTTGGCCGATCGCCGGCCACGCCGAGGCTGTCGCCGGGCTCCGCCGGCAAGGCGTCTGCGTGCTGCGGATGATCTATGACCTGATCCCCACCATCAAGCCGCAATGGGTGGATGAGCCAACCGTCCGGCAGGTGACCAACTGGGTCCGGCGGGTGCTCACAGAATCGGATCACGTGCTCACGATCTCAAACTTTTCCCGCAGCGAGATTGAGGCCTATTGCATCGAGAGCCGATTTCAAGTGCCGCCACTCTCGGTGGTCCGGCTCGGCGACGAACTCGACTCCGCCGAGGATGATCATCCGCCCCTGCCACGATTTGCGCCCAACCGGCCGTTTTTTGTGTGCGTCTCGACCCTCGACATCCGCAAGAACCATCGCCTGCTCTACGACGCCTGGCAGATGCTCGCGAGCCGTGATCCTCAGAACTGCCCTGATCTCATCTGCCTGGGTGTGCCCCACCTGTACGTGGCCGATCTGATGAGGGAGATTCGCCAAGACCGCACGGTCAATGGCCGGATTCACTTCCTCCACGGGGTGGAAGACGCCGAGCTCGCCTGGTACTACCGGCACTGTGCCGCCACGATCTATCCCTCGCGGTACGAGGGCTGGGGACTGCCCGTCGCCGAGAGTCTGGGCCACGGCCGGCTCTGCCTGGCTTCAAATGCCACGAGCATTCCCGAAATCAGTGCCGATCTGCCTGCCTTCTTCGATCCGCTCGACGTGCCCGGGCTGGTAGCCCTCGTCGAGCAGACGCTCCATGATCCCGAGTGGGTTCGCGAGCGTGAGGCTGCGATTCGCGACCGATTCACCCCCACGCCCTGGACCCACACCGCCGGTCAGGTGCTTGCCGCCGTCGAGACTGCAGGCCAGAGCCAGCACCAGAGCCAGAGCCAGGGCCCTGGCCGTGAAGCGGCCTGACACGGACCGCTGATCGAGGGACACATTCAAAGATCCTGTTCCATCTCACACCCGCCCGTCGTCATGTCGTTTCGCAACCGCCTGCGTTCCTTTGAGCGAGCCTGGCTCCGGCCGCTGGGCCGGCGGCTGCGGCTACCCCACCTCGGTCTCCGGCCTGGCCGCATGACCGCACTTGAAGCCAGAGTGGCGGAACTCGAATCGCTCACGCGAGAACTGACGGGCCTCGTCTACCTGCAGCTCGGCGAGGACCCTCGCCCAGCGGCAGCCGCGGCTGAAGCCAGGGAGGCGGCATGACCACTCCGGCCACGATTCTCATCGACCTCCGTGGGGCCCAATTCGATGGCGACCGCGGCATCCCCGCCTACGCTCAAAGCCTGACGGCGGAACTGATCGGCCGGTCGAATGGCCACCGCTGGCTCCTGCTTCACGATCCTTGCAGACCGCTGCCACCGCGAGCCAGCGAATTGGCCGGCGGCGGCACCTGGTGCACGGCGACCGACCTCGATCACCGCCGCAGCCCGCGAATCGACGCGGTGCTGACGGGCTGCTTCTTTCTGCCGGACCACCGCTGCGGCCCCGACAAGCTCTGGCCCGCCTGGCTGGCTCGGCAGCGGCCGCGCTGGACGGGCATCGTTTACGACCTCGTGCCACTGCTGTTTCCCGCTCGCTATCTCTCCCGGCCCAGGGCCCGCCGGCACTACCTCGACGCCCTCCGGCTGCTGCGGCGGTCGGACCACCTCTTCACCATCAGCCATGCCACCCGCCGCGACACGATCCGCCACGCCGCTGTCGATCCGGCTCGCATCACCTGCATCTACGGCGACATCGACCAGCGCAAGCGGCAGTTGATGCAGCTCCCGGCCACGGCCACCACCGCTGTTCCGGCCCGCTACGGTCTGCGTGGTCCCTACTGCGTCTGTATCGGCGGCGACGACTGGCGGAAAAACATGGCCGCTGCCGTTCACGGCTTCGCAGCCTTCCGCGCTAACCATCCCAACCACCAGCTCGCAATTGTCTGCAAGCTCTCAACCGAACGGATCGCCGAACTCGAGCAGCTCGCCGCCGGGCTCGGGCTTCCAGCCGGCGCGGTGGTCTGTACGGGATTCGTGCCCGATGACCACCTCGTCGGCCTCGTCCGCCACGCCACGCTCCTCGTCTACCCGTCACTGTATGAAGGCCTTGGGCTGCCCGTGCTCGAGGCCTACGGCTGCGGCACGCCCGCAGTCGGATCCAATACATCAAGCGTGGCCGAGTTGATCCTGCCCGAACTCACCTGCGATCCTGAAGATCCCGCCTCGATTGCTGGGGCGATGCACCGCGCGACCACCGACCAAGTCCTCCGCAGCTGTGGGCTTGCCTTCGGCCGCCGGCTGTTCGCCGATGAACTGGGCTGGGACCGGGCCGCGGATCGGGTCTTGGAATCGCTCCTACCAGGCTCGCGTCGGCGGCTTGCCCCTGCTGCTGCTGCTGACAGCGTGGCCGTGGTGGCCGCCCTGCCACCGGCCCGCACGGGGATCGCCGCCTACACCCTACGGTTTCTCCAGAGCGACCGATGGCACACCACGTTTTACGAGGCCAACCCCGCGCCTCGGCTCGCGGTGCAGTCGGGTCTGCTCACCACCAGCCGCGTGCTGCCGGTGGAGGTCCTCCCCGCCGCGCTGCTTCGCGGCCGTCACCAGACCTCACTGTTCGTCCTCGGCAATTCCTCCCACCATGCAAAGGTGCTCGACGCGATGTTCCGCACCCGTGGCATGCCGGGCCGCCGGCTGGCCTATCTCCACGAAGCCGCACTCGATTCGCTGTTCCGCAGTTGGCTGGGCGACGAGCGCAGGCAACTGCCCGACGCCCCGCCACCGGCGACCCCGCCCGACTGGATCGCCCGCGCCGTGTCGGCCAAGCCGGAAATCGGCCGCGGCCTGCGACTGCTGGCTGAAACAGCCGATCTCGACGGGCTGATTGTCAATTCCTTCGCCTGTCGTGAATTGGTGGAGGCCGTGCTCGGATCGCTCGCCGACCGGTGGACGATCGACGTGGCATTTCTTCCCGTCGTCCCGGCAGACTGGGGAACAACTCTGCCACCGCAGGATCCGGCGACCCCCGGGCCGCACCCGCTGCGGGTCGGCAGCTTCGGTCTAGCCGGCGACACGAAGCGGCTCGACCTCCTCGCTGCGGCCGTTACGATTCTTGGCCGCCGCCGGGCGGTCAAGCTGGTGATCGCCGGCTGGGAGGCCCGGCGGTACTGCCGCCGCACCGGTCTCGACCGGGTAGCCGGCATCGAGGTGTATGACTTCCCCGATGACGCTACGCTCACAGCCACCATGCGCAGCGTCGATGTGGCGGTGCAGCTCCGGTCGCCCACCTTCGGTGAATCGTCGGGAGTGGTGAGCCAGCTGCTCGCCCTCGGCAGGCCGGTGGTGGTCACCGAGGCCGGGAGCTTTGCCGAACTGCCGGCCGAATTGGCCGGCTTCGTGGCGGCTGACTGCTCGGCCGACGTGCTGGCCACCGCCATCGAAGCGGCGGCCGCAGCGGATGTTGCCGGCCCGCGCTGGGCCGAGCTGCTCGCGGACCGGTCGCCGGCAGCCTTCACCGCCTGCCTGGCCGACATCCTGGTAACCCACCCCGTCGGAAACCCGATGCCGCTATCGGCCTGATCTCGAGACCGAGTTGCCGCTATCCGATTCGCTCACCATGCACCCACCCACCACCGCATCCGACGACTCCGCGATCCTGCTACCGACGAGGCAGTCGGTTGAGTGGCTGGCTTTACCGCGGGTAGCCGACCTGCCCGGCCCAGCCCAGGCCCGGATCGCGATTACGCTCGCCTGCCGCGACTGCGACCCGATCCCCAAGGTGGCCAACGCCGGCCGGATCTTCACGCACGAAGGCGAGCCCGTCCAGATCATGCATGACGGTACGCTCATCCGTGCCGGCGGCTATTACGGCGACTGGATGGCACGGATCATCGCCGGACTCCACGGCCATCACGAGCCGCAGGAGGAAGCACTCTTCCATGGTCTGCTCCCCCACACCCGCCCCGGCAGCTTGTTCGTGGAATTGGGCGCCTACTGGGCCTATTACACCAACTGGTATCTCGGCGCGGTGCCGGGCTCCCGTGCGGTCTGCGTGGAACCGGACGCAACTCACCTGGAAATGGGCCGCCGCAATCTCGCGCTCAACGGCCGGGAGGCCCGGCTGATCCATGCAGCCGTCGGTGGTTCGTTTCAGCCGGCCGGGCCAGACCAAGCGGTCGAATGCCTCGACATGCCCGCCCTCCTCGACAAAGTCAGCCCTGAGCCGATCGAACTGCTCCACATGGACGTCCAGGGAGCCGAGACCGCCTTTCTCCGGTCGCTGCGGAACATCGACGCGGCCACCTACCTGCGGTTCATCGTGGTCTCCACCCATCACGTCGCCATCAGTGGCTCGCCAACCACCCATGAAGATTGCCTGAGTGAACTCCGCAGCCAGGGAGCTTTCATCCTCGATGAGCACTCGATCGAGGAATCGTTCAGCGGCGACGGCCTGATCGTGGCCAGCTTCGAGCAGCGCGACCGCTGGCTACGGATGCCGCCCATCACTCGGGCCCCCGAAGAGCTCAGCCGTCTGGTCTGGGAATCGGCTGGCCTTTCCGATGCTGTGGCCACGGCCCACCTGCCACCTCACCCCCCCCGCGATTGGCTTCACCAACAGGCTGTCAGAATTCGCTGTTCTGCCCGACGGCAGCTGCGGCAGTTCGGACTCCTGAAGCGGGCCGGCTGATACACCCGCATCAGCCGCGGATCATCTGCTGCGATCCAAGGGTGTAATACCAGTCGAAGTGTCGGCGGGCCTTCTCGATGAGCGGGCCGGCCTCATCGCGATACGGGGCAAGATTGCGGCCAGGACGCGGGCCGGAATTGTGGTTGGCCAGCGGCTGCCGGGGCGGTCGCAGACCGAATTCCCGACAGACGGTGGCCAGCGCCGGCTCGAGTGAAGCAAAATCGAGCAGCCGTGTCTGCGGCCAGGCCGGCCCCCCCACATCGAAGAAGTCGCGGTAGGTCTGGACGGGCTCCGGGCCGACGGCCAGGGCGAGAAAGTCCCGAAACGACAGGCTACAGGCCGCGCGGATCAGCCGTGGCTGCGGTGGCTCAGAAAATTTGTAGGTTCGCCAGTATTCAAACAGCGAGACCAGCATCTCGAACGGATCCCGCAACACGCCGATGATTCGTAGGCCTCCCGCGGCCACCGGAGCCCCGCCGAGCAGGCTGCTGATCCGCTGCCAGCCGGAGAGGCGGGGCGGGCTGATCAACCCGAGCCGTTCGAGTGAATCCCGCACCGGCAGATGGCTGATCGTGTAGCCCCGCGGCGGCTCAACGAATCGGGCGTCGGGGAACGACTCCTGAAACCAGCTGACGAGCGTATGGCCGGCCGTCTTGGGGTAGTGGGCGAAGGCTACTTTGGCAGCAGGGCTGTAGAGCATCAGATTCGCTCAGGACGTGCGGCGGCCGACCCTTGCCCGAAGACTTTGGCTCAGGCCGCCATTCGGATGGCAGCCCGTTTCGGCTGGCCGCGGACCATGATCCGCACGGCCTCCTCGTAGTACCAGCGAAAGTGCGACCGCACCTCGAACACGAGCGACCCGGCCTCAGCCAGGTAGGCCCCCGCGTCCCGCCTCTGCCGGGGGGCGGAGTTGAGCCGCCGCAAGGCGGCGGGCGGATTGATGCCGAACTCCCGGCAGACCGCCTCGAGCCCGGGCTCGATCGCCAGGAAATCGATCAGCCGGGTGTTGGGCCAGGCCGGCCCTCCGACATCGAAATAGGTTTCGTAGTTGGCCAAGAGTTTCTCGCCCACAGCCAATCCCAGGAATTCGCGAAACGTGCTTGTGCGTGCGACGCGGATCAGTTCCCCATCCGGCTCCTCTGTGAATTTATACCGCCGCCAATATTCATACAGCGAGATCAGCATCTCGAAGGGCTCGCGCACAACCCCGATGATCTGCAGGTCGCACCGCTCGGGAACCAGCCGATCCATCAGTCGGAGGTACTCCCGGACCAGCCGCGGTCGCTGGGAACGGTCCGTCACCAGCCCGAGCCGCTCGAGCGATTCCCGGACGGCCATATGGCAGTTTCCCGGCTCCGTATGCGCAGAGTCGGGGAACATGCCCCGAAACCAGTCCGTCAGCGAGCAGCCGGCGGTCTTGGGGTAGTGGGCGAGGGCAATGTGCGAAACCGGACTATAGAGCATGTTGAGCCGGTTCCTGCCGAAAGAAAAGGGCGGCAGCCCGGACCGCCCCGACACTGCCAGCAATAAGTCTCGGACGTCCGAAGCTACCGACTTTGATGATTTTTCCGGGTCTTCCCGTCAAGGTCAGTTGACGCCGGCAGGCTGATTTGCCCAGGCTGCCCACCCTGGCAGGATCGAGTCTGCCTGCCCCAGCTTGCCACCGGCAGCTGACCCGTTCCGTCAGGGGAGGGTTGATACAACGGGGCGGGCAGTTCGCCCACAATCCCGGCCACCAGAGCACCGCCAGTGTCGCTCCGTGTTCAACTCATCCGCTGCCTCGCCGATGGTATTCCGCCGGCGGTGCGGTTTCTGTCCCGACCGGGCGATCCATTTTTGCGACAGCGGATCGTCGTGCCCCATGCCGGAGCGCGAGCCTGGCTCGAGTCAGCATTGTCGAGCCGACTTGGAGCCCGCACCCTCGAGGTGGGCGATGGCATCGTCGCGAACGTGGAAATCATGTTTCCCGGGTCCATTCCGGGGCTCGTCCAACCGCCCCGCCACTCACCCGATCCGTGGGGGATCGACCGGCTCACCTTTGCCGTGCTCGCAGCGCTCAGGCAGGACCCCACCCTTGCACTTCCCTTCGACCCCGCCCGCGAACCACTGCTCGCAGCACGACGGATCGCCATCCGGTTCGATGAGTACCACGTCCGCCGCCCCGCGCTGATCCGTGAGTGGAACCGTGAACCGCCCAATCCCGTGATGAGCCCGACCGCCAGCGACGAGGTGCACGACAGCCAGTCCGTGCCTGACAGGCTTCCCGCCGGTGATCGCTGGCAGTTCGACCTCTGGCGAAGCGTGCGCGAACGAATCGGGGAGCCACCGCCGCCGTGCCGTCTGACTGCTACCCACCAGACAGGCCGCGGGCCGCTGCTCGTGGCGGGCCTCGAGGCCCTGTCGCTCTACCAGCTCGAGTGCCTGGGCCTGCTGGCCGAGGTGTGCGATGTAGAGCTCTACCTCGTTCATCCCTCGCCTGGCCTCGAGCACATCTTGGAGCCTTCGCTGCCTGAACCCACGCCCGGCATCGCCCACCGCCGCACCGAGCCAGACCTCATCGATGGGGTCGATCCGCTCGTGGCCACGTGGCTGACTGGTGCCCACAATCAGCAGATCCTGCTGGCCTCGCAGGGCGTGGCCGTGACGGCTGGCGGCAGTGGGTCAACGTCGTTCCCAGATACGCTCCTCGGCCGAATGCAGGCCACTGTGGCCGCGGGCGGCTGCGCGAAGGACCAGCCCCATGTGCCGGCCACCGACTCCTCGTTCACGATCCATCGCTGCCACAACCTCGCCCGGCAGGCAGAGGTGGTCCACGAGGCGCTGCTGCATTGCTTTGAGGAGCTGCCTGATCTTCAGCCGCATGAGGTAGCGATCCTGAGCCCCTGCATTGAACAGGCCGCCCCGCACCTGGTGGCTGCTTTCGGTCGGGAGGTCCGTGGGCAGAATCATGCCGGCCAGGAAACCGCCATCCGGCTGCCGCTGGTCATGGCCGATCGCGGTCTCCGCGAGGTCAGCCCGGCCGCTGAGTTGCTCGCGGCCCTGCTCGCCCTGCCCGAATCCCGCTGTGGCATCGGCGAGCTGCTCGCTGTAGCTGGGCATCCGCTCGTGCGGGCTCAGTTCGGCGTTGACGACGACATGGCGGCCACCTGGGCCGACCTCATCGAGCGGGCGGAGATCCGCTGGGGGCTCGATGCGGCCCACCGCAGCCGTCGCGGCCTGGGTGGCATCCCCGAGGTTCACACCTGGAAGCGGGGACTCGAGCGAATGCTCCTGGGGGCAGCCCTGCCGGATGAAGCTCCGCGGGTCGACCTAGGTGGCGTTGTACCTTTGTCAGACGTCGACACCGCCGACCTGCCCGCCATCGCTTCGCTCGTGCGCATCCTTGTCATCATCCAGCGACTGGAGAGGCTGGCAGCCGAGCACCGGGCCACCACCGAGTGGTGCGACATGATCGAGGCCACGCTGGCCGACCTCTGCGGCCGTGAGTCGGGTGATCTGGTCGATCCCCTCGCCTGCCTGCGGCGGCTGCGGGAGTCGGCAACGGGCACGGCCGCTGCGGAAGAACCGGTGCCATTTTCCGACGTACGTGAACTCATCACTGGCTGGCTCGATGACGAGGCCGGCCGACAGCCGCTCCGCACCGGCGCGATCACCGCCTCGTCATTCGTACCACTCCGAGGGGTACCGTTTCGGGTGATCGCCGTGATTGGGTACGACGACGGCGCTGTGGGCAGCTCCGAAGCCGAAGGGGATGACCTCGTCGCTCGCCAGCAGCTCGTGGGTGACGTCGATCCGCGGATCGACGAGCGGCGGGCGGTTCTCGACTGCCTCGTGGCGGCATCCGACCGGCTACTGATCACCTGCACCGGTCAGAACATCAAGACCAACGAGCCAGTGCCACTGGTGACACCGCTGGCCGAACTGGTGGATTTTGCCGTCCGACACGGCGTCGCGCAGCCAGATCCCTCGAGACCCGCTGCCGTCGAGATCCTCCATCCCCGGCACCATCTCGGGCGGCGGAATTTTTTGAGTGGGGCCGTGCAGCCCGGTCTGATCTGGAGCCATGACCCGGCGGCCCTCGCCGTATCTGCCAGGATCGGCACCGAGGCCGATCCGCCGCTGGCAGCGGCCCTGACTATGGTCCACCCCGCCCCGGTCGTGGAGCTCGAGTTGCTCGAGCAGTTGGCCCATGATCCTCTCAGGCTGCATCTCGAGGAGACTCTCGGCATCGAGATCTGGCGAGCGGACGAAACCGAAACACCGGCCACGTTTCCGCTGGCCTTTTCCCCCCGTGAGGTCGGCCGGACCGCGGAGGAACTGCTGTCGGTGCTGGTGACCGATCCGGGCGGGGAAGCGGCCTGGCTGGAGGCCCTGCAGGCCAGCGGCCGGCTCCCGCTCGGTCCGCATGGCGAGGCCCAACTTGAGGAGATTCGGGATCTCGCCCAGGGAATTATGGCACTCGCGGCGGTGAAGCAGGTGCCAGTGTCAGGCTTTGTCTCGCGGGAGCTGCGAATCGACCTGGAGGCCGGCCGCGTGGCAGGTCATCTCTCCGGACTGCACGAGCCATCAGGACGACTCGTGCAGATTTCGACCCGCAAAGCCGACCGTGATTCCTGGGGCAGGCCGCTGCATGTCGCGGCGGTGCGGCTGGTGGCCGCGCGGGCCGCGGGGCTCGATCTGGAGCGTGTGTCGATCATCGCTCGCAACAGTTCTTGGACGCCCGGCAAGACGACCCCAACGGGCAAGCTGATCAATCCCTGCCAGCTCCGCACGCTCGTGCTGAGTGACGGGCTCAACTGCCTCGAGCGGTTGGAGGAACTCGTGGCACTCGCCCGCGAGGCGCTCGCCGAGCCCCGGGGACTATTCGGGCTGGGTGAAACGCCAGCGGCCAAACGGCGGGAAAAATTCGCCGAGTTCCTGAAACCGCCCCACCGCGGCCAGGGCCGAGATTACGCCCGCACGGCCGAGGCTGTTGTCTACGGTCTGCGGCCCGTGTACGAGCAGATCTTCACACCCGGGTCTCCCCTGGTCCGGTTCCTCGGTCGCTTTGCCGCGGCGTTGACGCTTGCGGGTAGGCCTGGATCGTCGGAGTATCGCCTCCTATGAACCCAACCTCCGCCGGCTGTGCCACCTTCAAGCTCACTGAATACCCGCTCCCTTCGGGCACGATCGTGGAGGCAAGCGCGGGTACGGGCAAGACCTATTCCGTAGCGGCCTATGTCATGCACGCGATCGCCTCCGACGAATCCCTGCGCATCGGCAACATTCTCGTTACCACCTACACGAGAAACGCCGCCGCCGAGCTCCGAGACCGAATCCGCAGCCGGCTCGTGACGACCGCGCGGCTCCTGCGATCGGATGCCACTGCAGGACGTGACCTGCTCGACGACCACCTGCTCACTGCCAGTCCCGAACAGCGGCTGGCGTCCGCCCGCCGGATCGAGCGAGCGGTGGCCGAATTTGACACCGCCACGATCGGCACGATTCACTCGATCTGCGGCCGGGTTCTGCGGATGGCGGGAATCGAGCCGGGGGAGGCGGCTGACGAGGATCTGCTCGAGCGGACGGTGGCCGAGGCGGTCAACGATGCGGTGGTGATGGAGGCGGCGGCCGGCCGAGCCTGGGACGAGGGGCGGCTGATCGAACTCGTGACCGCGGCGCTGCGTGATCCGTTCATCGTGCCCTGGTTCGACGCCACGAGCCACGATCCGGAGTCGCGGGAACTGCTCGAGCAAGCGGGGGCGATTGTGAGAGACTGCGTCGCCCGGGTGCAGGCCGCGATGCGAGCCACACCGAGCTTCGACGACCTGCTGCGACTGGCCTGGGAGGAGGTGCGGGGGCCGGCGAGGACTGGACTCGTGGCCGAACTTCACCGCCGGTTTCGCCTGGCGATCGTGGACGAGGCCCAAGACACGAGCCGGCTGCAGTGGGAATTTTTCCACGAACTGTTTCCGCCCGCTGCCGCGGCGGCAGACGGCGTCGATCAGCGCAGGCTGATCGCGGTGGGCGACCCGAAGCAGGCGATCTACGGCTTTCGCGGGGCCGACATCACAGCCTATCTACGGTTTGCGGAAGGTGACGGCAACGGCCGGCCCCGTCGTTCACTTGCGATCAACTACCGCTCCGACGGCCCGCTCTTGGAAGCCCTCAATAAGGCGATGAACGGAGCCCGCTTCGGTACTGGCATCACGTATCACGCGGTCCAGCCAGCCGAGCATCGAGGCGAGTCGCGACTGATCGACCTTCCTCCGGTCGAGTGTATCGGTCTGGGTGCCGCCTGGCCGGCCGACACAGCAGTCCGCAAGGTATTTGAACTGCTCGACCGGGGTTGGTTCAGGTGCGGACCCGTGCCCGAGGAAGCACCCCAGTCCGGACAAGCCCAGGGCGAGGAACATGCCCTCGGGCGGAGCTCCGACCGGCGACAGCAGCCGATCCGGCCTCGGGACATCTGCGTACTCGTGCGGGTGAACGACATCGGCCGACGGGTCGAGGAGCAGCTCGCCCGGCTCGGCATCCCGGCAGTGAGCACCGGGACCGCGAGCGTGATGCAGGGCCAGATGGCCGACGACTTGCGGGTGTTGTTTGAGGCCATGGAACGGCCCGGCAGCGGCAGCCGAGTTCGCCGCGCAGCGGCGACCTTGTTTTTCGGTTATTCGCTCACCGACGTGGGGCGGCTGAGCGAGGCGGCCGAGCAGGTGGTTCAGGAACGGATCACCCAGCTGCATGCGATCCTCCGGGATCGCGGCATCGCCGCGGTCCGGACCGCGATCATGGCCAACGTGGCGTTGGCTCGTCGGCTGGTGACGGGCGCCGACGGAGAACGGCATGTGGTCGATCTGGCCCACCTGGTCGAACTGCTCCACGACGCCTCCCGCGGCCGGGGCTGCCACGCTCGGGTGATGCTTGAACTGATGGCGGAGCTTGCCCGCCGCGACGAGAAGTCGGACCTCGTCAGCCGCCGCGTCGAGAGCGATGAAGACGCCGTGCGAATCATGTCGGTCCATGTGGCCAAGGGGCTGGAATTCCCCTGTGTGATCGTGGTTGACACGTGGCCTCTGAAGACCAGGTCACCCCGCGGCCCGGCCGTCTTTTACGCAGGCACCGAGCGGCGGCTCGACCTGGCCTACGTGCTCGCTGGGACTGCCTCGACCATCGCCACCGGGGCGGTCCTGGCCGCCGACAACGAGGAACTCCGTCGGCTTCTCTACGTGGCCGTGACGCGGCCACGGCACCACCTCTGCGTGATTCGCCCGACCGATGGCAAAGATGGCGTCATCGAAGCGGTGATGCCCAACCTGCCCCCTCTGCGGGATGCCTCCGAGCTACCCCAGCTCCCATCCCGGTGGACCCCAGCGGCCGACGACGGAGAATTGACCGCTCGCCCAGCCGTCGCGGCCCTGACCCGAACAGTGGAGCAGACCTATCGCCGCACGTCGTTCAGTGGAATCGTGGCGGCCGTGGCCCGTCGGGGCGCGGCCAATGACCATGCGCCGCCAGGCCACGGCCACGACGAGTTATCACCAACGACTGCCGAGGCTTCCGCTCGGTTCGATCTCTCACCGACGAGCGGCGGCGCACGACCGGCGGGGTTGGAACAATTCAGGATTCCTGAGCTCCCGGCGGGCACGGCCTTCGGGTCGGCTGTTCACGAGATTTTCGAACGGCTGGTGATCGACCCCGCCGCCGACCCCACCACACGTGCCATGAGTGTGTCCCGTGTTGTGGCCGAAGTGGCCACGTCGGCCCTCCTTCGGCCCCACCACCAGCCGCTTACGGCGATGATCACCGCGGCGTTGGAGACGCCCTTCGGCGGCCCGCCCGAGGCACCGTTCCGAGATCGGTGCTTCGCCGACTTCCCGCCAGTGGATCGGCTGGTGGAACTCGACTTCGAGATGGGCCTGGCCCAGCATGCGGCCGGCGTGAAGGCTGCCGACATCGGCCACCTTCTGGCGGCGTGCCTACCGGGAGACGACCCGCTCAGCGACTATGCAAGGCTACTCTCAGGGCCGGCCTTCGATATTCCGCTGGCCGGCCTGATCAACGGCTCGATCGATACGGTGCTCCGGCTACCCGGGCGGCCGGCAGACGATCCGTGGCTCATCATCGCCGACTACAAGACCAACCGGCTGCATCGCTGCGACGAAGCCGTGCCGCTTGCCGCCTACGCTCCCGACCGACTCGTGACGGCAATGACCGAACATCACTACCCGCTCCAGGCTCTGGTCTACGGCACCGCCGTCTACCGGCTCCTCCGCTGGCGGCTCGGGCCCTTGAAGCCGGCAGACTGGGATCCAGGCGAGAATATCGCGGGCGTGGTCTACGGATTCACCCGCGGGATGCACGGACCCGACACACCCGCGGACGATGCGGGGCACCGCTACGGAGTCTTCGCCTGGGTGCCGCCGGTGAAGATTTGGCGGCAGCTGAGCGATCTGTTCGCAGGCAATCGTCTGGAGGCCGGGCGATGACCAGAGCGGGAACTCGTCGGGTCTTACAATCGCTCAGGAGGCCGGGGCCGGTCTTGCCCGTGCCAGTTCGCCAGACTGGACACCGTTCGCGATGTCACCGTCGGCTTCGGCTTGTGGTCGTCAGACACAACCCAGTTCGATTGGCCCAGTTCGATTGGCACGGGTAACCCCCACTGAAGCCCCGACTCCCCCAAGGCCGACGAATGTCCGCGCTGCTTGCCTCTGATCCCCCTGCCGACCTCACCGCCTATGTCGATACCGGCCTCATCTCGGCCGACGATGTCGCCGCCGTGGGCGTATTCGTCTCGCTGGCTTCCCGTGACGAGCCGCTCGTCCTCGAGCCACTGGCCTGGCTGGCTCTGGCGCTCACCCTCCGCACTCCCCGCGACGGGCACACCTGCATCGATCTTTCCTGCATCGCTGACTGGGCCGGTGGCGGCGATCTTCTCACCGGTGAATTCCCCTCGTTACCCACCGACTCAGCCGCCTGGAAAGCCGCCCTGCACGGGGCGGCACCGCTCGTGGGTCTGCCGGAAGCTCGCAGGCCCTTCAGCCTGGATGGCGACCGCTTGTATCTGGCTCGATCACTCCACGAGGAGGTCGCGATCGCCCGCCGGCTGACGGGCGGCGGGACGGGCGACCGCGACGGCGAGCCCCACCGTCCAGCGCGGGTGCGGATCCTGCTCGGCGGACCGGGCACTGGCAAAACGACGGAGGTGGCCCGCCGACTGATCGAACGGTTCACCGCCGACCCGCTCACCCGGATTGCCTTGGCGGCTCCCACCGGTAAGGCGGCGGCCCGGATGGCAGAGGCCTTGCGAAATAGGTGTGTGGCGGAGCAGGCGCCGCTGCCGGTGCTCGAAGCGATCGACGCAGCCCGCCCGGTGACGGTCCACCGGCTACTGAAGGTTCGCCCGCAGGGCACACCGCGGTACCGATTCAATCTCAAAAACCCGCTGGCCTATGACCTGGTGGTCGTGGATGAAACATCGATGCTCTCGAGTTCACTGATGTATCGGCTGCTCGACGCAGTCTCGGCCGACACGGAACTGTTGCTCGTAGGCGATCCCGACCAGCTTGCGAGCGTCGAGGCCGGCTCGGTGCTCGCTGATATCGCCCGCGCGGCGGCCCGGGGAAACTCGCCGCTCGCAGCCGTGACCGACCGGTTGGTCACGCGGCACCGCTTTGGCGTTGAGATCGGAGCGCTCGCCGACGCGATTTTGGCGGGCAACGCGCCGGCCGTGCTCGGATTGCTGGGCGAGGCCGGAGGCAGTCAGGCGACGCGAAGCTCGGTCAACCGGCGGCCTCCGAGGAAGGCAGCCGAGGCGCAGGCCGGCCTCTTTCCCACCGCGGTCAACTGGGTCGAACCAGGTTCAGACGGTTTCCGCCAGCTGATCGCGACGGTCGTGGCCCACGCCAGGCGGCTCGGCCACCTGGCAAACGCCGGGGATGCAGCGGCGGCCCTCGCTGCGCAGAGGGATCTTCAGGTGCTCTGCGCGCACCGTTCAGGAGTGCTCGGCGCAGCCGGCTGGAACTCGCTTGTCGAAACCAGGCTGGGTGTTTTCAGGAGCCCGGACTGGTATCCCGGCCGGCCGGTGATGATCACCCGCAACACTCCCACGCTCGATCTGTTGAACGGTGATATCGGGCTGGTGATGCCTGCGATTCCAGCCGCCGCGACCACAGCAGGCAGACCCAGCCTCGGTCCGGTCGCCCACCCGGCCCGGATGGAGGTCGCCTTCCCAGACGGCCGCTCGATCAGACGGGTCTCGGTGGCGCGGCTCGACGAAGTGGCCACAGTCCACGCCCTGACGATCCATAAGAGCCAAGGGTCTGAGTATCGCCACGCGATTGTCGTGCTCCCCGAACGAGCCAGTCGGATTCTGTCCCGTGAGTTGTTCTACACGGGCGTGACGCGGGCGATCGACAGGGTGACGGTGGTGGGCACGCGGGATGTCATCGCAGCCGCTGTGGCCCGCCCCATCCGACGGGCCAGCGGCCTGGCCGACCGCCTGTAACAGCTTGACAGATCATTGAACGCCCGTACACTCTCAAGGCTCGCCGGCTGCAGCGGACCGCACAGGAGGCACCCGTGATCACGTTCGTCCACACCGCCGACTGGCAGATCGGTAAGCCCTTCGCGTCGATCATCGATTCCGTCAAGCGGGCCCGCGTGCAGCAGGAGCGACTCGAGGCCATCCGCCGCATCGGCCAGGTCGTCCGCGAGCGCCGGGCTGCTTTCATCCTCGTGGCGGGTGATCTTTTCGATTCACCGACGCCCACCAACGCCACCGTGGCCACCACTCTCGGCGCGATCGCCTCGCTCGAACGACCGGTTTACTGCATCCCGGGAAACCATGATCACGGCGGCCCCGACAGCCTCTGGGAGCAGCCCTTCTTCAAGACCGAACACCGACGGCTCGCGGCCAACTTCCATCTGCTGCTCGAGCCCGAGCCGGTGGTCGTTGACCTTCCCGGTGGCGATCCGGCTGACCCCGCGGACGGCCTGACAAGCATCCTGCTCCTTCCCTGTCCCCTCCGCCGCCGCCACGAGGCCGACGACCCGACTGCCTGGATTCGCACGCTCGATTTCACTCCTTTTGGAGATCGTCCGCGGATCATGATCGCCCACGGCAGCACCACCGTGTTTGCCCCGGCCGGCGTGGGCACCGGTGCCGCAGCCGGCTCGATCACCGGAGTTTTCCTCGGCCCTGGGAGCACGACCCAGGCCGACGACGAGGAGGCCGTTGCCACTGGCATCAACACGCTCGCGCTCGATCGGCTGCCTCTCGATCAGCTCGATTACCTGGCCTTGGGTGACTGGCATGGCTTTCTCGCAGCGGGCTCAAAGGCTTTTTATTGCGGAGCGCCGGAGATCGACCGGTTTCCAAAACCGGGCCAGCGACCGGGGCATGTGGCCGTGGTCACCGTAGCGCGAGGAGCGGAGCCGAAGGTCGAGGCAGTGGCCACGGGCCGCTTCCGCTGGCTTGTCCACTCGGTGGCCCTCGGCGACGACGGGCCAAAGCAACTCGACGACTGGCTGACTGAAGCTACGCGGCCGGAGGCCAGCGGAGGGGTCGGTTTCGACGCCTGTCTCGCCAGGCTGGAGGTGGGCGGCAGCGTATCGCTGGCTGACCGGGCTGAGTTCGACCAACTCATCGAGTCGTGGACCGCTCGGCTCCTTCGGCTCGACCTGGATGACCAGACCGTCCTCGCCCCAGCGGCCGACGAGATCCGTGAGTTGGCCGAGCGACCGGGCGACCCGATCATTGCCCGAGTCGCGGCAGAACTGATCCTCTTGCTCGAAGCTGGAGCACCGGCCGATGGCAACACCGAACCGCCCCACCCCGACGTGGTGCGCCGTGCGATCCACATCCTCCACGCCCTGGTCACTGCCGCCGACCCCGTGCCGGCTGGAGGCTTACCGCCTCCCGCCCCCTGTCAATCTGCTGCCGAGCCCGCCATCAGAGCTTCCACCATCAGCGTTGAGGACACCGGTTCATGAGAATCCTCTCCGTCAACGTCGAGAGTTTCCGCGTGGTCGAGCGCATAAATATTGTCTTTGATCCCGCCCGCACCGTGGTTGGGGGCGACCAAGAGGTTGGCAAGAGCACGCTGGTGGAAGCGATTCACAATGCTTTCTTCCTCAAGAGCCGCGGCACGAGCGGGCCTCACAAGGCAATGCGGTCGGACCTCCATCCGGGGCATCCCACCGTCACGCTTTCATTCGAGACCGGTGGCCGAAAGTACACAATCAAGAAGACATTCGCCGGCAACGCGGCCGCGTCTTCAACGATCCTGACCGACGAAGGCTCGGCTGAGGGAGCGACCACAGAGCCAGGCCGGGCGACCGCGGGCGGCCGCACGCTCCGTGGCGACGAGGCCGAGTCGCAGATCCACGAGCTGTTGCAGGCCGAAAATATCGGTAGCCGCACGGTCGATAGCCGGCTCAGGATGCAGTGGGCCCACCTCTGGGTCTGGCAGGGCACGTCGGGCTTCGACCCCGTCGCCGGGGCCAACGCCGAGAAGCCGGCAGAGCAGCTCCGTGACCGGCTCGGTCGCCTGGTGGGTGGCGGTGTCCTCGAATCATCGCTCGACGCGCGGATGAGTCGCGAGCTCGACTCCCGCCATGCCCTGATCTATCGCAACGACGGCGGTATCAAGGCGGGTTCAGACCTGTCTCGCGCGAACGAGGAGAGCCAGCAGGCCGAAGCGGCCTTCACCGCCGCTACTACACTCGTAGGCAGCCTCGACGCCGCGGTGGAGGCGATTGACTCAGCCGACCGCACGGTCGCCGTAGCCGAGTCCCAGCTCGAATCCCACACCGAGGAATTCAAAGCGGTAACCGACAAACTCCGTGCCGTCGGTGACCTGCGGATCTGCCTCGCAGAGGAGCAGGCCGCCGCCCGCGAGGCAAAAGCCGCCCACGATGAACTCCTGAGGGCTGATGCGGAGATCAACGACTGCTCCCGACAGCTTGCCGAACTCGAACAGTCGATCGAACCGGCTATCGCGCGGCTAGCCGAACTCGCCGAGGCTGAAGCGACAGCCTCAAAGGCTCTCTCCGAGGCCTTCGATGGAGTCGACTCCGCCAGCGCCCGCCAACAGGAGGCGGCCACCGCCGTGGCCCTGCTCGAACTCTGCGAGCAGCGGGCCCGGCTGACGGTCGAGCGGCATGGCCTCAGCGGTCGCTGTGGTCGGATCGATGCGATTCGGAACAAGATTGCCGATCTCAGTGTCGAGCAACAGAATCTGCCTGCGATCACGGCCGACGATGTGGTCAGGCTCGACAAGCTCGAGCGGGCCTTCGATGCCGCGGCCGTGAGACTGGAGGCGATCGCGACCAAGGTGGAGTTTCTGGCCGGCCCGGGCGGGGCTCGGCTGGCAGGCGAGCCGCTGGCCGCGGCCAGTGCCGTGACCATCACCGCTGAGAGTGAGCTGGTCGTGGGCCCGACCGGCAGTGAGACGATCCTCAGGATTTCGCCTGGCGGTGGTCAGTCGCTTGCCGATGCGACGCGGGCCCGTGAGCGGGCTGCACGTGAACTGGCGATCGCGCTCGACGGCTTGAAGATCGAATCCGTGGCCTCAGCCCGGCAGGTACACGCTCGCCGCCAAGCTATTCAAGCCGACATCACGGCCCAGCAGGGCGCGAGCGACGGCCTGGGCGGCGAGACCGCCCACCGTGAACTCGACACCCTCGTGAACAAGATCACCAGCGTCGAGGCCGAAATCCGCCGCCGGGCTGCCGTTGGTTACGACCTCAATGCCGAGTTTCCAGTGGCGGGGGGCTTGCTGCCTGCCGAAGCCGCAAAAGCCGCCGTGCATACCCGGCTCGTCGCAGCCCATGCTGCTCGCGAAACGGCCTCAACCGACGCCGCCCGCGCGAGTGCCGCCGCCACGGCTGCCCGCCGGCGGCACGGCGAACTCACTGCCAGCCGCGGGCAGGTGGCCGAGTCGATTCAGACGATCCGCAGCATGATCGATTCGGTCACAGCCCGCCGCGACATCCTGGTGGAGCGATGGGGCGCTGATCGGGCCACCGCGATCCACGAGCAGGCCGCGCTGTCTGCCACAACGGCTGCGGCTGCCCAAGCCACACTCGGTGCACTGGCGACGCTGGCTCCTGACTCACTCGCCCGAGAGCAGACCCGGCTCGAGCGGGCGATTGCCAACATCCGGTTGCAGCGGCAAGACGCGGAGACCACCCGACAGGTGGCCCGTGAGCGGCTCCGCCGCGAGGGCACCGAAGACCCGCGTGAAGACCTGGCCCGGACGACCGTCCGCAGCCGGCTTGCCGCAGCAAAGCTCGTGACCGCCCGACGCGAGGCCGAAGCCACGAAACTTCTAGCCCAACTGTTTGCGGCCAAGAAACGTGCGGTCGAGTCGCAGTTTGTGGCACCGCTCTCGAGCCGCGTGGCCGACTACCTGCGCACGGTCCTCGGCGCTGATACTGCCGTGGAGATCGGCTATTCCGGTGGTCAGTTCGAGAAGCTTTCCGTGGCCCGCAGCGGATTCGGCAATATCCGCTGGGATTTTTCGAGCCTGAGCGGCGGCACGCGGGAACAGGTTGCTGCTGCCTTCCGGCTGGCGATGGCCGAGATCCTGGCCGAGGGCCACGGCGGCACCCTGCCGATCATCTTCGATGATGCGTTCACCAATACCGATGGCAAGCGGCAGCTCAAGCTCCAACGGCTGCTTGATCTTGCCGCCGACCGCGGCCTGCAGGTGATCGTGTTTTCCTGTACGCCTGAAGACTACGCCGGCTTGGGCGCCTGTCAGGTAACGCTGCCCAGCCCCATCAGGGCCGGCGAGTCGTGAACTAAGGCTGCCGGACCAGACTCGCGTCTACTGCGCCAGATAGAGCGGTAGTGGACTGTCGCGCAAAAGCCGCAGCGCGGTCTCGCCAAACAGCCGCCGCAGGATCAGGTTTTTGGAACTGTTGCCCGCCACGATCAAGTCGGCGCTCCAGGCTTGGGCGTAGGGGATGAGTTCCCGTTCGGGATTCCCCTGGCAGTGGTCGATGCCCACCGCCCGGCCGTGGGCCAGGAAATAAGCGGCCGATTGATCCAGCCGCCGCTGGGCCGCGGTCGCGTCGCTCCCAAAGTGCACGATCCGCACCTCAGCATCAGCGTACAGCCCCGACTGCACAAAATGCTTGAATGTCTTGGCGCTTTCGATCGAACCTGAGTAGGCCACAAGGACCCGCCGGATGGGCCGGTAGTCCTCCGCCACCGCCAGGATTGGCCGCACTCCACCAGACACGAGTCGCTCCAAGGCATCGATCGGCTCTGGCACGACGCCGTGCTCGAACAGGCCCCGCAGGCCGAACACGCACATGTCGTGGTAGCGAACCAGATCCTCCGCCACCTCGAAAGGATCCCCCGTCTCCTCGTTGATCCGATGGACCACGCCGGCAGCTCGACACCGCGTGGCGAAGGTCTCCTCGGCAATCTTGATATCGGCCTGAGCCCGCTCGTATCGTGACCGCCGCAGTTCGGCCGTAGCTTCCTCCACTCCCACACCCATCGGCCGGGGACCAGTCCATTCCAGGCGGATCGGATCGGTGACTGCCACGCCCACGAGCTCGGCAGTTCGTAACTTCGCAATCTCGATCGCATGCTCGGTGACACTCGTCGCCGTGCGGCTGTTGCCGAGACCGACAAGGATGCGTTTCAGAGGTTCAGACATCGCTGCGTACTCCGGGGCTGAATCCTCTATGCTACGGCATCACACGCTTGATCGGGAGGCCCACACGATGATGTCTATGCTCACCCGCACAGTCGGCTTGGCGACGGTGGCGATTGCCCTCCCGATCGATGCTGCCGAGCCTGGCTGGACGCAGTGGCGGGGTCCCGGCCGCGATGGCTTTGTGGCTGCGGCCGACTGGCCCGACGGCCTCAACGCCGAGCGGGTGGAGAAGCGTTGGCGGGTGGAGCTCGGGAAGAGCTACTCTGGCCCTGTGCTCGCCGGCGACACGGTGATCGTGACCGAGACCCGCGACGAACAGACCGAGCACGTGCGGGCGCTCGATCGGGTGACCGGCGAGGAACGTTGGCATGTTGAGTGGGAAGGGGCGATGGGCGTGCCCTTTTTCGCCGCCGCCAACGGCTCCTGGATCCGGGCCACACCCTGCGTGGACGAGGGCCGGGTGTTCGTGGCAGGGATGCGGGACCTGCTCGTCTGCCTCGACGCCGCCACGGGCGCCGAACTCTGGCGGGTCGATTTCATGAAGGCGCTTGAAAGCCCGCTACCTGGTTTTGGCTTCGTCTCGAGTCCACTCGTGATCGGCGAGCATGTCTACGTTCAGGCCGGGAGCGGCTTTGTCAAGCTCGAGAAGGCCACCGGAACAATCGTCTGGCGGGTGCTCGACGATGGGGGTGGGATGTCGGGCAGCGCCTTTTCTTCTCCCTTTCCGGTCTCGCTCGAGGGGGTGCCCCACATTCTCGTGCAGACCCGCAACGACCTGACCGGCATCGACCCCGAGAACGGCAGGGTGCTCTGGAAGACCGCCGTCGATGCCTTTCGTGGCATGAACATCGTCACCCCTACGGTCCATCAGGGGAGGGTCTTTACCACGAGCTACGGCGGCGGCTCGTTTCTGTTTGCGGTTGACCTCGCCCAGGCCGAGAAGCCCGTGGAGCAGTTGTGGCGAAATAAGGTGCAAGGCTACATGTCGAGCCCGGTCGTGATCGATGGCCACGCCTACGTGCACCTCCGCAACCAGCGGTTTGCCTGCCTTGATCTCGGCACGGGAAAAGAGACTTGGATCACGAAGCCCTTCGGCAAGTACTGGAGCATGGTCGCGGCCGGAGACCGGATCCTGGCCCTCGACGAAACCGGCGACCTCCGTCTGATCCGAGCCACTCCAGCGGCCTTCGAACTCATCGGTGAGGCCAAGGTCGCTGAGGGGGAGAGCTGGGCGCACCTCGCCGTCGAGGGGCGGGAACTGTTCGTCCGTGATCTCGAAGGCCTGACGGCCTACGAGTGGAAATGAGCCGGTCCAGCCACTCGGTCAGCTCGAGTACCGTCGCCCGAACACATTCCCAATCGCCAGCAGAGTGGTCCCTCCGAATGTCTCCTGGCCGCCACCCTCCCGTGCGATGGTGGCGGCGAAAACTGCCAACTCAGGTCCTGCGATTGCCGCGACACCATGCTGCCTGCCGAGTGGTGCATCAGATCGAGGACTGCAGGCACCAGAAAATACATGCGGCAATCGCCGCATAGATCGCCGACGGCCAGATCAGGCTGTCCACCGGCAACCGGCTCCAACCCGTGGCCTCGGCGATCTGGTCGGCCGTGCATGCCAGGAACATTCCGCCGTCGTCACTACGGCGGCCAGGGCTACGAAGTGCAGGATCAACCAGGCCATTCCCAGTTCCTTCAGCCGGCCTGACGCCGCATCACGACCAGCGAATCGGCCCTGTCGCGGACGCCCCGGCGGCTCATCGGTTTGGCCAAAACCAGGCCGGCCACAAAGCCAGCCACGTGGGCTGAATAGGCCACGCCTCCCCCTGCCCCGCTGCTGGCATCGAAAAATCCACTGATGACCTGGAACAAAAACCAGATGCCCACGGCCACGTAGCCGGGCACGTCGATCATCATCCGGACAGCCAGCACGGTCACTCGGTTGTTGGGATGGAGCACAAGGTAAGCCCCGAGCACTCCCGAGATCGCTCCACTCGCCCCGAGGCAGGGGGTGAGGGCTGACTCACCGCTGGCATTCAGGACCACAAATGCCAGCGACGCCAGCACACCGCAGGCGATGTAAAAGAGCAGGTATGAAACATGGCCCATGTCGTCTTCGACGTTGTCACCGAAGATCCAGAGGAACCACATATTTCCCAGAAGGTGCATCACACTGCCATGCATGAAGATCGCTGTCAGGAGCGTGAGCCAGACCGGGATCGGTGTCTCTCGGAGCCCCGGCACAGGTACCTCGACCAGGCCGTTCGGTGTGGACACCGCCCGCACCTCGTCATCGGTCACGATGTCCTTGCCTGAGATGATCTCTGCTGGCACCTGCACGTAGGCCATCGTGAAGTTCTCATCGATGCCCTGCGGGCTGAAGCCTCGCTGGAGCACTCCGAACACGAACACGTTGATCACGATCAATGCGATCGTGACCAGAGGAAACGTCGCGCGATCCGAGTTGTCATCACCAATCGGAAAAACCATCTTTGGTTGCCTGCCTTTACCGGAGTGCCCACGGGTGTGCGGAATTTGAAGCGGTCATGAGGGCCAGAATAGCCGCCGCACCCGCTGAGGGCGAACCCGCCTGATGTGGTCGAGAAAAGACGAGGGCTTAGGTCCACCGGGGCTCTATCGGCACCAGCTGTGCGGGAGTTGGTCCATGTCGAGCCTGTTCGGGAACGGTTGCGGCCTGGGTCTGTTCCCCCGGGCTCGTTCGGCACGCCGGCCTGCAAGGCCGGCCACGGTCCTCACTGCCGAGTCGCTCGAACCCCGCACCATGCTCACGGCCCACGGCATGATGCCCGGCTCTGAGACGATCGGATGGCTGGGCCGAACGGTGGAGGTGCAGCCCGGTGGCTGGGTGGGCCGCACGGCCGATACCGCTGTTGCAGCCAGCCTCGCAGGAATGCCGGGCTGGAAAATATCACCGCTTGGTGAGGGCTTTTTTTCACTCGCCGCGCCAGGCGCAGCCGTGGCCGAGGTGCTGGGTTGGGCAGCCCAGTGGCCGGTGGTAGCCTCGATCGAGCCCGACTTCGTAATCGCACCCCAGTCGTTCCCGAACGACCCAGCCTTCGGCTCGCTCTGGGGCCTGCGCAACGTCGGCCAGGCTGGGGGTGTGGCCGGTGCCGACATCAACGCGGCCGAGGCCTGGAGCATGACAACCGGCTCACGCAGCGTGGTTGTGGCAGTGATCGACACCGGCATCGATTGGACGCACCGCGATCTGGCAGCCAACATCTGGCGGAACCCCGGTGAAATCCCCGGTGATGGCCTTGATAATGACGGTAATGGATTCATCGACGACTGGATCGGCTGGGACTTCGCCAACCACGATGCTGATCCGATGGACGACAACGGCCACGGCACCCACGTGGCCGGCACGATCGGCGCGGTCGGCGACGATGGCGCAGGCACGGTGGGAGTCAACTGGCAGGTGTCGCTGATGCCGCTCAAATTCCTGTCCGCTTCCGGCAGGGGTTCGACGAGCGCGGCGATCGCGGCCATCAACTACGCCACCCGGATGAAGCGAGATTTCGGCATCAATATCGTGGCTACCAACAACAGCTGGGGAGGAGGCAACCTTTCCGCGACGCTCCGCGATGCGATCGCGGCCGGTGGCAGCCAGGGCATCCTGTTCGTGACCGCCGCGGGTAACGATGCCACGAACATCGATGCCCTCCCGAGCTATCCTGCGAGCGTGGCCGACCCAGCCGTGATTGCCGTAGCTGCCACCGACCACAGCAATCGTCTGGCCAGTTTTTCCAACTACGGGCTGGCGAGTGTGGACATTGCCGCTCCTGGTGTGGGCATCATCTCCACCGTGCCCGGCAACGCCACGGCCAGCTACAGCGGCACCTCGATGGCTGCTCCCCACGTGACCGGTGTGGTCGCCCTTGTGGCCGCCGCCAACCCGGCAGCCCCGGCGGCCGAGATCCGGGCCGCGATCCTGGCGACCGCCACGCCGGTCAGCAGTCTGGCCAGGAGAGTGGCCGCGGGTGGCGTCCTCAATGCGGCTGCTGCGGTGGCTCTGATTCAGGGGGCTGCCCCGGGTGCCGGTGCGCCTCGTCCGGCGGCAGAGCCCGTTCCGATTGTGGTGGACGCCGGTCAAGTTGCCCGCGGCGCGCTGCGGGTGCCAACGACCGCGGGCAGCGTGGCGATCACGGGAATCATCGGTGATAGCCGATTCGGCAGCCACGACGTCGACATGGTTCGGGTGGTGGTTCAGGCTGGCCAACTGCTCGTGATTGACGTGGCTGGCGTGAAGGTCGGTGACACCGCCCCCGTCGACAGCTACCTCCGGGTGTTCAATACCGCCGGCCGGCAGGTGCGGGCCAATCACAACTTTGCCGGCTCGCGGGACAGCCGCGTGGTTATCCGGCCACTTCGCCCCAACGTTTTCTTCGTCGGCGTCTCCGGCGCGGGCAACACCCGCTACAACCCCCAGGTGGCCCGCAACACCCGGCCCGGCTCGACCGGCGGCTACGAACTCACGCTCTCTTTCAGCCGTCCTCCCGGAAGCCGGCAGGCCGCCGACGCCATTGAGTTGCTCGGTATCGCCGACGTCACCCGGCACCTCGGCCAAACGCATCTCTTCCTGGCACTGGCCGCTGAGGGGTTCATGCCGGCAGCTCATCCGGGCGTCCCGATCCGCCGCTGATCCCACCGGTTCAGGGTGTGAATCGGTGGACCATCACGTGCCGGTAGGTCTGGCCAGGTTCAAGCCGCGGGCTCGGCCACTCGGGATGATTGGGGCTGTCAGGAAACTTCTCGGTCTCGAGGCAGAGGCCACCGTTCGGGACATACCTGCTGCCTCCCTTGCCGGTGAGCGTGCCGTCGAGGAAGCCCCCCATGTAGACCTGCACGGCCGGCTGGTCGGAGAAGACCTCGAGCATCCGGCCGCTCTGCGGATCGCGAAACGTGGCGGCCTTCCGCAGTTCACCGTCCGGCTTCCAATCACGAAGCACATAGGCATGGTCAACGCCAAGCGGGTCGCCCTGCTTCGCGTCTGGCGGCAGGGTGTCGATTGCGGCTCCACAGCGGCCCCAGGGCTTCCGCTCGGGACGGAAGTCGAAGCTCGTGCCTTCAACCAGTTCGTAGCTGCCGGTCGGGATCGCACCCTCGTCCACCGGGACGTACCGATCGGCCTCGACGGCCAGTTCATGATCGCGAATCGCCCCCGAGCTGTGGCCGGCGAGGTTCCAGTAGGTGTGGTTGACCAGGTTCAGGACCGTGGGAGCGTCGGTGGTCGCCTCCAACTCCACGATCAGCTCGCCCTGTGGCGTGAGCGTATAGCTGGCTTTGGCGTGGAGCGTGCCAGGATAACCCTCCTCGCCGTCGGGCGAGATAAGTTCGAGCGAGACCGCCGGCCCCTGGGCCGTGGTGTGCGGCGTAGCCTGCCAGAGCTTCTTGTCGAAGCCCTCAACACCGCCGTGGAGGTGGTTCACGCCGTTGTTCGTGGCGAGCGTGTAGGCCTTACCGTCAAGCTCAAACCTCCCCCGGGCAATCCGATTGGAATAGCGGCCGCAGACAGCGCCGAAGTAGGGGTGGCCGGCGAGATAGCCGGCGAGCGAGTCGAAGCCGAGCACCACATCGGTTGGCGTGCCGGCAGGATCATCTTTCCGCGGCGGCACGATGAAGCTCGTGAGGATGGCCCCGTAGTCGGTGATCATCGCCTTCCATCCGCCAGGCACCTCAAGCGTGTAGCGGTGAACCTCGCGGCCGTCGGGAAGCCGGCCAAACGACTCGACCGCGGGCATGGCGAAGGAGTCAGTCGATAGGGCAGCGGGCATGGCTTTCTCCACGACGGGGCTGGCAGGACCGGCCGCGAGTGCGGCCCACGACGAGAGAGCCACGGCCATTATGACGGTCGCGGCAGGAGCCACGAAGCGGTGACAGACGGTGAATGCCGTAGGCATGGTTTGAATACCCCCAGGAAAAATTCCGCAACTTTGGCCGATGGTACCAAGACCTGAATTTTATTTGAATCTGCCGCTGGTGACCGCGGGCGGGGTTGCCGATGCCCTTGAGCGAGCCATGGAAGCAATCGCAGCCATGACTGGCCAAGCGCGGACACGCACTGACCGCGGGCCGCAGTAACCGCCCCGCGAGACGATCTTGGCACCGGTCCGGCGGATTTTTTCCACCCGCCTCAGGAAGCCAGCTGCTGCGGCTTCGCCGGGCTTCGGCCCTTGGATGGGGCCGACTCCGCTTCCTGCTGCTTCAGCGCGATCCAGCCGTCTACGCTCCAAGGTCCGCCGCCGAAGGCCATCAGCCCGAGCAGCCCGCCACCAATCGCCAGATTCTTCATGAATTGGATCGTTTGCAGTTGCCGCTGGCCGGCGTCTGCAAAAGACCAAAAGTCGTGGAAGTAATACGTCGCGGCCACGAGGAACACGAACAGGAAGCCCGCTCCCAGCCGCGTCCAGGCGCCGGCAATCAGCGACAGACCACCGAGGAGCAGAAGGCCTATGGCACCGAACAGGGCAAACTTTGGATTCGGCACCCCCTCCGTGGCCATGTATTCGGCGGTCTTCGAGAACTGCGGGATCTTGTTGCCGATGGCACTCGCTAAGAAAATGGTCGCCATGAGCAGTCGCGCTACAAGCGCCACGAAGCCCTGCACTGCCGTCGCGAATTGTTCCATGAATGGTTCTCCGTCGCGGTCTCGGCCCACTGACCACAGTCGAGATGATGGAGAAGCCGGGCGGCCGGGGCAAGCCCGGAATCAGCAGGGTTTTTCCCTGCCGCTCGGCGCGGCGGGCTCATCGCGGGTGACACAGTGGATGGCCCCGCGGCCGCGGACAAGGGCCTGGCAATCAAAAGGCTCAATCCGGCGATCAGGAAAACACTGCTCGAGCGTCTTCAAGGCCGCCTCGTCGGTCGGGCCGCCAAACACAGGCACCACCACGAAGCCGTTGCCGACGAGGAAGTTCAAGTGGCTGGCCGGCAGCGGGGTGCCTTCAAAGCCGAATCGGGCTGGGATGTCGATTGGAATCACCTCCAGCCGCCGGCCACGAGCATCAGTGAACCTCGCCAGGTGCTCCAGGTTGGCTGCGAGCGAGGCATGATTGGGGTCATCGCGGTCAGCCTGCCGCGCAGCGACCACGCGGCCTGGTGCTACGAATCGCGCAAGCTGATCGATGTGGCCGTCGGTATCATCACCAGCGAGTTCACCGCCGAGCCAGAGCACCCGCTCCACTCCCAACCAGTGCTGCAGCGCCTGATCCATGCCGGCTTGATCAACGCCGGGATTCCGCCGCTCGTCCACCACGCAGCGTTCGTTGACCAGAAGCGTGGCCTCTCCGTCGGTTTCAATCGCACCCCCTTCGAGTACGAGCTCAGGCTCGACCGCTTCCAGGCCGAGCTGCCGTGCGATCGCCCGCGACACGCGGGCGTCGGCATCCCAAGGTGGATACTTGCCTCCCCAGGCATTCCAATTCCAACAGACGGTTCGCCTCGAGCGGGCGCCGACGCGGCCTCGGGATACCACGAACACGGGCCCCGTGTCGCGAATCCAGGAGTCATTGGTGGAAATCTCGACGAACGACACCTGCGGCAGGTCAGCGAGCGCCGCACGCGGAGCGGCGAGCACCTCCGCAGAGCCGATGATCCGGACAGGCTCATACCCCGCTATCAGACTCGCGAGCCGCTGATAGACAGGCGGGATTTCCGCAAACGGCCCCAGGAATGTCGCCCGCCGATGCGGCCAGGCGATCCACGTCGCAGCGTGCGGCTCCCACTCGGCGGGCAGCCGGTAAGCACCTGAAGACGGCAGCGAAGTTTCTTTCCCTCCCCCGGCCCCCTCGTTCGCTACCAATTCGGAAGCACCCGGCTGAGAAAATTTCGGCCGGTCCAAATTTTTCATTCAGCCACCCCATCGCTTCAGGAGGTCTCCGTAGGCGTCGATCCGCCGGTCGCGGAAGAAGGGCCAGCGGGTTCGTGACCACTCGATCCGAGCGAGGTCGCACTCCACCACGGCGGTGACCGGCTCGTCGTGCGACGCCTTGAGCAGACAATCGCCGTTGGGTGCATACACCACGCTCGCGCCCCAGAACCGCAGCGGCCCTTCGCGGCCAGTGCGGTTTACCGCCACCACGAATAGGCCATTGGCGATCGCGTGGCTCCTGAGCATCGTATCCCAGGATTCATACTGCTCACGGTGGAGCGACTCCTCGCCGTCGAGCCAGCCGATGGCGGTGGGGTAAAAAATCGCCTGGGCACCGGCGAGCGCCGTGAGCCGCGCCGCCTCGGGATACCACTGATCCCAGCAGACGAGTGGTCCCACCGCGAGCCGGCTCGTGGCCACGCTCATGAAGCCGGTATCGCCGGGCGCGAAGTAAAACTTCTCGTAGTAGTGCGGGTCGTCGGGGATGTGCATCTTGCGGTAGAGGCCGGCCGTGGACCCGTCAGCCTCGAAGATCACCGCCGTGTTGTGGAACAAGCCGGCGCTGCGACGTTCGAACACGCTGCCCACGAGCACCACGCCATGCTCCTTGGCGGCGGCGGCGAGCCGGTCGGTGAGCGGCCCCGGCACCGTCTCGGCCTCGGCATACTTCTCGTGGTCCTCGGACTGACAGGGGTATTCGCCGGCAAAGAGTTCCTGAAGGCAGACGACTTCCGCTCCCTGCCCGGCGGCCTCGGCGATTCCGGCGACCGCTTGGGCGATATTCCCCTCGCGATCGCCGGTGCAAGCCGACTGCACGAGGCCAATGCGAACGGTGGTGTGAGGCAGGGAACAATCGCTGCGGTGTGTTGCGTTCATAGCCCACCATCCTACTCCAGGGTCAGCCAATCCTCGGTGCAGAAAAGGGGACGCAGCTCAATTCGCGGCAGGCCTACCTCGTGGCCGTAATG
>ERZ889217.254-NODE-254-length-35215-cov-31.686860_pt1 | contig 35215 bp, 41 predicted proteins | sample MGYA00521098_ERZ889217 | MGnify/ENA primary metagenome ERZ889217 (study PRJEB32303, sample SAMEA104408613) | aquatic metagenome | biome: Brackish water; feature: Pelagic; material: water | place: Baltic Sea | collected 2014-06-10T22:04:00 | depth 2,362 m ... | reverse complement strand
TTTATCTCTCACTGGTAATGCCAATGTTTATGGGCAAGATCAACGGCTTGGCCTCGAGCTAGCCCAGGCAGCATTTAAACCAGGCAGCAGCATGCCTTTAAACCTAAGTATCGAAGATGGCGGCAGTGATGAAGCAGGTGCAATAAATGCCTTTAATTTATTAATTAACCAAGGCACAACGGCCTTAATTGGGCCAACATTATCGCAACAAGCCTTTGCGGCAAGTCCGATTGCTCAACGTCGTGGAGTGCCAGTGCTAGCCCCATCAAATACCGCCACTGGCATACCAGAAATTGGTAGTTTTATTAGCAGGGTATCAGCGCAAAGTTCAGTTATTGCGCCCCTTTCTATTAATAAAGTGATGCAATTAGATCCTGCCATTAAACGAGTGGCTGTTTTTTATGCAAATGACGACGCATACAGCACATCAGAAACAACAATATTTCAAAAGGCAATTAAAGCTAAAGGGCTTAACACAGTTACGGTGCAACGTACTCAGCTAAATGATCAAGATTTTCTTAATCAAATCACCTCAGCATTAAGAGTAAAGCCAGATCTGGTTGTGTTGTCGCTTCAGGCGGTAGATGGGGGTAACTTAATTCGTCAATTAAGGGAACTGGGCTTTAAAGGCAAAATCGTGGTGGGTAATGGCATGAATACACCAAATATATATCCAATTTGTCAGCGCTTTTGTGATGGCATTTTAATTGCTCAAGCCTATAGCCCTGAACTAGAAACAAAAGAAAATCAAGCCTTTGTTTCTACCCATAAAGCACAACAAGGTGGCAGAGTTCCAGCTCAGCTCACAGCTCAGGCTTACACCGCCTATCAAGTGATTGCAGAAGCAGCTCAACGCTTGGATAAACGTGAGCCTCTTAAAGGCATGCCATTAAGGCAGGCAAGGCTTCTTTTAAATAAGGAAATCCTTAGCGGCAGCTATAACACCCCACTAGGAAAGATTAGCTTTAGCCGCGATGGGGAAGTAAAACAAGAAAGTTTTTATGTAGCTGAAGTGCAGATGAATCCGGATGGAAAAACAGGTAGATTTGCATTGCTTAAATAATGGAAGTTTGGCTGCAATTATTAGTAAATGGCATATCAATAGGTGCTGTATATGCCCTATTTGCTCTGGGTTATACCCTTGTATTTTCAGTGCTTGGGGTGATTAACTTTGCCCATGGTGCAGTTTTCACCTGCGGTGCCTATTTCACCTACATATTTCTTGGTGGCGTAGTGGGAAGTAATGGTTTACTAGCAACACAAAAATTACCGGTAACATTTCCATTAGCAATCGCCCTAGTGCTAGCCGGCTTAACAGCAGCAATGGTGGGATTACTGGTGGAAACCGTTGCTTTTAAACCATTGAGGCGTAGAGGGGCTGAACCATTGTTATATCTAATTACAAGCCTAGGTGCTGGGGTAATAATAGTGAATTTAATTCAGTTATTAATGGGCGCAGAAGCTTATGCCTTACCTAGCAACATACTTGGCTCAATGCCAGCGGTATTAGCCCTAGGCCATGGCATTCAAATACGCACGGTGCAGTTATTATTATTGTTAGTTGGTGGCGTTACAATGCTTATATTAAATATCTGGCTAAACCAAAGCCTTGGCGGAAAAGCATTACAAGCGGTGGCAGAAGATACCACCACCGCAAGATTACTTGGAATTAATAGTGGTGCGATGATTCAATTGGCTTTCGCAATTGCTAGTTTTCTTGCTGGATTATCTGGTGGTTTAGTGGCACTCAGCGTTAATATTGGCGGGCCATATTTTGGGATTAGCTATGGCTTAAAGGGTTTGGGAGTTTTAGTGCTTGGCGGCTTAGGTAGTGTGCCGGGTGCAATGCTTGGTGGATTAATTATTGGTATTACGGAAGCATTTGTTCCAGCAAAACTATCAGCTTATAAAGATGCTGTGGCCTTTGCCTTTTTATTTTTGGTGCTTATCATTAGGCCCCAAGGCTTATTTGGTAAACCACCAATAGAAAAGGTATAAATAGATGTTTGATATTTCCCTATTTGTATTAATGCTCCTAGGAGCTTTACTTGCATTAGCTGTTTATCTCCCGTTGCGTGCAGGGCAACTATCGCTTGCAACTCCAGGCTTCTACACAATCGGTGGAACTGTAGCTGCATTGTTATCAACTACAGTTCCTGAATTAGGGGGAAACGAACAAACCTATCCGCTTACTTCAGTTTTTCTTGAATTAATGCTAGCAATTCCTTTAGTTGCATTATTAGCCTTCTTAATTGGTAAACCAGTATTAAAATTAAAGGGTATTTATTTAGCCATCGCAACTATCGCGCTAGTTGAAATTCTTAGGGTGGTGCTATTAAGTAGCCCTTGGTTTGGTGCTGCTGTGGGAATATTTGCAATCCCCCAACCTTTTGAAGGTCCGGAAGGATATGCAGCAGCATTCGCTGTGCTGCTAGGAATAACAGCCTGGGGCTGCCAACGGCTAGAAACAGAACCCTTAGGAAGGGAGATGGCTGCAATAAGAAATGATGAATTAGCAGCCCGTTGTATGGGCGTTAATAGTGAACGAGTTAAATTAATTGCTTTTGTACTTAGTGCGATTATTGCCGCAGCAGCAGGTGTTTTAGCGGCCCATTTTTTCAACAGCTGGAGTGCAAGGCAGGCCAGCTTTGATGCCAGCATCACAACATTGGCCTTTGTAGTGCTAGGCGGTAGCCGCACCTGGCTAGGGCCAGTAATTGGTGGATTAGTGCTCACAGCACTGCCTGAATTATTACGGCCAATTGGTGATCTACGCCTAATTGTATTTGGCCTGGTGATCTTATTGGGCCCGATATTTATCCCACAAGGGCTAATCCAGCAAAAAAGATCATGATTGGTTCAACCTCGCTGGAACTCAACGGACTAAGCGTGCGTTTCGGTGGTTTGCAGGCACTTGATCAGCTGAGTTTTTCTTTGCAGCAAGGCGAAATCTTTGGCTTAATTGGCCCAAATGGTGCAGGTAAAACCACGCTTTTTAATGTGATCACTGGCCTCACTGCTGCCACTAGCGGCGAAGTGCGCTGGCAAGGCAAAACAACGGCAGGGCTTAGGCCGGATCAGTTATGTAATCTAGGCATAGCCCGCACCTTTCAAAACCTAAGGGTATTTAGCGATCTGAGTTGTATCGATAATTTGCAAATAGCAATGGGCTGCAATGATCGCCGTGCTGCATTGGAATTGCTGGCTATTGTGGACTTGCAGGAAAAGGGCACACACTTAGCCGGATCATTGGCCTATGGAGAGCAAAGAAGATTGGAATTAGTGCGGGCGCTAGCAACAAAGCCGCAATTACTACTGCTGGATGAACCCGCGGCGGGTATGAACCCTGTAGAGAAACAAAAATTACAAGTTCTCCTTAACACAATCCGTAAACAATTTCAACTTACGATATTAATTATCGAGCATCATGTGCCTTTAATGATGAAATTATGCGATCGCCTAGCGGTATTAAATTTTGGCCGTTGCATTGCCATTGGTAGCCCGCGAGAAGTGCAAGAAGATCCACTTGTAATTGAGGCCTACCTGGGCAGGGGGGCTTAAACATCAGGATGACAATACCTTTATTAGAACTAAATCAACTGGGCGTGCGCTACGGCCCAATCTGGGGGGTGCGGCATTTAAACCTAAAGGTGGGAGCTGGGGAATGCGTAGCATTACTTGGAGCAAATGGAGCAGGAAAAAGCAGCACCTTAAAGGCAATCTCAAAGTTGCTGCCAACGATGGAAGGGAAGATCCTCTGGAGCGGCAATTGTTTAGCTCGTTGCAATACAGAACGCAGCGTTAAATTAGGTATCAGCCACTGCCCAGAAGGAAGGCGGGTATTAGCGCAGCAAACAGTGCTCGCCAATCTGCAATTAGGCGCTTGGATAAGGAGAAATAAAACAGAAATTCGTACTGATTTGGAATATTGCTATGAATTATTTCCGCGCCTTGCTGAACGACGCCTCCAGTTAGCAGGAAGCCTGAGCGGCGGGGAGCAACAGATGCTAGCAATCGCAAGATCATTAATGGCAAAACCTAAGTTGTTGCTTTTAGATGAGCCGAGCCTAGGTTTAGCGCCAATATTAGTAGAGGAACTTATGCAGTGTTTAGCCAAGTTAAATAAGACAGGCATAAGCATGTTGTTAGTGGAGCAAAATATATATGCAGCGCTAGCAATCGCCCAACGCGGCTATGTGCTGGAAGCAGGTGAATTGGTATTAGAAGGAAATGCAACAGATCTATATCAAAATGAAAACCTACGGCGCTCCTACCTTGGCGATAAGTTATGAGCTTTAATTAAATCACCATTAAAGCCACCCAAATGACTTTACATACAAGGCGATCATTATTAGCCATAGCAGCAGCAGGTATTGGCAATTTAATGCTACCGAAAGCCTTGATTGCAATTAAGGCAGGAGATTTGTCAAAGCCAGATTTAAAGCTTGGTTTATTTAGCGATATTAATAGTAGTTATGGCTCAACAAACTATATCCCAACTGTGAAGGAAGGTATCGATTTAATACTTTCAAAAAAACCAGATCAAGTTATCTGCGCTGGCGATATGATCGCAGCGCAGAAAATAGGCCTTAGCCCAGCGCAATTAGATGCGATGTGGGATAGCTTTTACCGCCAGGTATTAAAACCGATACGAACCGCTGGGCATCCATTTATTTTTAGCTTAGGCAACCATGATGCCTCCTCAAGTAAAGCAACAAGTGGCTATCAATTTGAAGCTGATCGCGCTGCTGCAATCAGGTTTTGGCAGCCTCAAAAAGAAAAATTAGGGCTTAATTACATAGATTCAAATGGATTTCCCTTTTATTACACAGCTTTAGTAAATAATATTTTTTGGCTGATATGGGATGCATCCAGCGCTGAGATATCAGCTCAACAACAGAATTGGGTTCGAGAACAACTTGCCAGCCCGATTGCTAGAAAAGCTAAATTACGAATTGCTCTTGGCCATTTACCCCTAAGGGGTATCAGCCGCGGCCGAGATCAACCAGGTGAGGTACTAAACCAAGCAAACCAACTACAACAAATACTTGAGAATGGTGATATCCATGCCTATATAAGCGGCCACCAACATGCCTACTATCCAGCCCGTTTAGGTAAATTGGATTTAATTCAGCTGGGGGCAGCAGGAAGTGGCCCGCGTCAATTACTAATGAGCAACCAACCCCCGCGCCAAAGCATCACTTTTCTTGATATTTATTGGCAGCAAAGGGAAATAGTAGAAAGCAGCTATCAATTTCCAGGTGCAAAACAAATCAACTGGGATAACTTACCAAATTCATTACCATCCCGCAATGGCCCCCTGATGCGACGCTTATCCAATCGTAGTTCTATATTTTAAGGCCGCTCAGGCGCCGCTGCCGCTTCTGGGCGGCGCGGATCTGCAATACCAAGGCTGCCGCCATTAGGTAGTAATTCAACACTATTTGCAGAACCCATCGCTGCAGATCGAACTAATTTATGGCCCATTATTTCTATTATTTTTTGCGTATCTGGGCTTATTCCTTCCTCCATCAAGATTTGATCGGGCCAAAGTTGGCTATGCACGCGGGAGGCAAGCACTGCACTAGCCAGATTTAAACCATGCAAAATCCGATTCAGTAATACCTGTAAAACAGTGGTAATAATTCGGCTGCCACCAGGGCTGCCGGTGGCAAGCCAGGGATTACCCGCAGCATTTAAAACAATTGTTGGTGCCATCGAGCTCAAGGGGCGCCGATATGGTGCTATCGCGTTGCGTTCCCCTTGCACTAACCCATAGGCATTTGCAACTCCAGGTTTTGCGCTGAAATCATCCATCTCGTTATTAAGTAAAAACCCAGTTCCAGGCACAACAACACCATTGCCATAGGCAAAATTAAGCGTTGTAGTTAATGCCACTAAAGATCCATGGCGATCTGCCACCGAAAGATGTGTTGTATTAGTGCTATTGCTTTGTAAAACAGTTAACGCCTTTAATTCGCTACTGGGGGTATGGCGATCGGTGCGGATTAAAGGGCGCAAGCTATCGGCATAACTCTTGCTAATCAGCCGTTCTGTGGGTATGAGCATTTGATCTGGATCCCCAAGTTCGCTATTGCGATCGCGGTAGGCCAAATTCATCGCCTCCACCATGGTGTGGATAGCAGCCGCACTATTAAGCCCCATCTGGGCAAGATCAAAAGGTTCCAATAAGTTCAGCAATTGCACAAGGGTTACTCCGCCGCTACTAGGGGGCGGCATTGATAACACCGTGAGCCCTTTAAACTCACCCTTAATCGGCTCCACCCAGGGTGTTTTGTAATTTATCAAATCAAAACTATCAATTAATCCACCCTTCTTTTGCATCAATTCATTAATTTTTGCCGCCACTTCACCGCGATAAAAACCAGCTTTCCCCCGCTGGCTGATCAACGCCAAAGTTTCTGCTAGCTGCGGTTGCTTAAAGATGTCGCCAGGTTGATAAAAAGCAATTGCAGCGATATTTGGCTTAAGGCGATAAAAAATTTGTTTTGCCGCAGGATCATTGCCCAGCAAGGGCAATGCCTGTTGCAATGAAGCCGCCAAAGCGGGATATACCGGAAACCCCCCACGGGCAAGGGCAATCGCTGGAGCCATTACCTCAGCGCGGCTCAACACACCAAATCGTTGCTGGGCCTCAAGCAAACCCGCCACTGTTCCCGGAACGCCGCTGCTAAGCAAACTGCGGGTGGCCTTTTGGCGATCCACATCCCCATCAGCCCCTAAAAACATCTCTGCGTAAGCGCGCCGCGGTGCCATCTCACGGAAATTGAGGGCATAGGCCTTGCGCTGGCCTTGATGCCAAAACAGCAAAAAACCACCACCCCCTAAATTGCCGGCTTGAGGCAGAGTTACAGCCAAGGCAAAGGCAGTAGCAACAGCAGCATCAATCGCATTGCCACCACGCCGCAGGATTGCAGCACCCACCCCACTGGCTAGCCGTTCCTGGCTTACCACCATCCCCGCCGCTGAACGCACAGGTTGAATGCGTTGGCCTTGCTCCTGCAGCGGATTAACCAGCAGAGCAAGGCAAACTAAACAAGCTGAAAGTGCCAAATCATGGGCTGCAACATCTACAGGCTGCCATTTATTTTGCTTAGTTGGTTTGCTTTTACCGCCGCTACTGCATTGGCACTCGAGCGCAGCGATGGCTTTCGCCCAGAAGGGGCCGGCCCCCGCTGTTCCGCTGAAATCATTCAGCTATTACAAACCCGCCTCAACCGGATTGATCAACGCTGGCAAGAAAATCACCCAAAAGCCACCAGCTTGGAACTAGAGGCCCAGCAGGTAAACCAGGTGGTGCAAGCAGAAGCGATCAAAGCCCACGCCTTAAAACGCTACAACTGCGAACTGCAATTAACTCTTTAGCGGTAATTTTCAAATTGCAATGGCACCTCCACCTCCTGCGCCCTTAGCAATTGGATTGCGGTTTGGAGATCGTCTTTATTTTTACCGGTGATCCGCAAACTATCGCCTTGGATTGAAACTGTTACTTTTTTCAGCTCATCCCGCACGGTTTTGCTCAGTGATTTCGCCAATTCCTGGCTAAGCCCTTTACGCAACTTGATCTCTTGTTTTACCCGATTTCCCCCCACCGGCTCCGGGGTTTGAAAATCAAAGATTTTTAGTGACAACTCACGTTTTGTGGCTTTTTGGCGCAACACATCCAACACCGCCTCCAGGGTCATATCTGTGGCAGTGGTAATCACAATTGCTGCTTCTTCCAGGTTTAATTCAGTGCCTGAATCCTTTAGGTCGTAGCGCTGGCCCACCTCCCGGCGCACCTGATCAACAGTGTTAACCAGTTCCTGGCGATCAAAATCAGACACCACATCAAAGCTGTAGCTATCCGCCATACAAGGCTCACAAAAGCAACACCCAACAGCCTAGAAAAGAGCCATCACTGTGCCCATTTCCATGGCAGTTCAAACCGCCTTTGCCGCCTCGTTACTGCTTTCAGCCCTAGTGGTAGTGCTGAGCGTGGTTCCCCTTGGTGCGGCCCGCTCAAAAAGTGATTTCACCATGGCTGATCTGGCTGCTCCAAGGGCAATGTTTGAACGAATGCCCGCTTGGGGTAAACGGGCCAGCTGGGCGCATCAAAACAGCTTTGAAGCCTTTACTCTTCACGCCCCAGCTTGCTTGCTCTGCCTAATTGCAGCTGTTAATAGCCCCATTGCCATGGCCGTTGCCTTGGCTCATCCAGCATTGCGATTGATCTACATCGCTGCCTATGTGGGGAATGTTCCCCCTTTACGGGGTATCTGCTGGGCTGCTGGCCTCACCTGTAGCGGCATTCTTTACCTAGAAGGCTTGAAGGCAATACTTATTCCTTAATGGGCACACAATTCAATCAAAAAATAAAAGTGTTACCACCTTGCCAATCTCTTCTGCGCTGCGGCAGGTGTCTATTAATGTTTCGCTGTCGTGAAAAGCAAAACAAATAAGTTGATCACAGCGGCTCACGATTTCTCGATTACAAATAGCGCTGGCCTCCAGCAGTGGTAGATCATCGTTGTCTGGTTTTTCCACCAGATGCATCACCCGCTCTAATTGCTCGCGAGTTTCGCTGCCCTGGCGATGCAAACTTTGGGGCAGGATCACCGTTAATTTGGCTGGATCCACTGCCAATACACCCCGAATAACCGCTGCATTCACACCCTGAGCGCCAGAAGTGAGCAGATTGTGGCCCTCCTGCGCCAGCGAACGGGCAACCAATTCCACTAAATGCACCGAAACAACCGGTACATGACGGGTGCCAAGGATGGCGATTCGTCTTTTACCCGTATCTTGTAGCAATGCCAACTCCTGGGCCAAGGTGTCAACCCGGTCGAGCGTTGGTAAATCGAGGGACCGGGTCACAACCTGTGCAACAACTGAGCTTTGCGTTTGACCGTAGCAGCGCCGGCCTGAACCTGTTGCAGCTCTAGAAACCCAATCGCTTAAATAGCGGTTCGAAAGCGCAATGTTCAGCCACCATTCGTGCCGCATAACTGGCCTTCACAGTTTCATGCAAACGCACGTGGCCGAAGGCTTTTTCAATCACCGCAACAGTTGTGAGGGTGTCGTGATTCACCTTAAGGAGCGGCACATCAAGCTCCTGGGCGCGGCTCACCAATTGCGGCAATGGATCAGCTGCACCGGTGAGAATGAGGCACTGGGTGGAAGATTCCAAAGCTGCCAGCTGGATATCGGTGCGATCTGCCCCTGTTACCACAGCCATATTGCGCTGACGCCTGAAAAATTCCATCGCGGAATTCACATTCATGGCACCAATGCTCAAGGTTTCAACTAGCAGATCCTTGCGTTCACGGCAGCAGAGCATCTCGGCGCCAAGCCGTTGCACTAATTCCCCCACCGTCACACTGCGCAGCAGGGGGCTGCGAGGCAGCAGGCCATAAACGTGTAAACCAAGGGCCTCAAGGCCAGGCACCGCCCGTTGCGCAGCTTCAATCTGGGCGGGATCGATGTTGTTCAACACCACTCCCAGTAGCTGGTTACCCAATTGGGCTTTGGCCTGCAGCAATGGTTCAACGCTGCGGGCATCTTCCCAGGCATGGGCAATCAATACCGGCGCATTTAAGCCAGTGGCTAATTGCGGCAGGCTTAAACCAAACAACAAGCCTTCGCTAAGGGATCCAGCCGCTTCCAGCAGCGTGATGCCCTCAGCCACACCAAGCATTGCGGCCAGTTCCTTGCTCACCGCTGCTGCATCCACCTCATGGCCCGTGAGCAACTGCTGCTCGGCGGTAGCAGGGGCAATCGCTTTTAGGGATGTGAGTAGGGCTGCCTCGGGCAATGAGAAAAATTCACCAACAAAACGCACGTCGTCGTCGATAAGCGGTTCGCTTGCGCCTTGCTGCTCCAAACTGGTGGCAAGCGGTTTGCCATACCGAAAAGGCAAGCCGCGATTGCGAAATTGTTGAGCTAAGCCCATCACAAGGGCAGATTTTCCGCTGAAAGGTTCACAGGATCCCACCAATAGGGTGGCGCTGGGATAGCCCATGGCGGCAGGATTAGTTAGTAGGAAAATCTACTGTTCGAACTGGTGCAAAAGTGGTTATTGGCGCTTTTAGTGGGAAGAAATGCGCTGTTACAGGGGCTGGCGGCAGTTTTGGCCGGGCTTTATTAACGCAATTTCAGCTGCAGGGGGCTGAATTAATAGCCCTACGCCATAGCGATGAGCCGTTGCAACTAATCAATGCAAACGGCCAAACGGTGCCGCTGGAAACGATTTGTTGGCGAGTGGGAGAAGAAGAAAAGCTTGCCCAAATGCTGCAGGAAGTGGAAATCCTTGTGATTAACCACGGCATTAATAAACTCGGGGCACGGGATACAGCGGCCGCCATCGCAAGCCTTGAGGTAAATACCCTCAGCGCCATGCGGCTACTTGAGCTGTTTCTAAAAAGTTGCAGCCCAGGCACTAAAGATCGTGAAGTGTGGGTAAACACTTCAGAAGCAGAGGTGAATCCAGCTTTAAGCCCCTTGTATGAGATCAGCAAGCGGGCCCTGGGGCAGTTGTTAAGCCTGCGCAGCCTCGATGCCCCCTGCCCGGTGCGTCGCTTGGTTTTAGGTCCGTTTAAATCGGCGTTAAACCCCTATGGATTCATGCGAGCTGAGGCGGTGGCAGCAGCGGTTATGAAACAGGCGATTGCAGGCAAAAAGCTAATTATCGTGAGCCCGAATCCCCTCACCTGGCTATTAATGCCACTCACAGAATGGGGGAGAAATATTTACAACCGCAGCTTTACACAAGCTCCCGATCAGTAAGGATTTCGCAACCTTCTTCAGTAACGAGCACTGTGTGTTCCCATTGAGCCGAAAGACTACCGTCTTCTGTTACAACAGTCCAGCGATCTTTCAGGGTGCGGCAGGCTTTTGTGCCGCCATTTAAAATAGGTTCCACAGCCAATGTCATCCCAGCGCGCAGGGTCACATTGGGTAATTCCTTAGTGCGGAAATTAAATACAGATGGTTCTTCATGGAGATTCCTGCCCACCCCGTGGCCCGTGTAATCCTCCACTACCGCATAGCCATTCGCTTCCACGTGATCTTGCACAGCCCCAGCGATATCAAGCAAAGTATTTCCAGCCTTGATCCGTTTCAGCCCTGCGTATAGGGATTCTTGAGCAACACGAGCCAGCTTCACCGCCGCCGCAGGGGCGTCACCAACACAAATTGTGACGCAGCTATCACCGTGATAACCCTCAAAAAATGCGCCGGTATCAACTTTCAGTAAATCGCCGTCGCGAATTAACCGCTTTGCACTTGGAATTCCGTGCACTACTTCGTTATTAATGCTGGCGCAAATACTGCCACTGAAGCCGTGGTAACCCTTAAAACTTGGTTCAGCATCCATTGAACGGATGCGTTGTTCCGCATAAGCATCTAAATCAGCCGTGGTCATCCCCGGTTTCACGAGCCCCATAATTTCTTTAAGCACCGTTGCAACAATCCGGCCCGATTGGCGCATGATCGTGATTTCCCGAGCGGATTTCAATTCCACCCCCCTACGATTTTGGCGGATGCGTGGCCCTGCCTGGGGCTTGGCCGATACCAAGAGTTCAGCAAATAGATTCATAGTTACCGGCATCCAGGCCCGAGTTAACAAGCTATCAACGGCCACGCCCCTGTTGCGAAAACCAGTGCGATGACCAACTTCTTTTTAATGCTGCGGCGCTGGCATGAACGCCTTGCACCTTTTGTTATTACGCCATTAATGCTCACGGTGATTTCAGGCACCAGCTACCGGCTTCTAAGGGATTGGGGCGGTTTGAGTCGTGATCAAGCGCACCTGCTTTTGGTATTGCACGAAGGGGAATGGTTGGGGCCAAGGGGCGAAACTATTTACGTTTTGCTCAACGGCCTCGGCCTGCTGTGGATGCTTTGCAGCGGTGGCTTGATGCTTTTACAGAAATTACGCAAGCAAACCACCTCCCCGTAGGGAGGTAAGCTCTTTATTTGGCCCCGCAGCAGCAACCCATACAGGAGTTGCTTATTTCGCAATGACCGCAGAGGAAACAGCCGCAGAGATCACTAACGAGACCACCACAGCCGAGGCCCCAGCAGCTGAAGCTCCTGTCTCTGACGTTGCATCCCAAGAAACACCAGCAACAAAAAAGCGCAAATTAAGCGCTGCTGAGTTGATGAGCTTTTTTGAAAGCAGCCAACTCAAAAGCGACTTACCCGACATTTACGTGGGCGACACCGTAAAAGTTGGCGTAAGGATTAGTGAAGGCAATAAGGAACGTATCCAGCCCTATGAAGGCGTAGTGATCGCCAAGCGCCATGGCGGAATGCACCAAACCATCACGGTGCGGCGTATTTTCCAAGGTATTGGCGTGGAGCGGGTATTTATGCTCCACAGCCCTCAAGTGGCCACTATCAACGTGGAGCGTCGCGGCAAGGTAAGGCGTGCCAAGCTCTTCTACCTGCGTGATCGGGTTGGTAAAGCCACCAGGGTGAAGCAGCGCTTCGATCGCTAATCACCGCTTCGTCTTAGAGTTGGTAGCGGTGGGGGTGCATCGCCTCCTGCGTCGTTAGTTCAGTTGGTAGAACGCAGGTCTCCAAAACCTGATGTCGGGGGTTCAAGTCCTCCACGGCGCGTTCGATGCACCCCGCTCCATTTTTTAGGTCTGAAACTGAGGAGAATCATGGAATTGGATCTGCAGCCTGGTGATGTTGTCAAAGTGCTTGAGTCTGCGGCCCTTGGCTGGGTGCGCGCTCGCGTGATTCGAGTGAAATCTGGCGGCCGTGTTGTAGTACAAAGCGACCAGGGCAGGGAATTCACCGCTAGGGGCAATCAAGTGCGTTTGATCGAGCCCGCTGGGTTTCGCCCCTGATGCTGATCATCACAGCCAGTAGTGGCAACAACCTTGAACTAGCTCGTTTAATCGAAAGCGAAGCAATAGCTCAAGGCGTTACTTGCAATATTCTTGATTTATGCAACCTAAATTTGCCACTATTCCACCCTGGCGTGAAAGAAAAAGGGGCTGGAGATGGCCTTGTTGAATTACAAGATGCTTTGCATTCACATAAAAGTATTTTTATTTGCGCCCCTGAATACAACGGTTTAACCCCGCCCGTCCTCAGCAACGCCATCGCATGGCTTTCAGTTGCCTGCAGTGATTTCAGAGAGCTTTTTAATCAGCGCCCGGTTGCCCTTGGCAGCCATAGCGGTGGTGGCGGAGGCAGGGTTTTAATCGCAATGCGCCAACAATTTTCATACCTTGGCTGCACTGTTTTGGGTCGTGAACTGCTGGCTACATTCCAAAAACCAGCTAAGCCAGAAACGATCCAAGCCCTTGTTCAAGATTTGATCAAACTGGAATCAATAACCAGTTGACGGCTGGCACCCAAAAACGCGATAATGGCCTCTGTTCACGGGATACCCCAGCAAACCAGAAAGCCCCACTGAATCTCATCTTAATTTTTTTCTTCACTTTCTAACTGGTCAGCATTAACTGAACAGCAACAACTTGAAGTTTTATTGATGTGAATCAACGGCCTTAATTCTCAACTTGGGACTGTAGTTCAATCGGTTAGAGCACCGCCCTGTCACGGCGGAAGTTGCGGGTTCGAATCCCGTCAGCCCCGTTTAAAAACCCTAAATATCCATGGATTCCGGTTCAACGGCTAACCCCGTTCGCGTTCGGCTTGCGCCAAGCCCCACCGGCACCCTTCATATCGGCACTGCCCGCACCGCAGTTTTTAATTGGCTTTTTGCGCGACGCCATGGTGGCAAATTTTTATTGCGCATCGAAGACACCGATAAAGAACGCAGTAATCCAGCCTTTACCGCAAATATTCTGGAAGGTTTGCAATGGCTTGGGCTTGATTGGGATGCTGAACCCGTAATTCAAAGTGCACGGATCGCTGAACATCGCAGCGCAATTCAACAGTTGCTTGATTCAGGCCATGCCTATCGCTGTTTTGCAACTGAAGCTGAATTAACTGCCATGCGGGAGCAGCAGGCAGCCCTAAAGCAAGCTCCTCGTTATGACAATCGCCACCGTAATTTGAGCTTGGCCCAGCAGCAGGAATACAGCGCTGCCGGCCGCCAAGCAACTATCCGTTTTTGCATTGATGATCAACGCAGCATCACCTGGAGTGATCTGGTGCGGGGGGAAATGCGTTGGGCTGGTGCTGATCTTGGCGGCGACATGGTTATTGCCCGCCGCGCCGCTGCTGATCAAATCGGTGATCCCCTCTACAACCTTGTGGTGGTGGTAGATGATGCCGCTATGGCGATAAGCCATGTGATTCGCGGCGAAGACCATATCGCAAATACCGCAAAGCAGTTACTGCTTTATGAGGCCTTAAATTTAGCGATTCCTAAATTTGCCCACACCCCATTAATCCTTAACCAGGAGGGCAAAAAACTATCAAAACGTGATGGTGTTACCTCCGTGGCAGATTTTCAAGCCATGGGTTATACAGCAGCTGCTCTGGCCAACTACATGACCCTGCTGGGCTGGTCTGCCCCAGAAGGGATGGGGGAACGTTTCACACTGAAACAAGCCGCCGCTGTATTTGATTTTGATCGAGTCAATAAAGCTGGTGCCCGTTTTGATTGGGACAAATTAAATTGGCTAAACGGCCAGGTGCTCCATGAACTCGGCCGTGAACAGCTCGAGCAGCAATTACAGCCTCTTTGGCAAGCCGCCAATTTTGCTATCGAACAAAAATCATTGGCCTGGCGCTTAAAACTATGCAACTTGCTTGGACCATCCCTTACCCTTCTCGCCGATGGGGTAGAGCAGGCAAAACCTTTTTTTGTACAACCAGAATTAACACCAGAAGCCCTTTCCCAACTCCAAATTCCAAACGCAATTTCAGGCCTCCAGGCCCTATTCGCGTTAATTCCAGATCATCCAATCGATAGCAGCAGCGCCCAAGAATTGATCAACCAAACCTGCGAGGCAGCAGGCATTAAAAAAGGTTTATTGATGAAAAGTTTGCGCGCAGCCCTGTTGGGGCGTTTGCAAGGGCCTGATCTAATTGAAACTTGGTTGTTACTCAACAGTAGTGGCGACGACCGCCTCCGCTTGCAGCGTTGCTGGCTCTAATTCCACTAACCCCAATTTTTTTGCTAGCCATGGTGCACTGAGCCCTTGCAAACCAACGGTCATTAAAATCGTTAAAAAAACCAATCCCTGCAACCGCCCTGCCCCTGAAATTCCCGCCTGCTCTAGGCGAATTGCAAACAAGCTGGCAATTGCTGCAGTAACGATGCCCCGCGGCGCTAACCATGTGATCAGCAGCCGTTGAGCCCCATCTAGCGGCAAGCCAAAAGTGGCAACAGAAATCGCTATGGGCCGCACCAGCAGCATCAACACCAACACACAACCCACACCGCCCAAACCCAAAGGGCTTAGTTCCTGCCAAGACACATCAGCCGCTAGCAACGGAAATAACAAGGTGATTGCTAATTGAGCTAATTGCCGAATTAAGCCATCTAGTTGTTCAGGAGCTGCGGATGGCCTGCGGCCCACAACAACACCAGCAGCAACTGCCGCTGGTAAACCTGATTCCGGCAGGAAGGCCTCACAACTTGTAAACATCAACAGCAAAACTCCAAGGCTTAATTGCAGCCGTAACCCCAACACATCCGTTTCATTTGGTAAACGTCGCAAGATTTCAGAAAGAAATAGCCCACTCAGAGCGCCAACTAATAAACCAAACCCCAGCCGCAGCACTAAGCCCTGCGCTACCCCTTGCCAGCTCTGCAAATCACCCAATACCAATTCCAGCAACATCAATGCCAATACCGCACCTATTGGTTCCAGCACTAAACCTTCCGCTTCCAATAACTCGCCAAGGGGGGCGCGCAGGCGCATTTGTTGCACCAATGGGTTCACCACAGTTGGACCAGTAGCCAAAACGGTGGCGCTAAAAACAGCTGCCAAGGGCCAGTTCAAACCGGCTAACCAATGGGCTGCTAACAAACCACCAATAAGGGCAACCACAAAGCGCACAAGCACAATGCGCAGCACCGCATTTTTTAATTCACCACCAGGCAAGCGCAGATTCAAACCACCATCAAAAAGCACCAAGCTGACCAATAAACCCACCACCGTGCCAAGGCCAGAACCAAGATCCAGTGGTTCAATCCAATGAAATCCAGCCCTTCCAACTATCAATCCGCTAGCCAGTAGCACCACCACCCCAGGCAAGCTGGTGAGACGTGAAATCAATTGCGCTGAGGCACCAGAGGCAATCGTTACGCCCCAAAGCAGGCCGAGGCGATCTTCACTCATTACCCCAGAATGCTGGAGAGGGAGGTTTTAAACTTAATTAATGGTTCAGCTATCCAAACTGGCTCGCATGCGGAGCAGGTGCCACGCGGTGGGTGATGCACACCTTGGAGATGATCTAATCGCAATGAGTAAACAGGAATGGCAACAAAAAGCTGAATCACAAAGCTTCAGCTGGCGTGCAATTTTTGCTGAAGCCGTGATCCTCTATAAACACAATTCATGAATGCTCTAGAAATGGCCCGATTAGTAGTGCTGGTTCAAGTTAAAAACTGGGATTCACATTGAGCAAACCCTTACTGCTGTTAATTGATGGCCATTCACTGGCTTTTCGAAGCTTTTACGCCTTCTCAAAAGGTGGCGAAGGCGGGTTGAGCACAAAGGCTGGGGTGCCCACAAGCGTTACCTATGGCTTTTTAAAAGCATTGCTTGATAACTGCAAACCATTAAAACCAGATGGTTTGGTAGTGGCATTTGATACCGCTGAACCAACCTTTCGCCATAAGGCCGATGAAACTTATAAGGCCCATCGAGATGTGGCACCAGAACATTTCTTTAGTGACCTTGCAAACCTGCAACAAATTCTTAAAGAAAGCCTTGATATCCCCCTCGTGATGGCACCGGGCTATGAAGCAGACGATGTGCTCGGCACCTTGGCAAACCGTGCTGCAACAGAAGGCTGGCGGGTGCGAATCCTCTCAGGCGATCGCGATCTATTTCAACTGGTAGACGACCAGCGCGATATTTCTGTGCTCTACATGGGGGGTGGCCCCTATGCAAAAAACAGTGGCCCCACGGAAATCCGCCGCGAAGGGGTTATCGCCAAACTGGGGGTTACCCCAGAAGAAGTGGTGGATCTAAAGGCCCTCACAGGCGATAGTTCAGACAACATCCCAGGAGTTAAAGGTGTTGGCCCAAAAACTGCAATCAATTTGCTAAAAGAATTTCAAGATGTGGATGGTATTTATGCCGCCCTCGAGCAATTAAAAGGCCCAAAAGATTGCAATGGCAGCCTCAAAGGGGCATTGATTGAAAAATTAAGGGCCGATCGAGAAAATGCTTACCGCTCAAGAATGCTGGCCGAGATACTCATAGATGTGCCCCTACCAACCGAACCACGGCTGCAGCTTGGAACTGTAAAATCAGATGAACTTAGCAGCAACCTAGAGGAATTAGAACTACACAGCCTCGTTAAACAGGTAGTAAATTTTGCCCAGCTATTTTCTCTAGAAAAACCAGAACAAACAAGCAACATAAACTCCCTAAGTAATCATCTCGAAGATAATTCTCAAGGCAATTCCAACGGCATACTAAATGCTAATGATGAAGAAAATAAATCTGTAGAAGAAAATTTAAATAACCAACACACATTAGAACCTCAGATAATTTCAACAGCTGCAGCTCTTGATTACTTAGTAGCAAAGTTACTAACTTGCACTGATTTCAAAGCACCCATTGCTTTAGATACAGAAACCACAAGCCTCAACCCTTTCCAAGCCGAACTGGTGGGTATTGGGGTGGCATGGGGTGAGGGGATCACTGATTTGGCTTATATCCCAATCGGTCACCAAAACCGGCTCGGCAGCCCAGCCCAGCTGCCCCTCGATCTGGTGCTAACCGCCCTAAATCCTTGGATTATTAGCAGCTCCCATCCCAAGGCGTTGCAAAATTCAAAATACGACCGCTTGATTCTGCTGCGCCACGGATTGCCCCTTGGAGGGGTGGCAATAGATACGATGTTGGCTGATTATTTGCTAGATCCAAATGCCAAACATGGCCTGGATGAATTAGCAAAACGCAATTTCAGTTTCACTCCCACTAGCTTCACTGATTTAGTACCAAAAGGGCAAAACTTCAGCGCTGTATCCATAGAAGCTGCCGCTCAATATTGCGGTATGGATGTGCATCTCACCTGGCGATTAGCTCAGTTGCTACGAGAGAAATTGAGCGCCAGCGGCGAAGCATTAAATCAGCTTCTTGATGATTTAGAACTGCCATTAGAACCAGTGCTTGCGCTGATGGAAGCAACTGGCATTCGTATTGATATTCCTTACCTGCAGGAGTTGGGAGCTGAAATGGCAAAACAATTGCAATTACTTGAGCTAGCAGCCCGCACAGAAGCAGGTGTTGATTTCAATCTGGCCAGCCCAAAACAACTAGGGGAATTGCTATTTGAAACCCTTGGGCTGGATCGCAAAAAATCGCGCAAAACAAAAACCGGTTGGAGCACTGATGCAGCGGTGCTTGAAAAATTAGAAGCTGATCATCCACTGGTGCCATTAGTGCTAGAGCACCGCACATTAAGTAAATTAAAAAGCACTTATGTAGATGCCTTACCGCTGCTGGTGGAAGCGGAAACCAGCCGCGTTCATACCGATTTCAACCAAGCCGTTACTGCCACCGGCAGGCTATCAAGCAGTAATCCAAATCTCCAAAACATTCCAATCCGCACTGCCTACAGCCGGCAGATTCGTAAAGCATTTTTACCCCAAGAGGGCTGGAAGTTATTAAGTGCTGATTATTCCCAAATCGAATTGCGAATTCTAGCTCACTTAAGTAAAGAAGAAGTATTGGTAGATGCCTACAACAACGGCTACGATGTGCATGCACTTACAGCAAGGTTATTGCTAGATAAGGCTCCAACTGAAAGCATAAGTAGTGATGAACGCAGGTTAGGAAAAACAATTAATTTTGGGGTGATCTACGGCATGGGCGCCCAACGTTTCGCAAGGGAGGCCGGAGTAAGCCAAAGCGATGCTAAGGAATTTCTAGTTAAATATAAGCAGAGATATCAAAAAGTATTCGCTTTCCTTGAATTACAAGAAAGGTTGGCATTAAGCCGCGGCTATGTAGAAACAATTATGGGAAGGCGTCGTTTATTTAATTTTGATCCCAATGGGCTCGGACGCCTCAAAGGCAAAGATCCCCTTGAGATCAACCTTGAAGTAGCCCGCAGAGGAGGCATGGAAGCTCAGCAACTACGAGCAGCTGCAAATGCACCAATTCAAGGCTCGAGCGCCGATATTATTAAAATTGCGATGGTGCAATTACAACAAAAACTAATGGCATCTCAGCTGCAAGCAAGGTTGCTACTGCAAGTTCACGATGAGTTGGTGCTGGAAGCCACGCCAGTAGCTCTGGATCAGGTGCTTACTCTCACCCGTGAAACGATGGAAGCGGCTGTTCTACTTTCAGTGCCTTTAAAAGTAGAGATTGGCGTTGGTCCAAACTGGATGGAAACCAAGTGAAATAACCCACTGAATATGACACTCAAGTTCAACAACACCCTCAGCCGTAAGATTGAAGAATTTCAACCCTTAATTGCCGGCCAGGTAAGTATTTATTGCTGTGGTGTAACCGTATACGACCTATGCCATCTGGGCCATGCCCGCAGTTACATCGCTTGGGATGTACTGCGCCGTTATCTGATTTGGAGTGGTTACAAAGTTACCTTTGTGCAAAATTACACCGATATAGACGATAAAATTCTCAATCGCGCAACTGCAGAAGGTAGCTCGATGCAGGAAGTTAGTGAGCGCAATATCAACGCCTTTGAGCTCGATATGGCTCGCTTAAATATTCTGCCCGCCGATCGGATGCCAAGGGCCACCCGTTGCCTTGATGGCATTCGCGCCTTGATAACAGAACTGGAAGCAAAGGGGGCGGCCTACAGCGCTGATGGCGATGTTTATTTCGCCGTAGCAAAAGCAAACGGTTATGGCCTGCTTAGTGGCCGTAACCCTGATGAACAGCAGCAGGGGGCCAGTGGGCGCACCACTAGCAGCGAAGATGCCCGCAAGCAACATCCCTTTGATTTTGCCCTTTGGAAAGCGGCAAAACCAGGGGAACCGAGCTGGGAATCCCCCTGGGGCCACGGTCGCCCCGGTTGGCATATCGAATGTTCAGCCATGGTGCGCCAAGAATTTGGCGACAGCATTGATATTCATCTTGGCGGCGCAGATCTGATCTTTCCGCATCATGAAAATGAAATCGCCCAATCTGAAACTGCCAGTGGGAAACCACTAGCCCGCTACTGGCTACACAACGGCATGGTGAATGTTGAAGGCACAAAAATGTCTAAATCACTAGGCAACTTCACCACGATCCGTGCCTTATTAGATAGCGGTATTTCGCCGATGACCCTGAGATTTTTTGTGCTGCAAGCCCATTACCGCAAACCATTGGATTTCAGCGCAGAAGCTTTGGCAGCGGCTGCCACTGGTTGGAAAGGCTTAAATAATGCCTTGCAACTAGGAGCTCGCCATAAGGAAATGTTGAGCTGGGCTGCTATTGATCCAATTTCAGCCCCCTGGCTTGCCGCAAGCCAAGGCCGCTTTAGTGCCGCAATGGACGACGACCTTAATAGTTCCGCAGCCCTTGCAGTGTTATTTGAATTGGCAAAACCACTGCGAGCGCTTGCGAATCGCTTAGAGCGGGGCGATGTTCCAAGCATTGAGGAACGGGCCTTGGGCTGCCAATGGCAACTGCTGCAAGAACTGGCAGGGGTGCTTGGTTTAAAGGCAGAAGAAGCTGAGTTCAACAGCTCTAACGCAATTAATAGGCAGAGTGATTCAGAATTTGAGACTGAAATTGAGGCTCAAATTGAGGCTCGCAAGGCGGCAAAAGCAAACCGCAACTTTGCTGAAGCAGACAACATCAGAGCTGCTCTAAAAATGCAAGGAATTGAATTGATCGATAAACCCGGTGGTAGTACTGAATGGCTGCGTAGTTAGGGTTTTTGTTGATCGCGCATTAACAATTCAATTTTACGAATGCTGGCTGCAGTTGCAGTCCACACTTCTTTTGTGAATTCGTCTTGGCATTGTTCTACTAATTGCTCAATCGATTCACCGCGATCAAACGCATCCCAAAGTTGCCGTTCAAGCTTGGCTCGTTCAATGAAATTCCAACGTTGCAGCCAGGGCATTTTCATGGCGGATTTGGATAGCTTCTTGCATCTTGGCCAGGCGTGGAAGCTACCCACGCCAATGGCACACTTGAGCCATTACACCGCCTAAACGAAACCAGTGAAAGCCCTCTCAATACTTGGCTCCACCGGATCGATCGGCACCCAAACCCTGGAGATCGTTGATGATTTCCCAGAGCTTTTCAAGGTGGTGGCCCTCACAGCTGGCAAAAATTTAGATCTGCTTGTTAAACAGATTCAGCGCCATCGCCCTGAGGTGGTGGCCTTAGCTGATCCCAACAGCATCGCGGAGCTGCAGGAGCGGCTAACTAGTTGTGGTGCTGCACTTAAACCGCCGGTATTACTGGCGGGCAGTGATGGTATTTGCGCAGCTGCTGCTTGGGCTTCTGCTGATCTTGTTGTTACCGGCATCGTGGGTTGCGCCGGTCTTTTGCCCACCCTTGCTGCAATCCGCGCCGGTAAAGATTTAGCCCTAGCGAATAAAGAAACTTTGATTGCAGCTGGCCCAGTGGTGCTGCCAGAACTTGAAAAAAGCGGCTCCCGTTTACTGCCAGCTGATTCTGAACATTCAGCTATTTTTCAATGCCTTCAAGGCACACCATGGGCTGATTCAGCCCGCCTTTCAACGGGTATTGCCCCCCCGGGCCTGAGGCGCATTCAGCTCACCGCCAGCGGTGGGGCATTCCGTGATTGGGATCCCGCTGATTTATCCAAAGCAACAGTGGCAGATGCCACCAGCCATCCCAACTGGAGCATGGGCCGCAAAATTACCGTTGATTCAGCTTCTTTGATGAATAAAGGGCTTGAAGTAATAGAAGCCCACTATTTATTTGGCCTTGATTACAACGAAATTGAAATTGTTATTCATCCCCAGAGCATCATCCATTCAATGGTGGAACTAGCCGATTCATCGGTGCTAGCTCAATTGGGTTGGCCCGACATGAAATTGCCGCTGCTCTATTGCCTCAGCTGGCCCCAGCGGCTGGAAACCCCCTGGCGCCGCCTTGATCTCACCGAAGTAGCTGAGCTCACTTTTCGCAAACCAAACCCAGCGATGTATCCATGCATGGATCTTGCCTATGCGGCCGGTAGAGCTGGCGGCACCATGCCCGCAGTGCTAAATGCCGCAAATGAACAAGCCGTTGCAATGTTTTTAGAAGAACGTATTCAGTTTTTAGATATCCCCAAATTAATCGAACACACCTGCACAAAACACCAGCAGGAACTACGGGCAGATCCCAGCCTGGCAGACGTTTTAGCGGTAGATAGCTGGGCGCGGCTGATAACAGCAGAAGCCGCCCCATAGCCGAAAAGATTCCGCACAGTACTTCCACAACGGCCAAAACTTGGCTAACAAGTACAGAGGTTGCCTATTGCTTGCCATGCCCCTCTCAGCCGTTGAATGCCCCGGCGATGTTTGCCATAGCCACCACGGCGGCCATGAAATTGAACGTTCTGAACTGCAGGAAAGCCTGAGGGCCCACGGAGAAGAATGGTGCGAAAGGCTCGCGGAACGCATCTACGAAATTTCAATCGATACCTTTTCCCAAACCGTTGTGCCAATGCTGCAGCAGCAAGGCTGGCAAAAGCGCCATCTCGACTGGGAATTCAAGCTTGGCAAAGAGATGATGGAAGTAGAACGCACGGTGGCAGACGGCACTATTAATGCAGTGGAAAGCTTTCTGCGCAGCAACGAAATCCAGCGTCTTTTCGTAAAAGAATTGGTGGGTGGCACCTTTGCTGAGGCCGATCAAAACAAGATGCGCTCTAAAGCTGTGCGCCAAGTGATCGAAGAAGAACTTTTAGCCTTCCTGCAGGAACGCCACGATGAATTAATAAATCGAGTGGGTGAAGCCCTTCTACCTGAAGCCGGAGGCGACCTTGAACAGGCCCGGATCCAAGCCAGTGAAGGTTTAGAGGATGTACATCACCTCCTGGTTAATCACAGCGAAGCAAACCGTTAATGCTGCCTCAGCAGAAGGTTCAATATCACCTGTTGTTATGTGCTTCCCCCAGTAAGCCCCTTTGCCACCAGGGGCCTTTAGGGGCGCAATGCTGGGAGCAATTAAAAAAGAGCCTCAAGGCCGCGGGGCTGGAGCAGCCTGAGCGTGAGGAAGGAGTGGTGTTACGTACAAAGGCCGATTGCTTGCGCTTGTGCAGCAACGGACCGGTGCTGCTTGTGTGGCCTAGCGGCCACTACTACGGCGAGCTCACCCCCAAGCGGATCGAGCGAATCGTGGCTCAACACCTAATCAATGGGGAGCCGATCACTGAATGGTTGATCAAGCAAAACAGCTTTTAACCACTGAGCCGTGAAACGATCGCCCCAGCAGGCCAAGGGATGATCACCTTTGGCGTGAAATCCGTTGTGCCCCCCGTTTGGCGTGAGCACCACTTTTAGTGATGGGCAGGTTTGCTCATCGCGTAAGCGTTGGGCAGTGCTTGCTGTTACCCAGGGATCATCAAGGGCCTGCAAAAGCAAACTAGGCACCTTAAGTTCAGATAATTTATGAATTGGGCTCGCTGCTTTGTAATAGGCAGCAGCATTGCTGTAGCCCCAGCGGGGAGCAGTGATTGCTTCATCAAAATCTCGAATAGTTCTTACTTTCCGCAAGGCATGGCGTTCATGTTCATTTATGCCAACTGCATCTTCCAGGGTTTGCTTCACTAAACGCTTCACCAACCAATGCTGATAGATGCGGTTGCGGGGCCGCTCGATTGATGCTGAACACAGGCCGAGATCCAACGGGCTACTAGTGCAAACCAGCGCATCAAGGCAGCTTTTGCCATCAATATTGAGGCCGGGATCCAAGCAGGCATTGAGCAGAATCGTGCCGCCAAGGGAGATACCAACCCCCACCAGGGGCTTACCTGCCGCCAAGCCACGACCCACGGCCAGCACCGGCGCTAGATCTTGATTGCAAAGTGCTGCATAGCTACCTGGAGCCAGCGCTCTGCCCTTTCCTGCCCCCCGCAAATTGAGACGCAGCACCGCAAAACCACTGGCCTGTAGGGCAAGGCCCATGCGCCGCAACCCCTCTCGATCGCTGCTGCCGCCCAGGCCATGGAGCAAAAGCACCAAGGCCAGCGGCTTGGGGTGGGGGTCGTGAAAAGCCAGCAGGGCGCCGCCGCAAGGAAGCCGCACTGGCACTGGCACGCCTTGATCCGGAGGCAATTTTGGCAGCCGCAAGGTATCTCGCAGGGTTTGTAAATCCCCACCCCACCAGGGAAACCGGGATTTAAAAGCGGATAACGCCATCGCCTTTAGCTATGCCGGATTAACAGCTAACCAATCGGCTAAAGCTTGAGGAACCACATCTTCAGCGCTGGTGATTTCAAGTATTCGACCCACTGCAGCAGGTAATTCGATGGCATCAAGGCATACCTTTGCCACCAAACGGCGCGGAATACTGCTGCTTTCTTGCTGATCAGCATCTGTAAAACGAATTCCCTGCAATTCCAGCTGCTCTTCTGCTTCTTTGAGGCCGCCAGGGCGCACGATCGTGTATTTCAAACCACTAGCTGCAAGCCAGCGTTCCCCGAGGCGCTTCCAAAGCAAGATGAGGCCAAACAAGTTAAGGGGGTGAAATAAACGGCCGCTGCAGAGGGAACTAACCAACACCACACGCTCTACCCCAGCCTTTTTACAGGCGGATATTTGAGCTCTTATGCCCAACGCATCCACTTTTAAAGGCCCTGCAAGATCAAGCGAAGGCCTTGCGCCTGTGGCGATCACCAAGGCATCACAACCACTTAAAGCGGCCACAAGTGCAGTTTGATTAGCCAAATCCAAACGCTTTATTTCCACTTTCCCATCAGCAAAAGCTTGCGGCACCTGGGAATCTGGTCGCAGGATTGGCACCACTTGGTTGCCCCGCAAAAGGGCTTCATCCACCACACGCCAGCCCGTTTTCCCGGAGGCACCAGTAACTGCGATACGCATTAAAAAAGAGGCAACAATTCCTGTTCTAAACAATTCACTTCAGCCCAAGCACCGCGGCTACGCAAATTACGTAATCTCAAAATTAATGGGTCGATATCGCACTCTTGATTAAGACAACATTCCAGTTTTTTTACCAGTTCCTTAAGCACTGAAGGGGAATTGGGCGCAGGATTAGGCATCAACTTTTAAGCGGCAATCTCTATGCATGGAAGCTAGGTCCGCCAGCGCCACTAACCCTGCGTACATACACTCAAAATATTGTTATGGCTTCTCCTTCTTTTGCCATCAGCCGGCTACAAAGCAGGCCAGCGCTGGGAATTCGCCCCCGTCGCTGGCAGCAACGGCTTTTGGAATTACTGCGTAGAAGGCTGCAATTAGCAGCTCCGGGCGTTTGCACTGATGTGTTGATCCATGCCGGGCCGGGCGCCGGCAAAACCCTCGGCAGCCTTCATTCCTTTTTGCAACTACGCCAAGGCCAGCAGTTGCAAGCAATCTGCATTTGCTGCCATCGCAGTTCAATTGCCAACCAGTGGAAAATTGCAGCAAAAAGGCTTGGCCTCGATTTAGGGGAGGGTGTGTTGGGGTCTGATGGTTTGATTTGCAGCTATCAAGCCGCTAATCGCGATCCCCAGCAATGGCGGCTCCTATTGCAAAGCCAAGCACCTTTGCAACATTGGCTGCTGGTGGCAGATGAGGTGCATCACCTTGGCTTGGATCCACTACAACCGGAGGAAGGGGGTTGGGGCCACAGCTTTGAACAACTCAGCAGTGGTGCCAAATTACGACTAGGGCTCACCGGCACGCCATTTCGCGCCGACCAATTGCAGTTTTGTTCCTCCCATCAACAACTCGTAAAAATCAACGGGATAAGCCAACGAATAATTACCCCCGATTTAGTAATAACGCCTCAGGAATTAATTAATTCAGGTGATGTGAGGCCGCTACGGTTTCATTTCCAGGATGGCTGGATCGAATACGAAAACAAGGAACGCTCTGCCTTATCGGCTGAACAACGCGAGAGCTGGCGAGCAAGAAACCTGCGGCGGGCAGTGCGCTTGGGTGATCGCAGCAGTATTGCTCTGCAGGTGTTGCTGCAAGCACGAAAACGGCGTGAAGCTTTGCAAGAGCAACAGCCGGGGGCGGCTGGTTTGGTGGTTGCCCGCGATATCAGCCATGCCCGGGGCATTAGTTGCCTGCTGGAGGAGGAAGGCGACAAGGTGGTGCTTGTGCATTCACAAGATCCAGGCGCAGCAGAGGCCCTGAGTCGCTTTCAAGGGGGAGAAGGGGAATGGCTGGTAAGCGTTGACATGTGCGCCGAGGGTTTTGATGCCCCACGGCTAAGGGTGGTTGCCTATCTCACAACAGTTACAACCCGCAGTCGGTTTTTGCAGGCGATCACAAGGGCAGTGCGCCTCGATGGCAGCCGCAGTGCAATTGAACCAATGCCACGGCATGCCTCCTACATACATGCCCCTGCTGATCCATTACTGATGGCATACGCCCGTAATTGGAGCCTCAGCTCCCCCTATTTATTGGCACCTGAGGGGGCTGAGGAAATCAGCCCTGAAGCAGCGCTTAACAGCGGCAACTGGCGGCCTGAGCAGCGGGCGGTAAGCGATGCAGCTGGGGCTGTGATTGAAATCAAGGAGCCCCAGCTGCCGGGATTTCTTGCTGCTTGAGGTGCCAGTCACATTTGGTTAGGAGCTGGCCGAGCGCAGTCACAATTAAGGGAAATCGCTGTTGCTTAATAAAGCAGCGGATAAAAAGGAGCCCGGAGCCCACCGCGAGCACGTCACCCCTAACTCCGCTGCCGGGCAGTGGAGTTTTTTTTTGCTCTACCCTCAGCTTTATTTCGCAACAGGCTTTAATTTCTTCTAAGCCTTGCCAAGCAGAACAGGATCGATACCTTCTGGCAATGCAAACAATTTTTTTCACCAGCTTGGTTGCACAGCCAGTTGCATTTCTGCTAGCTGGTGCTGTTGGTTTTCTGCCTACTGCGCCGGTAAAGGCGCAAACCATGATCACGGTGGAGCCTTTCCAGCTTCCTGCAATTCCCCAAGCTGTGATTCGCGAAACTGTTACTCCTAAAACTGTGCCACGAGCCGTTTGGCGTTTGCGTGGTGCTGCATACCTAGATGATCCATGGCATCGCTTGCCTGCTAATCAACTGCAAGGGGTGGAGCTGCCCCGTTCTTTGCAGGTGGATCCCAGCCCAGATCCAAGCCAGCGGCTCTAACAGCAAGGCTGATCAAGCCCAGTATCCAGGATTTTATCTGGTTAGGCTTTAAGCGAATGGATTCCGCATAGAGCGCTTTATTTATGGCCGATTTAGAAGTACAAAGTTCAAACAATTTCCTAGAAAATGTAGTAGTGGTGGGCTCCGGCCCCGCTGGTTACACCGCGGCTTTATATGCAGCTCGGGCAAACCTCAACCCGATTCTGATCACTGGCTATCAAGAAGGGGGCATACCTGGCGGGCAATTAATGACCACCACCCATGTGGAAAACTTTCCCGGTTTTCCAGATGGAATCATGGGCCCTGAGTTGATGGATCGCATGCGTGCCCAAGCGGTGCGTTGGGGCACCCGTTTAATCGAAGCAGATGCAACAGCTATTGATCTTTCAAAGCGCCCCTACTCAGTTCAGGTAGAAGGTGAAACGATTTCTAGCCATAGCTTGATCATCGCCACAGGGGCAAGTGCTAATCGACTTGGCATTCCAGATGAAGCTAAGTTTTGGAGCCACGGCATCAGTGCCTGCGCAATTTGCGATGGGGCCACACCGCAATTCCGCAATGAACAACTAGCGGTGGTTGGGGGCGGAGATTCCGCCTGTGAAGAGGCGGTGTATCTCACTAAATACGGCAGCCATGTGCATCTGATCGTGCGCCGCGAAAACCTGCGGGCAAGTAAAGCCATGGCTGATCGGGTTCTAGCAAATCCTCAGATCACCGTGCACTGGAATCGCCAATTGGGCAGCCTTGCCGGCACTGATTGGCTTGAACAGCTCAGCTTGCTTACAAGTGAAGGCGAACCGGCAGAAACCCTTGCGGTGCGCGGCATTTTTTATGCCATCGGCCACACCCCAAACACTCGCCTCCTGGAAGGGCAACTACCCCTTGATAACAAGGGTTATCTGATCACCCAAGCAGGCTCCCCAGCCACCGCTAAAGAAGGGGTATTTGCCGCAGGGGATGTGGCCGATTCCGAATGGCGCCAAGCGATTACCGCAGCCGCTAGCGGCTGCCAAGCGGCCCTGGCAGCAGAACGCTGGCTCAGTGAACACAACCTCGCTACCACCGTGAGCCGCCAAGTTGTTGATCCCATTGCAGCTGAACAACCGCTTAAAACAGAAGAAGTTACCGAAGAAAATTTCAACCCAGATGCCCTTTGGCAGGGGGGAAGCTACGCCCTAAGGAAGCTTTATCACAACAGCAAAAAACCGCTGCTGGTGATCTACACATCTCCAGATTGCGGCCCCTGCCATGTGTTTAAGCCTCAATTGCGCCGCATCCTGAATGAATTAGAAGGCGCCGCCCAAGGGGTGGAAATAAATCTGAATGAACATAACGACATCGCAACTCAAGCCGGTGTAACCGGCACTCCAACGCTTCAATTATTTATGGGAAAAGAACTTAAACAGCAATGGCGTGGCGTACAACAACGCAGCAGTGTGAAAGCTGCAATTGAGGCGCTTCTTTGATCTAACGGCGGCGTGGGCCACCAGGGCGGTTGCCTCCGCCAGGGGGCCTGCCGCCAGGAGCAGAAGCGTTGCGTTCTCGGTAAGTGATCCGCCCCCGGGTGAGGTCGTAAGGGCTAATCTCCACCAAAACTTTGTCGCCCGCTAGTAGTTTGATGCGAAATTTTGTGAGCTTGCCTGCTGCACGGCACAAACATTGGTGACCAGCAGGTTGCTCCAAAGTAACCAGATAGAAACCGTTCCCCTGCTCTTTTTCAATCACACCACTCGTTTCGATCATGCAGGGGGCAGGCCAAAAAAACAATTCAGTTGCAGTTTAAGGCGCAGGTGCACTACCAACAGCTACAGCCCCCACCCACCTTGCTGCTGCATAAGCCCTATGGAGTGCTGAGCCAGTTTCGGCGCGAACCCGGCAGTAGCTGGGAAAGCCTGGCCTCACTGGTGGCTCAGCCAGGCGTATATGCCGCTGGCCGCCTTGATGCCGATAGTGAAGGCCTGTTGATACTCACAGCAAATGGTGCTTTGCAACATCGCCTCACCGATCCCCGCTGGGGGCATTGGCGTTATTACTGGGTGCAAGTAGAGGGCAGCGCTGATCAAGCCGCTATTGAAAAGTTGCAACTGGGAATCCAGCTGAAAGACGGCTTTAGCAGGCCAGCAAGGGCCCGTTTGCTGCAACCGAATGAATATGAACCATTGCCAGCTCGGCTGCCACCGATAAGGCAACGTTTAACTGTGCCCACCAGCTGGATTGAGTTGGGCTTGCAGGAGGGTCGAAATCGCCAGGTGCGACGCATGAGCGCGGCGGTGGGTCTGCCCACCTTGCGCTTGATTCGCGTTGGCATCGATTTAATGGACGGCGCTGATCTTCTAAACCTCGAAGGCCTTGCAGTGGGGAAGTGGCGGCCAGTAACGGCTGAGGAGGAGCAACGGCTACAGCGGCTTGCTAACTAGCCCATCACCCCTTGCAGCTCGCGCACCGTCATTAGTTGGCCGTAGTAGTAATTAGCGCGGGCCCGCTCGGCCGATATTTCTAGTGCATCGATCACATCGGGGCCAACGCTGGCCCAAAGGTGATTGCCGCAAACACGATCGAGTTCAGCTTCCGCTTCCTGTTCAAGGTTTGCTAAGCGCCGTTGCAGGTTTTTGATTTGGGCGATTGCCATAACAAATAAAAGAGCTCAGAAGGGCAGTTTCTTTTTTGCATCCTTATCAAGATCGGCTTCCATCTCACGAAGGCGCCGCAGGATGCTGGTGAAATATTCCTGGAGATAGGCCTCCAGGCCTGTGGTTTCAGCAGGATCAAGGCTGAAGGAGGTGTAGCTCTGCTCCATTGCTGAAGTGAGGCTTACCCCTCCCCCGGTGACCTCTGCAAATGCCAATCTCTCGGCAATATTCACCCCAGGTTCAAAAAAGGATGCCACCCCTTGCATTGCGCGTATCAATAAAGGCGAAACTCGAATTACACGAGCATCCCTGCGGCTAAAGCGTTCGCATAACTGCACAACCTCGCCGGTATTCCAGGCTTTAGGGCCCACCACCGGGAAGCAGGCGCCAACGGTTTGCTCCTGAGCAAGGGCAGCCACGGCGAAACGAGCTACGTCTTGGGTGTTCATATAAGCAATTGGCGTTGAGCTGCCACTAACCCACACGGTTTGGCTTTCCAGCACTGGAATTGCAAACTGACCAATCACCCCTTGCATAAAGGCGCAAGTGCGCAGAACTGTGTAAGCGAGGCCCGATTCAGCCAACAACTGTTCAGTGCAGTATTTGATGTCCATCAAGGGCACATCGCGGAAGCTTTCCGCCTCCAGCAAGGAGATAAAAACAAACCGCTCTAAACCAGCTCTGCGGCAATGGTTAAGCAGATTTAATTTGCCATCCCAATCGATGCGATAAACGCTTTCACTATCGGTTGGCCTTGCAGTGGCTGCATCGATTACTGCCTCTTGCCCCTCAAGGGCGTAGGCGAGGGAATCCTCTTCCAGCAGGTTGCCGCGGGTTAATTCACAACCCCATTCCTGCAAAAAAGCTGCTTTACGCGGGGAGCGCACCATGCAACGCACCTGATGCCCAGCATCCAGGGCCCGCCTTGCAATTTGACGGCCCAAGGTGCCTGTAGCACCCATTACAAGTACCTGCATCAGCACCCCTCAGTGCTGGGGAGCTTAATAAACCAAGGAGGGCTGCCGAGGGGAAAGCTCAATCTCCTTGCAACTTAAGTAATAAGGCGCCACCCACTAAACCCAATGGGATTAATACCCAAAAAACTGCTGCGATACCAAAAATTTCAGATGCCACTAGAAGAATTTCTGTTTGTTTTAGCTTATCGGGCTAAGCGCAATACCTCAGCCCAGGGGGCATCAGTGCGAAATTGCATCGCCTGAATCCCGCTCGCTGCAGCTTGCCAACCGGCGCCAACTAGTGCCTTAAGTAGGTCTTTTAAAGGGGGCATATCGCCCCCCAGCTGCCTTGCTAGATCGGCCAAGGCAAATGCTTCCGGTTGTTCTGCCGCATCATTTATTAAGCGTTGCAACTGCTTCAGCGCTGGCGGCGAAAGGGAATTGAGCCCTGCCTTCTGCTCCAGTTCAAGGGCAGCTTTTAAAACTGTTGTGTTTTGCAGTGGCCCTCGCCAAAGGGGGCCGCTTGTTACGGGCTCTGCCCCGCAATTGCTGCAAATTCCAAGCGATTTCCATGCCAACAATGAAGTGCCCCAGTGATTGCCGCAACGGTGGCAATAGGCCTGCAAACCCAGCAGGGCTTCTTCTGCTGCTGCAGGCCGGCGAGTTAATTGCACCGCACTGCGAAAGGTGCGGCCTTCGCTGAAACAAAGCAGTGGTTGCACGCCATGGCCCATGGTCCAGGCGGCCCGAGCCACAGCTCCCATCTGCAGCCGCAAAGCCAATTCCCAACTGCATGGTTGCGCCCGCACCGCTGCCCCAAGGCGCCGCAGCGCAGCGGGGCGATCGTGCCCCGTAAAGGAACGACCATCACTGCTGGCAAGGTAAAAAATGCCACCAAGCCGCACTGCCCCCAAAGCAGCTGGCAATAAATCGGTAGCAGCACCAAAGGCATCTAGATCCACTAGATCAAAATGCTTTTCCTGCAACACAAAACTGGCAAGCAATTTTTGAATTGTTCCACTGCTTGCCTGCCAATGCACCCCATCGCGTTGAGACAGTGCCGCCAAGTTGTGATCAAGCAAGGCCAAGCGTTGCGGATCAGCGTCGTTTACCACCAATTCAGTGGCTCCAGCCTCTAACCCATAGCGAACACTGCGAATACCACAACCAGCGAGGCCATCCAGCACAGCTATGGGCATGCCCTGGCGTTTCTGAGCCAACCAACGCAGCAAGATCACGCCGTAGTCGCGAGCGGGCCTGGAATCAACTCGAAAAAAGCCATCCCCCAGCAACACCCGAGCGGAAGCTTCGCAATAGTGAGCTTGTTCAGATGTGATTGTTGTTTTCAAGTGATGCCACCTCGATCCGGCAGCAATTGGGGAGAACAGAGCCAAGCAGAGTTTGGCCCTTGGCGCTGCCATTGGCGTCGGCTTGGGTCCAAACAAGCACCGGCGCTGGTGTTGCTCCATGGTTTTGGAGCAGCAAGCGGCCACTGGCGAGATAACGCTGCGGATTTTGAGGCTGCAGGTTTCTGCGTTTATGCAATTGATCTACTTGGATTTGGCCAAAGCGATCAGCCTTCAATAAAACTTGACAACAGAATATGGAGCCTGCAATTACAGAAATTTTTAATTGAAGTTGTGCAGGGACCAGCGGTGCTGGTGGGCAATTCGCTTGGAGCACTGGTGGCACTCACCACCGCAGTTTTTGCGCCGGAGTTGGTAGTTGCTGTAGTGGCAGCGCCACTACCTGATCCCACCTTGATACAACCGTTGCCATTGCGGCGCAGCCCCTGGAAACGCAAGCTGGAGCGCTTTTTAGTTAATTCAATAGCCCGCTTGCTTCCACTCGGCCCCTTGATCGCGTTGCTACGCCAACCGGCGCTGCTGCGGCTAGGGATCGGTAGCGCTTATTCAAATCCAGCCCGAATCGATCGAGAGCTTGTCAAATTGATCCAGCAACCGGCCCGCCGCAGCGGCGCCCCTGGAGCACTTGCGGGCATGGTGCGAGGTATGGCCCTAAGACCTGGAGCAGCTACAGCGCCGCAACTGTTGCCGAGGTTGAGCTGCCCTCTTTTATTGCTATGGGGCAAGCAAGATCGCCTGGTGCCAGTTCAAATCAGTAAAAAAATACTGGCTTACATTCCAAAAAACCGCTGTGATCTAGAGCTGATTGAAGGAATCGGGCATTGCTTCCATGATGAAGATCCAGAGCGTTTTAACCAACTTGTTTTGAATTGGCTCAAAGCAGGGAACATCAGCGCCTAGGTTTAACGCGGCCAAAGTAATGGCGATGAAGCACACCCTTTCGGTGTTGGTAGAAGATGAATCCGGTGCCCTTAGCCGGATTGCAGGGTTGTTTGCCCGTAGGGGCTACAACATTGAAAGCCTTGCTGTGGGGCCAACAGAACAAGCTGGTGTATCACGGCTCACCATGGTGGTAGCAGGCGATGACCACGTGTTGGAGCAAATGACAAAGCAGCTCCTCAAATTAGTGAATGTGCTGGAAGTGATTGATCTTTCCCACATACCAGCCGTGGAAAGAGAATTAATGCTGTTGAAAGTAAAGGCTGATGGCAACAGCCGGGGTGCTGTATTTGATCTGGTTCAGGTATTTAGGGCCAAGGTGGTGGATGTGGCTGATGAAGCACTCACCCTTGAAGTGGTGGGAGATCCAGGCAAACTTGTAGCCCTTGAACAACTGCTCAGGCCTTTTGGCATCCTCGAAATTGCCCGCACCGGCAAAGTGGCATTACAAAGGGCTTCTGGGGTGAATTCTGAATCGTTAAGGCTGCGTAATTCAGATAGCTATGTGCCCACCTGAAGCACTTCAGCTTTACGCAAGCGATCACCTTGCACGATCGAATCAACTACAGGCATACCCTCAATTACACGGCCAAATACGGCATAGCGCCCGTCTAATTCAGGTAGATCGCTCAGGGCTATATAAAACTGAGCGCTAGCTGAATTTGGATCTTGGGAGCGGGCCATTGCCAAAGCGCCGCGGTAATGGGGTAGCGCCAATTGATCTGTCACTCTTGCACCGCTGATAGGGCGTCCATAGCGAGGGGATGCTTCAGAGCTGAGCTTCACTTCAAGGGGAATAAAGCGGGGCGCTGCAGAGGCTGGATCAAGGAAATTACCAGTGCCAAAAAGGCTGGGTGACACCCCAGCTTTTGCCGACTGGGGATCGCCACCTTGCACAACAAAGGGGCTGGGTTGTTTTACAACCCGATGAAAAACTGTATTTGTGTAGGCGCCTCGTTTTACTAAATCAAGAAAATTCCCGGCCGTTAGCGGTGCGTTTTTGCCATCTAGCTCAACAACAATCCGTCCACGACCAGTTATTAGCGCAATTCGGGCTGTGCTTTGCAAGCACGGACTAGCGCTCTGGCTGCAACCCGCTTCTTTGAGCGCTGCCGGTGAAGAACAAGCGGGCAACCATAAAAGAGCAAGCAAACTCAATAAGGCAGGAAAAAGCCGCTTCATACCCCCTCCAATGGAACACCTAAATAACGAGCAAGTTCAGCGCCCCCCTGCTCAAGTTCAGCCAGGGCGATTGGTTCACCCACTCGGGTAAGGGGTAGGTCGCGGCGGCCCCGCAATTTGAGCGCTAAGCGGCGCCGGGGGTTTAGGCCGTCACGCACCTCCACCTTTACTGATTGCACATCAGCGCAAGGAATAGTAAAACTTATTAATTGGCGAAATCCACGGCGTTCGATTGTGATCAAATTCGCTTCTTTATCAAAATTGTTAAACCCAGAGCCCACATCAATGCCAATCACAATCCATAAATAGGTGCTTAGAAGCACTGCAGCCAGGCCATACCCCCCCATTATCAAACCCTGGGGCACAAAAAAGAGCGCTGCTGGATGCCCCACCGGCAATAAATCACGGCCTAAGTAACTGGAGAGGCTGGTAAGCAAAAAACCGATGCCTCCAGTGGAAACCAGCACCGCCATCAGGATGTTGGAGGGGCGGCGGGAGCCGAGTACCGATTGATTAATTGGTATCGCCAAGGAATAGGCAGCTGTTGTTGTTGCATCCTGCCAAAGCGCAGCGAAACATCAGCAAAAATGTCTTGCTAATGAGTAAATCTACTTAAACATTTAAACAGTAGAAGAGTTTCAGCACGTTTCCATTTGCCGCATACCCCCCAAAAACGTTGTTAACATCTCCGAGTATCACTCCACTATCAATGACGATCGCCCTAGGGCGCGTTAGCCAGCGCGGATGGTTCGACATCCTCGACG
>ERZ889217.253-NODE-253-length-35219-cov-22.080480_pt1 | contig 35219 bp, 31 predicted proteins | sample MGYA00521098_ERZ889217 | MGnify/ENA primary metagenome ERZ889217 (study PRJEB32303, sample SAMEA104408613) | aquatic metagenome | biome: Brackish water; feature: Pelagic; material: water | place: Baltic Sea | collected 2014-06-10T22:04:00 | depth 2,362 m ... | reverse complement strand
GGTGATCAGGTCGGCCCGGGCCGCCGGGACCATCACGTTCCACCATTCGCCCACGGGGGTGCAGCCATCGATGCGGGCGGCCTCCTCGAGTTCGGCTGGCACTCCGGCAAAACTCTGGCGCAGCAAGAAGATGCCAAAGGCCGTGGCGGCCTGGGGCAGGATCAGGGCCAGCAAGGTATTGCGCAGGCCCAACTGCACCATCAACAGATAGAGCGGAATCATCACCACCTGGAACGGAATCAGGATCGTGGCCACCACCAGGGCCAGCACCATGCCGCGCCCAGCAAAGCGCATCCTGGCCAGGGGATAGGCCGCCAGGGAGCAAAACAGCAAGTTGGCGACCACGGCGATGCCACTGACAATCGTGCTGTTGAGGATGTACCCCAGCATCGGGTTATCCGTGAACAAGCGCCCGTAGGCCTCCAGGCTGGGCTGGCTAGGCAACAGGCCCGGGGGACTGGTGAAGATGTCTTCGGCGGGTCCCTTGAGCGAGGTGCTCACGAGCCAGATCAGGGGCAGCAGCATCGCTAGGGCCAGCACCAGTAGCAGCGCCAGCTGCAGCGCCTTGGCCAGGGTGGCAATCGGTGGGGGTGATGCTGCCGCTTTGTTCATAGCTGCGGCAGCTCGGCCAGGGGTAGGGGCGCCAGTTGGGGATGGAGCGGGGGGCGTTGGCTGCCGGCCACCAGCCGGTTCAGGGCATTCACAAAGGCTTGGCCGGCCGCCACCACGATGTCGGTGTCGGCGGCATGGCCGGAATAGAGCACGCCATCGCGGCGTAGCCGGATCGTGACTTCGCCCATGGCGTCAATGCCTTCGGTGACCGATTTCACCGAAAATTCCACCAGCTCGTTGGGAACCTGGGCGAGCTGGTTGAGGGCCTGGCAGACCGCATCCACCGGTCCTGTGCCGATCGAGGCGACGCTGCGTTCGCCGCCCTCGCCATCGACCAGGGTGACCGTGGCGGTGGGCTGCAGGTTGGTGCCCGTGCTCACCTGCACCAGCTTGAGGCTGAAGCGGGCTTCCGCCTGCTGCTGCACCTGCTCGCTCACAATCGCCTCAAGATCGCGGTCGCTGATCGTGCGTTTGCGGTCAGCTAGCTCCTTGAAACGGGCAAAGGCATCATCGAGATCCTGGCGCTCCAAGTTGTAGCCGAGCTCCTCGAGGCGGGCGCGGAAGGCGCTGCGGCCCGAGAGCTTACCCAGGGAGATGCGGTTGTCGGCCAGGCCGATCGTGCGGGCGTCAATGATCTCGTAGGTGAGGCGGTTTTTGAGCACGCCATCTTGGTGAATGCCCGATTCATGGGCGAAGGCATTGGCCCCCACAATTGCCTTGTTCGGCTGCACCGCCATGCCCGTGAGGTTTGATACCAGCCGGGAGGTTTTGTAGATCTCCTCGGTGCGAATGCCCGTGATCGGCTCGCTGCTCTCGGCGGGGCGCCCCAGGAAGGGGTTGAAATAGCTGCGCCTCACATAGAGCGCCATCACCAATTCTTCGAGGGAGGCATTGCCGGCCCGTTCGCCGATGCCGTTGATCGTGCATTCGAGCTGGCGGGCGCCCGTTTTGACGGCCTCAAGGAAATTGGCCACGGCCAGGCCCAGGTCGTTGTGACCATGGACCGAGAGCACGGCCTGATCGATGTTGGGCACATGCTCATTGATGCCTTTGATCAAGGCGCCGAATTCGGCCGGGGTGGTGTAGCCCACCGTGTCGGGGATGTTGATCGTGGTGGCGCCAGCGGCGATCGCCGCCTCAATCACCGGATAGAGGAATTCGGGATCGGAGCGGCCGGCATCCTCACAGGAAAACTCCACGTCCATGGTGAAGGAGCGGGCATAGGCCACCATCTCGCCGGCAATCTGCAGGACCTCGCTGCGGCTTTTGCGCAGTTTGTGCTCGAGGTGGATGTCGCTGGTGGCAATGAAGGTGTGGATGCGGCGCCGCTCCGCCGGGGCCACGGCTTCGGCGCAGGCCTTGATGTCGCCCTTGGCAGCCCGGGCCAGGCCGCAGATCACCGGGCCATCGGCCGTGCCGACACTGCCGGCAATGCGTTGCACGGCGTTGAAATCACCGGGGCTGGCAAAGGGGAAGCCCGCTTCGATGATGTCCACCTTGAGGCGGGCCAGCTGTTGGGCGATCGCCAGCTTCTCTTCGAGGTTGAGGCTGGCGCCAGGGGACTGCTCCCCGTCGCGCAGGGTGGTATCGAAGATCAATACCCGGCCGGGATCGCGGGCCATGGGACGAAAAGGCGGAATGAGTATGAGTTGGCGCCAGTCTAGGGGGTGTTACGGCTGAAGACCGGCGCCTGCAGGGCCTCGGACCGTTCCAGCTGGGGCCGGAGGCTGGCCAGGTCCCAGAAGCGGTCGACCGCATTGCGCAGCTCCCGCGGCACCATGCCCTCGGTGTTGATCAGCACGATTTTGAGGCCCCGGGCCCGCAGCACCTCCACCGTGCGCTCCAGATCGCGGCTGCCACTGAGCAGCCAGACCACGTCGCTGCGGCCCGAAACGGCCATGAGGTCGAGGGCGATTTCCACCTCCAGGTTGGCCCGGGCGTACTGGCGCTGCTCCGGGTCCTGGCCGAATTCGCGCAGGGGCTTGGTGCGCACGCTGAAGCCCAGGCTGGTAAGGGCATCGCGGAAGGGGCGCTGGTCGCTGCTGTCCTTGAGCCCCAGGTACCAGAAGGCGCTGCCCACCTCCAGGTCGGCCTGGGAGGAGGCCAGCTCCATCAGCCGGCGCGGGTCAAAGAACCAGCCCAGTTTTTGCTGGCTGTAAAACATGCTGTGGCCGTCGACCGCCAAGGCCAGCTGCATGGCGCCTCATGTGATCGGACCAGCCTAAGAGAGGCGCCTAGAGTGAACCCAATGCGGGGAAGGGACTTGGCTGCCGGCGACCAGGCCAGCTTCACTCCTGCGTCCGCCGGTCGTCCCCTGGGAGCACCAGCCGGGGGGGACCTGGCCCTGGTGCTGCATGCCCACCTTCCCTATGTGCACTCCAGGGAGCCCGGCTCCCTGGAGGAGGACTGGTACTTCGAGGCCCTGCTCGAGTCTTACTTGCCCCTGCTTGACGCCCTTGAGGCGGCGGCGGCCGATCCCAGCCAGCGGCCCCGGCTGAGCCTGGGGCTCTCGCCCACCCTGCTCTCGTTGCTGAGTAATCCCCTGCTGGCCGAGCGTTTCGGCCCCTGGTTGGCGGTGAGGCTGCAGCTGCTCGATCGGGCCCCAGCCAGCTGTGGCCTGGCCAGGGCCGATTTGGCCCGCCAGCTGGCCCAGACCCTGGCGAACTGGCGGGCCTGCGGCGCCAACCTGGTGCCCCGCTTCCGGCGCCTGCAGGAGCAGGGGGTGCTCGACCTGCTCACCTGCGCCGCCACCCACGGCTATTTGCCCCTGCTGCGGGACCGGCCCGAGGCGGTGCGCGCCCAGCTGATCACGGCGGTGCGCGAACACGAGCGGCTGCTGGGGGTACGCCCCCAGGGGATCTGGCTGCCGGAATGTGCCTACTACGAAGGCCTCGACCAGCTGCTTGTGGCCTGCGGCCTGCGCTACGCCGTGCTCGATGGCCATGGCCTGCTCCATGGCCTGCCCCGGCCCCGCTACGGGGTGTATGCACCGATCTGCTCGCCCGCCGGCATGGCCTTCTTCGGCCGCGATAGTGAGGCCACCCTGCCGGTCTGGAGTGCCCGCGATGGCTATCCGGGCCAGGCGGCCTACCGGGAATTCCACCGCGATCTGGGCTGGGATCTCGATGCCCAAGACCTGGCGGCTGCCGGCATCGGCTGCCCCCGGCCCCTGGCCCTGAAGCTGCACCGGGTCAGCGGCCGCGATTGCCCCCTCGAGGGCAAGCAGCCCTATGACCCCGCCGCCGCCAGCGCCCTCACGGCCGAGCACGCCGGTGATTACCTGGCCGGCCGGGCGGCCCAGCTGGCGAGGCTGGCCGGGGCCATGGCCCGGCGCCCCCTGCTGGTGGCCCCCTTTGATGCCGAATTGTTTGGCCACTGGTGGTACGAAGGCCCCCAGTTCCTGCAGGCCCTGTTCCGCCAGGCGGCCGGCAGCGGCGTCAGCCTGGTGACCCTGCGCGAGACCCTCAGCCGCGGCGATGCCCTGCAGGTGTGCCAACCGTCGCCTTCGAGCTGGGGCCAGGGCGGCTACCACAACTACTGGCTTAACGACAGCAATGCCTGGGTGGTGCCGGAGTGGCACCGGGCCTCCACGGCCATGGTCGAGCAGGTCAACCGCGGGGTGGGCAGCACCCGGGCCCGGGACCTGCTCAACCAGGCGGCCCGGGAATTGCTGCTCGCCCAAAGCTCCGACTGGAGCTTCATCCTGCGGGCCGGGACCACCACCGACCTGGCCCGGGAGCGGATCCATCGCCACCTGGAGCGCTACTGGCGCCTGATGGCGGCGATCGATGCGGGCACGGACCCGCCGCCCGATTGGCTGGCCGCGGTCCAGGCGGAGGACGGCCTCTTCCCGCTCGTTAATGCCGCCGACTGGGCCAGTTGGACCGGCATCGCCTAGGGGCACCCCCTAGCTAGAAAGCAGTTCTCTAGCTGGCTTGGCGCCCCTCTGGCTGCCTCCGTTCGCCGATGTCCATCTCCGTCTCGACCCCCTTCGCCCTCGCCCTGCCGCGGCCCCCAGCCCTGGCGCCCCAGCAGCAACGCCAACTGTTGCAAGCGGCCCTGGGCCCGGAGGGGGGCTTCGGCGCCGCCCTGGCCCAGCGGCAGCTAACGGAGCCCCGTCGCTCGGCCCTGCGGGTGTTGCAACTCAACCTGGGGCGCCTCTGCAACATGCAGTGCAGCCACTGCCATGTGGATGCGGGACCCGACCAGGGGGCCAGCCAGATGGCAGAGCTGGTGGTGCAGCAGTGCCTGGAGGCGATCGGGCGGCTGCGGCCCCAGGTGGTGGACCTCACCGGTGGGGCCCCGGAACTGCACGGCGCCTTCCGGCGACTGGTGCAAGCGGCCCGCCGCCAGGGGTGCCAGGTGATTGACCGCAGCAATCTGACCGTGTTGCTGCTGCCGGCCCTGGCCGACCTGCCCGCCTTCCTGGCTGACAACCAGGTGGAGATCGTCGCCAGCTTGCCGGCCCCCGAGGCCAGCGGCACCGATGCCCAACGGGGCGAGGGCACCTGGGACGCCTCCCTCGAAGCATTACGCCGGCTCAACCAGCTTGGCTACGGCCAGAACGATCCCGATCGGGTGCTCACCTTGATGAGCAACCCGGCCGGCACGGCCTTACAGCAGCTCACTGCCTGTGACACGGCGGCCTGGCGGCGGCGCCTAGCCGAGCAGGGGGTGGGTTTTGATCGCCTGATCGGCCTCAACAACATGCCGATTGCCCGCTTCCTGCAGCAGCTAGCCGACCAGGGCCAGGTGGTTCCCTACCTGGAGCAGCTCGCCAAATCCTTCAATCCCAGCGCCCTCTGCGGCCTGATGTGCCGCGACACCCTCTCGGTGGCCCCGGACGGCCGCCTCTACGACTGCGACTTCAACCAGATGCTGGAGCTGGGGCTGGGCGCTTCGGCGAGCGAGGCCCCTGGCCAGGCTCCCGCCAGCATTGCCACCGTGACCCTCGAGCAGCTGGAGCGGCGCGCCATCGCCTGGGGCAACCACTGCTTCGGGTGCACCGCCGGCCAGGGAAGCTCCTGTTCCGGGGCGACCGCCAGCCCTTAGTTCCCCAGGGCCCATCTTCCCGAGGACCCGTCTTCGCCAGGGGTCAGTCGGCCGCTTCGCTGGCTGCGGGGCCATCCCCAGGGGCGGTCCCCTCCAGGCTGGCGTCAGCGGCGAGTGCTTCTGCAGCGCCCCCATCCTCCAGGTCGGGCTCCATCAGGGCGTCCTCCTCCTCGGCCGAGGGGGGCACCAGCACCACCTCAGTCAGGCGATCGCCGCTGTCGAGCTTCTGCAGCCGCACGCCGGTGGCGGCGCGGGACTGCTGGGGAATGGCATCGGCACTCATGCGCACGATCACGCCGCGCTCGCTGACCAGGAGCAGTTCTTCGCCGGCGCCCAGCACCTTGAGGCCCACCAGGGCATCGCCATCGCGGCGGAACTTGATCGCCCGCAGGCCCATGCCGGCGCGGCGTTGCAGGCGGAACTGGTTGACGGGAACCCGCTTGCCCAGGCCACTGGCGGAGGCCACCAACACCCAGGGCCCCTCACTGGCGGCGGTCTCCTCGATCCCTTCGGCGTCGAGATCGGCGTCGCCATCGAGTTCGCCTTCGGCGGAGCGGGCCACCTGGTCGGCGAGTTCGGCCGGCAGCACATCCATGCTCACCAGGGCATCGCCGGGCCGCAGGTTCATGGCCCGCACGCCGCGGGCAGTGCGGCCTAGGGGCCGCAACTCCTCATCGCTGAGGCGGAAGTGGATGGTCATGCCCTTGATCGAGCCGATCAAGACGCTGTCGCCGGGCAGGGCCTGGCGCACCCAGCAGAGGGCATCGCCATCTTCTAAGGCAATGGCAATCAGGCCATTGGAGCGGATGTTGGCAAAGGCGGAGAGGCGGGTGCGCTTGATGTAGCCGCCGCTGGTGAGCATCACCAGTTGTTCGTGTTCCTCAAAGCCGCCCACCGCCAGCAAGGAGGTGATCAGTTCTTCCCGCGGAATCGGCAGCAGCTGCACGATCGGAGTGCCCTTGGCGGCGCGGCTGCAGATCGGCACCCGGTAGGCCGGCACGGAATACACCACACCTCGATCGCTAAATAGCAACAGGGAGTCGTGGTCGTTGCAGCTGATGAACAGCTTGACGCCCTCTTCGCCCTGGCTCTTGGTGCCCGCCTTGCCGCGGGTGCCGCGGCTGGTGGCTTCAAATTCGCTCACCGGCATGCGCTTGAGATAGCCGGTCTCGGTGAGCAACACCACCGAGCGTTCATTGGCGATCAGGTCGATGTCTTCGAGGCCACCTTCGAGGTCGAGGATCTCGGTGCGGCGCGGTGAGTCGTAACGGGTGCGTAGGGCATGGAGCTCGTCTTGAATGATGCCCAGCACCCGTTCGCGCCGGCCCAAAATATCTTTGTAGTCGGCAATCTTGGTGACTAGATCCTGATGCTCCAGCCGGATCTTGTCGGCCTCGAGGGCCGTGAGCCGGCGCAGCTGCATCTGCAGGATGGCATCGGCCTGCACTTCGCTGAGGCCATGGCGCTCCTGCAGTTGCAGGCGGGCCGTGGCAGCGTCGGCGGCAGCCCGGATCAGGGCAATGATCGGATCGAGCTGTTCGAGGGCGAGCAGTAAGCCGAGCAGCAGGTGGTCGCGCTCTTCGGCCTTGCGCAGCAGGTAACGGGTGCGCCGCTCGATCGTTTCGATGCGGAAGTCGAGGAATACCTCGAGCATCTTGCGCAGGGTGAGCAGGATTGGCTCCCCGTTGACCAGCGCCAGCATGTAGGCGCTGAAGTTATTCTGCAGTGGGGTGAGTTTGAATAGGTTGTTGAGCACAACCTGGGGATAGGCATCGCGGCGCAGTTCGATCACGATGCGCATGCCATCGCGGTCGCTTTCGTCGCGAATGTCGGCAATGCCTTCGAGTTTCTTGTCGTTGACCAGTTCGGCGATGCGCTCGATCAGGGCCGCCTTGTTGGTCTGGTAGGGCAGTTCGGTGATGATCACCGCATCACGATCAGGGCGCCCCTTGCCCTCCACGGTTTCAATCGACGCCACGCCGCGCATCGTCACCGAGCCCCGGCCGGTGGTGTAGGCCTCGCGGATGCCGCGCCGACCCAGGATTTGGCCGCCAGTGGGGAAGTCGGGGCCGGGGATGATCGCCAGCAGCTGGCGCTCTTCCAGCTCCGGATTGGCGATCAGGGCCAGCAGGCCATCGATCAGTTCGGTGAGGTTGTGGGGCGGGATGTTGGTGGCCATCCCCACGGCGATGCCGGAGGAGCCATTCAGCAGCAGGTGGGGTACCCGCGCCGGCATCACGGTGGGCTCCTGCTGGGAACCATCGAAGTTGTCGATGAAATCGACGGTTTCGGCCTCGATGTCCTCTAGCAGGCTGTCGGTGGTCAGGGCCTGGAGGCGCGATTCGGTGTATCGCATCGCCGCCGGGGGGTCGTTGTCGACCGAGCCGAAGTTGCCGTGACCATCGATCAGCGGCATGCGCATCGAGAAGTCCTGGGCCATGCGCACCAGGGCGTCGTACACCGCCGTGTCGCCGTGGGGGTGGTACTTGCCCAGCACTTCACCGACGACCCGGGCGCATTTTCGGTAGGGCCGATCGCTGGTCAGGCCCAGCTCGTACATCGCATACAGGATGCGGCGATGCACCGGTTTGAGGCCATCGCGGGCATCGGGCAGGGCCCGGCCCACGATCACGCTCATCGCATACTCCAAGTAGGAGCGCGACATTTCGATGCGCAGGTCGGTCTGGATGATCCGCCCGTCGGATTCGCCGGGACCGGTTGGATCCGCCATTCATGACCACCTCTATTAGCCCCACTTTATCGACTGTTCCGCCCATGGCTCTCCAGCCCCGTAGCGAGGCCGACCTGCGGGACCGCCAGGGCCGCGGCCAGTTGCGCGTCAGCACCGCCTTGGCCTTCCGCCAACAGGTGGCCGCCGCAGGTTTGGAGGCGGCCTACGCCGCCACCGACGTGGTGGTGGCTAGCAATGCCGAGTTCACCGACCAGGCCAGCCTGGTGTTGAACTTGGGCCCCAGTGATCCGCCGATCCGCATTCGCCGCTTCCAGCTCGATGGGGTTGGCGGCTGGGGTGGCCACGGCAGCACCGACCTGGTGTTGCCGATCGGCGGCGGCTTGGTGGAACCGCTCCGTCGTGGCGGCGCCCAGGTGCTCACGGCCCTGCTGGCCGGTCAGGAGCTGGATCTAAGCGCCAGGGGGGACGCCACCGCCCTGCACCCGCGCCGGGAGCTGGATAGCCGGCTGGACCTTGATCGCATCGGCAGTGGCCGGTTGCTGCTGCACCGGGGCATCGTCGAGAACGGCCTGGTGGCGGTGAGCAGCGCCGAGGGCCTCACCCCCAGCCCCTATGGCCCCCTGCTCGGGCCCTACGGCACGGCCCTCTACAGCTGCTCCGGGGGGGCCAGTATCGGCCTGGCCATGCCGGGGTTGGCCCTGCTGGGACCGGGGTCCCCCGTGCTGGTGGCGGGCGCCCTGGGCTGGGTTAGCGGCCCGGGTAGCGGCCACCAGCCCCAGCCGCGCCGCCTGGCCAGTGGCCATGCCCGCAGCCCCGGGGCCGTCGCCGCCCTGACGGTGGAGTTGCATGGCCTCAGGTCCGAGTGGCTGCGGGCCTGCTTCTTTGAGGGCCACGGCAGTGCCCTCCTGGTGGCGATTGCGGCGCCGGTTCCCCTGATCAACCTGGCCGTGGCCCGCCAGGCCGCTGCGCTGGATCAGGCCCTGGAGGCTCCGGTGCTGGATTTTTCAATCCCGCGCCGCATCCGTCCCAGCTTCGGGGCCGTGTCTTATAGCCAGCTGCTGGCCGGCCAAATCCAGGTGGATGGCCAGCCGGTGGCCTGCGCACCGGCCCACAGCCCCCGGCTGGCGGCCTCGATCGCCGAGGAGCTGGTCAGCCAGCTGCAGGAGGGCCGCTTCCCCCTGCGCCTGCCCCTGGTGCCCCTCCCCAACCGCCCGGCCCTGGTGCCCCTGGAGGTCTAGGCGCAGGCCTGTCGGCCCGCTCCCAGCGGGGGGACCATCAAGAAAGCGGAATCAGGCCGGTAGGTCCCAGGGAAAACAGCCGTAAAGTCCCGTCTGCCTCCGTTTCGCTCCGGATCCATGGCCGACGCGTCCGCCCTGCCGACCGACGACGATCAGCAGCCAGGTCCACCGAGCGCGTCCCTGGAGTCGCCCCTGGCCGAGGGCGAGGCCCCTGGCGAGCCTTCAGCCCTGGCAGACCCTGGGGACCTCCTAGTCCCATCCCCGACTGAGCCAGCCCCCCCCCAGGCTGAGCCAGTCCCTGACCCGGTGCAGGCCGTGCCAGCCCCCCAGTCTGGGGACGCCGATGGGGCGGCAGAACTTGCCAGCGAGCTTGCGGCAGCGGCGCCTGAACCGGAGCCCTTGCCAGAACCAGCGGTGTTGCCAGTGACCCCGCCACCGGTGCCCACGCCGCCGGTGTCCACAGTGCCGGTGCCCACAGTGCCCACAGTGCCCACGGTGGCCACCACCATTGATCTCCCGGCCCGGGGGGGCAGCACCGGCGCCAGCCCCACGGCTGAGGGTGGTGAATGGGCCCTGCTGCTCAGCAAGCTGGAGTCCTGGTTGGCTGGCGGCCAGCTGCAGGCCCAGCTGCAAGCCGCCCGCACGCCCTTCACCCTGGTGGCCGGGCTGATCGCCCTGCTGGTGGTGCTTCAGATCTATGGCGCCCTGCTCGCCGTGATCGACAGCTTCCCCCTAGCCCCAGGCCTGCTGGAACTGGTGGGACTGGTCGCCGTGGTCCGCTTTGGCCTGGTCAAGCTGGTGCGCAGCCAGGAGCGCCGGGCCCTGATCGAGGGCCTGCAACAGCGCTGGAAAGCCTTCCAGGGCAAGGCCTGAGCCAGGTCGGCTGGGCCCGATTAGCCCGGCCCTTGGACCCGGGCTCCGAAGCCCGGTTGATAGCTTGGCCCGACTGCATCAGCCTTCCGGTGGACATTCAGCTCGGCCGTTCCCGCATCGTTCGTCGTGCCTATGGCATTGACGAAATTGCCCTGGTGCCTGGGGGCCGCACCGTCGATCCCGACGTGACTGACAGCAGCTGGAGCCTGGGCGGCATCACCCGCGAGATTCCGATCATCGCCAGCGCCATGGATGGGGTCGTCGATGTGGCCATGGCGGTGGAACTCTCCCGGCTCGGAGCCCTGGGGGTGTTGAACATCGAAGGGGTCCAGTGCCGCTACGACGATCCCAATCCGGTGCTGGATCGGATTGCGGCGGTGGGCAAGGAGGAGTTCGTGCCCCTGATGCAGGAGCTTTACAGCGTTCCCGTGCGCGAAGACCTGATTCGCAGCCGCATCGCTGAAATCAAGGCCCAGGGCGCCATCGCCGCCGTGAGTGCCACCCCGGTGGCGGCCCTGCGCTTCGGCAAGGCGATCGCCGAAGCCGGCGCCGACCTGTTTTTTGTGCAGGCCACGGTGGTTTCTACCGAGCATGTGGGACCGGAAGGTCGCCAAACGCTCGATCTGGCCGCCCTCTGCCGCGACATGGGCGTGCCCGTGGTGATCGGCAACACGGTCACCTATGCGGTCGCCCTTGACTTGATGCGGGCTGGAGCGGCCGGCGTGATGGTGGGCATCGGACCGGGGGCCGCTTGTACGTCCCGGGGCGTGCTCGGGGTCGGCATCCCCCAGGCCACCTCCGTGGCCGATTGCGCCGCCGCCCGCGACGACTACTTCCAGGAAAGCGGCCGCTACGTGCCGATCGTGGCCGATGGCGGCATCGTTACCGGCGGCGACATTTGCAAATGCCTGGCCTGCGGCGCCGATGCCGTGATGATCGGCTCACCAATCGCCCGGGCGTCGGAAGCCCCTGGCCGCGGCTTCCATTGGGGCATGGCGACCCCCAGTCCGGTGCTGCCCCGCGGCACCCGCATCAAGGTGGGCACCACCGGCAGCCTGGAAAAAATCCTGCGGGGCCCCGCCAGCCTCGATGACGGCACCCAGAACCTGCTGGGCTGCATCCGCACCTCCATGGGCACCCTGGGAGCCCGCACCCTCAAGGAAATGCAACAGGTGGAAGTGGTGGTGGCCCCCTCCCTGCTCACCGAAGGCAAGGTGTATCAAAAGGCCCAGCAGCTCGGCATGGGCAAATAACTGTCTCTGGCGGTAAGCGCAGCGCATCGACCCGCAAGGGGGGCGTTAGTCTCAAGTTGTGGGGGCTTCGGCTCGCACACTCCTCACACCCCCCGGCCCGGCGCGTCCGGGCTTTTTGTCTTTGCCTGGGCTTGCCCAGGCCGCAGCCGTAACGACTTTCCAGGGGCTTGTGGCAAGGCCCAAATGGCTTGCTAGATTCCTGCAAATCGTGGCTCCCTCTAGAATGTCCAGCGCTACACCCGTCAGCGACGCCTCCTTTGAGCAGGACGTTCTCAAGAGCGATGTGCCAGTGCTGGTGGACTTCTGGGCCCCTTGGTGCGGCCCTTGCCGCATGGTTGCGCCGATTGTGGATGAGATCGCCAAGGAATTTGACGGCAAGATCAAGGTTTTCAAGCTCAATACTGATGAAAACCCCAATGTGGCCAGTCAGTTTGGTATTCGCAGCATCCCCACCTTGATGGTGTTTAAGGACGGCCAAAAGGTGGATACGGTGGTTGGTGCGGTGCCCAAAACGACCCTCTCCTCCACAATCAGCAAGTATCTCTGAGGAGCTTTTCCCCTGGGGAGGATTAGCGAGGGAACCCAGATCTCAGCAGGGGGTAACCGCCACTGATGTTTGGGTTTTTTCAGGCACTTGGGAGCTGGGTGGATAGGCCCCTGGTGCTGGGATCCGCTTAATCTTGCCTCTGCTGAGCCTCCCTTGACGCACGCCATCGGCCTGATCGACTACGGCATGGGCAACCTGCACTCGGTGCAGCGGGCCTTTGAACGGCTCGGGGCGACGGTGCTGGCCGTGGGTGACCAGGCCGGCATCGACCGTTGCGATGCCCTCGTGCTGCCGGGGGTGGGCTCCTTCGATCCGGCCATGGAGCGGCTGCATGGCTCCGGCCTGGTGGCGCCGATGCTGCAGTGGTGTGCCGCGGGCCGGCCCCTGCTGGGCATCTGTCTGGGCTTGCAATTGTTGTTTGAGGCCAGTGACGAAGGCCAGGCCCCTGGGCTGGGCCTGCTCCAGGGCCGGGTCACCGCCCTGCCCAGCAGCCCTGGCCACCCGGTGCCCCACATGGGCTGGGCGCCACTCCTGGCTGGGGAGCCCAGTCCCCTGTGGCCCGCGGCGGCCCCCTCTGGCCTGCTTGATGCAGCCGATGCCTGGATGTACTTCGTCCATTCCTACGCCGCGCTGCCCAGCGCCCCCCGCTGCGTCACCGCCCAGGTGGCCTTCGCCGGCACCCCGATCACTGCCGCCGTCTGGCAGGGCGCCATTGGCGCCTGCCAATTTCACCCCGAGAAATCGGGCCTGGCCGGCCAGCACCTGCTGCAGCGCTGGCTCGCCTGGGTGGCTAGCCGGCCATGAGCCTGCGGCTCAGCGGCGGGCGCAAGCTCGATAGTCCTGCCGGCCAGGTGGCCCGGCCGACGCCGGCCCGGTTGCGCCTGGCGGTGATGAATATCCTGGCGGGACGGCTGGCCGGCAGTGCCTGGCTGGATCTGTTCTGCGGTAGTGGCGTGATGGCCTGCGAGGCCCTGCAACGGGGGGCCGCCCAGGTCGTGGCCGTGGATCAGGACCGGCGCATGGTGGCCACGGCCCGCCGCAACCTGGAGGCCGTGGCCCGGGGTCTTGCTCCTGGGCTGGAGCCGTTGGTTGTGCAACGGGAGGTGCTTGCCTGGCTGGACAGCGGAACCAAGCCTCCCCACTCCAGGGGATTCGACCTGATCTACGCCGACCCGCCCTACTCGGCCGGCCTCTATGGCGCCGTGGGCGAAGCGGTTGCGGGCGGTGGCTGGCTCAAGCCCGAAGGGCTGATGCTCTGGGAATGCTCCAGCCTGGCCATCCCCCCGGTCCCGGCGGGCTGGGAGTTGACGGACCAGCGGCGCTACGGCAGCAGCACCCTGCTCCAACTGCGTCTGCGGGCTCCCTGAACCGAAGCTCCCCAGCAAAACAGTCGCCCCGGCCAGCAGTGGCCCAGGCAAAACCGTGGCTCCGTCAAAACAGTCTTCCCGGCAAAAAAGTCTTCCCGGCAAGCAGTCGCCCCGGCAAGAAGCTGGCGTTGACTTCAGCCGCCGAAGGCGCTTCCACGGCGGTATTGGTTCCAAGCCGCTACAAATAGTCCCACCAGGGTCACGGGGATCAGACCAAGCACGATGCCGCAGAGCAGGGGTTCGATCATGGCTGGGGGGTCGACTGGAGTTGCAGAATCTTCCCATGGCCCCGGCGGCCGCTTTACAGCCTGGCAAGAACCGTGATCGCCCCGCCCTCGGCCCCAGCACCTGCACCAGCACCTGCACAAGCCCTAACCCAAGACAGTCCTGCCCTTGGCGGGCCCCGGCAGCGGAGCCTGGTAACGGCGATGGTGTTGCTCGCCGCAGCGGCCACGGTCCTCATCCTGCTGCTGGTGGCCCTGCCGGCGGCCCGCAGCGACCCCTACAGCCGCAGCACCCTGCAACTGGCCGGCTCGGCCGAGAACGGCGGCCAGCTGTTTTTGATTAATTGCGCCGGCTGCCATGGCATCAGCGGCCAGGGTCTAGTGGGGCCCAACCTCCATGGCGTCAAGGCCCGCAAGAACGACCGCCTTCTGATCCAGCAGGTGGTCAGTGGCCAGACCCCCCCGATGCCCCGCTTCCAGCCCGAACCCCAGGCCATGGCCGACCTACTGGCCTACCTGCACACGCTCTCGTGAGCGCCAGTCCCCAGGCCGCTTCGCCAGCTCCCGAGATCGTGGTGGTGCTGGTGGAGCCGGCCGGGCCCCTGAATGTGGGCAGCGTTGCCCGCCTCTGCGCCAATTTCGCCATTGCCCAGCTGCGCCTGGTGGCCCCCCGCTGCAATCCCTTGGGGGAGGAAGCCCGGCGCATGGCGGTCCATGGCCAGGCCCAACTGGAGCAGGCGGCCACCTATCCCAACCTGGCCGCGGCGATCGCCGACTGCCGCCGGGTGGTGGCCACCAGCGGCCGGCTTGAGCCCGAGGAGCTGCCCCTGGAGGGTCCCGGCTCGGCCTTGGGCTGGTTGATCGAGCCGGAAGCGGGCTCCGTCGCTCCCTTGGACTCTTGCGGGTCCCAGGCCCCGGTGGCCCTGGTGTTCGGCCGGGAGGATCGGGGCCTGAGCAACGACGAACTGTTGCAGGCGGGCAAGATCCTGCGCCTCGAAAGCAGTGTCGACTACGCCTCCTTGAACCTCTCCCATGCGGTGGCGATCTGCCTGCATGCGTTACGCCGCATCCCAGCCGCCAAGGAGCCCCCTGGGGGCTCGGACGGGGGGGCTGCCACCAGCTTGAGGGGCGCCCTGGAGGCCGCCCTGGCCGATGGGCAAGACCTGTTGCTGGAGGTGGGCTTTCTCCATCCCCACACCGCCCATGCCCGCATGGCCAAGCTGCGGGGTCTGTTGCAGCGGGCCCAGATCCGCGAGGACGAAGTGGCCTTGATTCGCGGCATGGTGAGACAGCTGCGCTGGGCAACCACCCGCGGGACCCCTTAAGGTCGGCCCAACTAATGGTTTGCCAGGCGATTCGTGAGTTCCAGTCGCCCCGACCGCTCCGGATCCGGCAGCTGGCGCCAGCCCCTGAGGCTGGTCTTGCGGTTGCTGGTCATGGGCATTGGCCTCGGCGTGATCACTGGCACGGCCCTCAAGCTCCTGGCCCCGCGCCTGGCCAGCGGCGCCATCAATGCCCCCCGGGCCCTGCCCGCCACGGCGTCCCCCCTGCAAGCCCTGCCCCAGGGCCTGCCCCTCGGGCGCTTTGAGCCCCATCTCGAGCTCACCGGCCTGAGCCAGGCCTGGGCCCGGCTGGCGGCGGTCCACAGGGACCTCAAGGCTACGGGGTTTGTGCTGGTGCTCGATGACGGGCGCTTTGCCCAGCTGCGCAGCACCGACCCCATGCCCGCCGCCAGCTCGATCAAAACGCCGGTGTTGCTGGCCGCCATGGAGGACCTCGACCACGGCCTGCTGCGCTGGAACGAACCCCTCACCCTGACCAAGGAGGTGGTGGGGGGGGGCGCTGGCTGGATGGGCGGCAGCCCCCTAGGCACCCGCTTCCCCGTCTATGAGGCGGCCGCCGAGATGATCCGGGTCAGCGACAACACCGCCACCAACCTGCTGATCAAACGGCTGGGCGGTAAGGCCAAGGTCGATGCCCGCTTCCGCTCCCTCGGCCTCCCCGCCACCAAGGTCAACAACTGGCTGCCGGATCTGGGTGGCACCAACACCAGCAGCAGCCGCGATCTAGCCCGCACGATCGCCCTGGTCGAAACGGGCGAACGGCTCAGCCCCCGGGCCCGGGACCTGTTCCGCGAGGTGCTGGGCCGCACCGTGACCCGCACCCTGATTCCGGCCGGGGTGCTGCGTGGTGTGACCGGCAGCAGCACCTACCCGCCCGATGGTGAGCTCCGGGCCAAGGGCATCACCGTGCTCAACAAAACTGGCGACATTGGCATCGCCTACGCCGATGGGGCCCTGATCGAGCTGCCCAGCGGCCAGCGGGCCGTGGCCGCCTTCATGGTGAAGGGCCCGTTCAACGACCCCCGCTCCACCGAACTGATCCGCTCGATGGCCGCCGAGATGTCCCGGGTGCTGATCAAGGAGCCGGCCGCCGCCACCAAGGCGGCTGAAGCCAAGCCCGCCCTATCCAGGGATCCAGGGTCCAGGCCCCCTGCTGGCGCCGCCGCCGGGACCCGCCCATGATTCCAATCCTGCTTGCCCAGGCTGCGCCGGCGCCCCTCATGGCCCAGGCCCTACCGGCTAGTCCGGCCGCTGCCGCCACGGTGCTGAGGCCCCAGCAGGTGGCGCCCCTGCCTGGGGGGCTGGATCCGGTGTTGATGGTCAATGACAACAACCCGGAGCTGATTCTCGAGCCCGGGATCCTGCTGTCCACCTTCGAGGGCAAGGGCCGGCCCTTCCCCGATGCCCACCTCAACCTGCCCCTGAACGGCCGGTTCGACCTGTTCAGCCACCACGTGTACGCAGGCACGCCCCAGACCCTGGAATCCACCCTCTGGCTGGCGGTGGTGGCGATGCCGCGCCAGGCGGCGCCGGTGCAGCTGCGGCTGGTTTCCGGATCCACCTCCCTGTCCCAGGCCACTGGGCCCGGCCAGGCTTCGGCGCCGTTTTTGCCCCTGCCCCCCCTGCTGCCCCAGGACGGCAGCACCTACGCCGGACCGGGGGATCGGGTCACCACCGAACTGCTCAGCCAGCAGGCCAGTGCCCAGCTGCCCCAGCGCTGGACCCTGCCGGCCGGCCAGCTCACGCCCCTGCTGGTGTTGCCGATCCCGGTGAAGGGCCTCAGCCCCCTGCTCAATGGCCTCAACCTGCAGCTGCGGCTCGAGAGCAGCGGCCCCGTCAGCCTGGCCACCCTGGCCAGCGTCGGCGGCGACCAGCCGCCAGCGCCTGAGGTGTGGCAGGCCCTGCTCAATGGCCCCCCCAGTCCCAAGGAGCTCACCGCTACGCCCCGGGGCGTAGCGGCCCCCTTCGCCTATTCCCGGGTCAGTGGGGTCCAGATCGGCAGCCTCTGGCGGGGCCAGGTCACCGATCCGGGCAAGACCTGGTTGTCGGTGAGCCGGGCGCCGATCTCCTGGCCGATCAGCTCCCTGGTGCGCGGCAGCCATGGCACCGGCCAGGTGCAAACGGCGGAGCTCAAGGCCTCCTACCCCGGCACGGCCTGGGCGGCCCATGGCAACTACGGCGTCGAATACGACCTGCGCCTGCCGCTGCGCAACGACACGGGCCGGCCCGTGAGCCTGCAGCTGGCCCTGGAATCGCCCCTCAAGGGCGACCAACCCCAGGGCGGCCTGAAGTTCCGCCAGGGGCCAGGCGGTTCGATCTGGTTCCGCGGCACTGTGGAGGTGGCCGGGCTCGATGGGCCGGAGGGCAAACCCCTGGGGCGCGAGGGCTTCCACCTGGTGCTGCGCTCCGGCCAACCTGGCCCCAGCCTCGGCACGGTGACCCTGGCCCCGGGTGGCCAACGGCAGCTGCGGCTGCGCCTGATCTATCCGGCTGACGCCACCCCCCCCCAAGTGCTCAGCCTGCTGCCCCTGGCCCCGCCAGCCAGCCCGGCCCAACCAGCTGTGAAACAATCCCCAGACCACCTAGCCAGCCCACCGTGACGCCAGCCCGCAAGCGCCGGGTTTTCCCCTTCACCGCCATCGTTGGCCAGGAGGAGATGAAGCTCGCCCTGCTGCTCAACGTGATCGATCCACGCATCGGCGGCGTGATGATCATGGGCGACCGGGGCACGGGCAAATCCACCACGATCCGGGCCCTGGCCGATTTGCTGCCGGAGATCCCAGTGGTAGCAGGTGATCCCTACAACAGCTCCCCCGACGATCCCGACCTGCAGAGCGCCGAGGTGCGCCAGCGGGCCGAGGCGGGCGAAACCCTGCCGGTGGAACCGCGCCAGGTGCCGATGGTGGACCTGCCCCTGGGCGCCACGGAAGATCGCCTTTGCGGCACGATCGACATCGAAAAGGCCCTGAGCGAGGGCGTGCGCGCCTTCGAGCCCGGCCTGCTGGCCAAGGCCAACCGGGGCCTCCTTTATGTGGATGAGGTGAACCTGCTCGACGACCACCTGGTGGACGTGCTGCTCGATTCGGCCGCCTCGGGTTGGAACACGGTGGAGCGCGAAGGCGTGTCGGTGCGGCACCCGGCCCGGTTTGTGCTGATCGGCTCCGGCAACCCAGAGGAAGGCGAGCTGCGCCCCCAGCTGCTCGATCGCTTTGGCATGAGCGTGGAAGTGCGCACCGTGCGCGATCCGGAATTACGGGTGCAGGTGGTGGACCAGCGCACCAGTTTTGACCAGGACCCCGACCGCTTCAATGACGCGGTGCAGGCCACCCAGGATGCCCTCCAGGCCCGGGTGGTGGCGGCCCAGCAACTGCTGCCCCAGGTGGCGATCGACGACGACCTGCGCCTGCGCATCTCGGCCATCTGCGGCGAGCTCGATGTCGATGGCCTGCGCGGCGACATTGTGACGAACCGGGCGGCCCGGGCCCTGGCCGCCTTTGAGGGCCGCGCCGAGGTGGGTGAAGAGGACGTGGCCCGGGTGGTGGCCTGCTGCCTACGCCACCGCCTACGCAAGGATCCGCTCGAGCAGATCGACTCCGGCGATCGGGTCGTCAAGATGTTCTGCAAGGTGTTCGAGCGGGCGGTGAGCGCCGATCGGCGCGAGTTTGAGCTGGCGCTTGCGGCCTGATGGCCGCCGGAGCCCGATTCGATGAGGATCCTCGGCATTGATCCCGGCCTGGCCCGGGTGGGCTATGGCGTGATTGATTTTGAGGCGGGCCAGCAGCGCATGCTCGATTGCGGCATGATCAGCACCGATCCAGGCCGCTGCGAAGGGGATCGGATGGTGGAAATCGCCTCCGACCTGCGCCAGTTGCTGCGCCGCTGGCAGCCCGATCTGGCGGCGGTGGAGAAGTTTTTCTTTTATCGCTCCAGCACCACCATCTCGGTGGTTCAGGCCCGGGGCGTGCTGATCATGACCCTGGCCCGCTTCAAGGTGCCGGTGGTGGAGTTTCCGCCGATGCAGATCAAGTTGGCCCTAGCCGGCCATGGCCACGCCGATAAGGGCGATGTGCTGGCGGCGGTGATGCGGGAGCTCAATCTCAGCGATCCGCCCCGCCCCGATGACGCCGCCGATGCCCTGGCCGTGGCCCTCACCGGCTGGTTCCAGCGCTGACCATGGAGCGGGCCATCGACGGGGGCAAGGACCGGGCCATCGACGGGGCCAAGGATTCCGCCAGCGCCAAGGCCCTGTGGCGCCAGCGGCTGCGCCCCCTGCGGCTGGATCGCTCCAGCCATTGCCAAGCCGCGATCCTTGCCGGGGCCCGGCGCGAGTTACGGGGGCTGCTGCCACCAGGCAAAAGGCTGGGCCTCTATTGGCCCCTGGCCGGGGAAATCGACCTGCGCAGCCTGGTGGCGCTGGCGGGCGAGGGGCCAGCCACCGTCCTGGCCCATCGGCTGGCCTTGCCGGCGGTGGCCGGAGTCCCCGGCGAGGGGCGGCTCGAGTATCGGGCCTGGCAGCTGGGCGAGCCCCTAGCGCCCGACCTCTGCCGCATCCCGGCGCCCGGCGGGCCCGCCCTGGCCCCAGGGCAGCTCGGACTGATGCTGGTTCCTGCCCTCGGCTTCGACCGCCAGGGCATCCGGCTGGGCTCCGGTGGGGGGTGGTACGACCGCCTGCGCGCCGATCCGCAGTGGCGGGCCGTGCCTGCCCTGGCGGTGCTGCCGGCGGCCTGCCTGGTGGAGCAGCTGCCCCGGGACCCCTGGGATGTGCCTTTTGATGGCTGGCTTGATGAGGCGGGGGTTCATCGGCTGCCCGCCGCAGGGAGCTTTCCCTGGGTTGCTGGCAAGAGCACCTGACGCCTTATTAACGATTCCCCCTCGGGGCCAGCGCTTCCGGACGTCCTTTGCCAAGATTCATCGGTTGCCCGTAGAGCTGCTTTGGATTCCCTGGCCCCCCACCAGCTGCGTTCCCCCGCCAGCCGCCGTTCCAGCGGTGGTTCCGCCAGCGCGGCCGAGCGGGTTCTCCACTCCGAGCTCAAGGGCCGCACCCAGGACAACGATGCCCTCTCGATGATGGTGAGCTCGATGGTGCACATGGTGCAGGCCGGCAAGGGCAGCGATAGCCGCTGGTCCGCATCCTGAAGGGGCCCCCCTTCTGACAGGGCCCCCTGTCTGACCGGGTCCGCTTGTTGAAAAGGTTCTGCACCTGGGCCGAGCTTGGTTCCCCCAGGGCATGGGCCTAGCACCATTTTTTCCAGGGCCATGGGTGGCTGGCTGGGGCTTGCTTGGCGGTCCCTGATTGCGGCCGGATCTCCTCAGCACAGTTGTCCTGCGCACCGATCCCTCGGCAACCGGCGTCCCAGCCGGTAGCGTCCTAATGCCCTTTGCGCCTTCGCCATGACCCGCTCTGCAGCCAGGCCTGCTGCTGGCCCGTTCCCTGGCGTTAGCCGCCCCTCTGGCGCCGCCAGGCTGCAGGGCGGGGCCGCCGTTCTTGCCGCCCTGGTCTGCAGCTCTGCCCTGTTGGGAAGTCCCTCCCGGGTCGAGGCCCACGCCATCGAAAGCAGCATCACCCGGCTGGCCAGCCTCAGCAACGGCCTGCTGTTGAGCAGCCAGTTCGGCAGCGGTCAACCGACGGTGGATGCCCAGGTGAGCCTGATTGGACCGGGTGGCAAAGCCGTTGCCCTCGGTCGCACCGACGCCCATGGCCAGCTCAGCTTTGCCCTGCCCAAGGGCGCCAGTGGCGATTGGGACGTGCAGGTGGATGGGGGCCCTGGCCACCGCGACTACATCACCATGCCGGTGCAGGCCGGTCAGGCCCAGCTCGACCGCCTCAGTGGGCGGCAGCTGCCGGGCCTGGGCGATTTCCTAGCCACCCTGCGCCATCCCGGCGTGCTGGCCCTGGGCGGGCTTTGCGGGGTGGCGGGCGTACTGATTGGCATGGATCGTCGCCGCCGGCGCGGTTGATGGCCACGGGCAGTCCGGCCTTGGATCGCATGGTCGAGCGGCTGAAGGCCAGCTCCGATCCCAAGCGTCGCTATGAATACGTGCTCTGGCTCGCCAAGAAGCTGGAGCCCTTGCCGGAGGAATTCCGGCAGGACGCCTTCAAGGTGAAGGGATGCGTCTCCCAGGTCTATGTGGTGGGCCAGCTCCAAAATGGCCGGCTCCATTGGCAGGGCGATTCCGATGCGGCGATCACCAAGGGACTGCTGGCCCTTCTGATCGAAGGGCTCGAAGGGCTTGAACCGGCCCAGGCGGCCAGCCTGGATCCGGCCTTCGTGGCCGAAACGGGCCTCCAGGCCAGCCTCACGCCATCGCGGGCCAATGGCTTTCTCAACATCCTGGCGATGATGAAGACCCAGGCCCGGGCCCTGCAGGCTGGCGGCGTTGGGCCCCAAACTCCCGTTGAACCGTGAATGGCCCAGGGATTTCTAGGATCCCGTCTTTGACGGCAACGCGGCCATGACCATCGGCATCGGCTTGTTGGGTCTGGGCACGGTGGGGGCCGGCGTAGCCGCCATCCTGGCCACCCCCCAGGGGCGCCATCCCCTGGTGGCCGACCTGGAACTCAAACGGGTTGCGGTGCGCGATCTGGCCCGGCCCCGGCCCGTGGCGCTCGCCGAGGGGCTGCTCTGCACCGATCCCGAAGCCGTGGTTGATGACCCGGCCGTGGAGATTGTGGTGGAGGTGATGGGTGGCCTGGAGCCGGCCCGCTCCTTGATCCTGCGGGCGATCGCCGCGGGTAAACCGGTGGTCACCGCCAACAAGGCCGTGATCGCCCGCTACGGCGATGAGATTGCCGCCGCCGCCCAGGCCCAGGGGGTGTATGTGTTGATCGAGGCGGCCGTGGGCGGCGGCATTCCGATCATCGAACCGCTGAAGCAATCCCTGGGCGGCAACCGCATCCAGCGGGTGAGCGGCATCATCAACGGCACCACCAATTACATCCTCAGCCGCATGGCCGCTGAGGGCGCGGCCTACGGCGCCGTGCTGGCCGATGCCCAGCAGCTGGGCTACGCCGAGGCCGACCCGGCGGCGGACGTGCAGGGCGGCGATGCGGCCGACAAGATTGCGATCCTGGCGAGCCTGGCCTTTGGGGGGCCGGTGGATCGCTCCGCCATTGCCACCGAAGGCATCGACCGGCTCGATGCCCGCGATGTCGACTACGCCGCCCGCCTGGGCTTTGTGGTGAAACTGCTGGCCGTGGCGGAGCATGTCGGCCAGGACGATGACGGCATCCAGCAGCTCGATGTGCGCGTCCATCCCACCCTGCTGCCCAAGCACCACCCCCTGGCGGGCGTCCATGGGGTGAACAACGCGATCCTGGTGGAGGGCGATCCGGTGGGCCAGGTGATGTTCTTCGGCCCCGGTGCCGGGGCGGGCCCCACGGCCTCGGCTGTGGTGGCCGACATCCTCAACATCGCCGGCATCCGCCAGGTGGGGGGTGCCTCGGCCGGCCTCGATCCCCTGCTGGCGGCCAGCAGCTGGAACCGCTGCCGCCTGGTGGATGGCCTGGATAGCCAGCACCGCAACTACCTGCGCCTGCTCACCCGCGACGAGGCCGGCGTGATTGGCCAGATCGGCAGCTGCTTCGGCGCCGCCGGCGTGTCGATCCAGTCGATCGTGCAATACGAAACCGATGGCCCCGGCGCTGAGATGGCCGCCGGCGCCGAAATCGTGGTGATCACCCACCAGGTGCAGGAAGCCCGCTTCCGCGGGGCCCTGGCGGCGATCAAGGCCCTTGATGCGGTGGAGTCGGTGGCGGCTTGCTTGCGCACGCTTTAGGCGGTGGCAGGGAAAGACACCCCATTCGGCGGGGCCGGTGTCCCCTCCGTCATGGACGGGCTGGGTTGGCCATCCCCCAGGGGCCCCCTGGCGTTGCACGACCCCATGGGCAGCCGGCCTGGAGGGAAAGTGGAGGCGATCACAACGGTCCCGGCGCTGGCCTCGCTGGCGCCCAACGGTTGGGATCCCATCACCAGGCGCCAGTTTTGTATCGACGCGAACTTTTTCCCCGCCCTGGCGGCGGAATGCTTGGTGGAGTTGAGCCGCCGTGATCCCTACGTCAACCCTGCAGCCAGTCCAGCCATGCCAGCAAGCGATGACCCTCCATCAGGGTGACTGTGTTCACCTCACCAGTGATGGGCACCTGTATCAGGTGATCGGCGTGGACGACGATCAGAACCGTTGCTGGGTGCGCCGTTGGCCCATGGATCGCCAAGGCTCGCCCGTGGTTGAAATTTCGTTGCATCTGGTCGATGCCAAGCCCAGCTCAGGCGATGCCAGCCCCACCTTTTCGGTTGATGCCCGAAAGAGCGATACCCAGGGCCCCTGATGTCCCCCTGCCGGCCCAGCCACCGCCAGCGCTCCCCATCCTTGACCCCTGCCAGCACGGCGGGGTCTTGAATAGGACCCACTGACCAGGCCCCGCGCTGGACCGCCCTGACCTTTACACCGTTCCATTGCTGGCCTGGCTAACGGGCGTGGCCTTGGCCGTGCCCCTGCTGGGCGGCTGCCAGCCCCCCCCTCCCCCAGGTCAGCTGGTGGTGGCCAGCCGCAGCAGCCTCGAATCGGTTGATCCGGTGGATGTCACGAGCTTCGCCGGCACCCAGCTGCTCAGCGCCCTCGGCGATCCCCTCTATGCCAGCGATGCCTCGGGCCGCATCCAGCCGCGCCTGGCCTCCGCCCTGCCGCGGTTCAGCAAAGGCGGCCTGGTGGCCCACATCCCCCTGCGCCAGGACGTGCGCTTCCAGGACGGCAGCCGCTTCGATGCCGCCGCCATGGTGTTTAGCCTCCAGCGCTTCCTGGCCCGAGCCAAGGTCAGCTACCTGCTCGAGGGGCGGGTGGCGGCCGTGGCGGCGAGCGGGCCGTTCGAACTGGAACTGCGGCTGAAGCGCCCCTGCGCCTCCCTGGCGGCCGTGCTCAGTTCGATCAACCTCACGCCTGTTTCGCCCCGGGCCTACCGGGCCCACGCCCGCAGCTCCCTGCGGGACCGCTTTGTTGGCACCGGCCCCTACCGGCTGGCGGCCTTCACCCCCCAGCAGCAGCGTCTGCTGCCCTTTGCGGGCTACTGGGGAGCCCCCCCCGCCAATCGGGGCCTGAGCCTGGTCACCCTCAGCAATTCCACCGCCCTATTTGGCGCCCTGCTCAGCGGCGAAGTCGATGTGTTGCTCTCCAGCGGCCTCGACAGCGACCAGCAACGGGACCTGCACCGGCGCGCCGGCCGCGGCGCCCTGGTGGAGGCGATTGGTCCGGCGGTGGAGATTGGCTACCTCACCCTGCGCAGCGACCAGCCGCCCCTGGCCAACCCCGACCTGCGGCTGGCCCTGGCCCATGGCCTTGATCGCCGCCTGATCAGCGAACGGGTCAGCTACGGCATGCGCGATCCCCTGCGCAACCTGGTGCCCGGTCCGCTGCCAGGCAGCCAGCCCCCCAGCTGGCCTGCCTACGACCCAGCCCGGGCCAGGGCCCTGTTCCGCAAGGCCGGCTACTGCCAGGTGCGGGGGCCTGGCCAGGGCCGGCGCCTGAGCCTGCCCTTGAGTTTCCGCTCCAACGTGCCGGCGGATCGGCTCTTTGCTCTCACCTGGCAGGCCCAGCTCCAGCGCGACCTAGGCGACTGCATCAGCCTCGAGATCAGCGGCATCGAATCGACCACCGCCTACCGCCAATTGGGGGATGGGGCCTTCCCCCTGATCCTGCTCGACTGGAGCGGCGACTATCCCGATGCCAATGCCTATCTCCAGCCCCTGCTGGCCTGCCGGCGCGCCCAGGGCCATCGCTGCCTGGCTGGCGACAGTGCCGCCAGCGGCAGTTTCTGGACCGCTCCTGGCCTGGAGGCGGAGCTAGCCGCTCTGGAGAGCGAACGGGGCCAGGCCCGCCAGCAGGTGGTGAGCCGAATCCAGGCGCGCGTCGCCGCCGCTAGCCCCTACCTGCCGGTGTGGCGGGTGCCGCCCAGGGCCTGGGCCCAGCCCTGGCTTGCCACCCCCCAGTTTGACGGTTCCGGTCGTTTGATCCTGCAGGCCCTGCACCGGCGGCCCCAGGGTGCTGGGGCCGCCGCCGCCCCTGGTTCGACAGGCCTGGTGAACGCCCCTAGCCGCCCCGGAGATCCCCCATGAGCCGGCGCCGCCAACTGCTCGCTTACCTGGCCAGCCGGCTGTTGCTGTTGCCAGTGATGCTCTGGCTGATCGCCAGCCTGGTGTTCCTGTTGCTGCGGGTGGCACCGGGCGATCCGATCGATGCCCTGCTCGGCACCCGGGCCCCGGAGGCGGCCCGCACGGCCCTGCGCCACCAGCTGGGCCTGGACCAATCCCTGGCCAGCCAATACGGCCATTACCTCTGGGACCTGCTCCATGGCCAGCTGGGCACCTCCCTCACCAACCAGGAGTCGGTGCTCAGCGTGATCGGCCGCAGCCTGCCCGCCAGCCTGGAGCTGGGGGTGCTGGCCCTGTTGATCGCCGCCGTGCTGGGCCTGGCGGTGGGCTTCAGCGGCATCGCCCGGCCGGAGGGGCGCCTCGATCTGGCTGGGCGCCTCTATGGCATCGGCACCTACGCCCTGCCCCCCTTCTGGGCCGCCATGGTGGTGCAGCTGGTGTTTGCGGTGTGGCTGGGCTGGTTGCCGGTGGGCGGCCGCTTTCCGGCCACCCTGGTGCCCCCCAGCGGCACGGGCTTCTACCTGCTCGACAGCCTGCGCTCGGGCAGCTGGAGCCAGTTCAGCGCCAGCCTGCGCCACCTGGTGCTTCCCGCCGCCACTTTGGGGGTGCTGCTCAGCGGCATCTTTGACAACGCCCTGCGGCTCAACCTGCGGCGGGCCCTGGGCTCCGACTACGTCGAGGCGGCCCGCAGCCGCGGCCTCAGTGAAACCCGGGTGGTGTTGCGCCACGCCCTGCCCAACGCCCTGTTGCCGGTGCTCACCATCACCGGCATCACCGTGGCCTCCCTGATCGGGGGCGCCCTGCTGATCGAGGTCACCTTTTCCTGGCCCGGCATTGCCTTTCGGCTCCAGGAGGCGATCGGCCAGCGGGACTACCCGGTGGTGCAGGGGATCGTGGTGGTGGTGGCGGCCCTGGTGGTGGCCGTGGGCGTGGCGGTCGACCTGCTGGTGGCCCTGCTCGATCCCCGCATCAAGTTTTGAGGGCCGCCCGCCAGCGGGCCGCGGCAGCCCGATCGAGCACGTAGGCCTTCACGCCCCCGAGCTGGCGCCGTTGGGGCGGTAAGACCATCGGCGACTTCAGGCCCAGCAGGAACTCACTGGTGAGGCTCAGTTCCATCCCTTGCACCCGTTCGGGGGCCAGCCCCACGAGGTTTTCCCCTAGCTGGAAGAGGGCCTGGGAGCCGGGACGGATCCGCACCGGCGAAAAATGGCTGGCCCCATCCACCAGGGCCAGGCGATTGCGTGGATTGGCCTCCGGCAGGAACAGCTCCAGCTGCTCGCCTATCGGCGGGGTCACCAGATCGAGGCTGCCGCCCAAGAGCAACACCGGGGCGTCTAGGCCGGCGAGGCCCCGATTGGGCCAGAGCAGGCTGCCGAAGCCATTGAAGAGCACCAGGCCCGCCACCGGCACCGCTAGGGGTTGGGGCGCCGGCAGGGTCACCCGGGCTAGCTGGCATTGCAGCAGGCGAGAGAGGTTGGTGAGCGGCGGTTGGCGCAAGGCACGGCGGCACCGGCCCGCCAGGTCGGCTTCGGGCCGCAGGCCGGCCGCCAACAGGGCGGTAAGCCCGCCGAAGGAATGGCCCATGAGCACCACGGAACGGCCTAGGGGCGGTAGGCGGCCGGCCTGTTCGGCCGCCACCACCGCCTGCACGTCCTGGAGCCGGATCGGCAGGGTCTCGGCCCCGGGCGGCGGTTGCAGGCCATCGAGCAGGGCCCGCATGGCCTGCTCATCGCTGCCTGGGTGCTCCAGCACCAGCACGGGCCAGCCCCGTTCCGCCAGGGCAGCTCCTAGCCAGCCGAGCTGGGCGGCGCTGCCCCCCAAGCCCGGCATCAACAACACCCAACCCGGGGGTGGGGTCGATCCCTGGGAAGGCCAGAGCACCAGCTGCAGCGGGGTGCCGCGATGGGCCACCGGCAGGCTGAGGACCTGGCTGCGCAGGGCTGGAGCCTGGCCCGCCAGGCCCGATCGGCCGCTGGCGATCGCCATGCCATCGGTGATCGCCAGCAGGGGCCCCCGCTCCGGCAGGGGCAGGCGCCGCAGGACGGCTAGGGCCTGGCGCTGGGCCTCCAGTTGCTGGCGCCACTGGGAGGCCATGGCCACCAGGGCATCGAGGTTGAGGGTGATCCGGCGGACAGGCACGGCCTGCAGCAGGTCGATGGTGGTCACCGTCTGCTGCTGCTCGAGCAGCTGGCGCAGGGTTTTTACCAGAAGCGGGCCACCAGCCTGCAACTCGGGGGTCAGGTCAGGGGGGGCCTGGGGCGCTGGGGCCTTGTCGCCCTCGGCAGCCGCAGCTGGAAGGGGGGGCAGCGGCCCTGGCGGCCTGGGGGGCCCTACGGCGGTCCGGGGTTGCCAGACCGCCGGCCCACCAGCGCCGCTGATCACTTCGCCCATGGCGCCCAGCACCTGCTCGCCGGCCCAGCTCTCGATCAGCTGCCGGCCCAGGGAGCGGTCCTGCACCAGCGGCGCCCGCAGCAGGCGCAATAAATCCTGGCGACTGCCGGGTTCCATGAGGTCGAGCCACACCCCCTGATCTCCCTGGGGATGGGCTGGATTGCGGGCCCAGGTGGCCAGTTGGTCAATATCAAGGGGCAGGTTGAGCCCATCGAGCTGCACCAGCAGCTCCTGGGCAGCCTGGGCCGGTGGGGCCAGGCTGCCCACCCCCAGCAGCAAACTGGCCAGCATCGAGCCGAGGCGTGGGGCCAGACGTGGGGAGAACGGGGAAAGGGCCGCAGGCAATGGCGCCGCCAGGGGGCTGGTGGGACCAGTTTCCCCCAGCCCTGCGGGATGTGGCGACCGCGCGCATGGTGGCCAGTATTGGCGCAGGGGGGGTCCTCTATCTCACCCCCATGGTGTTCCATAACGACGCCTTCACGGCATCTCAGGTGGGTCTTGGCCTGGCCCTGGGGGCCGCGGCGGGCACCCTGGGGCGCTTTGCCAGTGGCGCCTTGCTCGATCGGGGGCTGCGCTGTTCCATGCCGGTGCTGCTGGCGGCCCTGGTCGCGATGGGGGCGGATGCCCTGCTCTTCGGAGCTCACCAGTTCGGTGGCTACCTGCTGGGCCAGCTGCTGTTCGGTGCGGCGGTGGGGCTCTACTGGCCAGCCATGGAACTCGCCGTCTCCCTGAGCTGCAAGCCCTTGCCCTCGGCCCGGGGCTATGCCCTGGCCCGCACCGCCGATGCCCTCGGGATCGCCCTGGGCGCCCTGATCGGAGCGGGGTTGGCTGCTGCGGGCCACCTGCGCGGCATCTACCTGGTGGACATCACAGGCCTGCTGGTGGTGGTGGCCCTGCTGCTGAGGCGCCCTCTGGCGGCGCGGGCGCCTTTGGCGCCAGGGGGCCGCCAGAGCGATTGGCGCCTTTGGCTACCACCGCTGCTGCCGCTGCTGACCTTAACGGTGGTGGCAACGGCAATTCCCGCCCTCATGCAGAGCGCCTTGCCCCTGGATCTGGTGCGGGGGGGCCTGCAACGGCCGGCCCTGCCTGAGGGCACCGGCGCCCTGTTGATCGGCGGCCAACTTGGCTTGCTGCTGCTGATCCAGTGGCCGGTGGGCCAGTTCCTGGCCAAGCGCCCGGTGAGGCTGGGCCTCACCATCAGCCTGCTGAGCTTCTCCCTGGGCTGCGCCCTGTTGGCCCTCTCGGCCTTGAGCTCAGGCGGGGCGGGCCTGGTGGCCCTGGCCCTGGTGCCCGTAGCCCTAGGGGAGGCGGCCTTTCTGCCGATCGCCACCGAAGCGGTGGTGGAACTGACCCCGATCGATCACCAGGGCCTGGCCATGGCCCTGTTTTCCCAGTGTTTTGCCATTAGTTCCTTCGCCGCTCCCCTGGTGGCGGGCTGGTTCCTCGACCATCACCACCATGGGCTCTGGCTCTGGCTGGGCACGGCCCTGGCTTGCCTCCTGGGGTTGCCGCTAGCGGTGCAGATCGGTCGCTACCAACAGCAGGGTCGCCAAGCCGGGCTGGGGGCGGCCGGCAACGGGGGCTAGGGCCTGCAGGGACGGCCTTTAAGCCTGGCTGCTGGCGTTGTCCGCGTCGGCTCCAGCACCGGCGATGGCCTGCTTGGCGTTCCCCACCCAGGCCTCATGGGGTAGGGGTTCGGTGCCGTATTCCCAGTCGTCGTAGTCGGGATCGTTGCGGATTTGTTGGTGGATTTGCTTCTGCACGTCGAAATCATGGGGATGGGGACCTGGCTCCTGGGCCCCATCGCCGCTGCTCCCCCCAGGGGACCGGAGGACGTCTTGCTCCTGGCTCATTACGGGCAACCTCATAGCGCTTGAAACCAGTCTGACCGATCGGCCCGGCGCTGGCCACGCAGCCCCCGGCGCCAGGCGGCCTCCGTTGGCTAAGGCCCTGCGGCAGCATCGCTGAAGTTGGGGCCGTGGGCCGAAGCGGGGAAGGGAGCGATGGCCTTGCAATTGATCGGCGCTGGCTTTGGCCGCACGGGGACCCTGTCCCTCTACACGGCCCTGAACAGCCTGGGCCTGCCCTGCTATCACATGGTCGAGGTGCTCCAAAACCGGGCCAATCGCCACCATCTGGCCTTCTGGCGCCGGGTCGGCCATGGCCAGCCCGGCGAGCCCTATCCCTGGGATGAGGTCTTGGGCGACTACGTGGCAGCGGTGGATAACCCGGCCAGCTGCGTCTGGCGGGAGCTGCTTGAGGCCAACCCCGGCGCCAAGGTGATCCTCACCCTCCATCCCCGCGGCGCCGAGGCCTGGTACGAGAGCACCCTGGACACCATCTACTTCAGCGAGCGGATGTGGCAGTTCCAGCTGCTCGCCGCCGTCAGTCCCTTCGCCCGGGCCCTGGGTGACATGACCCACCACCTGGTCTGGCAACGGGCCCACCGCGGCACCATGGCCAACCGCCAGGCGGCCATAGACCACTATCTCCAGCACATTGAAGAGGTGAAAGCCGCTGTGCCGCCAGAGCGCCTGCTGGTTTACAGCGTCGACCAGGGCTGGGGCCCCCTCTGCGCTTTTCTGAATCTGCCGGCGCCCGAAACACCCTTCCCCCATGTAAACGACCGCGCCGAGATTAAGGCCACGATCGGTTTAATCAACCTGGCAGCCCTTGGCATCATTGGTGTGGGCGCTTTGGGGTTAGCCGGTCTGGGGTGGCTGGCCCTAGGTGCTGGCAGATTCAGGCGCTGAGGCCCACGGAATTTGAAGGGCAAGGGAGGGCTGCAATGATCAGACTTAAGGTCTGTCCTTGACGGACCAAGGACGGCACCATCCCCACGTTTGCCGTAGCTGAAGGTTGGCGCCCTAATTGTTGCTTTGAGATATATTCAGTAGTTCTGCGGCAAATACGGTGCTGCCGAATAGCGTTAAGGCGTCAATCTGGCTCCAAGCCATTCTTTAGCTCGCTCAAGGTTCGGGTTGGGTTTCAAACAAGATCTCGGTGGACTCAGGCGATTGGGGCTGTAGATAAGCATTCAGGAACGCCTCACCAATTCGCTTGGGATTTTCAGTGGTCTGGCGATGCACCAGACCCTTAATAATCAACAACATGGAGCGCACGCCGCTGCCTTTTAGGTCCAATGCAACCAAGCGTGCCAGTTGATGTAAGGCTGCTTTGCCGATTGAGGGGGCTGCGAATGCGGGATTGGGAACTTCTCCCCAATGGCTGCCAGTAAACATGACCATGCCATGCCCCCTCTGCTTCATCCCGGGGATCACCGCATTGGCCGCCGTCAAGGCACCGCCAACCATCACCTCCAGGTCTGCCAGCACGTCCCCACTGGTGACACTCCCAAGGGGGCCTGGACGCACAGTCGATGCGTTATAGATAAGCACCTCGGGTTCCCCCAAGGTTGATGAAGCCAGCGCAAGGGCCGCCTGGATCGATGCCGGCTGGCTGGCATCAGTAGCAAAGGCCTGGACTTGGATGCGTTGCTCCAGCAGGCCATCAAGCAGCTCACGATGATTGTCTGGATGGCGGGAGAGCAGGGCTAGTTGAAACCCTTCGGCAGCAAAGGCTTGGGCAATCCCATGGGCTACGCCTGGTCCATAGCCGACAATTATGCAAACGGGCGAGGCCATGATCTTTTGTTTATTGCTATTAATAGGAGCCTAGCTCGATCGGCATTGCTCCGCAAGTCATCCCTCCAGGAAGGGACCTACTCTGGGAGATCCGCCAGCATACAGTTGCGGCTGGATGCTCGGCTTAGGGAGCGATTAGGCCTGGAAACCCTGGCCTTAAACATTAAACAAAAACTCCATCACATCCCCTTCCGCTACCACATACTCCTTGCCCTCGCTGCGCAGCCAGCCGCGGTTGCGGGCTTCGGCCAGGGAGCCGGCTTCGAGCAGCTGGGCGTAGCTCACGGTCTGGGCGCGGATAAAGCCGCGCTCGAAATCCGTGTGGATGACGCCGGCGGCCTGGGGGGCGGTCATGCCGGCATGGATCGTCCAGGCGCGGGTTTCCTTTTCGCCGGTGGTGAAGTAGGTGCGCAGGCCCAACAGCCGGTAGGTGGCGGCGATCAGGCTCTGCAGGCCGCCCTCGCTCACGCCCAGGCCCTCCAGGTAGGCGTCCCGCTCCTCCTCGCCCAGTTCCACCAGCTCCGCTTCCACCTGGGCTGAGATCCGCACGGTTTCGGCCCCTTCCTTGGCGGCCAGCTCAGCCACCTGCTCCACCCAGCCATTGCCTTCGGCCAGGTCGTCTTCGCTGACATTGGTGGCGTAGATGATTGGTTTGGCGGTCATCAGGCCCAGGAGCCGCACCAGGGGTTCCTCCTCTTCATGGAGGGCGATATTGCGGGCGGCCCCACCGGCTTCGAGTTCGGCCTGGATCCGACCCAGGGCGGTGTCCTCGAGCTGGGCTTCCTTGCTGGTGCGCAGCTGCTTCTTGAGGCGATCGCGGCGTTTCTCGATCTGGGCCAGGTCGGCCAGGCCCAGCTCCAGGTTGATCACCTCGGCATCGCGGACCGGGTCGACGCTGCCGGACACATGGATGACGTCGTCATCTTCGAAGCAGCGCACCACATGGACGATCGCGTCCACCTCGCGGATATTGGCCAGAAACTTGTTACCCAGGCCCTCCCCCTGGCTGGCACCCTTGACTAACCCCGCAATATCAACGAATTCAACCCGGGTGGAGATCAGCTCCTTCGAGCTGGAAATGGCCGAAAGCTTGGCCAAACGGGGGTCCGGCACGGCCACCACGCCCACGTTGGGCTCGATCGTGCAGAAGGGAAAATTGGCGGCCTGGGCCTGGGCGTTGGCCACCAGGGCGTTGAAGAGGGTGGATTTGCCCACATTGGGCAGCCCCACAATTCCGGCTTTAAGCATGGCGGAAATCTATTCGCGCAGGCGCACGCAGTTTGGCCGCCGACCAGGAAGACTGGATTGCATTGCCCGATCGGCCATTCCTGTCGCCATGCCCCAAGCCGCTGCGCCCTCCAGGGAGGCCCTGCCGGTGGGGCCAGGCACCCCCGCGGGCTTGCTCCGTCGCTGGCGCGGTCCCCGCTGGCTGGCCCGCCGCCGCCTTTGGCTGGGTTTGGGGGCCACCATGCTGGTGGTTGGGGGAGGGGTCCTGTGGTCTTCGGCCCGCCAACGCTCCACCCAGGCCAAGGCCCTGGCCACCTACACGGTGCCGGCGCGGCTCGGAAACCTGCCTGGGGTGGTTACGGCCAGCGGCCAACTCGAGGCCTTCCGCCGCGTCAACGTCAGCCCCAAGCGCCAGGGCCTGCTGGTGAAGCTGTTTGTGGAGGAGGGCGACTCCGTGGTGGCCGGCCAGCCGATCGCCCAGATGGATAGCGGCGACCTCCGTGATCGCATCGAGGAGCTTCAGGCCTTGGTGCGTAGCGCCCAACAGCAGATGAACCGCAGCCGCAATGAGCTGGATCGCAACCAGGGTCTCTACCGCCAGAAAGCGATCAGCCTCAATGACTTTGAGCGGATCCGCAACACCTACCGGGTCGATCGCGAAACCGTGCGGGCGGCGCAAAGCCGCCTCGAGCAACGCCAGATCGAGCAGGGCGAATTGACCGTGCGTGCGCCCTTCGCCGGCGTAATCACGGCCCGTTACGCCGATCCCGGCGCCTTCGTTACCCCCACCACGACCGCTTCGGCCACGGCAGGCGCGACCAGTTCTTCGGTGGTGGAGTTGGCCGAGGGGCTCGAGGCTGTTGCCAAAGTGCCTGAAAGCGACATCGGCCGCCTGCGGATCGGCCAGGACGCCTCGGTGCGCCTCGATGCCTTTCCGGATCGCCGCTTCTCGGCCCGGGTGCGGCAGATCGCCCCCAGGGCCGAGAAGCTCAACAATGTCACCTCTTTCCAAGTGAAGCTGGTCCTGCTGCAGCGGCCGCCCCAGCTGCGCATCGGCATGACCGCCGACATCGACTTCAATACCGGCGTGCTGCCAGCCCGCACCCTTGTGCCCACCGTGGCGGTGGTAACCGAGGCGGGCAAACCGGGGGTATTGCTGGTGGGCAAGGGCAACCAGCCCACCTTCCAGCCCGTGAGCCTGGGTTCGAGCAGCGGCCGGGACACCCAGATCCTGTCCGGCCTCAAGCCCGGGGTGCCGGTGTTCATCGACCTCCCCCCCTGGGCCAAAAAAGGGCGCGACAAGGGCTAAAGGGCCTCGATCCGGCGCTGGTCGAGGAAGCGGCGGCTGGCCTCCACAATCCGGCCGCTGGCCTGGCCGTCGCCAAAGGGGTTGTGGGCCCGGGCCATGGCCCCATAGGCGGCCGGATCCTCCAGGAGCCGGGCCGTTTCGCGCACGATGTCGGCAGTGGCCGTGCCGATCAGGCGGGCAGTACCGGCATCCACGGCTTCCGGGCGCTCGGTGGTGCGGCGCAGCACCAGCACCGGTTTGCCCAGGGCGGGGGCCTCCTCCTGCAAGCCGCCGGAATCGGAGAGCAGCAGGGTGCAGCCCCGCATCGCCGCCACCAGCTGGTCGTAATCGAGGGGCTCGGTGAGGAAGGCGCGGGGATGGCTGCCGAGCAGGGCCTGCAGGGGCTCGCGCACGGTGGGGTTGCGGTGCAGGGGCAGCAGCAGGGCCGTGTCGGGGAAGCGCTCCAGCACCTCCAGGAAGCCGCGACCGATCTCCTCAAGCCGTTCGCCCCAGTTTTCGCGACGGTGCACCGTGGCCAGAATCACCCGCTGGCCCTCCCAGTCCAGGCCGGGCAAGGTGTAGGCCGGCGCCGCGGCGGCGGTATGCAACAAAGCGTCGATCACCGTGTTGCCGGTGACCAGCACCTCGCCCACCACACCGGAGGCCTGCAGGTTGGCCGCCGCCACGGGGGTGGGGGCGAAATGGAGCAGGGCCACTTGGGAGATCAGCCGCCGGTTGGCCTCCTCCGGGAAGGGATCAAAGAGGTTGTCGGTGCGCAGCCCGGCCTCCACATGGCCCACCGGGATCTGGGCGTAGAAGGCCGCCAGGGCCGCGGCAAAGGCCGTGGTGGTGTCCCCCTGCACGATCACCAGGTCTGGGGGGAAGTCGTCGAACTCCTGGCCCAGCCCCTGGAGGGCGGCGCAGGTCACGTGGGTGAGGGTTTGCTTGGGGGCCATCAGGGCCAAGTCCCGGTCGGCCTTGAGGCCAAACAGCTCCATCACCTGGTGCACCATCTCCCGGTGCTGGCCCGTCAGCACCAGGCGGGTGTGGAAGCCCTCGGCCGCCTGGAAGGCCTGGATCACCGGAGCCAGCTTGATCGCCTCCGGCCGGGTGCCCAAAACGATGCAGACCTGATGGGGGGCTTTCAAGGCAGCGACGATGCATCCGGATCAATCCTAATGAGGTCTCCGGCAATACCCCTAAAGAGGCGAGATGCTGTTAAAATATAAATTAGTCGCAGGCTGCAAAAGCTAGTTATGATGAATCCACTTGATCTTGCAGCGCTCAATCAAGATTGGCCTGCCGCCGCCGGTCTGCCGCCGCCGG
>ERZ889217.250-NODE-250-length-35500-cov-29.657639_pt1 | contig 35500 bp, 32 predicted proteins | sample MGYA00521098_ERZ889217 | MGnify/ENA primary metagenome ERZ889217 (study PRJEB32303, sample SAMEA104408613) | aquatic metagenome | biome: Brackish water; feature: Pelagic; material: water | place: Baltic Sea | collected 2014-06-10T22:04:00 | depth 2,362 m ... | reverse complement strand
TGATCAAGGTAAGAATCACAATACTTTATTAATAGGCCCCATTTTGATTCTCTCTATTTCTACATTGGCTTTGGTATTTAGTTCAGAAGCCCTTGTAGATGCACTTTCTGCAACAGCGCAACGTTTCAATTTAAGTGCGTTTTTTACCGGTGTATTTCTCTTGCCACTTTTTGGGAGCGCCTCAGAATTTGTTGTGTCACTTCGGGCCGCTCAACGCAATCGTATGGATCTTGCGGTTGCTTCTACGGTTGGATCAAGTGTGCAAATTATTTTATTTGTATTGCCAGTTTTGGTACTTTTTGGTGCTTACATAGGTAAGCCTTTGGGAATCTTTTTTAGCCCTCAAGCAATGGTAGCCGTTATTGTTGCAGTCTTTTCTGTGGAATGGGTTAGCAGTGAAGGCGAACTTGATTGGTTTGAAGGATCTTTTCTATTGATGGTATATTTATTATTGCTAATCAGCAGCTTTTATCTGCTTTAATTATCGTTGTTGTTTGCTTGCTTGGATGTTAAGCGATTTAAGGCAGTATTCAAATTTCGTTCCATTACAAATCTGCGCCCATCACTTACCACAACTCTCACGAGGGTTGGTAAGCCTCCATTGCGAGCTTTTAGATATATAGGCTCCACATAAAGCAAGCCCTTCCCGATTGGTACCACTAAGAGGTTGCCTTGTATCACCTCTGAACCTTGGCGATTCCAAAGGCCAAATTGCTCACTAATTACCGGATCTTGTTCAATTAGAGCTGTTATTTGTTGCGTACCAAGCAAAAGCCTTTCTTGCGGAAAGCGCACTAGTTTTAACTTGCCATAGGCATCTCCGTCATTACGGGCAGCTAGCCATCCCACTAAATTGGGTCGCTTAAGTGGTGAGAAGGGCAACAATAAAACAAATTCGGGTCTTTTTTCTCCAGGTAATTGTAGGGTTACGTGATAAGGGCGCACTGCCACACTACTGTTGCCATAAATCTCGAGCGGTATGCCCCACACATCATCACCGTTGTAAAAAGTGCGCACATCTGTTACATGAAATCGCAATAATTTCTCCGCTTGGATTGCAAACTGGCTCTGGGGTACCTGAAGATGTTTACGCAATTCTTTTGGCATCTCAGCTAAGGGAGAAAATAACTCAGGAAACACTTTTTGCCAGGTACGCAGGATTGGATCTTGAGGATCATTTACATAAAAATGCACTTCACCGGTGTAGGCATCAACCAATGCTTTTACCGGATTGCGTAGATATCTCAAACCCTCAGGATTTGCCTCGCTGTATGGATAGCTTCTACTGGTAGTAAATCCATCTACAAACCAAAATTGATGCACGCCGCGCTTAAAACCACTGCTAGCCGGCAGCCTCGCTGTTACAAGGTAAGGAGCATTCTCAAAGCGTAAAAATGGTGCTATTGCTTTTAAGCGGCTATGAACTTGACGCCTCAGTAGCAATTTACTATTTGCTTGTAATGCGCCGGTAAATAATAGCCTTGGTTCCCTTAGATAATGGGCCGCAAATATTTTTTGCCAATTGTATTCCAGGGGAATACCCTTTGATCCCTGATAATGAGAATATATATTTAGATCACCCTCTGGATAATCAAATTCCTTCACTTTTGTTGGTGCGATTGCATAAGAAGCGGAGTTGTAGCCGAAATACAGCCGCGGATTACCCACTGGTATCTCCCTTTTCACTTCTGCGCTGTTAACACCTAGTTCCGCAAAACCCTGAACCTGGCTACTGCGGCCAAGATCCTTAATGAAAAACAAGGGCAGGCCATCTGGGCCGAATGCATTTACAGGAGATACGGTAAATCCATAGCCATGGGTAAAAACCATATGTAGGTTTTGCCAGGTGCGAGATTCTCCAGGCAGGGCATTTGCATCAAGTTCCCTTGGGGCAATCAATACCTGCTGAGCGCCTCGATTTGGATCGTTGCTGAGTCCATAGCGATCAACTGCTGCAGAGGGGAAGCTGTAATAAAGCCTCAGTTGCTGCAGTTGTCTGTTTGTAGCAAGTAGGGGCTGCGTATCCCACAGCCTGAGATTGTCGATCGTGCCTGGCCCCTCCTTTAAATCTGCAGCACTAAGGCCTTGGCGTGGCTCCAGGGTTTCCAATTGCACCTGATCGAGGCCGAAGCCTTTCCTTGTGGCGGTAATAGTGCGTTCTAGGTATGGGCGTTCCAGCTGCAGCTCCCTTGGTTGCACCATCAGGCGTTGCACAACAGGAGCGATCAGTAATTCTGTGATCGGTACTGCTACCCCTGTGCAGGCCAGTGGCACCAATAAGCCTCGCTGCAACGATCCCGCCGGTAGGGGAATCATTAGCCCCGCGGAGCTAAGCAGCAGCAAAAGCGCCAGCAAAAGCCGCAGGGGTAAGCGCACATGAAGATCAACAAAACCGGCTCCAGCGGCCACGCCATGGCCAGAAACCATCAGTTCAAAGGGGCTCAAAGCAGCGATCAAGGCTGCCACCAAGGCCAAAGCTGCCAGTTGCGGTTGCAGCACTCGCTGTTGAGGTTTTGTTAAGCCGCTGAAATGCCAGTCGCTCAGGCTATTTCCGCCGCTGATGCTGATCCAAAGGCAGGCGGCCAAACCCACAAGCAATTGCATAATTAATACGCTGAGCACCAGCCGCAAGGCGGGCAATTGCAGCACTGTGAAGCTGAGATCTAGCCCTGTAACTGGATCTCCCTGGCCAAAAGGGGCCGCCATTAGTGCAGGCAACCAAAGGCTCCAGCCCCGCGCCAGGGCAGTGGCTGAAGCCACCAGGGCTGCTGCTAATGCCACCCGCAGGGTGGAAAGGGGCCAGCGCAGCAGTGGGAATAACAGGGCTACCGCCAGGCTTAAGAGCAGGCCCATCGGTAGGTCTGCGAGCATTGGAAAGCCGCTCAACACCTGATCGTTAAAGGGGGCGTTGATCAAGCCACGTGCTTGCGTTAATAAATAAGTAAGCCCGAGTAAAAGCAGCCCCAGCAGTAAGGCCAATACAAAAGTGAAGCCCCATCCCTTTAAGGCTATTAACCCCCCTTGCTGCGTTGAACTTTTGTTGCGCAGATTCCAGCAGCGTTGCAGTTGTTGCAGCTGCAGGGGAATTCCCAATCCCAATGCAGTAATAAATGCCAAGCCCTGAAAAGTCCAGCGCCTGAGCAAAAGGTTCTTAAAGCCAAATTGCCCAAACCAAGCCAGTTCTACCCAGAGCCTTGGTAAAACAAATAAAAGCAGCAATATTGCCGCTAGCAGGCTTAATAATGCTGCCCGTTTAGAGCTTGAAGAAGTGGTAGCAGCCATGGGGCGAGATTAAACAAAACCTGGCCAGTAGCAAGCAGGTGGTTTGAGCTAATACCCAACTGCTGGGGTCGGGATTAAATGCTGCACTCGATTGGCACTGCTAGCTTTAGCCAATACATTTTTCAGCCGTGACGTCTACTCTCGCCTCGGTTACGTTCAAAGGCTTGCGTTGCAAGGAATGCGGCCATGAATACGGGGCTGGAGCCCGCCATGTCTGCGAAGACGTGTGCTTTGGCCCCTTAGAAGTTGTTTACGACTACGACGCAATTCGGGCCCGCACCACCCGCGCTTCTATCGAAGCAGGCCCAATTTCGATATGGCGTTATCGCGATTTTTTGCCCGTTGAGGGAGATCCCATCGATGTGGGCACCGGTTTTACTCCACTGCTTAAGGCGAATCGCCTCGCTCGCCGGCTTGGTTTAAAAAACCTCTATATCAAAAATGATGGTGTGAATATGCCCACGCTGTCTTTTAAAGATCGTGTGGTGAGTGTTGCTCTCACCCGCGCTCGAGAGCTTGGTTTTTCTACGGTTAGTTGCGCGTCTACCGGCAACCTTGCCAATTCCACTGCAGCAATCGCCGCCCACGCCGGCATGGATTGCTGTGTTTTTATACCAGCAGATCTTGAGGCAGGTAAAATCCTCGGTACTTTGATCTACAACCCCACCTTGATGGCGGTTAAAGGTAATTACGACCAAGTAAATAGACTTTGCTGCGAAGTGGCTAATACTTATGGTTGGGGTTTTGTTAATATCAATTTGCGCCCTTATTACTCAGAAGGTTCCAAAACCCTCGGCTATGAAGTTATTGAACAGTTGGGTTGGCAATTGCCAGACCACATAGTTGCTCCTTTGGCCTCCGGCTCTTTATTTACCAAAATTAGTAAAGGTTTTGATGAGTTTATCAAGGTGGGTTTAGTTGATGAAAAGAAGGTGCGCTTTAGCGGCGCTCAAGCTGAGGGTTGCTCCCCCATTGCCCAAGCTTTTGCAGAAGGTAGAGATTTCATCACTCCGGTTAAACCAAATACGATCGCAAAATCAATCGCCATCGGTAATCCGGCCGATGGCCCCTATGCCATTGATCTTGCTCGGCGCACGGGAGGTTCAATCGCAGCTGTAAACGACGACGAGATCATCGCAGGCATTCAGTTACTTGCTGAAACTGAGGGGGTATTCACCGAAACCGCAGGGGGCACCACCATTGCAGTTTTAAAGAAATTGGTGGAACAAGGAAAAATTGATCCCAGCGAAACCACAGTTGTTTATATCACCGGCAATGGCTTGAAAACAACTGAGGCCATTAGTTCTGCTGTGGGTGAAGCCCACACGATCGAACCCCAATTGGCAAGCTTTAATGCCGCTTGGGAGCGGGCCCAGTCGCTTCAGCGAGCCACCTGGGAAACCGTTGCCTAATATTTAGCAATTCCACTATTCATCCTGCTTTTTATTCAATGTCTGTTCAAGTTTTAATCCCAACACCGCTGCAAAAATTCACCGCGGATAAAGCATCGGTGGAGCTTGAAGCGGGCTCTGTTCAAGAGTTGATTACAGCTCTAGATGTTGCTTTTCCCGGTTTGGGTAATCGTTTGTGTGATGAGCAGGGCAAATTGCGTCGGTTTCTTAATTTTTATGTAAACAGCGAAGACATACGTTTTCTTGAAAATCAAAACACGCCTCTTAATGCTGGTGATGAGGTGAGCATTGTGCCTGCGGTAGCTGGGGGCTGAATTCGCCTTCGTGTGCACGCACGATTTTGTTGAAGCTCACTTCATCAAGGGTTTCTAATTCGATAAGCGCCTCCACCAATGCATCCATTAAATTACGTCTTGGTGTAAGTAATTCGATAGCTTGATTTAAAGATTCTCTAGCAATTTGTTGCACCATGGCATCTATTTGTTTTGCGGTGTGATTGGAATAGCCATGCTCTGGGCGGGTCCAGTCGCGCCCCAAGAACACTTCATTGCCTTGCTGTTCAAGAGCTACAGGTCCCAATGCTGAGAAGCCGTAGCGAGTAACCATTTCCCTAGCAATCTGGCTCACCATTTGAAAATCTCCACTGGCGCCTTGAGTTACCTCAGCATCACCAAAAATCACCATTTCCGCTGCTCTACCCCCCATAGCTACAACTAGCCGCGCTTGGAGGTAGGCCTTGCTAATTAGGCCGCTATCGAGAATTTCTTCATCGGGCGTGGTGCGAGCAAAACCACCAACTCCACCTGCCCTTGGCAGCAGGGTTACTTTGTCGAGATTGTCTGCTGCTGGCAGCAGCGTGGTGAGCAGGGCATGACCCACTTCGTGGTATGCGATCAGGCGTTTTTTGGCGCTGTCTTGTAGTGGTTTGGCCCCTAACCCCATGGTTACCCTTTCAAGGGCATCATTCATTGATTGTTCATCAATGAATAGCCGTTCCCGCCGTGCGGTGAGGATTGCAGCTTCATTGATCAAATTGGCTAGATCCGCGCCAGAAAAACCGGGGGTGCGGCGGGCCCACATCCCTAAAGACACATCATCACCAAGGGGCCGGGTGCGGGCATGAACGCCAAGAATTGCTTCTCTGCCGCGGCGATCTGGAAGCTCCACCATGATTTGACGATCAAAACGCCCTGGCCGCAGCAGGGCGGAATCCAACACATCTGAACGGTTGGTGGCTGCCAGCAGGATTACACCGGAATTGTCTTCAAATCCATCCATTTCTGTGAGCAGTTGATTAAGGGTTTGCTCCCTTTCATCGTTGCCCCCGCCGATACCGGCTCCTCTTTGGCGGCCAACAGCATCAATTTCGTCGATAAAAATTATGCAGGGCGACTTTGCCTTTGCCTGGCGAAATAGATCGCGCACCCGGCTTGCCCCCACCCCCACAAACATCTCCACAAATTCAGAGGCGGAAATCGAAAAGAAGGGCACATCAGCTTCACCGGCGATTGCTCGGGCCAGCAATGTTTTGCCTGTTCCCGGCGGGCCCACCAGCAACACTCCCCTTGGGATGCGAGCGCCCACAGCTGTGAAACGTTCTGGCTCCTTTAAAAAAGTAACCACCTCTTGAAGTTCAGCTTTTGCTTCATCGATACCAGCAACATCTTCAAAACGCACATTGATGCTCCCTTCTGGCTGCAGCCGGGCCTGACTGCGACCAAAACCAAGCGCTTTTTGAGCTACGGAAGCGGAACGCCGCAACAGCAACACCAGGAGGCTTATCAGTAACACTCCAAGAAAAAGGTTGATCAGCAGTCCGCTGCCTGCTCCTTCAGGGTCTGTGGGGCTAACGCTGAGGGGTACTCGCGCCGCTTCTGCTGTGCGGATGATTTGCTGGTCGTTGCTGAAAATTGCCACCCGGCTTTCACGGCCGTCTTTGAACTGCACCAGCACCTGATCGCTGCGCGACAAAAGCTTTAACTCCTTCACCTCACCACTGCGGATGGCTTTGAGCAGGCCGCTATAGCTGGGGGGTTTGCTCAAATCCGGTTTAAACACAACTGTTTTTTACTTATCTAAGCTTAGCGATTGACGGATGGTATCTCGACGTTGGATGATTGCTAGTTGATATTAAGTAAGCCCGGATGGCTGTTCCTAAAAAGAAAACCTCCAAAGGAAAGCGCAATCAGCGCCATGCAACCTGGAAGGCAAAAGCACGGGTCGCTGCCCAAAAAGCCATGTCTTTGGGTAAAGCGGTGCTCAGCGGCCGGGCCCAGGGATTTATTTATCCAATGCCTGATGAAGCTGAATCAGAAGAGGAATGATTCAGTTTTAGCTTCCTAGCTTGAAGGCCTCTAATATCACTGCATAAAGAGCGCCCATTCGTAAATTATCAGATATTACCCAAATCAATTTGTTTTTGTTTAGATTTGAAACTGTCCTTATTCTAACATTAATTTCAATTATTAGTAGTAATCCCACGGCACCTACGCTTTGAAGCCGGGTAAAATTTAAATAAATACTTGTTAAATTTGCAGCTAGGTAGTAGCCCATCAAAAGGGCGAGTAATCGCACACTTTTTTGATACCAACTGCTGCTTACCCAGCCGAGGAATTGTTTGCTAAGAACTTCTTGAAGCTTATAAAAACGAGTCGATTGAGGCATTTCCACTTAAGCCGCCAACATTTGTAATTTAGCAATGTTTATTCGAAGAAATTTCAATAGAAGTGCTCGCAGGGGGGCATCATGCGTTTGTGCAGATTTGATCTAAGCAACCCTGATTCATTCTCCTCCCTCCCCAGATCGCCTCTGGCAGTTGCCCCAGCCCCTGGTTTCCAGCGCCCCTGTAAGCAGCGCTGATTTACCTGCCGAACTGCTGGCGGTACTTAATCGCCGCGGCATTTCTGATCCAAAACTGGTGGCGGCCCTGCTTAAGCCAGCAGCTGCTCCTGCGGCAATGGATCATTTCCCAGATTTAGGCGCTGCCCTTGATCGCCTTGAAATTGCCTGCCGTAATGCTGAATTAGTGGCGATATGCGGTGATTACGACGCAGATGGCATAACCAGTACAGCTCTAATGCTGGGGGTTCTACAACGGCTTGGGGCAAATCCTGTGGCCGCAATACCCAGCCGGCAAGAAGATGGCTACGGGCTCAATGTTGCCATGGTGGAAAGGCTTTCAAGCCAGGGCTGCCGCTTATTAGTAACCGTTGATAACGGCATCAGCGCCAGGGAGGCCCTTGAGCGGGCCCAAATCCTTGGCCTTGAGGTGATAGTTACCGATCACCACACAATTCCGGCCTTAATGCCGCCATTACTGGCGCTTTTGCATCCGGCCACCACCCCTAAGGGGTCCCCGTATCGCGGCTTAGCGGGGGTGGGTCTTGCTTATGTGCTTTCCCGCGCTTTGGCGCAAAGGTTGAAGCGAGTTGAGGCGCTTCAGGCTGCCCTTGATCTGTTTTGTATCGGCACCATCGCCGATATGGCTCCACTTGTGGGGGTAAATCGCCTTTGGTTGCAGGAGGGGCTTAAAAACTTGCACCGCTCCAAATTGCCTGGTTTGCGTGCCCTTGCCCAGTTGGCTGGATTGGAAGATCGCAGCATTGATAGCCAAGCGGTGGGTTTTCGCTTAGCGCCAAGGCTTAATGCTGTTGGCCGTCTAGCAGATCCAGCCCTTGCGGTGGAACTACTCACCACTAGCGATCCAAACCGCGCTTTGGAACTAGCCGATCAATGCGAAGCCTTGAACCGGCAACGTAAAGACCTATCCGATGGCATTGAAGCTGAGGCCAATGCCTTAGTGGAGGCCGATGGGCCCCAGCGACCGCCGTTTTTGCTATTAGCGCAAAACCACTGGCATCACGGTGTAATTGGCATCGTGGCGGCCCGTTTAGTGGAACGTTGGGGTTTACCTGTGGCAATGCTTGCCGGCGAAGGTAATGGCAGGCTGCGCGCTTCTGTGCGGGCCCCCCAAGGTTTTGCTGTTGATCAAGCGCTGCAGGCCTGCGCCCACCTATTGGAGCGATTTGGAGGCCATCCAGCGGCTGGTGGGTTCACAGTGATGGCCCATCAGGTGGCCCCCCTGCAGGAAAAACTTTCAGAGCTTGCTGCCCAGTGGCTTGAGGGCCGCTCCAGCGCCCTGTTGGTGGCACCAGAGGCCTTATTGCCTTTAGGGCGTATTGATGCTGATTTCTTGCATCAACTGCAGCGGCTTGAGCCATTTGGTGTGGGAAATCCCACCCCGCTTTTTTGGGCGCGACATTGCGAAGTGAAGCGTTTGCGCTTACTGCGTGGTGGCCATCTCTGCCTTGAGTTGGCAGCTGAAGGCAGCAGCACGTTTACGGCTATGGCCTGGCGTTGGACGGGCCCTGAACCGAGCGCTCGTTTTCTTGATCTTGCCTTCAGGTTGCGGCAAGACCATTGGCAAGGGCAACCCCGTCTCCAATTAGAAGTGGAAGCCCTGCGACCAAGCGCAGCACAAACAGTAGTTTTAATGAGGGGCAAACGCCGTTATCAATGCGAAAAACAAGGCTCTGATTTATTGATCCGCAACCCAGCCGGTGAAGAATTACGGGTGCCATGGTTGGCGCATGATCACGATGTTCAAAATCTTCACCCCCATACTCTTGCGATCGTGCAAGAGGCAGCCCAGGCCTTGGGTTTAGTTGCTTAATGATCAGCCCAACCCCTCCCATGTCGCCGCGCCACTGGTGGTTTTTGCTGTGGCCAATGCTGCTTCTCGGTTTCTTAATCGGTTTTGCTTGCCTTCCTTTGAATTGGATTGACCAATGGGCAGACGATCAATTGATAACTGCTTTTGATCAAGGCCTTGGTTGGCGCATTTGGTTGCCCCTTGCAGCAATGCCCTCGCTTTGTTTTTTGCAGCGTGGTGTTTGGCGAGCGGGCATGGGTTCAGGAATTCCACAGGTGGCACTTTGTATTGAAGAGCCAGAGCGGAGCGCTGATTTTCTAAAAATTGGCCCCCTTTTGATGCGCTGCGGCCTTTGGAGCCTTGCCAGTTTTTGTTTGTTCCCCCTCGGCAGGGAGGGGCCAGTTGTATTTATCGGTGCAACTTTGGTGTGGTTACTGCGCAGTTACTTGAGGGCTCCCCTGGCCCAATTGAGCGCCCCACTGCTTTATGCCGCTGCGGGTGGGGCAGGCCTTGCCGCCGGTTTCAATAGCCCCTTAGTGGGTGTTGTGTTTGCCGCTGAAGATCTCATGCAGCGCTGGAATATGCCCTTGCTTTGGGCCGGGCTTGCAATAGTTCTGCCTGCCTCCCTTGTGGCTGCCGGTGGTGGAGAAGCCATGTTTGCTTACGGCATCATTCCAGGCAATCTTGATCAATGGAAACAGATCAGCTTTGGGCTTCCCTTAGGGCTAATGGGGGGCTTACTGGGAGCACTTTTTAGTGGAATGGTGCTGCGGGCAACAAAACTGATGCAGCCCATCGCTCTACTCAAACCGCTAAGGGTGGGTTTGTTATTGGGAGGTGCGCTCGTTTTATTAGCAGCGATCAGCGGTGGCAGGGCCTATGGCGATGGATCTGCTGTGTTGCTGGATTTAGTGAGTAGGGGTGGCAGCATCAACAATCTGCAAGGGATCAGCACACTGCTGGGGCGGTTATTGGGGCCAGTATTGGCTCTTGGGGTGGGGATCCCTGGGGGTTTGATCGATCCTGCCTTGGCGATCGGAGGAGTGGCCGGAAGCATTTTGATGCCGCTGCTGGGTCAACAAGATCCGCTTCTCGGCATGGCTATCGGCATGGGGGCCTGCCTTGCTGGTGCAACTCAATTGCCTTTGTTTTCTATTCTTTTTGCAATGAGGCTCTGTGGCGATCAACAACTATTGCCTGGGTTAATACTCGCCAGCGCCTTGGCGGCGATGGTTAGTCGCAGTTTGCAGCCGCAGCCGATTTATCACGCCTTAACTGCATTATTCGAAGCCCGTTTAGGGGCAAACTATTCAAAGGGCGCCGCGACGATAGAAGAGGATGAAGATCACAGCAGGGCCCGCCAAAGTGATCAGCGCTAAGGCACCGAAATTTGCAATCAAGTGGAAATCGATGCCCATTGCAATTTGCACAGTTATTAATCCAATCAGCCTAATGGGCACAGATGCCTTTTCTAATCTTTTCGGGTTAATACCGTGACCGCTTGTTACAGCTGGACTTGCATTAGTAATTGCGGCGCCTGCTGCCGTTTAGATCCGAATCAGCGCCCTGAAGCATTAGCAGCGTTATCTCCAGCTCAAAAGCACACCTATCTTGGGATGGTTGGTAGTGATGGTTGGTGCGTCCATTTCGATACCGGTGCTCGCCGCTGCAGGATTTATGCCGATCGACCAGACTTTTGCCGAGTGGATCAGTTAGCAAATTTATTTGATGTTCCCTTAGAAGAGCAAAACAGTTTCGCGATTGAATGTTGCCAAGCGCAGATCCGCGTGGAATACGGTGGCAAAAGCCTTGAACGCAAGCGCTTTGACCGGGCAATCCGAACCAAATAGCAATGCCCCTGCTGCAGGTGCGATTTTTACGAGCACCTTCGTAACGGTTTTTCTTGCGGAGTTAGGGGATAAAACGCAGCTGGCCACTCTGCTGCTTTCAGCTCAATCGGGAAGACCTTTATTGGTATTTCTTGGCTCGGCATTAGCGCTTATCGCTTCAAGTTTGGTGGGTGTGTTGCTGGGACTTTGGTTGGCAGCTTTTATTTCACCCCAGCGGCTGGAATTACTAGCTGGCGTGTTGATGTTGATACTTGGCGGACTGCTGGGTTTTGAAGTGTTGAGTTCACTTCTTTCAAGCTCATCTCTTTCAACTTGATGGCTCTCAACTTTATGGTTATCTCCTCCGATTTGCTTTTGCTTGGCTCCACCTTTACAACGGTTTTTTTAGCGGAATTGGGCGATAAAACCCAGCTGGCAACCGTTGCTATTAGCGGCACCAGCAATAGGCCTTTGTTCGTATTCCTTGGCAGCGCTTCCGCTCTTGTGCTTGCAAGTTTCTTGGGGGCACTTTTAGGTGGCGGTTTAGCTGAACTTGTGCCCACAGAACTGTTGCAATTGGCGGCAGCCCTCGGCTTTCTAATCATCGGTGCCCGCTTGGTAAAAGCTTCTTTATCGCAAACGATCAAACAGCCCTAAGCCGGAGCAGCCTTAAGCTGATTTCAATTATTGGCAGCGTTGCCTTCTCATGAAATTTTCCGTTGCCAACCTGCTTGAGCAATTGCAGGGTGAATCGGCAGTTTCAGTGCAGGAACTTGAAAAAAAGTTAGCCCTTAAAACCGTAAAAGAAAAACACTATTTAGAGCTAGCTCTTCAAGCATTAGAGCGGGTGGGCCTGCTCAGCCAAGCGGAGCAGGGCGTTAGTCGTATCAATAACGAAACCCTGATTGAGGCGCGGTTGCGCTGCTCCAGTAAAGGTTTTTGCTTTGCTCTAAGAGACGACGGAGCCGATGATATTTATATCCGCGATCATCAGTTAAACCATGCTTGGAATGGTGATCGTGTACTGGTAAAAGTTACTCGAGAAGGGGGGCGCCGCCGCTCCCCAGAAGGGGGGGTGCAGTGCATCCTCGAGCGCGCGAACACCACAGTTCTGGCACAGGTGGAACGTTTAGATGCACAACTTCTGGCTGTTGCGCTTGATGATCGCCTCAATGCAGCAATTCAGCTGGATGAAGTTGATGCTGAACATATTGAACGTGCCGCAGAAGCTCTTGTGGAGGTGGAATTAGATCGCTTCCCTGTGGGGCAATTTCCAGCTCAAGGCCATGTGCGCCGCTCTCTATCAATCATGGGCGGCGGCTCAGCAGATTTGGAGCTGTTATTGGCACGCCATCGGCTTAATGCAGCCGGCTTTAGCGGCCGCATTACTTTAAAAACGCCAACCGCAGCCGGAAGAGAAGATCTCACTGAATTACCAACAATCCTGCTGCAGGGCTGGGCTGCTGAAAATTCACCGGCTTCCGTTGCAGTTTCGATCGAAACCACTAGCACTGGAACCCGCCTATGGCTGCACGGGCCAGATGTGGCAGAACGCCTCAGCCTCGATGGCCCAATGGAGCGCTGGTTGCGACAACAGGGGGAAGCGATTTGTATTGGCAATGATTGGTTGGCGCTGTTGCCTGCCCCCCTGCAGGAGGCAGCTGCTCTGGTGGTGGGAAAAGAAAACAGCGCCCTCTCTGTTTCCCTTGATCTCAGCCCAGAAGGGGAGTTGTTGCATTACCACTTCTGCCGTTCCAGCGTTCTGCTTGATGCTGCCTTGGATTCAAAAAGCATGGAAGCTTTTATTAATCGCAAGCCCAAAGCCCGCACTACCCCCGTTGCTCTCAAAGCACTAAAGGAATATCTACCTCTTTTGGAGAAGTTGCAAACCTTGGTGCTAGTTCTGCGCCAGCAGCGGCTAGCAGCAGGCGCGAGCCTCGATCTTGATTTACCTCTACCTCCCCTTGAAAGCCTTAAGGAACAAGCGCAGGGATTACCTGATCAGCGGCGTAGTGGTTGGTTTGCCAGCGGGGCTGCTAACGCTCCAATTACTTGGTTGAGGGAATTGGTGCGCCCTGCCGAGCAAGCCCTTGGCCGTCATTTCGCAGCCCTTGAACTGCCGGGCTTGTTTCTCAACCAGTCTGCCCCCGATCCTGCAGATCTAAATGATCTACTCAAATTGGCCGTTGGGCTTGATGTGCCTTTGGAACTTGGTGCTGATGGCAATGCACCCGCTGCTGCAGCATTAGCTGAGGCTTTTCTTGGCACAGAGAGGGCTCGAGTGTTGCAACAACAATTGCGCGAAGCCATAAAACCGGTGCAGCTGAGTGCGGTGCCGCAAGAAAATGCCCTGGCGGCTGAACCGCTGGCTTATGCCCCTTGGTGTTTTGCGTCGCTGCACTACAGCGCTATCTGGAATCAACTGCTGCTGGTGAGCTTGCTTACAGAAGCTAAGGATCGCCCCAGCGTGCGCCATAAAACCCGCATTGATCTGAGTAGTGATAGCTGCCATGGCCAAATTGAATGGGCTTTGCTCACCGCTAGCCAATTGGCTCCTTTTCAAGAGGCAATGGCAAATGGACTACCAAATCGTTTGAATGGCCGCAGCCGCTTTGCCGATGAGGTGGAAGCTGATGCCCTTGCCCTTGCTAGGGCAAGGCAGGCCCAAACCCTGGTGGGTCAAACCCTTGCCGGGGTAATTAGCGGAATTCAAAGCTATGGCTTTTTTGTGGAGTTACCCCCCACCCAAGTGGAGGGTTTGGTGCATGTGAGTTCGTTAAAAGACGATTGGTATGAATATCGCTCCCGCCAACACCGTTTGGTGGGCCGTAAAAATCGCCGCACTTACAAGCTCGGTGATCCAGTTGAAGTGGAGGTGCTCAAGGTGGATGTGTTGCGTCATCAAATTGATTTAGCGGTAATTCAGCCAGAAATAGATCACTCTTTTCAACCGCTTGAAGATGAAGGTGAGGATGAAGAATCCTGAAATAATTGCCCCTGATGCTCCTTTGCTGCTTGCTGTCTGCGGCGCCTCCGCTCAGGTGCTCGCATTAAGGGCTTTGCAGTTGCTTTTGGAGGGCGGCCACTGCGTAGATCTAGTGCTGAGCCGTGGTGCTTTTGAGGTGTGGAGAGCTGAGATGGGGGTGCTGCTCCCTGTTGCGCCAAAGGAACAGGAGCAGGTGCTTCGCCAGCACTGCGGCACCAGCAAGGGTGAGTTGCGTTGTTACCGCTGGAATGACCAAGCAGCTCCTATGGCAAGTGGCAGTTATCGCAGCCGCGGCATGTTGATCCTGCCGGCCACGATGGGTACCGTTGGCCGGGTGGCAGCAGGAATCGCCACAGATTTAATCGAACGCTGCGCTGATGTGCAGCTCAAGGAGGCACGCCCATTAGTGATAGCGCCCCGTGAAATGCCATGGAATTTGATTCATCTGCGCAACCTCACCGCTCTAGCTGAAGCGGGCGCAAGGATTGCACCACCGATTCCGGCCTGGTATCACCAGCCCGAAAGCCTCAACGACATGGTGGATTTTTTAGTAATTCGCATCCTTGATTTGTTTGGCTACGAATTGGGTGCATTGCGGCGCTGGGAAGGTCCAATTCAAGAGCGATGAGGGAAATACTGGCACTGCCACTGCTGTTACCCCTTGCGGTTGCTCTGGTTGTGGGTTTATTCAATCTTTCAACGCCGAGCCGCTTGAAATTTTTGCTCTGGTCTTCCCCAACCCTGCCCCTTGGCAGCTGGGTGATGCTGGCGGCTGGCGGTGGTGCCGCCATCGGCGCTGCTTTTAGTGCGGCCTCAGCATTGCCAAGAAGGCGCCGGCTGGACGCCCAAAACCAAACAGAATCAAAGTCCAACTTCAAAACCCAGTTTCAATCTGAACCAGCTCAGCAAAAGCGAGCCCCCCAATCTCAAGCTTGGCCTGAACAAGATCCCCAGGCACCTGCCCCCACGGTGTCTGTTCCTTTCAAGGTAGTGAGTAAAAAACAAGCGCCTGTTTCCTCTCAAAATCCAGGGGATTGGGATGACTCCATTGAGGCTGATTGGTGAGCGCTGTTTTAGCTTGGTAAAACCTCATCCGGTTACTTGGTGACTGATTCGGCCCCCAAAGCAGCACCTGCGCCTAAACCGGAGGATCAACCCTTCGAGAATTTTATTCCCGAACTTTTTTTGCCTGCCCTTGCAAAAGAAATTGAGTCTTACGGAGGCCTGCTCACGCGCTTGCAGCTGGAGCAAGCTCCCATGCCTGTGGTGGGTGAAATGTGTTGGCAAGTGGCGGGTGAACTGCCTGGAGGCAGAAGGTTTTGGCTCTGCTTTTTAAGCAACAACATTCAAGGTTCAAAAACCATTGCCCTTGCTGAAGCCGGATCTAATCCAAGCTTGCTGGAATCTTTTTTAATTGATGAAAAAAAAACCACACTCGCTCTGCTTGTGAGTCGTACGGTGCAAAGGCTGAACGGGCAGAAATGGTTGGGGCCCAACTGAGCTCCCCTCCCCTTAAAGTTATTGAATAGAGAAGGTATCCCTCGGATGGTTCCAGCAACCGCTGCTTTAGCAAAGGAGTCGATCCTTACGCCTCGGTTTTACACAACCGATTTCGAGGCGATGGCCGCCATGGATCTGCAACCCAATGGGGCTGAATTAGAGGCTATTTGCGAAGAATTTCGTAAAGATTACAACCGCCATCATTTCGTGCGGGATCAATCTTTTGAGGGGGCAGCAGAAAAACTTGATCCGGATACCCGCAAAGTTTTTGTTGAATTTTTAGAGCAGAGTTGCACCTCTGAATTTTCTGGTTTTTTGCTCTACAAAGAACTAAGCCGTCGCATTAAACATCGCAATCCCCTGCTGGCCGAATGCTTTGCCCATATGGCTCGCGATGAGGCCCGCCATGCTGGCTTCCTTAACAAGGCGATGGGTGATTTCGGTTTGCAACTTGATTTGGGTTTCTTAACCGCTACAAAAGCTTACACATATTTCCAACCTAAATTTATATTTTATGCCACCTATCTTTCAGAAAAAATTGGTTACTGGCGCTATATAGCGATCTATAGGCATTTGGAGCAAAATCCAGATAGCAAAATATTTCCAATTTTCAACTTTTTTGAGAATTGGTGCCAAGACGAAAACCGTCACGGAGATTTCTTTGACGCCTTGATGAAGGCGCAGCCAGCCACTGTGCGCGGATTCCAAGCAAAGCTCTGGTGCCGCTTCTTTTTGCTGGCTGTTTTTGCCACTATGTATGTGAGAGATGTTGGCCGGAAGGATTTTTATGAGGCCCTTGGTTTAGATGCAAGGGAATACGATAAATATGTAATCGCAAAAACAAACGAAACATCCGCCCGCGTTTTTCCGGTGGTATTAAATGTTGAACATCCCCGTTTTTATGAGCGCCTTGAGCGCATTGTTCAGCACAACCACGCCCTTGATGCTGCAGATCAGGCCAATGCTTTATTGCCTCTAAAAGTTGTTACTAAACTTCCCCATTGGCTTGGCAATGTATGGGAAATGGCTCGTCTTTTCTTTACAGCTCCGATCGCGAGCACCCAATTTCAACCCGCAATTCGTTAATTAATCGTGAGTTTTCTTGATTCCCAATGGCAGGGGCGCCTCGAGCTTCTGCTAGCCGCCGGCCGAGCTGCTGGAGCAGATTTAGTTGAGATCTTTTTGGAACGCTTCGATCGCTTAAGCGTGCTGGCAGAACAGGAAAGAGTTACCAGTGTGAATCCATCTTTGGGCTGCGGAGCTGGTATTCGCGTATTTCATGGTGCGGCCGATGGCTTCCGCGATGGTTTTGTGAGCACCACAAATCTCAGTGATGAAGGCTTAATGCAAGCCCTTGATCAAGCCTTGGGCATGCTCAATTTGCAGCGAGGCATTAGCAACGGGCATTCATTTGCCGGCCTCAACCCCTTAAGTAACTACGGCAGTAGTAAGCAAAATTGGTTAACTCAGTGCCCGGGAGTGCAAACAAGCGCTGATCGATTACTTGAAGGCACAGCCAAGTTGGAGCAGCACGGCAAGCACCTACAGGCACGCCGTGGCAGCTATTCCCGTGATTGGCAAGAAATGCTTGTGGCCGCCAGCGATGGCACCTTCAGCCGTGATCTGCGTTTGCATCAAACCCTTGGCCTCAGTGTTCTTGCCGCCGATGGCGAGCATCGCTCCAGTGTGGCCCGCCGTTTTGGTAGTTCTGATAATCCCCGCGATTTGATTGATTGGGATGCTGATGCTGCCGCCCGCGATATCAGCGCAAGTAGCGCCACCATGCTTTATGCCGATTACATCGAAGCCGGTTCTTATCCAGTGGTGCTAGCAAACCGTTTTGGCGGTGTGATTTTCCATGAAGCCTGCGGCCACTTGTTGGAAACTACCCAAGTAGAACGTGGTACCACTCCATTTGCAGATAAAATGGGTGAGCTAATTGCCCATGAATCAGTAACAGCTATTGATGAAGGTTTATCGCCTCAATCTTTTGGCAGCCTTGCTGTTGATGATGAAGGTTTTGAACCGCAACGTACCACTTTGATTGAAAACGGCATCCTCAAAGCATTCCTTTCCGATCGCGCCGGAGAACTGCGCACTGGCCATGCCCGCACCGGTAGTGGCAGGCGTCAAGGGCATTCCTACGCAGCTGCTAGCCGGATGCGGAATACGTTTATCGCCGCCGGACCCCATAGCCCCGCCGATTTAATTAGTTCGATTGATCGCGGCCTTTATTGCAAGGTGATGGGTGGTGGCAGTGTTGGCCCCACCGGACAGTTCAACTTCTCGGTGGAGGAGGGCTACTTAATTGAGAATGGTGCACTTGGTAAACCAGTAAAAGGTGCCACCTTGATTGGTGATGCAGAAACTGTTATGCCAAGAATATCAATGTGCGGCAATGATCTTGATTTAGCTGCTGGATTTTGCGGCTCCGTGAGTGGCAGTATTTATGTAACTGTGGGGCAACCACATATCAAGGTTGATTCCATCACTGTTGGAGGCCGTTGAGATGCTTAATCCCCAACAATTACATGATCAATTGAGCACTCTTGCCAAACAAGAGGGCATCAATCAATGGGATTTAGGTGCAGCATCTGGCACCGATCTTTCGGTGCAGGTGGATCGTGGTGAACCTAAGCAGCTCAAAGGTGCACAGCGCAGCGCCGTTACGGTTAGAGCCTGGACCAGTGATGGCCGTGTTGGTATTACAAGCAGCACCGACCTATCAATTGAAGGATTAGCCCAAGCCCTAAAAGGTGCAAAGGAGGCAAGTGTTTTTGGTGATCTTGAGGAACCGCCTGGCCTTTCTTGTCGCTCCCTTGAGCCCCTTATCCCTTTAGAGCGACCGCGTTTAGCGCTTCAACCAATACAAAATCTCTTAAAAACCTTGCTTGATGCAGAAAGGCAATTATTGGATTTGCATCCTGCTATTAATACAGTTCCATATAATGGCTTATCTGAACGTAATGGTGAAAGCGTATATATAAATAGTCTTGGCTCTCAGCGCCATCATTTGAGTAGTTCTTCAGCTTGTTATTTGTATGCAAGGGCCGAACAGGATGGTCGTAAACCCCGAAGTGCTGGAGCTGTGCGTTTAGCCTATGGTTCTGAACAACTAGATGTGCAGGCTTGCATTAAGGAAGCGGCGGAATTAACTATTAGCCACCTTGATTATAGCGCCATTGATACTGGTTATTACAATTGTGTATTTAGCCCAGAAGCGTTTCTTGATCTGATTGGTGCTTTTAGTAATATTTTTAATGCAAGATCAGTACTTGATGGTTTAAGCCTCTCAAATCGTGATTCCCTTGGTTCTACTTTGGCAGTGCCTTTTCTAAATCTTTGGGATGATCCTTTACATAAATCAAATCTTGGCGCTTCCGCATTTGATGGTGAGGGCACACCAACAGCTCCTTTAACTTTGATCGAAGCAGGCAATTTGGCTCACTTCCTCCATAGCGAAGGCACCGCCAGGCAATTTGGCGTTGCCCCAACCGGTCATGCAGGGATGGGATCAAAGGTATCTGTGGGTCCGGATTGGTTTGTGGTGGCCCCCACCCCCGGAGTTGCTGCTGGTGATGCCCAACTCAATCGCCATAAGGCTGATGGGGTGGTGTGGATCGATTCCCTTTCGGCCCTTCATGCCGGTGTAAAAGCAAGCCAAGGTTCGTTTTCACTTCCTTTTGATGGATGGCTAATTAAAAATGGCGAACGCATCTCAATCGAAGCCGCCACGGTTGCAGGCGATATTCGTAAGGTATTAAAAACCATTCTTGCCCTTGAAGGGGAACCGCTGGTAACCCCCGGCGGCATGTGCCCCTATGTATGGGTGGAAGGTCTTTCAATAACTGGCGAAACCTAGGCTTTTGAGGGTTTTATTTTGGGGTACGCCCGCTTACGCCATACCAACCCTTAATGCCCTATTCGATGGCGGCCATCAAATTGTTGGTGTAGTTACTCAACCAGATCGCCGTCGCGGTAGAGGTGGAGCTTTGCAACCTTCTCCCGTGAAGGCGCGGGCGTTGCAGTTGCAATTGCAATCAACTGCGCCCATTCCAATATTTTGCCCTGAACGAATTCGAAATGAACCCCAGATCCAAGTGGATCTTGCAGCCCTTGGTGCAGATTTAAATGTTGTAGTGGCATTCGGCCAATTGTTGCCAGCAGCGGTGCTAGATGCACCTTTATTTGGTTCCTGGAATGGCCACGGTTCGTTGTTACCGCGATGGCGTGGGGCTGCTCCGATTCAATGGAGCTTGCTCGAAGGTGATAGTTCCACTGGAGTTGGCATCATGGCGATGGAAGTGGGTTTGGATACAGGCCCTGTATTAATTGAAAGGCATTTATCAATCGGCTTATTAGAAAATGCCAGCCAGCTGGGCATACGTTTAAGTGAATTAACAGCCGAATTAATGTTTGAGGCTCTGCCATTAATTGCAAAAGGAAATTATCAGCTTCAACCCCAGCCAGCCGCTGGCGTATGCAACGCCCGCATGATCAACAAAGCCGATTATCAAATTGATTGGCAGAAGCCAGCATTGCAATTGCACCGTCAGGTGATGGCTTTATATCCAGGTGTGCACACCACTTGGCAAGGTAAACGCCTAAAAATGCTTGCCACTGAACCATTGGTGGAACGTTTAAGCGCTGAATTAAGCCCTGAAGTTGCGGAATTAACAAAACGGCAGTGGCCGCAAGAATGCCCCGGTGCAGTGATAGAGCGCATCCCTGGGCTGGGGGTTGTGTTTGCAACTGGGGGTTGTGCGTTGCTTTTACGCAGCGGGCAGTTAGAAGGTAAAAGCGCTGCCACCGGCGCAAATTTATTGCAACAACTCAATTAAGTAGCCCAGATCAGGCGGCCCCAAGCGATACATCTTGCAAAACTCACAACGCCAAGGCCAATACAGATCGGACAATGCAATGGACCCATCGCTTACCTAATCGCAGTAATTCAGCATAGGCGGCGGCGGTTGGTAAAACCCCAAAGAAATAAAATTGATACCAAGCTCAACAACAACCACTGTGGTAATTCAATGCTAGGAAATATCACCCTTGTTAGAAGTTGCAAACCAACTAATCCCACTGCTAAATAGCCCGCAGATTCAAGCCGCGGGAAGTTGTTAAGCATAGAAATAAATAAATTTGAACTCAGCCTCAGGGCCACCACGCCAATTACACCCCCTGTAATTACTAGCCACAATTTGTCGCTTACTGCAACGGCAGCTGCAACACTATCAAGTGAAAAGGCAAGATCAGTGAGGGCAATACTTATGGCCGTAGTTGCTAATTTCCTATCAACTCCAAATGCTGTAATTGCTTGATTAGTTTCCTCTTCATCTGATTTATTTGAAATAAAATGTTGCCCGCAAAGCCAGAGCAAGTACGCAGCGCCTGCAGCCATCAATGGCCTAAAACCCAATACCCAGCGGGAAATTAGGATCAACCCCACGCGGAATACCAAAGCAAAAACAAGCCCTAAATTGAGAGCCTGCTTTTGTTGATCTGGATTTTTTAAGCCCTTGGCAATAGCGGCAAGAGCAATGGCGTTATCGGCAGAAAGCACCACTTCCAGTCCCACCAACACCGGCAGCAGCAGCAGCACCTCATGCCATTGGTCTGCTGCAGTAATTAGTGGCGTTAGGGAATCAAGGCTTGAAGCTTCCATCGCTGCAGCTTAGAAAGCATGGGTGCCGCTCCAAGGAAAAAAGGGTTACTGCTATGGGAAATGAGTTGTTCACTCAGGTGGATTTGCTCCATGCCGATGCCGAAAAGGTGGTGGTGCGGGTGAGTTGCATCAATGCTGGGGTGGTGGCAGCTGCCCTTGGTGAAGCAGCTGGGGCGGAAGAGGCTGAAGATCGCGCCCTAGCCCGTTTGCAGCAACGCTTGGCTCCAGCCCCAAGGCAAGTTCAAATACCTGCGCCAGCGCGGAGAATTAATCCAGAACCAATTACACAACCCATTCCAGAAGCAATTCCAGAAGTAATTCCAGAAGCAATTAGAGAACCAGTAAACGAACAAATTCAAGAACAAATTCAAGAACCTGAAGATTGGAGTGATGAACTCACGGCGGTAGAGCTGGAATTGCAACGCCTTGGCTGGGATCGCCATCAAGAGGGAATTTACCTAGAGCGTGCTTTTGCCCTTGCCAGTCGCAATCGCCTTGTGAACTACGCCGATCTTGTGATCTACCTCAAGGCCTTACGCACCCTTGAACCTCCATGCAGTGCCGCCACAGCTGCCGTTCCACTATTGCGCGCAGCCATGCTGAAAGCAAGCGATCAATTGCTAGGCCAATTGCAATGGGGGGCGGATCAAGGCAGATGCTTTTTGGCGGAACATTTCGGCCACTCCAGCCGGCTGCAACTTAGTGATGATCAGCTGCAGCAGTTCAATGGCCTGTTGCAAAAGCAGTTGTAACAGGAGCCAATCAATTTTGTTGCACCACAAACGGCTTGATCAGTTGCGAAGATCTGATGCGGTGCAGTTTTGTTTTCGATGCCTTTAACCGCCCTGGTGCGCCAGCTAGAGCAGGTGCCGCTTACGGCAGAGGTGTTGGAACGCATCCGTCGAGCCGATCGTTTGCGTTTGCAGGGGGCTGGTAGGGCCGCTCGGGCGCTCATCACTTCAGCTTTAGCCCGCAGCGAAGGCACCCCTTTGCTTGTGGTGGTGCCCACCTTGGAGGAGGCAGGTCGTTGGGCGGCACTGTTGGAATTAATGGGGTGGCCCACCACACAGCTTTATCCCACCAGTGAGGGATCTCCCTATGAAGGATTTGATCCCACCAGTGAAATTACTTGGGGCCAGCTACAGGTTTTAAGCGAACTGCTTGCGCTCAACAGCAAAGGCGATCGCAGCTGGCAAGGGGCGATTGTTGCCAGCGAGCGAGCTCTGCAACCCCATCTACCGCCACCACAGGTTTTAGCTGAGCAATGCTTCAGCTTGCGTAAGGGGGATTGCGTAAATCTCGATCAGCTAGGAGAAACCCTGGCCCGGCTTGGTTATGAACGGGTAGCAACGATTGAGCAAGAGGGCACTTGGAGCCGCAGGGGAGACATCGTTGATCTTTTTCCTGTTAGCGCTGAATTACCGGTGCGGCTTGAATTTTTTGGCGACGATTTAGATAAATTAAAGGAATTTGATCCCGGCACCCAGCGCTCCCTTGATGCAGTGAGTTTGGTTCGGCTTACCCCCACCAGCTACAGCCCTCTAATAGCTCAAGCGTTGCGGCAGCAATTACCAGAAACATTGGATCGGCTGCTTGCAACTGAGGCATTAGAGCAACTATTAGCGGGTGATACGCCTGAGGGGATGCGGCGTCTGATGGGCTTGGCTTGGGCTGAACCCAGTTCGCTTTTAGATTATTTGCCCACTAGCACCATGGTTGTTGTTGATGAAAGGCGTCAATTATTAGCCCATGGCCAGCAGTGGTTTGATCATGTTGAGCAGCATTATCAAGAAGAATGGGGCGCTGAATGTTTAGTAGATGGGGCACTATTATTACCAAAATGTTTACATAAACCTATTGCTAATTCCTTAGCTCAGCTTCAGGAATTTGCTGGTTTTGATCTTGCTGAATTAGCAGAAACTGATAACCATCCCAACAATTTTGATCTTGCTAGTAGGTCTGTTACTGCTTATCCAAATCAATTTGGTAAATTAGCAGCTCTGGTGAAAGGTTTTCAGCAAGATAAGGCGCGAGTGTGGTTACTATCAGCCCAACCATCCCGGGCAGTTGCATTATTAGAGGAGCATAATTGTATAAGTAAGTTCATACCAAATCCCCATGATTTTCCAGCGATTGAACGTTTGCTTGAGCAGCAAACACCAATAGCCTTAAAAACTAGGGGTAATGTTGAGCTGGAGGGCCTGCAGTTGCCCGCTTGGCGTTTAATTCTTATTACAGATCGAGAGTTTTTTGGTCAACATAATCTCACCGCCAGTGGTTATGTGCGGCGCAGGCGTAGGGCTGCTAGCCGCACGATTGATCCAAACCGGATGCAACCCGGTGATTTTGTGGTGCATCGCAACCATGGCATTGGTCGCTTTTTAAAATTAGAAAAACTTGCTATAGCCGGTGATGCTCGCGATTACTTAGTGGTGCAATATGCCGATGGTTTATTGCGGGTAGCTGCAGATCAATTGGCAAGTCTTGGTCGTTTTAGAGCAAGCACAGATTCACCTCCAGAGCTAAATCGCATGGGTGGTGTTGCTTGGAGTAGAGCAAAAGAACGGGCGCGAAAAGCTGTTCGTAAAGTGGCATTTGATCTGGTGAAGCTATATGCCGAACGGCATGAATCACCAGGGTTTGCTTTTCCTGTTGATGGCCCCTGGCAGCTGGAATTAGAAGATTCTTTCCCCTATGAACCCACGCCGGATCAGGTAAAAGCGATTGCGGATGTGAAACGCGATATGGAAACATCAAAACCGATGGATCGCTTGGTATGTGGCGATGTGGGTTTTGGTAAAACTGAGGTTGCAATTAGAGCAATTTTTAAAGCGGTAACAGCTGGTAAGCAATGCGCTTTGCTAGCTCCCACAACGGTGCTTGCTCAACAGCATTGGCGCACCTTGAGTGAGCGCTATGCCCCATATCCTTTAAAGGTGGCATTACTAAATCGCTTTCGCACCACCGCCGAACGTAAAGAGATTCTTAGCGGCCTTCAAGAAGGGGCAATAGATGTGGTGGTTGGTACCCATCAACTTTTAGGTAAAGGTACAAATTTCAGGCAATTGGGTTTACTTGTTGTAGACGAAGAACAACGTTTTGGTGTTAGCCAAAAAGAAAAAATAAAGGTGTTGCGCAAAGATGTTGATGTTCTTACCCTTTCAGCTACTCCAATACCCCGCACTCTTTATATGAGTTTGTCTGGGGTTAGAGAGATGAGTTTGATCACTACTCCACCACCATTGCGGCGTCCGATAAAAACCCATCTCGCTTCTTTAGATGAAGAGGCGGTGCGCAGCGCAATACGCCAAGAGCTTGATCGTGGTGGACAGGTTTTTTATGTGGTGCCAAGGGTTGCTGGTATTGAAGAGGTGGCTGAACAGCTGCGCTTGATGCTGCCTGGATTGCGTTTATTAGTGGCCCACGGCCAAATGCCAGAGGGTGAATTAGAAAGTGCCATGGTGGCATTTAATGCTGGAGAAGCAGATGTAATGCTCTGCACCACGATTATTGAAAGTGGCCTTGATATCCCAAGGGTAAATACAATTCTGGTGGAAGATGCTCAGAAGTTTGGCCTGGCACAGCTATATCAATTGCGGGGCAGGGTAGGCAGAAGTGGGATCCAAGCCCATGCTTGGTTGTTTTATCCGGGCGATTCCTCCCTAACGGAGGCAGCCCGCCAAAGACTGCGGGCAATTCAAGAATTTGCCCAGCTCGGTAGCGGTTATCAGCTGGCAATGCGTGATATGGAAATCCGCGGTGTTGGCAACCTGCTCGGCGTTGAGCAAAGCGGCCAGATGGAAACGATTGGTTTTGACCTTTACATGGAGATGCTCCAGGAGGAATTAGCTGAGATTCGTGGCCAAGACATCCCTGCAGTGGATGAAACCCAGATTGATCTCACCATTACCGCCTTCATCCCAGCCGATTGGATCACCGAAGCAGACGAAAAGTTGGCAGCGTATCGTGCTGCGGCTGATTGCAACGGCAGAGAAGCATTGCTGCAACTTGCAACTGATTGGATTGATCGTTACGGAGCCTTGCCGCCAGCGGTGCAATCACTGCTGCAGGTAATGGAGTTGAAATTGCTGGCAAAGCGCTGCGGATTTTCGCGTATCAAGCCAGAAAAACCCAATATTGCCCTTGAAACCCCGATGGAGGAACCCGCTTTTCGGCGCTTACGCCAAGGCCTGCCAAGCCATTTGCATGGACGGCTTGTTTATCAGGCCGGTAGTGGCACCACGGCAAAGGTTTTAGCCCGCGGCCTTGGGGTGCTAACAGCCGATAAACAACTGGAGGAACTCAAAAATTGGCTGGAACAGATGGCTGCTCAGATTCCCACCCCCTAAAAGCCTCATTTACGCAAAAGTTCGTTACAATTTGGGAACTTAAAGATTCGTAATGAACGCAATTGTTGATCTGAGCGACGGCCTAGGGGCAGTTTTAGATCTTGGCGCTGGTTCTTCAGGTATTGGTTTTGTGCTTTCTCTGCTTGGTTGCGTTGGTTTTGGTTTATTTGCGCTCCTCCAGCAAGACAGCAGTAATGACGACGACGACTCCAATCCCGGTGGTGGAATCATGCAACCTGTAGGCGGCGCGGCTTAATCCTCTTTATTTTGAGTTTCTAATGCTGCAGGTAGATTTGTTGTATTTGGGTTAAATACTTTCGCTTTAATAATTTTAGAACTCGCAGCATTTAGCTGTTTGATTAATGCAGTTTCAGCAACTTTATATTGAGGATCTCTCTTAGTGCCAAGCTGGTCAAATTTTAAATTTTTTGCATCATCTTTAGTTAGTTTTGCCGTAATATTTGGTTTAATACCAAATTTGTGAATATCTCTGCCGCTAGGTGTTAAATACTTGGCAATTGTTACAGTCATACCAGAGCCGTCTGATAAGCCGCGCACCGATTGAACTAGCCCTTTGCCAAATGTTTTTTGGCCAACTAAAATAGCACGATTATTATCTTGAAGCGCTCCTGAAAGTATTTCGCTAGCGCTGGCAGAACCTTCATTAACTAATACCACCACAGGTGCTTTTGTAAGTGCTTTTCCTGAAGCACGTTTTATATCTTGTACCCCATCACGGGTTTTTGTAGACACAATCACTCCATCATCCAACCATTGGCGAGCGATTTCAACGCTGGCCATTAATAAACCGCCTGGATTACTGCGTAGATCTAATACATAACCCTGGGCGCCTTTGGTTTCTAATTCTTTGATAGCTGCACGCATATCTTTGGTGGCATTTGCATTGAATTGCTTCAGGCGAATGTAACCAACCTTGCTGCCATCCGGTGTGGTATTTAACCTGCTGTCAACAGCATGGATTTCAATTCTATCGCGGATTAAATCAACATTTACAAGCTGCGTTTTATTGCGCCGCAGTTGAATTGACACCTTTGTGCCCACCGGCCCGCGGATTAACTTAACCGCATCCTCTGTGCTCATTCCTTTTGTGCTTTTACCATTTATCTGAGCAATTACATCTTTTGGTTTCACATCGGCTCTGGATGCGGGCGAACCATCTATAGGTGATACAACTATTAACTCTTTTGTATCTTTATCGAGGCTTAATTGAATGCCAACTCCAGATAATTCTCCAGAGGTATCTATTTGCATTTCTTTAAATTCCCTCGGATCTAAAAATCTTGTGTAGGGATCATCCAGGGTGGCGAGCATTCCGCGAATAGCTTCATAGGCGTCTTTTTTGTTGCCATAGCTTTTATTAAGAACATCGCGCCGTAAAATCTTCCATCTGTCGTCTGTGTATTTCCCGGTGGTATCTAAGTAATCACGAAATACAATCTGCCAGGCTTCATCCATCACCTCTTTAGGGCTATCGGAAATAATTGCAGCTGTGCTGCTGCCAAGTAATAAGTCGCTTCCAAGCACAACAACCGCAGCCAGGCTGCCGGCTCCAGCAAGAGCTACTAATGCAGTGCGGCGAAAACCTAGTTGACTCATCGAGCTTTTATTGATCCCCTTAACGTAACGCTTATTCAGACCTCTGGCTCCACCCATCTACCGTCACTTTTGATCAGAGCGATCAACGCATCTACCCCTTCCGCCTCTGGAACCCGGCCAATTTCGTCACGTCCGCGATAAAGGGAGATGATGCCAGGGGTTTTACCCACGTAGCCATAGTCTGCGTCGGCCATTTCGCCAGGCCCGTTAACAATGCAGCCCATCACTGCAATATCGAGACCGGTGAGGTGGTCGGTAGCAGCTCGCACCTTATGTAAAACCTCCTCCAAATTAAATAAGGTGCGGCCGCAACTGGGGCAGGCCACATATTCCACCATTGTTTTGCGAAGCCCTAAGGCTTGCAAGATGCCGTAGCAAACTGGAATTTCTTTTTCTGGCGCTTCAGTTAGCGAAACACGAATTGTGTCGCCAAGCCCGTCGGCCAAAAGGGTGGCGATGCCTGCGGTGCTTTTAATACGTCCGTAATCACCATCACCAGCTTCCGTTACACCTAGATGCAAGGGGTAGTGAAAACCTGCTTCATCCATGCGATGGGCCATTAAGCGATAGGCGGCCAACATCACTGGGGCCCTAGAGGCTTTCATCGAAATAACGATGTTATGAAAATCAAGCCGATCGCAAATACGAATGAACTCCAGAGCGCTTTCCACCATTCCCAGTGGGGTGTCGCCGTAGTTGAAGAGCATCCTCTCCGCTAATGAACCGTGATTTACGCCGATCCTGAGAGCTTTATCTTGCTTTTTTAGCAAGTTCACCAGTGGTTCAAAGGTTTCAGTAATCCGATCAGCAATCGCTTCACTTTCAGCTGTGCTGAATTCAGTGCGGTTTGGATCCGGCTTATCAAATACAAATAAACCAGGATTTATTCGCACCTTATCCACGTGATTCGCTACTTCCAGGGCAATTTTCATGCCGTTGTGGTGCACATCTGCCACCAGGGGCACTGCCGCTCCGCTGTTGGCAACACGGCGACGGATTTCTGCTACCGCCTTTGCATGGGCCAGAGAAGGCACCGTGAGCCGCACGATTTCGCAGCCCGCCTCATGCAACCTTCGGATGCCGGCGCTGGCCCCTTCCACATCAAGGGTGTCTTCGTTAATCATCGACTGCACCACCACCGGGTGATCACTACCGATCCACAGATCACCAACCCGCACGCTGCGGGTTTTGCGGCGATGGATCACCGTGTCGAAACGGGCCTGAAGGCCGGTCATGGGCAGGGGGTTTGGGGGCGAGCCAAACCATGGCACATTTTTTAGTTTTTGCGCAGTAATTGTTCTGTATCCCTTAGGTCTTGAAGGGTTAAACCCCTTGGGCTACCTGCAGCCACTGAAGGGAAACGGAGCAGATAGGAAGGGTGATAAATCGGCCGATAGTTGCGTTCCTGTAGTTGATGCCAGCGGCCCCGTTGCAAGCCTAATTTTGCTTTTATTCCAAGAATTGCAGCAACAGCAGTGGCCCCCGCCAGCAAAATCAAGGTTGGATTGATCAAATTGATTTGCGAATCAAGCCAGCGCCGGCACTCTTGAATTTCAATCGGGCTGGGTTTGCGATTTCCGGGCGGCCGGCACTTGATCACATTGCAAATATATAAATCGCTTTTGCTACACAGATTTGCCTGCAGCAAAAGCTGCTCTAACAACTGGCCGGCACGACCAACAAATGGCTGGCCGCAGGCGTCTTCTTTTTGACCTGGGGCTTCGCCTATCAACATCAAGCTGGCATTTGGGTTTCCCCTACCAACTACCACCTGCTCCCTTTGTTTTGCTAGGGCGCAGGATTCACAACCGCGGCATTGGCTCTCAAGCTCCTTGAGCTGTTCAAGTTTTGTTTGATTCACAATTCTTTCAGTGGTTCCAATAGGGGCTCCAAAAGCAGTAGTCGGTTGCCTTCTGGATCGCTCAACCAAGCTTCACGGCCAAAATTTTCTTGGCGCGCTGGTTCTAAACATTGGCCGCCAAGAGCAAGGGCTTTGCTGATAGCAGCTTCAAGTTGCAAAACCTGAAGGCAAAGGGCTAATCGGCCTGGCTGAGCAGGTTGGGGTCGGGTTTTAGATGGGCAGTAAAAAACCAGATCCCCCGCTGCTTCAAGTTGTAAAACCCAGGTAGATCCGCGCGAAAATGCTTCTTTGGTAACAAGCGCTGCATAAAACTGCGCTAATTCAGCTGGGTTGTTGCTGGCGAGTACCCAAAACGGACGGGCGTTCATGCACACTGGAATGGCTGGATTTTTTGCTGATGCTCTCGGCCCGGGCAAAGGCCCTGAAGCCCTCTTTAACCCTGGCCATTGCCGCTAAGGCAAAGCAATTAAAAGCTGCTGGCAAGGATATCTGCAGTCTCAGTGCTGGAGAACCAAATTTCGATACCCCCGCCTTTATCCGAGAAGCCGCCACTCGCGCTTTGGAAGATGGCGCTACCCGCTACGGGCCAGCAGCAGGTGAACCGCAACTGCGCGCTGCTATTGCCGCCAAGTTGGCACGGGCCAATGGCATGGCGGTTAGCGCCGAACAGGTATTGGTTACTAATGGCGGTAAACAAGCGCTCTACAACCTGTTTCAGGTGTTGCTGGATCCAGGCGATGAAGTGCTCCTACCGGCTCCCTACTGGCTTAGCTATCCGGAAATGGCTCAATTGGCTGGAGCCAGCGTGCAGGTGGTGCCCAGTGCAGCAGCAGCCGGATTTCGGCTTGATATCGAAGCACTTGAGGCGCGGATCAATCCGCGTAGTCGTTTATTGATTCTGAACACCCCATCAAATCCCACCGGTTTGGTGTTGCAGCAGCATGAATTAGAGGCGGTGGCTGATTTGTTGAGGCGCCATCCACACATAGCTGTTGTGTGCGATGAAATTTATGAATATCTCCTTGCCCCCGGCCAGAAACATCACAGCTTGGCGGAGTTAGCGCCCGATTTGGCTGATCGCTTATTTGTGGTGAATGGCTTTGCAAAAGGCTGGGCCATGACCGGTTGGCGCCTTGGCTACTTGGCGGGCCCATTGCCTGCTCTTAAGGCCGCCATTGCGTTGCAAAGTCAGTCCACCAGCAATGTGTGCACCTTTGCCCAGTTTGGAGCACTCGCCGCCCTTGAAGGTTCGATGCTTTGCGTGGAAGAGATGGCAAAAAGTTTCTCGGCTCGCCGCGAGCGGCTCACCCGCGGTTTACAGCAATTGCCTGGCCTGGTGCTAGTGCCACCAACTGGGGCTTTCTATGCCTTTCCAGATGTGAGTTCCCATGGCTTGGCATCGCTTGATTTTTGCAATCAATTGCTTGATAAGGAAGGTTTAGCTCTTGTGCCCGGGGCTCCTTTTGGAGACGACAGGTGCGTAAGACTTTCCTGCGCTGTAAGTAGTGCAACAATTGATGATGGATTGGCTCGGCTTGGAAACTTCTTAAGCAGGTTGCACAACTGAGCTGTTTCAGTTTTTTACTACAGTTAAAGATGTTTGTTTTTCTGATCGCATTTGCATTTTTGCCTTTGCAATTACCTGCCTTAGCAGAAACTAACGTCGCCCAAAATCAGCAGATTCCCCAGGCTCAGCGGCCATCAGCTAATAAAATGTTATTGCGTATCAGCGCAATTCCAGATCAAAATCCTGAGAAGCTCAATCGTTTATACGGATTGCTGTCTGATGAATTGCAGGAAAAGTTGGGAGTGGAAGTTAAATACATTCCTGTGATTGATTATAGCGCAGCGGTTACAGGTTTTCGCAATGGTGATCTTGATTTGGTTTGGTTTGGCGGCCTCACTGGGGTGCAGGCTAGATTGCAAACACCTGGGGCTAAAGTTTTAGCTCAACGGGATGTGGATGCTGCATTTCACTCCATATTTATTGGTAATGCGAATAGTTTTCAAGGAATAAAGCCAATTCGAGGTTTTAATGATCTTCAGCAATTCAAAGGTAAGCGTTTTACATTTGGCTCTGAAAGCTCTACCTCTGGCCGCTTGATGCCGCAATATTTTTTATCGAAAGGAGGAGTGCAAATTAGTGATTTTGCAGGCGGCGCCCCTGGTTTTAGCGGCAGCCATGATGCAACTATCGCCTTGGTGCAAAGCGGCGCCTACGAAGCTGGGGCTGTTAATGAACAGGTTTGGCAAAGCAATCTAAAGAAAGGCACTGTTGATCGCACCAAGGTGTTGGCACTTTGGCGTACCCCTCCCTATCCCGACTATCACTGGATTGCTCAGGGTGATTTAGATAAGCGCTTTGGCGTTGGTTTTACAAAAAAATTACAAAAGGCTTTGATTGCACTTAGGCCTTCGGATCAGAAGCAACAGCAGATCCTGGAACTCTTTGGTGCACGTCAATTTGTTGTTGCTCCCGCTTCTCAATATGGCGAGATTGAATCGGTTGGTAGAAAACTAGGGAAAATTCGTTGATACTGGAACTAAAGGGAATTGTGGTGCCAGGGCGCCAGCGACCCCGTTTAAATAATTTGAATTTGCAGTTGAATCGTGGCGAACGGGTGGCATTGCTCGGTGCTAGTGGCGCGGGTAAAAGCACTTTGCTTGCTGTTGCTAACGGCTTAATTAAACCCGCTTGCGGCGCTGTTTATTGGTTTGGTGAAAACGCAAGTAGCGGTAAAAGACGGCAACGGCAGCAGGCCCGTATCGGCACCCTCTGGCAAGACCTGCGCCTAGTGGAGGAATTAAGTGTGCAACAAAGCCTGAATTGTGGTCGCTTAGCGGTTTGGCCTTGGCCTTTGGTGTTGCTGAATCTTTTTATGCCCCTTGAAACCAATGCCTGCGCCAAGGTGCTTAGTGAGGTGGAATTAGATCCTGATTTATTGGCGGTGCCTGTAAAGCAACTATCAGGAGGGCAGCGGCAGCGGGTTGCCTTGGCTCGCTTGCTGCGTCAGGGGGCTGAATTGCTATTGGCAGATGAACCGCTAGCTCAGTTGGATCCCCCATTAGCGGCGAGGTTATTGGAATTATTGTTGGAATTAGGTGCAGCCCCTCGCAGTTTATTGCTCAGTTTGCATCGCCCAGATTTAGTGCAAGGTTTTGATCGTGTGATCGGTTTACGTAATGGTGAACTGTTATTTGATGGCAACCCAAAAAGCCTTAGCGCTGAACTAATTAATGATTTGTATGCGCAAAATTAGATGTAATGCAAGCTAAGTTCGCCCCCGTTTTTGGGCTGTTGCTGCCGGCGCTGGTTTTTTTACCACTGCTGGTGTTTTTGCCATTTGAAATTCATGGTGGCGGCTGGGGCTTAATAGCAAATTTTTTTGGTGCAGCCCTGCGGCCAAGCCTCACACCAAGCCTTCTGGCATCGGCTTGCAGCGGCATCGCGATCACCCTTGCTGTGGCGCTTTGGTCTTGGTTGTTAAGCCTGGTAATCGGGATAGGGGCTGGCTTGCTATCTGCCCCCACCGTTAGCGAAGCCTTTTGGGGTTGCCGCTGGCCAGCCGATTTATTGCGCCGCCTTCTTGCTTTGCCGCGTTCCTTGCATGAATTGCTGTGGGGATTAATCCTGTTGCAGGGCCTTGGTTTGCAACCGGTGGTGGCGGTTGTAGCGATTGCGATTCCCTACGGCGCTTTGGTGGCACGGGTGGTGAGTGATCAGTTGGAATCATTGCCGCAAGCACCATTTCAGGCTTTACGTGTAGCTGGGGCGCCCAGCCCAGCCGCTTTGCTAACGGGCCTTGGCCCAAGCCTGCTGCCGGGAGTGCTTAGTTATGGGGGTTATCGCTTGGAATGCGCCCTGCGTTCAGCAACCTTGCTAGGTGTTTTTGGTTTGGGGGGCGTTGGGGCTGATTTGCGGCTTTCTTTGCAGTCTTTGCAATTTCATGAAGCCTGGACCAGTTTGTGGGCCCTTGCCCTAGTGATGTTTTTGCTAGAGCAAGGTATCGCCTTGCTTCGGCGCAGATGGTGGCAACCCGGAGCAGTTGTGGGGCAAAGGGGCCGGGAATTGCTGTTGCTGTTTGTGGTGTTGCTGTTGCTGTTATTTCCAGCGGCCCAATTGCTTGATTTGCAGTGGCAAGTGTTGCTGGGCCCTTGGCATTGGCCAATGGATCAGCAAATTTTTCAATGGCAGGCCTGGCGGCTACCGTGGCCCCAATTGGTAGGTAGTACGCTTTTACTTACTGTGATAGCGGCATTAGCTGCATTTGCAGCCGCACCATTGCTACTGCTGCTATTTAGTCCGTGGGCTTTGATGCAGCCATTGTTGAGGGGGCTGGGCTTACTTGCCAGGCTTTTGCCGCCGCCGTTAACGGCCTTGCTTCTGTTATTTGTGCTTAAGCCAGGGTTATTGCCGGCGGCCCTTGCCTTGGCATTTCATAACGCCGGCATTCTCGGCAGGCTTTTTCTTGAGGGGTTGGAAGCTCAAGATCCTCGCCCTGAACAGGCTCTTTTGGCGGCTGGGGTTTCTAGCCGAAAGGCGTTGCTAATGGCTCGTTTTAATGGGCTTGCAGCTGGTTATTTGGCCTATGGCGCCTACCGCGCTGATGTAATTCTGCGGGAAACAGTGGTGGTGGGTTTGGTGGGGGCCGGTGGTTTGGGGGTGGTTTTGCTGGAAGCCCTCAGTTCATTTGCCTGGGCTGATGTGCTGCCTGTGCTTGTGGTGTATGCGCTTCTTACCCTCTTTGGTGAGGAATTAGCTACCCGTTATCGCAGTTTTCTTTTACATAAACACCCCCAAAAGGAGGGGGGTGCCCCCACCCGTTTGCAGCTTTTGGCAAAGCCCATGCTGGAGCGAGCTTGAAGGGGTCCAAATGCTTCTGCAGCCATGGCCCCTCGTCCAATTCGTTATTCCCCTTCCACCCTTGAGGCGATGCATCGCGATTACGCCGATAGCCGTTGCATCCGCCTAAGAAATCGCCTTGTTGAAGCACATTTGAACTTGGTGCGTCAGCAAGCGCAACGCCAGGCCCAGCGTTGCAATCTTGCCTTTGATGACCTCTTTCAAATCGGATGTATTGGTTTAGTGGCTGCGGTGCAGGGGTTTGAGCCGAGCAAGGGGCATGCCTTCAGCACTTACGCCGTGCCATTAATTCTTGGCAAGATGCGGCACCATCTGCGCGACCGGCATCAACCGATTCGTTGCTCCTGGCGGCTCCGTAATTTGATGGCAAAACAAGAACAGCTGCAACAACAAAGGCAGCACCAAGGCTTGCCACCTCTTACCGATCCTGTTTTGGCCTTGCAGCTTGGTTGCACAGAAGAGCGTTTAGAGCAGGCCAGGCGCTTGCACCATGCCCTGCAATGCACAAGCCTTGACGCGCAAAGCCAAGATGCTGATGGCCAAAGTTCAGTAAGCCACGAATTGGTGGATGCCCGCCCATCTCCTGAGCAAAACTTACTGCTGCTGGAAATTGATGAAAAAATATCCGGCTTAGCACTTGTTGATCAGCGCCTTGTTCGCGGCTGCTGGATCGACGGTCGCTCGCAACGGGAATTAGCCCGCGAACTTCAACTCACCCCATGCCGCCTCTCGCGCCGTTTAAAGCGTTTGCAGCAACAGTTGCAACAGCAACTCAGCGCAGCAGGGCCATGGCAAGCCCAGCTGCAATAACGGTTAGTAAGCCATTTACCCCTTCATTACTAAGCCACACAAAGCGGGGTTGTAATTCAGCCCCGATCAAACTTTCCAGCAAACTTGCCACTAGCCCTACTGCACTCAGTAATGCAATTTGCCCTGCTGGAATCAAACCCAAGCCCCAGCCTATGCAACAAAACAGCAGGGCACCAATAAAGCTGGCCGCTGTTCCCTCAATGCTTACGGCGCCATCGGTACCGGGAGGAACAGGGCGCCATCGGCTCAAGCTCAAGGTGGTTTTACCCCAACGTTTACCGATTTCACTGCCAAAAGTATCAGCCAGTTTGGCGGCAAAACTTGCGACAAAACCGCTCAGCAGCAACTGTTTTGGTGCTCCTGGCAGCAGGGTTGCCAGCGCCAGCACTAGGCCGGTGGCGGCAGATCCCCAAACATTTTCTGGCCCTCTTTTGCCGCCGCGGCCCTCTGCAATACCAAGGGCTTGTTTTTTTGCAAATCCCAGCTTTGTAACTGCGGAGCCAAACGCCAGATAAAGCACCACCGCTAGCCAGCCACGCCAACCGAGGCTGATTGCCAGCAAGGTGCCAAGCCCCCAGGCATGCCACCAGCCGGCTGGGGTTAATAGAGGTAAACGCCGCACCAGCAAGATCAGAACAGCATTAATTACGGCACTAAACAAGCCAGTGATCATT
>ERZ889217.248-NODE-248-length-35622-cov-10.942278_pt1 | contig 35622 bp, 30 predicted proteins | sample MGYA00521098_ERZ889217 | MGnify/ENA primary metagenome ERZ889217 (study PRJEB32303, sample SAMEA104408613) | aquatic metagenome | biome: Brackish water; feature: Pelagic; material: water | place: Baltic Sea | collected 2014-06-10T22:04:00 | depth 2,362 m ... | reverse complement strand
CTGGCGCAGGAATGATGGATTGCAAAAAAGCACTTGAAGAAGCCAACGGAGATTTCGAAGCCGCTAAGCAGTGGCTTCGAGAAAAAGGTCTCTCGGCTAGCGCCAAACGTGATGATCGAGACAATGCACAAGGTCTTGTCTCTCTTTTGATCAAAGGCAATGTTGGTTCGATGGTTAAGTTGAAGTGCGAAACAGATTTTGTTGCAAGTAGTGACGGCTTCAAAGCCGAGGCCGAAGCGCTTGTTGCTTTGGTTGGCGAAAAAGGTGAGGCCGCAGTTTCACAACGATCCACTCAACTTGAAGATCTTAAGATTTTGCTCAAAGAGAAAATCGATCTTGGAGATGTGGTGCGCTTCGAAGCAACCGCCGGAAACATTGTCGGTTCTTACTCACACCTTCAAGGTGGTCGTGGAATCAACGGCGTACTTGTCGAGATGTCTGGAGCCACTGAAGAACTTGCACATGATGTTGCTGTACACATTGCATTTGCTCGACCAAAATATCTTGCAAAGGCTGATGTTCCAGATGCTGTGGTCGCTGCCGAGCGAGCAACTCTCGAAGTCGTTACTCGTAATGAAGGCAAACCAGAACAAGCAATTGGCAAAATCGTGGACGGTCGAATTACTGGTTTTTACAAAGACATCTGTCTGCTTGAGCAGCCATACGCTAAAGATGACAAGCAATCGGTGGCGCAAATAATTGGTTCTGCCAAAATTATTCGCTTTGCGCAGGTTGAAATAGGCTAGATACTTATGGCTGGTGCGGCGTCTTTAACTCCTCGCTGGAAGCGAGTTGTTTTAAAATTATCGGGCGAAGCACTTGCCGAGCCGAGTGGTTTTGGTCTTGACACTGATGTCTTGCATCAGATCGCAACAGAGTTGCACGAGGCTCGTCGTGATCTTGAAGTCGACATTGCAGTAGTGGTCGGTGGCGGAAACTTCTGGCGCGGATTGAAAGGTGCTGGTCAAGGAATGGATCAAGCCCAAGCCGACTACATGGGGATGATCGCCACAGTGATGAACGCACTTGCATTGCAAGATGCATTCGAGCGAGTCGGTCAGTTTTCACGAGTGATGACTGCTGTTGAGATGCCAAAAGTTGCTGAGCCATATATTCGTCGCCGTGCTGAACGTCATTTACAAAAGGGCCGAATCGTAATTTTGGCCGGGGGTACCGGCAATCCATTTTTCACTACTGATACGGCTGCAGCGTTGCGAGCCGCAGAAATTTCTGCGCAAGCAATTTTGAAAGGTACGCACTCTGGTGTCGATGGCGTATATACGGCTGATCCTAAGTTAGATAAAACTGCAACACGCTTCGATCGAATCAGTTATTTAGATGTCATAAGCAAAGGGCTCAAAGTTATGGACTCGACTGCGATCACTTTTTGTATGGACAACAAAATTCCGATTGTGGTTTTCAACTTGCTCGAAAAAGGAAACGTTCGTAAAATTCTTGAGGGCCAGCAGATAGGGACGCTCGTCGGGTGATCGAAGAAACTCTTCTCGATGCGATGGAGAAAATGGGCAAAGCCGTTGAACACGTTCAAGCACAATTTCTTGGAGTGCGAACTGGTCGTGCTAACGCTTCGCTAGTTGACAAACTTCAAGTTGAATATTTTGGTGCATTCGTACCGTTGCAACAACTAGCTTCGTTTCAGGTTCCTGAAGCACGAATGTTGGTCGTCAAGCCGCACGATCGCGGTTCGATTGCGGCAATTGAAAGAGCTATTCAATCCAGCGATCTGGGTTTGTCGCCAAGCAACGATGGTGTTGTAATTCGCCTCAGCTTTCCTGCATTGACAGAAGAGCGGCGTAAAGATTTTGTTAAGGTCGTGAAAAATATGGCAGAAGAGGGTCGTGTGACTGTGCGAAATGTACGTCGCGATGCAAGAAAAGTTTTTGAGACGGCAAAGAAAGATGGCGATATTTCTCAAGACGAACTCGATCGTGCAGAAAAAGAGTTAGAACAACTAACACAGACCACCGTAGACGCAATTGATAAGGCTTTCTCGCGCAAGGAGCACGAACTGCTTGAGGTCTAGTCTTATTAGGGTACGAAGATCTACTTGGAGGAATCAAGAATTATGAGCGATGACACTAATGACATATTTGCAAATAACGATGACTCAACCCAAGGCGACAAGCCGAGTGATCCGTCTTTAGATTTTGGAGATGAATTTGGTTTAGTAAAATTTGCCGATGACGACAGTGCTCCAGCAATATCGTTTCCTGATAATCCTGCTGATCAACTTCCTCATTGGACCCAAGCGCCGACTGGCGAGATTCCAAAGTTCATAGAAGTTGCAGAAGACACAATTTCTCCAACCCCGTCGTATGGCAATTCGCGGTCAAACGTCAACGTGACTGGTTCATCTAGACGCATAGAACCCAATAATCCGCCTGCTCCGGTATCTCGTGACCAGCGCGAAAGTCGAATTTCTATCGGCACTGATCCAACTGATGAACGTAGTCGACCAAATTCGTTAGTTCCATCTCAGCCAGATGCTTCTGGAAATAATCCAAAACCTGCTCGACCTGCGCAAGTTACGCGCACCCGACCGAGCGGTCGAAGCGATTCGGGCACTGGTCCTCGTTCACCTCAGCGATCACGCACGCCTATAGGTGCAAGGCAAGACTCGGCGTCTGCTCGTGATTTGCCAACCGCAACTGCCGTTGGCGCGTTATTGGGTGCGGTTTATATCGCCGCAACTATTTTCGGACCAGTCGCCGTGATGGTTTTGTTGATCTTGACTTTGGGTCTCGCATCATTTGAGTTTTTTACTCAGACTTCGTCGAATGGTTATCAGCCAGCAATGATCGTGGGTATCGCTGGGTGTGTGGCTGCGCCACTCGCCGCGTATTGGATTGGTGATGCCGCATTGCCGCTCGTATTTGTGTTCTCGTTCATTGCGGGAGCAGTAAGTTTCATTGGCACAAGATCAGTTGAGAGCGGTCCAGTTCCGAATTTGGGATTAACCATGCTCGGAATCGTTTGGATCGGACTGTTTGGTTCTTACGGTGCACTCATTTTGCGACTGTCAAATTCTGGGCCAAGTTTTGAAAATATTGGCACCGACACATTGTTTCTTGTCGTAGTTGGCGTGATTGCTAACGATGTGGCGGCGTTTTTTGTCGGAGCAGCAACTGGTCGAACGCCACTTCGCTCGTGGATCAGCCCGTCCAAGACGATGGAAGGTTTCGTTGGTGGGGCAATCGGTACATTCGTAGTCGTAATCGTGGTGGGTCTACAAAGTGATACATGGACAAAATTAAGTCAGTGGCTGATCATCGCATTTGTGATTTCAATCATCGGACCACTTGGTGATCTGACAGAATCGATGTTTAAACGCAATATGGATATCAAAGATTTCGGCACGCTTCTTCGTGGACACGGTGGAGCGCTTGATCGTTTCGACAGCATGTTGTTCGTTTTGCCAGTTGTCTACTACGTCACGTTGGTGCTTACCCCCTGGGCTAGTTGAACTGTGACACGCGTTGCGATTGCAGGTTCTACGGGGTCAATCGGCAAACAAACGCTAGAAGTAATCGCCGCATCTGAATCAGGCAAGTATCAACTCGTTGCACTGAGTGCGAATTCATCTGCTGACGAAATAATTAAGCAGGCACAAACATTCAAGCCGAATCTCGTTGTCGTTAATGACGAGTCGGCACGCAAAATAGTAGCGCGCGAGTTAGCCGCAACTAATCCTAAAATTGAAGTGATAGCTGATGTTGCTGCGATGGCGGGCATCGCCGATGTCGTTGTCAATGGAGTCGTTGGCTTTGCCGGGTTGTCCGTGACGATTGCAACGCTTGCCGCCGGTAAACGCTTAGCGCTTGCCAACAAAGAAAGTTTGATCGCTGCTGGTCCAGTCGTTGCACCGTTACGAAAAATATCAGGTGCCGAAATTATCCCTGTTGATAGTGAACATTGTGCAATTCATCAGTGCTTACGCAGTTCGCAAAATAATTTACGTGACGTAGCAAAACTTTTGCTCACCGCAAGTGGAGGACCGTTTAGAGGTCAAACCAAAAAATCTCTTGAAGAAGTCACAATTAAAGATGCATTAAAGCATCCAACTTGGTCAATGGGTCCAAAAATTACGGTCGATTCATCAACCTTGATGAATAAAGGTCTTGAAGTTATTGAAGCGCATGAATTATTTGGTTTGGATTATGACTCGATAGATGTTGTCGTGCACCCACAATCAATTGTGCACTCGATGGTTGAGTTTCGCGACGGGGCAACGATTGCGCAACTGTCATTGCCCGATATGCGCTTGCCGATTGCGTACGCACTTGAATATCCAAATCGATCAACTGTTGGTTTTGGTGCAATTGATTGGACGAAACTTTCTCGACTCGATTTTGAGCAACCTGACCGTGACACATTTCGCTGCTTGAATCTGGCTTATGCCGCAGGTCGTATTGGCGGTACGGCGCCTGCTTGGTTGAGCGCCGCCAACGAAGTTGCCGTCGAAGCATTTTTGGCTGGAGTAGTGCAATGGTCGCAAATTGCGAGCATCATTGAATCAACCATGCAACACCATGACGGTCTAATTGCCACTGAAGTTGAAGATATTTTAGAAGCAGATGCAGTAGCGCGACAGTGGGCGCGAAAGGAAGTTTCTCGTTGAGTTCAATGTATTCAAAATTTCGTAATGAGATCGCAGCAGGTGGCGCTGTTGATGATCCAAACGCAATTAAAAATAATTCTGCGACGACATTCGTAACTCTATTTGTCGTTGTTGGGTTGCTTGCTTGGCTCGGCGTCAAAAATCCGTGGTCACTTGTGTTCGTTGCTGGGTTGATCGTCTCTGTATTTCTGCACGAACTCGGACATTTCGTAACAGCACGCCGAACCGGAATGAAAGTCACGCAGTTCTACATGGGCTTTGGCCCTCGAGTCTGGAGCACCAGACGTGGTGAAGTCGAATTTGGTGTGCGGGCGTTGCCAATCGGTGCCTTCGTTCGCATCGTGGGTATGAATAATTTAGATGACTGTGATCCGGCCGACGAATCTCGCGCTTATCGCCAGCAGTCTTATCCAAAACGAATTCTTGTGATTACTGCTGGCTCGATTATGCACATGATCATCGCCGCGGTTTTATTCATTGGTGTCTATGCAACGGCAGGACGCTTCGGAGACACAAATGAATTGCTCGTATATGGTGCGCCCGCCGCTAGTTCGCCGGCTGAGCAAATTGGTTTGCAAGCCGGCGATCAAATTTTGGCGATTAACTCAACCGAAATTACTTCTCGCCCCGAGTTGATTCAAGCCATCATCGCTAATAAACCCGGTGACTCAGTGACGGTTGTATTCAAACGCGATGACCAAACATTCTCAGAGCGAACAAATTTGATCAGCAATCCAGTGAATTCAAAAGTTGCATTCTTGGGTGTGTCAACAGATTCATATCAATATGTTCGGCAAAGCATTTTTGGTGCAGCACGTTATGGTTTATACGATGTCGTAACTTCGGTTCGTGCATCAGTCGGTGGAGTCTTTGTAGTCGTCAACCCAGTAAATATTTTTTCGAATGTTACTGCCGACGATCCAGACCTGATGACACGACCAACGACAGTTGTGGGTGCTAGTCAAATTGGTGGCGAGATCGGTCGCAGCGAAGGGCTCAAAGGTGTATTGATTTTGCTGGCTGGGGTCAATGTTTTTGTTGGGGTGTTTAACATGCTGCCTCTACTGCCATTTGATGGCGGACATGCGGCGATTGCAACCTATGAGCGCTTTCGTTCTCGTCGTGGTCGTGTGTATCGCGCAGACGTTGGCAAAATGGTGCCTGTGGCGACGACTGTTGTGGCTCTGCTCGTAATGTTGTTATTTGCTGGTCTATACCTTGACATCACGAGTCCGATCGGTTGAGATTGGTTTATCCATATGACTGAAAATCGGTATGAGCGCAAAAAGACACGCCAAATTAAAGTTGGCAAAGTTTTAGTCGGCGGTGATGCACCGATCAGTGTGCAGTCAATGACAATTACAAAAACTGCTGATGTTGAAGGCACGTTGCAACAGATTTATGCATTGGCAGCTGCTGGCTGCGACATAGTTCGTTGCACCTGCAACGATGCCCAAGCAGCAGAAGGTTTAGCGCAAATTGTGCCGCGGTCACCGGTGCCGATTATCGCCGACATCCACCACCAATATCGCATGGCACTTGCTGCTCTCGAGGCTGGTGTGCATGGTTTGCGGCTTAATCCGGGCAATATTCGCAAACCCGAACACATCAAAGCTGTTGCATCAGAAGCGCGCGACCGTGGAGTGTCAATTCGCATCGGTGTAAATGGCGGCTCATTAGATTCATCTCTTTATGAAAAGCATGGTGGGTTGACTGCCGAGGCAATGGTCGAGTCGGCGCAACAAGAACTAAAATATTTTGAAGAAGTTGGTTTTGACCTTGTCAAAATATCTGTCAAGGCATCAAATGTGCCGCTGATGGTTGATGCTTATCGAATGCTCAGTGAGGTTACTGATTTTCCGTTGCATCTCGGCGTTACCGAGGCTGGTCCGTTGCCAGGTGGCTATATCAAGGCCACAGCTGGCATTGCAACTTTGTTATTAGAGGGCATTGGCGACACAATTCGATACAGCCTGACAGCCGACCCAGTTGAAGAAGCGCGCGCAGGTCGACAGTTATTAGAAGCCCTCGGTTTGCGTGAGCGCAAGAATGTCGATTTGATTGCTTGCCCAAGTTGTGGTCGTGCCGAAGTTGACGTCATAGATATTGCGCAACGAGCTCAGGCAGCGTTCGCAGATAAGAAACTGCCACTGCAAATTGCCGTGATGGGTTGCGTTGTCAATGGGCCAGGTGAAGCACGCGAAGCAGACTTAGGTATTGCCGCAGGCAATAAACGTGGTCATCTATTTGTTAAAGGTCGCAATGTTGCCGTGGTGCCAGAATCAGAGATGGTCGAAGCGCTTGTTGAGTGGGCAACTTTTATTCATGAGCATGGCACCGACGCGGCGATTAAGCGTGTTGACACAACAATTGCCGAGCGTGAAGCTGCCAAAGATCGTAATTCTGCACTTGCCGAAAAAGGCGAAGACGCAAATCACGATCACGAACGAATCGTTGAGATTCGTCGCACAGTCTCCGAAAAATAACTAGCTTGCTGCGAAGAGTTCGCTGTGGCTATGTTGCAATGTTGTTGGCAACCGCAATAACTGTCGTTTAGTAATAGTCGGTAGGCGACGTCGCACCGCTAAAGATTGTGGCAGTTGAGCAATCAGCCCGAAAGTAGCGCAACGCTGTATCGCTCGTTCTAATGATCCAGAACCGTTGCGATAGGCCAGACCAAGCGCCGAAGCTGTGTCGTTAAGGTTCAGACAATAACCATTTGGAAAGACTTCAAGTTCGCGGGCTAGAAACCGCATCACCCAAGTTGCACTTGGGCCAATTATGCCAAGCCAAAAAGTTTCGACATATTCACCACAAGTATCAAAACCCGCGATGTTGACAACTGGATCAACCCATTCAGAAACAAATATTTCGGCGTTAGAAAAATCACAGAGATTTGAGTTCATGGCTGGGTGTGTGCGCCTGCCCTTAATATTGGTGCGGATTTGTCAAAAGTTGAGGCGAGAATAGATAAATGGTCATTTCGCAAAGTTCAGCCACGAACCCCGCAGGGCTAGAGCAAGCTCGCAAACTAGTGGCAGATTCACAGCGAATAACTGTGTTGACTGGCGCGGGCATTTCAACAGATTCGGGTATTCCCGACTTTCGTGGCCCGAAAGGTTTATGGACTCTGAATCCTGATGCTGAGCGAGCGGCGACTCTTCGGCATTATCTAGATGATCATGAACTTAGAAAGCAGTCATGGCAAAATCGAGTGCGATGGATTGACGGTGACCCACAACCAAATGGTGGGCACAAAGCTTTGTTTGCACTTGAAGCACGAAATGCTTTAGTCGCATTAATCACACAAAATGTTGACGAGTTACACCAGCTTGCTGGTCACAGCCCGAGCAAAGTTTTAGAAGTGCACGGCACACTTCATCGCACATGTTGTTGGAGTTGCAAAGATCGTCGACCGATGAAGCAAGCGCTGGCAAGAGTTGTCGCTGGCAATGCTGACCCAAAGTGCGAACTATGCGACGGAATCTTGAAGAGTGACACAATTTTATTTGGGCAACCGTTGGATCAAGATGTGATGGATCGTGCTTTAGAAGCCAGTAGTAACTGTGATCTATTTATTGCTGTTGGCACATCACTGTCTGTGTTTCCGGCGGCTAATACTTTGCCGCGCGCAAAAAGTGCTGGCGCCAAGGTAATTATTGTTAACGGCGAACCCACAGAAATGGATCACTATGCCGAGGTCGTCGTGAATGGCGGAATTTCAGAAATATTGCCTCAGATCTGCGGCATAGTTTAAATCCGACCATAACGGTAGGGTATTGGTATGGCAAGTTTTCGCGAATTGCTCGCTGATGCAAAATCAAAGATCCAAGAAATTGACACACAAACTGCTGCGTCGAAAATTGAGTCGAGTCAAGTTGTTGTCTTGGACGTTCGTGAACCAGACGAATATGAGCAGGGGTCATTACCGAATGTTGTGCACATTGCCCGTGGACATCTCGAAGCGCAAGTTGAAACGAAAATTGTTGACAAGTCAGTGCCCTTAATTGTTTATTGTGCCGGTGGGGTGCGAAGTGCGTTTGCTGCAAAAACTTTGCAAGAACTTGGTTACACCAATGTTGTGTCAATGGCCGGCGGTTACGGCAAATGGAAGGACGAAGGTCGGGCTTGGACAACTCCTGCACAGTTGACGACTGAACAACGCAATCGTTATCAGCGACATTTGTCGTTGCCAGAAGTCGGAGTCGAAGGTCAAGCAAAACTTTTGGCTAGCAAAGTTTTATTGCTGGGCGCTGGCGGATTGGGCTCACCTGCAGCGATGTATTTAGCAGCAGCCGGGATCGGCACAATCGGCATCGTTGACATGGACGTAGTAGATGCTTCGAATTTGCAGAGACAAATTTTGCACAATATCGATCGTATTGGCGACAGAAAAGTTGACTCTGCAAAAAAAACTTTGACGATGTTGAATCCTGATGTCAATGTCGTTACTTACGACACTCGTTTATGCGCCGAAAATGTTATTGAAATTCTTTCTGGCTACGACGTGATTATTGATGGCGCAGATAACTTTCCGAGTAGATATTTGTTGAACGATGCCAGCGTAAAACTAGGTATTCCAGTTGTGCACGGATCAATTTTCAGATTCGAAGGTATGGTCAGCGTGTTTCATCCTGTGCTTGGCCCGACTTATCGCGACATGGTGCCAGAGCCGCCACCTGCAGAACTTGCTCCGAGTTGTGCTGAGGCAGGTGTGCTGGGTGTATTGCCAGGAATAGTCGGTTCGATTCAGGCGCTTGAGGCGTTAAAGATGCTTCTTAATCTTGGTGAATCGTTGATTGGTAAAATTCTTGCAATTGATACAACAGAGATGACATTTCGTACTTTTAAATTGCGGCGCGATCCGAATAATGCTGTGACTTATGAGAATCGTGAGCGAATTCAAGTCCGCGATCTCGAAGGCGCCTGCGCGCCCTGGTTAATGCACTAGTTAATGCACTAGTTAACTAACTAGCTAGTTCACTAGTCATGTCTAGCCGAGGTCGTATGATTATCTAGTGCGATTTGCCGTAGTTGGAGCAGGTTTTTCGGGCGCAGTTGTGGCTCGCGAACTAGCCAACGCGGGTCATAGTTCAACCGTGTTTGATAGTCGCGATCATGTGGCTGGCAATTGCCACACCGCTCGCCACGAAACTGGCGTAATGGTGCATACATATGGACCGCATATCTTTCACACGCAGCACCAAGACGTATGGGAGTACATCAATCGTTTCGGCGAGATGATGCCATACCGTCACAAAGTCAAAGCAATCTCGAAAGGCGCGATGTATTCGTTGCCAGTTAATTTGACAACGATTAATCAGTTTTTCGGCACAAATTTCACGTCTGAACAAGCCGAAGCATTTATCGCCACCAAGGGTGACGCCACGATCACATCGCCTGTGTCATTTGAAGATCAAGGGTTACGGTTTGTGGGCCGTGAACTCTACGATGCATTTTTCTCTGGTTACACAGCAAAACAATGGGGGGTTGATCCAAAAGATTTACCCGCAAGCATTTTGGCACGACTGCCAGTGAGATTCACAGATGATGATTCATATTTCAACCATCCTTATCAGGCGATTCCGAAAAATGGCTACACGCCGATTGTCGAAGCAATTTTGGATCATCCAAATATCTCGCTTCAGTTAAGTACACGATTTTTAAAAAATAACTCGGCAGAATTTGGTGAGTTTGATCACGTTATTTGGACGGGCCCAATCGACGCTTACTTCGATTATGAATTTGGCCGACTTGGATATCGCACGCTCGACTTTGTTGCAGACACGAGCGTGGGCGATTATCAGCACTACCCGGTAGTCAACTATTGCGATGCTGATGTGCCATATACACGAATCACAGAACACAAACATTTCGCACCATGGGAGTCGCATGACAGCACAGTCGTGTACCACGAATATTCGCGATTGTGTGGCGAAAACGACACACCTTATTATCCGATTCGTCGAGTTAAAGAAAAAGAACAGTTGCTGAGTTATGTGCAACGTGCGCGCACTGCAACTGGGGTCACGTTTATGGGCAGACTCGGCACCTACCGTTATCTAGACATGGATGTAACTATTCACGAAGCACTTGCAGCATCAATCGTGATGCTCGAATGTCTTGCAAACAATAAATCGTTGCCATCATTTTCGATAGATCCGATGGCTTGAGGTGACTAGTTTTTTATTACAGCGGCTGACATTGCCACGCGCCGAAACAACTGAACCGTTGTTGTACGTGCGCACAGAAGGCGATGTAACTTTTGCAAATGACGCAGCACAATTGCGCACGGGCGCCGAACTGAGTTTTGATACTTCGTTTGGTGTTTTTGCTGCGGGGCGTTGGAAGCGACTCAGCATTGTTGACTCGCTACAAGTAACCATTAATGCAGTTGGCTCTGGACGCATCGAGTTGGTCGGCGTTACGTCTCGAGTTGCGGGTCTTTTGATGCATGAAGAAATAGTCGTTAGCGCCGGAATCTCGCCAAGTGGCAAAACGACTCTTGATGTGCCTGACTTTGCAAAGTCACCAATTGGGTCTTACTTCGTACGGATAAGTGCCGAACAATCTGACGTAGTTGTTTCTGGTGGGCAGTGGACAACGAAAACTCAGGTGCCGCGTGAAGTTCGGCTGAGCCTTTCAATCACAACATTTAATCGACAAGATTATGTCAAGCCGACTGTGGCAAAAGTTTTGCATCTTGTCGAAAGTCTGGATTCTTTGCGCAACAATATGCGAATTTTGGTCGTAGACAATGCACGAAATATCAAATTCGATACTGCACCGAATGCTCCGATCACAGTTGTGCCAAACCCGAACTTGGGCGGTGCCGGTGGGTTCGCTCGCGGAATTATTTATTTGCGTGATGAGGGTTGGTCAACTCACGTGTTATTAATGGATGACGACATCACCCTTGAGCCCGAAGCCTTGGTTCGTACATTTGCGTTATTTACTTTTGCGCGCGATGCAAAACTTTGTATTCATGGTGCGATGCTGAGCGAAGAGCAGGCCTGGATGCAGTTTGAGGCTGGTTCTAAATACCGCTGGAGGTCTCTCTACCCGTTGCGCGCGATTGGTCGTGAAGACGATCTTCGTGAGCGCAAGTTGGCATTGCGCGACGTTCGTGAAAAGAAATTTGCGTACACGGCATGGTGGTACACGGCGTTTCCAATATCGATTACTCGAGACAACCCACTGCCAGTTTTTGTGCGAGGAGATGATGTCGCGTTTGGCTTGATGCATACCGGCGAACACAGCGTGACTATGAACGGCGTAATTGTATGGCATGCCGATTTCGGATTAAAGAATAATCCTTCTTCGTTATATTATGAAAAACGCAATTTTGCAATAATTGACACACTTGTATTTGATAATCACCATTGGTGGCATCTCGCACGAAGGTTCATTGCATTGTGCTTTCGTAATTTGTTTTCGATGCGATATGCCAGTGTCGAGTACATGATTCGTGGTGTGCGCGCATACTTGGCTGGCCCAGAAGCTTTGATGGCCACAGATCACTCTGCGTTGCATGATGAACTACGCAAAGTCACAGAAGAAAAACCAGGACCGTTGTCGCCAGAGTTGGCGGCAGTCTCGATCACCACACCGAGGCCCAAGTTAATTCGACTTATTGGATTTGCTCTGGCGTTACCGCTTGTCGGTGGCTATGTATTGCCTAAAGTTTTGCGACGGGACACACTCAGAACGGCGCCGATTGACTCACGAGCCGTTGGTTTGGCAACTCGTTACAACCGCATTTTGTATCGTCACGATCGCTTGCCTGAAGGGTTTTTGGTTGAGCGCGATGCGAAACGATTTTTTAGTTTGTTGCGTGAAGTTGCAGTGGTCACCAAAGATATTGCGTTTAACTACAAGCGACTCAAGGGCGAATATAAAGCGGCTTACCCAACACTTGTAAGCGACGAGTCTTGGCATGCCCGCTTTGCAACGACTAACTGAGATTGTTTATTTAACTACCGAAACACTGGCAGCCAATAGCGAAAGCCATGTGGTGCGGTCAATTGCGCCAGTTTGCTTCAGACCAACGCTCTTTTGAAAGCGTTTGAGTTGCTTTGCAGTTCCCGAGCCAAGAATTCCATCAGCTTTAATTTTGATTTTCAGCACACGACTTAGTGCAGTTTGTGCGGTCGCAATAGAAGTATGTCTCGCATTTCGTTTGAGCGAAAATGTTGTCGTATCGATACCTAAAATAGTCAGCACCGTCGCATCAGCAACACCGTCAATCGGCAAGCCATTAAGTTCTTCAATTTTTGCGACAGCGGCGGCTGTGCCTTTGCCGTAGTTGCCGTCAGATGCCAACTTTTGTTTCTTTTTCAAATTCAATGCAATGTTAAGCGCCTTCTGCAATGCCGAAACCGGCTCACCTCTATTGCCAATAATAAGTGGAACGGCAAGCGGTAAAATATTTGCGGCGTTGGCAGTGATTAAGCCTTGCGCCCGCAGTGCGTCAAGTTGATTTCGCAAAAATAATGCAAACTCAGCACGGCCAGTGGTAGTGAGATGAACATCATCTCTAAACCAGCGCGATTGAGATGCTACACCGCTGGCTGTGTTCCAATCCAACACAGAAACATTTGGATTAGTTAGAGCCGCTGAAGCGAACGCAGCATTCGACAGTGCATAATTTCGTGATGCTCTTCGTGTTGAAAGATTTATGAACACTATGCGTTGCACATTTCGTGCGTTAAGTGCATTAATAACTTGAGTTACATCGCTGGACATGGTTGCTGGGTCATCGTTATATCCAAGTTGAACCAGGGCAATCGTCGGAAACTGCTCGGCAGTTAGTGCGTTGAGAACTCCGAGTGCATCAGGTTGTCCTTTGTCAGGGGTGATACAGGCTGGTCCAACCATGCACCTATTTGTGATCGCCTGAAAGTTGACTGATGGATAAGCAGACGAGATGATCGCACCGAATTCTGAGACGATGCTTTCTCCGACCGAGTCACCAATAAATAACATTGAGCCAACTGCGCCAGCATCAAGCGGCGCGCCGAACACTGGAGTGACTCCATACCACGGCGATGGAAGATCAAGCGCACTGCGAAAACTCCAACCAGACATTTTTACTTCACCAGTCGTGCCGGTGATTGTCACTTCAACTGTGTAGCCACCCCAGTCTCCGCCGAGGCCATCGTTTGTCGTCGTAACTGAGGTAAGGATTCCGATCTGCGGATACTTGGCTGTGAGCACTGCGGCAGAAAATGCCCGAGACCAAACCATAAGCGAACTGTCTGCAGCAAGATCTCCTTGGTCAACTTGTGCCGGAAATGTTCCGCCTGCGGTGCGGCCACCGTTTGAAGATGAGAACTCAGTTCGCACCACGCCACCTTGCGGGTTGCGAATAATCACACCAGTAGTTTCGGCAACTGCGCGATCGGTGTTCGGACTTTCGAGAACTGTTGGCGTTGCGTTTACTGACGTGCGCAGAGCCGCACCGCCATAAACCTGACAATCCTGTGTATCGCAAGTTTTTGCAAGACCCGCGTAACGGTTTTCGGTTACCGAATATGAGCGAGCGGCCACTGCTTGTGCGCGAAGAGCATTCATCCCAGCGCCACCGGCTGCATCGCCCCAACTTGCAGGTGACTCACGGGGCACAACACCGCGAATGTAATCATCAAGACGGGCAATGTTGATTGTTCGGTTTTCGTTTCTTGAATTGTTCAATGCGCGCACGATGCCGCGATAGTAACGAACTTGATTTGCAGTAGTTGACTTCGGCTCGCATAATCCAACCGTGTCAAGCGATGTAGCTGCTGGGTCTTGGCTGGCGTTAGTTACGAAAGATGCAGTCTCATTAAATTCACCGATCAATGCAAACCCGGCGGCCTCTGGCGAGTCAGCTTCGTTAAGACACTTGCGATCTTTTGATCCCCAAACTTGATATACGCGCTGAGCGCCAGATTTTTCGCGCGCAACCATTGATGTAAACCGTCTGGCCTGGTCAGGATCTTCTAAAAGCCGCATCGTGCCCGAATCAGAAACAACGCCTGTTTGTTTGGCATTCAACACGCTCAGCCAAACGCTCATGTCTTGATTTGGTGCTTCGAGAGGTGAGCGCGTGTTGCCAGTAGCGCCACCGTAATAGAAGTCCAGAATTTGTTCCCACGACCACCCAGAAACAGTTGCCCAACCGTAAGAACCGTATTGACTTAAGCCACGACCATGGCCAAATCCACGACCATAAATAATTATTCCGCCAGGCAATTGACCTTCGGCAGCTTTAACCAACGACAGCGGCGTGACACCAGCAACCAACGTCGCAAGGCAGACAATGACGCCGATGCGCCGGAGAAATGTTTTGGGGGACATGCGCATATAGAACTACTTCTTCCTCACCCGCCCCCGAAGTCTAACTTAATTGTGCTGTGAGTTGGGACTTTGTGATTTAGGCAACAACTTCAGTTGCCACAACTGTGTCTCGTTGTTGAACGACAACGCCAGCAAGAACAAAAGTAATTCCGATTAGGTCTGTGACGCTCGGCACCTGATCAAGAAAAATTAAACCAAAAATTGTTGCAGTTACCGGAAGCAAAGCCAGCAATACAGAAAATCGTCGCACAGGAATTCTTCGCAATGTATATTGATCGATTCCATATCCAATTGCATTCGACAAAATTCCAACAAGAAAGCAAGTTGCCAAAATCCACGGAGCGCCAAACGCAGGGCCACTTGTTGGTGCGCCGAACGGAGTGATAAACAGTGCGCCAATCATTAATCCAACACCGAGTCCGGAAACCCCGCGGTCAAAGCGAGCGACTTTGGCCCCGATAACGATGTAAAGCGCCCACATAATTGAAGCAAGAAATATAAAAATTAAACCAACGGGCTCATTGCCCATCTCAATCCCAGAAAGAATCAGCACGCCGATCACAGCGCTGATTAGCGCAACTGCATTACGGCTAGTTCGAGTACGAAATGCAGCAACTGTGATTGGCCCAATAAATTCGATGGCAACACCTTTGCCGAGATCGAGATGCTCAATGGCTAAATAAAAAAATAGGTTCATAAACGCTGTTGAGATTCCAAAAAGACTTACTGCCAAAATTTCATTTCGTGACCATCGACCACCACGATGCAATGTAGGAATAGATAACACAATTAGTACTAGCGCGGCACCTATTACGCGAAACCAAGCCACACTTGCTGGCGCCAAGTCATCAAATAAACGAACGGCAATGACCGCGCCGCAGTATTGACCAATCGCAGAGACGACGAACAGCGCTTCGGGTGGCGCATTATTTGCTAAACGATTAAATCCGCGCGAAGCGGTTTTAGAACTCAATCGAAAAGATCTGGATCAGTTCGGCAAATTTCTTGCCACAGCGGTTGAAACTGCAACCAACCAGCAGCAGGAAACCCAGTCAGGTCTCGTGTGTAACTTGCCATCTCATGTGGAATCAATTTTGGAGTTCCAACTGCTTCGGCCATCAGTTGTGCCTGACAGGTTCGTTCCATGGTGATAAACCAAAATGCCGCGGCGTCAACTGTTTCGCTAACAGTAAATAATCCATGATTTTGGTGAATTGCGGCTTTGCCTTTCGGAAACTTTGCAGCAATTTCTTTTCCTGCAGCGATCTCAACTACAACCGCACCACCTTGTTCGGTGATCACCGTATGGTCTTCGTAGAAGTAACAAGAGTCTTGTGTGATTGGATCAAGCTTGCGTCCAAGCGATGACCAAGACTTGCCGTAGGGCGAATGTGCGTGCGCCGCAGCAATAACATCTGGTCGAGCTTGATGTATCGCCGCATGAATACAAAATGCCGCACGATTTACCGGCTGAGAACCATAGACAACATCACCGTCATGATTGACGAGTAACAAATCACTAACAGACATATATCTAAAACTTTTCGCAAACGGGTTGACCCAGAAATGATCGGTGAACTCTGGATCGCGAACAGTGATGTGTCCGGCAACGCCTTCGCCAAAACCAAGACGACCAAAAATTCGCATCGCGCCTGCAAGTTTTTCTTTGCGGTGCTGACGCTCTTGTTCGAATGTTTCAAATATCGGTTGACTTAATGGCGTCACAACTTTCGGTGTGAGTTCGATGCCATCAATTACTTTTTTTGTAGCCGAGGATTGTTCAATGATTGCCATAACTTCAGGTTACGTCAATGCCAGCAACGCAGCGTTGACGAGTTGCTCTGGCAATAGGTCAAAAATGCCATATAACTCGGCGATTGTGCCGGATTGACCAAATTCGTCTACACCCACCGGCACGGTTCGAGCCCCGTAAACCGACCCGAGCCAAGCAAGAGAATGACTCGCAGCATCCTGCACGGTCAGAATTGGTAGACGGCGCTCAGACTCATTTAGAAGTTTGCCCCAGTGTCCGACATCGCGAGTGGTTACACCATTGCGAGTTGCCTCTTGCTGAGCGTTGCGCCACCCACGATAAATACGATCAGGTGAGCAGATGTCAATCACGACTGCGTTGATGCCCTCTGCTTCAAGAAGTTTTGCTGCAGCCAGTGCTTCTGGTACCACGCTTCCGGTTGCTGCAATAATCAAATCAGTCAACCGTGTTGTATCTGTTGGTTCATAAAGTCGATATCCGCCTGCCAAAACATCAGCACGCAACCCATCAGCGCCGCGCGCTACCAAAACATTTTCAAACGGTGTTTGATCTATCGGCCGTGTAGATAAACGCAAATACATACTGTCGCCATCTGGTGTGCCGAGTCGTTCAAGTCCGTTGCACAACAACCAGTCAAGTGAGCGGGCATAACAAGGTTCGGCATATGTCATATTCGGCAGTTCCATGCCGAGCGAAGTTGTGACAGTGCTTTGGTGCGCTCCGCCTTCTGGCGCAAGTGTGATGCCAGAAGGTGTGCCGATCAAAATAAATCTTGCACCGTTGTACAGCGCATAGATCAATGCATCTAGTCCACGACAAACGAATGGATCGTAGACGGTGCCGATCGGTAGTAAATGCTCGCCATGCAATTCGTGACCAAGACCAAAGGCGTGCAGAGCAAGAAATAAATTCATTTCGCTTAGTCCGAGTTCAACGTGACGACCTTGGGGTCCTTCGTTCCATCGCAACAACCGATCATCACCCAAATAATTTGGTTGTTCATCCGAACTGAACACGCCAAACTTGTTTATCCACCCACCCAAATTTGTGCTGACACTCACATCTGGAGAAGTTGTAACCATTCGCTCGGCAATTTCGGGTATCGCCCCAAGACCGGTTAATAGCCGCCCGAAAACTTCTTGAGTTGACAAAGGTTTTTTGCCAATGGCGATGCTGACTTCGTGTGGAATTTTCAATTGCGGACGCGCAGTGAGTTTTTTGTTGTTTATATCTCCACCAACTGCGCGGCAAACGCGATCTTCTTCGCTGTCTTTGACAAACTGATCCCACTCGGTTTCAAGAGTTAGACCGTTTCGCTTGCGTAGCGCATTAATTTGAGATTCTGAGAGTAGAGCAGCGTGGTTGAGTGGATCGCCAGCAATCGGTAAACCCCAACCTTTAACGGTGTAAGCAAAAACAACACTCGGCTTGTCTGTTACTAAATCGCATTCACGATAAGCATCCAGCAACATCTCAATGTCGTGACCACCAAGATTTTGAACGAGCGGGGCAAGGTCTTCATCCGAAATGTCATTAATGAATGCAATTACTTCGCCAGGCGCACCTGCTAAAAACTTTTCGCGCAACGCTGCGCCGAAAACAGCGAACAAACTCTGATAGCGCTCGTTAGACATTTCATCGATGTAAGTGCGCAACGCTTCGCCACCCGGTAGGGCGAATGCCGCCTGCAAACGGTTGCCATACTTTGCTTCGATTACGTGCCAGCCAGCATCTGCAAAAAACCCAGCAAGTTTTTTGATCTTCATCCCAGGTACAACGCGATCAAGACTTTGTCTGTTGGCGTCAACAACCCACATCACGTTGCCAAGACCCTGCAGCGACGGATCTGCGATTGCCTCCCAGATATTTCCTTCGTCAAGTTCTGCATCTCCAACTAGTGCAATGAATCGTGCTGATGGGCGAGGGCCGAAGTGTGAGTCAATATAACGACGAACCATTGATGCAAACAACGGAGCAACTGCACCGAGGCCAACAGAGCCAGTTGAGAAGTCGGCAACGTCTGGATCTTTGGTTCGACTCGGATAACTCTGCAACCCGCCGAGTGTACGTAGACGTTTCAAATATGAACGATCCAGTTCTCCGGTTAAATATTTAATCGCATGAAAAATTGGTGAGGCATGTGGCTTGACTGCAACTTTGTCATCGCCGTTCAAATGACCAAACCAAAGTGAAGTCATGATGCTGACAACCGACGCACTGCTGGCCATGTGCCCGCCAACTTTTACGTTGAATTCAGAATCTCGTCCACCTGGTGCTGGTGCAATTTCTCGTTCGCGATTGGCATAATCAACCATTCGTACTGCAAGCCACAACACGCGTTGTTCGATTCTCTCGAGCACATCAATGTCTGCGAGATTCTCGTGCCCGACTGCCTTATTGCTCATCCGACAATTATGGCTTATTGTGAATGGTCTTGAACAAACCCCGAGAACTTTCACCGCCAGAAATGACTGCGCCGGCGGCGGCATTTGCCCATGGCGTGCACGTTCCGGCTGGACTCGAACTTGTTGTTACTTCTGGCGTGGTGCCGACAAAACGTGATGGGAGCGTGCCCTCAACAATCAGTGAGCAGGCGAGTGTTATTTGGCAAAATATTTCGTTGATTTTGGCTGAAGGTCAAATGACGATCACTGATTTAGTTTCAGTGACGACATATGTAGTGAATACAAAAGATCTCGCAGAAAACTTAAAAGCCGTTATGGCGGCACGAGATTCTGCAATGTCGGGGCATCATGCGGCGAGCACGCTTGTAACTGTGCCCGCGCTCGCACGACCTGAATGGCTAATGGAGATCTCTGTGGTCGCAGCAAGGCAACCAAACTCGTAGTCTTGTTATAGAAACTATGAATAAACCGACTACTAATAAATCGACTGATTCTGGGATTGAAGTCGGAGCACTTTATACAAAAGAATCTCTCGCTGATTTCGACGAACAATCTCAACTTGGTGCGCCCGGCGAAGCACCGTACACGCGAGGTATTTATCCAACGATGCACCGCGATCGACTTTGGACGATGCGCCAATACGCGGGCTTTGGCACCGCGGCCGATACAAATCAGCGCTTTAAATTTTTGCTAGATGCCGGTCAAACAGGTTTGTCGTGTGCTTTCGATTTGCCGACGCAGATGGGTTACGACAGCGATCATCCTCGCGCTGCTGGAGAAGTTGGCAAAGTTGGCGTAGCGATCGACTCGATTGAAGACATGCGAATTTTGCTTGCCGATCTGCCGCTAGACAAAGTGACTACATCAATGACGATTAATTCGACGGCGTCAGTGTTGTTGCTACTTTATGAACTAGTCGCCGAAGAACGCGGTGTTGCATCTAACGAGATCTCTGGCACAATTCAAAATGATTTATTAAAAGAATATATTGCGCGCGGAACTTATATTTATCCGCCTCGACCTTCGATGCGTGTAATCACGGATATTTTTGCTTATTGTGCAAAGAATATTCCGAAATGGAACACGATTTCGATTTCTGGGTATCACATTCGTGAAGCCGGCAGCACTGCAGTGCAAGAACTTGCGTTTACTTTGTCAAATGCGATTGCCTATGTGCAGGCAGCGATCGATTCTGGCCTCGATGTTGATGATTTTGGGCCGAGATTAAGTTTTTTTTGGAACGGTCACAACAATTTTTTCGAAGAAGTTGCAAAGTTTCGTGCGAGTCGTCGAATGTGGCACACGATTATGACTAAGAGGTTCGGTGCAAAGAACCCTGCGAGTGCGCTGATGCGATTTCACACTCAAACCGGTGGTTCGACTTTGACCGCTCAACAGCCTCAGAACAACATTGTGCGGGTTGCCGTTCAAAGTATGGCAGCGGTTTTGGGTGGAACACAAAGTTTGCATACCAACGGTTTTGATGAGGCGCTGAGTTTGCCAACCGAAGATGCGGCTCGCATTGCTTTGCGAACTCAACAAATAATTGGCTACGAGAGTGGAGTCACTGACACACCAGATCCACTTGCTGGCTCTTATTATGTTGAATCTTTGACAAACGAAGTAGAACGACTTGCTTGGGAGTACATCGAACGAATCGAAGCGATGGGTGGTGCAGTGCAGGCAATCGAATCTGGATTTCAGATGGGCGAGATTGAAGAAGCCGCTTATTCGTATACGAAATCTATTGACAACGGCTCTCGGGTTTTGGTGGGTGTCAATAAGTTTGAGATTGAGAATGATGTACGACCGGTGCGAACCAAAGTTGATCCAGAACTTGAACGAAGCCAGATTGCTCGTGTAGCAAAATTGCGTGCGACACGAAACCACAACGATGTGACTGCCGCGCTAGCAAAACTAAAGAGTGCGGCTAAAGCCACCGACAATGTTTTGTATCCAATGAAAGATGCATTGCGGGCCAACGCAACTCTCGGCGAAGTTAGCGATGTGTTGCGCGAAGTCTTCGGCGTTTACCAGCCAAGTTGAGTTGCGGGTTTAATTCGAAATTGTTTTAATTTTTACCGGCGGGCGTTCAATCGCTGGCGCTTGGCGTTGTGGATGGCCAAGATAGATCATTGCTGTGACGTGTGTACCCTGCGGAAACTCACAAAAGTTTGCGACATCGTCATTGGCGCCACGCGGGCAACTTGACCAAAAACTTGCGAGACCAAGTGTCGTTGCGCCAAGCAAAATATTTTGAATACCCGCTGAAACTGCGTCGCGATTTTCTTCGGTGCGCAACTGGGTGTCGCCTTGTTCTGAGCCGACTATCAAGATCACTGGTGCGCGCTGAAACTTGGTGCGCGCTTTGGCGACGCGTTCGGGCTTGTCGCCTTCGCGGGCCATTGCATCGGCTACACAGTTGCTGAGCCGTTCGCGGGCGTCGCTTGTCACGGCCGCAAACATCCACGGAAACGTGAGTTTGTGATTTGGCGCCCACATTGCGAGTTCACAGAGTTTTTCGATAACGCCAGCATCGAGGGCGCGATCTTTGTCAACCATCATGTCGGTGCGTCTTGACCGAATTAATTCACGCAACTCTTCAAACTTCATCGTTATTGCTCGTTAGTTTTTGTGGAGGGCTGAGTTGAGGCCGCCCCATGAGCCTGTGCGTTGCGATGCTTCGACCGCACCAGATTGGCTGTTGCGACGGAACAATAAGTTATTTGCGCCCGAAAGTTCGCGAGCCTTAACGATTGTCGCGTCGGGAAGTTTTACGAGCGTGCCACCAGTTACGTAAAGACCGGCTTCAATAATGCAGTCATCGCCGAGACTGATGCCCAGCCCGCTGTTTGCGCCAAGCAGACAACGCTTGCCAACGCTAATCACTTCTTTGCCACCACCAGAAAGTGTGCCCATGATCGAAGCGCCGCCACCAATATCAGAGCCGTCATCTACGACAACCCCGGCAGAGATGCGACCCTCAACCATTGATGTGCCAAGTGTGCCGGCATTGAAGTTACAGAAACCTTCATGCATCACTGTTGTGCCAGATGCAAGGTGAGCACCGAGTCGAACGCGAGATGCATCGGCAATCCGAACACCGCTAGGCACGACATAGTCAGTCATTCTTGGAAACTTATCGACACCGTGAATTGTTAGATGTTCGCCATTACGTCGCATATTAAATGTGACTTCGTCGATTACGTCAACAGGCACTGCGCCGATTGATGTCCACGCAACATTAGTTAGCAAACCGAAAATTCCATCTAGGTTCATCGAGTTAGGCAATGCAAAGCGATGCGACATCAAATGTAATCTCAAATATGCATCCGTCGCATCACGCGGTGCCGTAGCCGTATCGATTGCTATATTTACTGGCACAAGTCCAACGCCACGACGTGGATCAGTATGTGCTTGTGGCAAAGATGCAAGGTGTTCTTCTGGTGCTTTATCGCCCCAACCAAGTCGTCTGAAGTAAACATCAAGAACCGAGTCGTTTGGCGCAACCGTGGCGACACCGACACCCCAAGCGCGCCGCGACTCACTCATGATTCAAAAACCTCTGGTCGCAACGTTGGAAACAAGATCACATCTTTGATGCTGCTTGCGCCACTGAGAAGCATCACGAGTCGATCAATGCCAATGCCAAGACCGCCAGTTGGTGGAAGCCCATATTCGAGCGCCCGCAAATAATCTTCGTCGATTGTTCCGGCTTCAAGATTGCCAGCAGCCTTTGATTTTGCTTCTTGCGCAAATCGTTCACGCTGTTCAATTGGGTCGTTAAGTTCGGTGAAGCCATTGGCAAGTTCGTGTGTGCCAACGAACAACTCAAATCTTTCAGTCAAGAACGGATCTTCGCGATCGACACGCGCCAATGGTGAAATTTCAACTGGATGACCAGTGACGAAAGTCGGTTTAATCAATGTTGCTTCAGATTTCTCGGCAAATATTTCTTCGATGATCCGCCCAGAGCCCCAACGAGTCTCGGTGTGAATGCCATGCTTCTTGGCTATTGCACGCATTGCATCAACCGGCATTGAGGGATGTACTTTTTCGCCGACAGCCTCACTAGCAAGATCAATCATCCGCACGCGACGCCATGGTAGAGCAAGATCAAACTCGGTGCCACGAATATCTACAAAAGTTGTACCAAGTGCATCGCGAGCCGCATTGCGAATTAAAACTTCGGTTAAATTCATGACGTCAGTGTGATCGGCGAAAGCTTGGTACGACTCCATCATTGTGAACTCAGGATTATGTCGTGTTGAGATTCCTTCGTTGCGAAATACTCGACCGATCTCAAAAACACGCTCCATGCCACCAACGATCAAACGTTTGAGGTGCAACTCAAGGGCGATACGCAAGAATAATTGCATGTCAAGAGTGTTGTGATGAGTTACGAATGGGCGAGCGTGAGCCCCACCAGCCTCTATGTGCAGAACCGGGGTTTCGACTTCGATGTATTCGCGCTCACTTAGGGTGCGACGGAAACTTGAAATGGTTGCATGACGCACTTCAAATACTCGGCGTGCTTCGTCGTTGACAATCAAGTCGGCGTAGCGCTGGCGATAACGGGTATCAATGTCGGTTAGACCATGAAATTTGTCAGGTAGTGGTCGAAGTGCTTTTGAAAGCAAATCAACTGACGAAACCTTTACTGATAATTCGCCTTTGCGTGTAGTCATGATTAATCCATGTGCACCAACCCAGTCACCGAGATCTAAATTATTGATCACATCGAATTGAACGTCACCCACGACTGATTTAGAAATAAATAGTTGAATATCTGCACTGCGGTCACGGATCGTAACAAAAATTAGCTTTCCTTGATCTCGCTTAAGCATGATTCGCCCAGCGACCGAAACTGTTTCATCAGTTTCGTTTCCGGCTTCTAGCGATGCAAATTTTTCGCGTAGTTCATTAAGCGTGTGAGTGCGATCAAAACGATATGGATAAGGGTTGACGCCAGTGTTGCGTAAATCGTCAATCGCTGAGAGTCGTCGAGTTCGCTCGGCGTGAAACCCACTTTGATGATCAGTTGGTTCAATGTTTTCGTTGCTGTTATCTACTGTCACAAGGCTCGCTTCACTAAAAATTATGTAATTACTATTGTAATTCGTCTAAACCTGAAGGCTCAGACGAATAATGACGCGAATCTAGACCGTTATTCAATAACCAGCAACACGTCGCCCGAGCCAACCGTGTCGCCAGCCTTGCAGCTGATTTTTTTGACTGTGCCGGATTTGTCAGCTTGAATCTGGTTCTCCATCTTCATTGCTTCAAGCACTAAAACAGCATCACCGACAGAGACCTGTTGGCCTACAGAAACGAGCAACTTGATTACTGTGCCTTGCATCGGCGCCGTAATTGTGCCATTTGCAGTTGCTGATTGGTTTGAGCCTCTTGCCGCAGAACGAGTTTTCGGTGCAGAAACTGAACCACTTCCGGCAGATGCCGGAACCCAAACTTTTACATCGAATCGTTTGCCATTTACTTCGACAACAGTATTTTTTTCGACGAGACCATCTGGGTTGGTTTGTGTTTCGCCAGTCGTCGACAAGACTTTTGTTAAATCTAAAGTTTCTTCAACCCACTTGGTCGAATGTTTTGTCGCAGCAAAGTCTGGGTGACGCAAAATAGCTAAATCAGCGGGAATCGTCGTATGCAGACCTTCGATTTTTGTTTCTTCAAGTGCACGAATCGTGCGAGCAATTGCGGTCTGGCGATCTTTGCCCCAAATAATTAATTTACCGATCAGGTTGTCGTAATACTGGCTGACGGTGTCTCCAGATTCGTATCCACTGTCAAATCGCACGCCAAAGCCATCTGGGGTTACGAGCTTTGTAATTGTTCCAGGGGATGGCAAGAACTTTCCGGCTGTTGGGTTCTCGGCGTTGATGCGCACCTCAATTGCGTGACCACGTCGCGCGGCCAGAACTTGTTTCTGTGTCATCGGCAATTTTTCGCCAGATGCGACACGAATCTGCCATTCGACAAGATCAATGCCGGTGATTAATTCGGTTACTGGGTGTTCGACTTGAAGGCGAGTGTTCATTTCTAAGAAAAAGAATTGTTCATCTTGATAAATAAACTCGACAGTTCCTGCGTTGAAGTAGCCGACTGCTTTTGCCGCTTTTACTGCGGCTGCACCCATTTCTTCTTCAACGCCATCTGGCAGCGATGGCGCAGGTGCTTCTTCAATAAGTTTTTGGTGGCGACGTTGAGCCGAGCAGTCGCGTGATGAAATCCAAACAACGTTGCCATGTGTGTCGCCAACAAGTTGAATCTCGATATGTCGTGGCCAAGAAAGATACTTCTCTACATATATTTCGTCGCGTCCGAAGAAAGCCTTCGATTCGCGTTGGGCAGACTCCATAGCTTCTTGCACGCTCTTGGCATCATGCACAACTTTCATTCCGCGTCCGCCGCCACCGAACGCCGCTTTTATTGCAACTGGCCAGCCGTGGCTTTTGCCGAATTCTAAAATCTCATCGGCACTTTTAAGAAATTCTGTTGTACCCGGCACGATTGGCGCACCACCGCGCAATGCTGCTTTGCGAGAAGAAACTTTGTCTCCCATTTCGACGATCGCTGCTGGTGGAGGTCCGATAAATGCAACACCCATGTCGGTAATCGTTTTTGCGAAATCTGCGTTCTCGCTGAAAAAGCCGTAGCCGGGGTGCACTGCGTCTGCGCCACTACGTTTGATCGCATCAATAATTGCATCGGTTTTTAGATAACTCTCGGCTGCAGTTTGTCCACCCAGCGCGAATGCCTCGTCAGCAAGTCGCACATGTAATGCGTTTCGATCAAGTTCGCTATAAACAGCGACTGTCGCAATACCCATTTCACGAGCGGTACGAATTACTCGAACGGCAATTTCGCCACGGTTGGCGATGAGGATTTTCTTTAGCACGGGTTACTATTCTCGCTGATGACAAGCACCGATAACAACTGCCCAGCAAATTGGAATCTGCGAAGGGTGTTAGAGACTGGGAGCACAAATACAGATTTATTTGCCGATGCCCTGGTTGGGGCACCAAGTCATAGTGCGCTGATGGCCGACAATCAGACTGCTGGTCGAGGTCGGCTAGATCGGACTTGGGAAGCAAAGCCCGGAACAAATCTGCTTGTTTCGCTTTTGTTTCGTAGCGAACCAGAGATGCTTAAATCTTGGCCGCGGATAGTTGCGATTGCTGCAGTGCGCGCTTGCGAAGAATTTATCTCACAAAATAAATCAAAAAGTCAATCACTCGAGCAAGTGAAATTAAAGTGGCCAAATGATCTGTTATTAGGTGATCGCAAACTCGGAGGTATGTTGAGTGTTGGCGATCAACGCAAACAATTTATAGTTGTTGGTATTGGCATCAATATCGGTTGGGCCCCACCTGATGCAGCGAAACTTTCGGATGTGGCTAGCGAGAAGTGTCCACAACCTGTCGAGTTTTTGAACTCGATTTTGCAACAAATAACCAAACTCGAAAACTTGAGTTCTGATGATCAGCATCAGCAATATGTCGAACTGTTGTTGACGCTAGGCAGACAAGTGCGAGTTGAGTTAACAAATGGCACCGTAATAACAGGTCTAGCTAGTGAACTTGATCTTGATGGTCGATTGATAGTTATTGAAACTGACAGCCAATCCACCCGACACATAATCGACACAGGAGATGTAGTCCATCTTCGTAACGCCAATCACGACTAACTTTGACAAGATATGACGCGAGCGAAAACTAAAAAAATTAACGATTTAAGACTTTTAACCGCACTTGGTTTATTTCTGATAGTTAGTGGTCTTGGCGCCACGCAAATAGTTTCTGCGACCAATGCCCAACTTGCTGGCGTTGTACGCGATGCATCAGCAACTTCGGCGTTGTCTGCGTCTAGTGCAGGGTTTGAGAATTATTTGTTGGTTGGTTCAGATTCGCGTGAAGGTGTTGACCCAAATGATCCAGATTTCGCAACAATGGGTAGTGGCGACGATGTTTCTGGACGTCGTAGCGACACCTTGATGGTTTTTCATTACGACATTGCGACTGGTGCTGGCGCCTTGCTTTCGTTTCCACGAGATCTTTGGGTCAAGTTAGGCAACGGCCAGAACAGTGGTCGAATCAATACGGCATATCAACAGGGCACCGGTGTGCTCATTCGAACAATGCAAAACGAATTCAATATTCCGATTCATCACTATTTAGAAATTAATTTTCAGGGATTCAAAGGTCTAGTAGACGCAATCGGTGGTGTGCGCATCTGTACGCAATATCCATCGCGTGATAAGCACACCGGGTTTTATATGCCCGCAGGATGTCACAATTTGAACGGCGTTCGGTCGTTGGCGTTTGCTCGAAGTCGATTCTTTGAAACCAATGTGGATGGCATTTGGAATATTGATGGATCTTCAGACATTGGACGAGGTAGGCGTCAGCGACAATTTATTGCGTCGATGTTGAATACTGCTTTAACTCGCATTACCTCGAATCCGTTAACTGCAGCAGATGCTTTTGCTGGTGCAACGCAAGCACTTATCACCGATGCGAATCTTGATTTAACTGAATTCGCAAAAAAGATGAGGCCTGCTGCCAAAGGCGACATCTCTAGATATTCGCTCGCGGTTTATAGCGACAGCGTGAATGGTAATTCTGTTTTGCGACTAGACAAAGACTCTGCCGCCGTGTTGGCATTTTTCGGTGGGATAGGACCTGCACCAGCGCCTGCTGATTAGATTTTGTTTACTAGCGCGAGTGATTTGTGCTGGTTGCGAGTGGAGAAAACTTCTCAGAAGTTACTGGCTCACCAATTTTATTGCCCTGAACAAAATCACAACCCAGAAGTTTCAATCGTTGTGATTGGTCTTCAGTAGTTACCCATTCAGCGACTACTGACATATTCAGCGAATGCGCAAGTTGAATAACCGACCGCACAATTGGGTCATCGCCACCTTGTGATCCGATATCACGAATAAATGTTCCATCAAGTTTGAGATAGTCAGCCGGGAAGTTACGAAGATTCACTAATGACGAGAATCCTGTTCCGAAGTCGTCAATTGCGAGTTTGATGCCAAGTCGTTTGAGTGCATTTAATGTTCGCATTACGCCGCCTTTGTCTTCAAGCAAAGTCGTCTCAGTAACTTCAAGATCAAGTTGGTGAGGTTCAAGTTGGGCATCTCTGAGTGAAGCCAAAGTGCGTTCGACAAATGTTGCGTCACTAAGTTGTCGCGCCGAAACATTGACATGCATCACAAACGAATTGTCAATTGCTTTGGTGTCGAGCCATCGACGCATATCGGCGCATGCTTGACGCCCAACCCAATCGCCGATTGGGCCAATCAATCCTGATTCTTCGGCGAGTGCGAGAAAAACTGGTGGCGTCAGCACACCGCGATCTGGATGTTGCCATCGCAATAATGCTTCGGCGCCAGCGATCCGACCTGTATGCGTAGAGACGATTGGCTGGTAAACCAAAAACAGTTGGTTAGTCGCGAGTGCCCTTTCAAGTTGTGACCCGAGGGCACTTCTTTCGCGTGCATTGGCGCTCATTTCTTCGCTATACATTTCGCACCGACCGCGACCACGTTGTTTGGCACGATACATCGCACTATCGGCGTGATGCAAAAGAGTGACGGCAGCATCAGCACTCGACATTTCTTCGAGCATTGATGCGTTGGCCATCGCGATTCCGATACTTGCGCTTGTTGCAATTTCGAAACCTTGTAAAATTTGTTGACCCGTTACGGCGGTGCGCATGCGGTTAGCGACGTCCATTGCTACTTGTTCATCGCCCAACCCATCGCAAAGAATTACGAATTCATCTCCACCGATTCGTGCGACAACATCTGATGGTCGGGTCGCACTAACAAGCCGTTTAGACATGTTGACAATCAATTGATCGCCAACCGCGTGGCCAATTGAATCGTTGACGTCTTTGAGTTTGTCGAGATCTACGAACAATACGGTTACGCCTCGTTTTAGAGTGCGTGAGCGGTCTAGCGCCTCGGCAAGTTTGCGTAAGAATAAAACACGATTTGGTAACCCGGTGAGTGCGTCGTGAGTTGCCTGTCGTTGCAGTTCATCTTGGGTTTGTTTTGATTCGGTGATGTCACGGGCGATCGCCGAGTAGTGCTCAATTGCGCCCTGCGTATCGCGCACGATCTGTAATACAACATCAAGCGTGCGCATGATTCCGTCTGCGCTACGAAAACCGACTTCGCCTTGCCAACGATTTGATGATGTTCCAGATGTGATTTCGCGAGGCAGTTGATCGCGAATCGCCTGAATAAAAGTTTGAACTGCAGCATCACCTTGAGTTGCGGCATCGTTAAGTCCAACAAGTTGTTGTGCATAGTCATTGGCAAACATCAACGCGCCATTGCGATCAAATACCAACACTGCATCGTGTGATGCATCAAGCAATCCAATTAGTTGCTCGCTCAACATTCGCCTTGCAACAGCCTGCGTCACATCGTGAGCCGTGCCGATATAACTAGTTACGCCACCAGCACTATTGCGTTGCGCCTGGGTTGAAACCAAGATCCACAAAGCGTCACCGTTGGGTTGCCAAAGTCTGAACTCGAAATTAAATGGTGATTGATTTTCTTTGGCAAGTTGCCACGCACGCTCGGCAGAAGTTCGTTCTGCAGGTTGAGCGTTCACCCACGGTGCGGTACCGACCACAAGCGGTGCTCCTGAAAGTACGAGCGTGCGAAACGCTTCGTTTGCTGCAACAAGTCGACCATTGATATCGGCCTCGAATAAAGAGATCGGCAAGGCGGTCAGCAGGGATGCAAGATTTGGGTCTATGCCTCAATCTTTACACGCGCGCGGTATGCGTTAGGTGGTTTGTGCGAAGAACCGAGTTTCGGTCGAGTCAAACGCACTGGTCTGAATTGCCTTGAACAAAAGTTGCGAGTCGGCAAGTGAATTGGGATCAGGAGTGAATTCAAGGGTCTGGTCAAGGGCGTATACAACGAGCAAATATTCATGTATCTCACTACCAGTAGGGCACGGTCCGCTATATCCAGTCGTAACTTTGGTGCCATTAGTTGTTGCACCAACGATTGCTTCAGCAGGAACTGCGCCTTCTTGAATCAAAGTCTCGGTTGGGTTTATATTTGCCACCACCCAGAGTGGTTTTTCTGGATTCTCAAGATCAATAAGTGTGATTGCCAGACTTGCTGCATTGGCCGGCGGATTAGAGATATTTAAAGATGGTGAAATATTTGATCCAAGACATGTGTGTCGAGGATCAATCGCGCCGCTGTCTAACCAAGTTCCTGAAACAGTAAAAATTTCTTGGGCAACATCCTGTTGTTCGTTAGCCATGAGTTCGACAGTGGTGGTGACAATCGCAATTGATTCACCTTGGCCCGGGCCTGCAACTCTAAGTTCGCGCCCATCACGAGAACACGAGGTAATTAAAGCAGTAGCCAAGACAACCAGAAATAGCGCCTGCGCTTTACTGCATAATATTTTTAAATTTGACATTGAAACAAGGTTACGGCATCGGCATGTAACTCGCAGATCACTATCCTTCTTGGAGTGAGAAAGTCAACCTTGCGATCTTCGCCTCGTCACGACGTTGATGGCAACCCGCTTTGTGCGTTAACCGTTCACGCTCATCCAGATGATGAAGCTTCAAAAGGTGCGCCAACTTTTGCAATGTATTCCGAATCTGGCATACGAACGGTGCTTGTGTGTTGCACAGGGGGAGAAGAGGGCGACCTCAATAATCCAGCGCTGAAAGAACCTGGTATGCCGTTTTATGGATTAGACGAAGTTGCTCATCAGAAATTAATGGAGACGGTACGCCCTGTTGAGTTAGCGAACAGTGTTGAAGTTATTGGCTTCAGTAAATTGCACATGCTTGGTTACCGCGACTCAGGAATGGCGGAGAGTCCAAAAAATTTAAACCCAGAATGTTTTCATATGGCAGACATGGATGAGGCGACAGGTCGACTCGTCAAATTGATTCGCGCTGAAAAACCACAAGTGATTGTTACTTACAACGATGACCATCGTGGATATCCACACCCTGATCATGTCAAGGTGCATGAGATCAGTCTTCGTGCTTTTGAGCGCGCTGGCGATCCAACTTGGTATCCAGATGCAGGCCAAGTATGGCAACCTCTCAAAATGTATTACTCAGTTTGGTCGCGTTCGCGTTTGACGACTGTGCACGAGGCGCTCTTGCGTTTGCGTGGTTCGTCGCCTTACGACGAGAACTGGTTTAGTCGACCAAATATGGACGACAGAATCACAACCAAAATGAATATCGGCAAGTATTTGTGGGCACGTTCAAACTCGTTGAAGGCTCACGCTACGCAAGTTGACGAAAACGAACCATTCTGGTTTGGTCTGAGTGACGAAGAACTCGCTGATGCATATCCATTCGAAGATTGGATTTTGGCCAAGTCTTGCTTAGAAAATTATTCGCCAGATGCACAACACCTTGAAAATGATTTATTCGCGGGTATAAAAGAGAGATAGTTGTAGCACGAATTAACTGGCGCGCATCAGCGTGCGCAACTCGCGAAACCCGATCATTGTTGCACCACTTGCATCTATTGCATCGCGAATTTCTTGGTCGTTAACAACAAGTTCGTAATCGTCAATCCAGCTTTGTGCGATCTCACCAAGCGCACGAACTTCTGGTGTGTCAATGCACGGCTGTACGTGTATCTCGGTTACGCCTGGCGCGAGTGTGGAGAGTGATTGCATAACTCGTTCACGGCTTCCGTATCGCCAGTCATGATCAAAGAAATCTGGAAACTCGACGCCTTCTTGCGCGGCAAGTTTTCTAAAAGGAAACCCCGCTCGTTCTTCGTTGATTGAACTCGGCAAGCGAATGGGCAATCGAAATTCGACAGCAAGTTCAAGATAAATATCAAAGAATTCTGGGCGCAGAGTAATCGCAGTCAAATGAGGTGCAAGATGCGTTGGGTCAAGTCCCCAAGCGATTGCGCGTTCGATTTGCGCCCGACATTCGCGCAAAACTTCTGCTGGGTCTGCATGCTCCCAAAGATCATCGATTGTGCGTGGAAACCCACCTTCACCAGAAGCAAGTGATGGAGAATTAGTAATTGAACCCCAGCGATAATTTGCATGTTCGGCGTTGAGTGTCAGATGCACGCCAATGTCTTCGCCGTTATAGCTATTGATTGCGTGACGCGCCCAAGGTGCCGGCACCATTAGCGATGCGCATGTTGCTACACCTTTGTTGAGTGCATCGTAGACGCCGATGTTTGCCGCATGAAATGCCCCAAGATCGTCACAACTTAAAATGACCAAACGTGCGTGCGGTGAATGCCCGAGTCGTTCGACAAGACTTTTCTTCGCAGACGCCACATCAGCACGCTATCTCTAGCACGTCAGCCATAACCCGATTCGATTTTGGTGGGCTGTTGTTTCGATTGCGGCGAATTTGGTCGCAAAAGCCGTATTAGGTGAGATGCTCATTGTTCGAGCAAAGCCCAGACGCAGAAGTTCTTGATTGACAAAAGTGCCATCAGCAAGATATATATAGACAAGCAATCGCTGATAACGGTCTCGCGCTTCAATGTCGCGTTGCACGCGCACTTTGGTTTTTGGTTGAAGCAGCGTATGCATAAAAGCTGATGCCTCGGGGCCAAAACATTCAACAGGTTTGCTCGGATGCACGGTCTCTGGCGTGTTGACGCCGATCAATCGCACAGTTTCGGTCGAGCCTTGCAAGTTCAGCACAACCGTGTCGCCATCGATGACTCGAATCACAACAGCGATGTCATTGGGCAAGGTCTTTGAGCCTGCACACGAGCAGATAGTCAGCGTTAAAAGTAACCCAGATAAAAAGCGTTTCACTAAACGATGTGTATCACGATTTGCGATTACGGTATTGAGGATGAATAATCGTTCAGACTTTGGGCTTGGTCGTGTCGGCATCTGGACATCGGCTCTCGACATGCAACCGATGTCGAAATCAAAAGAAGCAGCAATTGAACTCGAAGAACTTGGATTCAGATGTATATGGGTGCCAGAAGCAGTAAATCGCGAGCCGTTTGCATCCTGCGGAGTGCTTCTCGAAGCAACAAAAAAAATGACCATGGCTACTGGCATCGCCTCGATGTATGCGCGAAGCGCTGCAACTATGAACGCGGGCTGGAAGACGCTCACCGAAGCATTCGGTGAAAGATTTCTGCTCGGCATTGGCGCAAGCCATCAAAATTTGGTTGAAAAAGTTCATAAGGCTAGTTACGACAAACCATATTCGGCAATGGTCGAGTATTTGAAGGCAATGGATAGCGGATTATTTTTTGCCGCGGCTCCAACTGTTGCGCCACGCAGAGTTTTAGCAGCACTTGGTCCGAAGATGTTAAAACTTTCTGCACAGATGGGTATCGGCGCTCATCCGTATTTCGTGCCGATTGAACACACGAGCTACGCCAGAGAGATTCTCGGACAAGATGCGTTGCTCGCACCAGAAGTTGCGGTTGTGTTCGACACAAATCCTGAGACTGCCCGTGCTACAGCGAGAAAATTTATGCTGACATATAACCGATTGCCGAACTACACCAATAATTTGCGTCGCTTGGGTTGGGCCCAAGATGATATTGCGGGGCCAGACAAGATGCCGAGTGATGCAATGATTGATGCAATCGTCGCATGGGGGAGTCTCGAAACGATTGTCGCTCGCATTCAAGCACACATCGACGCTGGTGCTTCGCATGTCAGTGTTCAGGTGCTAGATGCAGATCCGCTTGCGCTGCCGTTACATCAGTGGCGCGAACTCGCGACAACGCTGTCGAGTTTTAACTAACTAGTTCTCGCAATAGTCGGAAATCGCTGATCATTAATTAAGTCGCCCGGCTTTAAATTTTGTGCATCAAGTGGTGGCGAAGTCTTCCAAGGTCGATTTGCCCAAGTTGCTTCGTTATTGGTGTATCTAAAACTTATTACTCGTCGACGATCTGAATGCAATGTTGTTGCTGGTGCACTGTGCAGTGTGCGAAAGTGAAAAGCAACCAAGTCTCCTGGCATTGCAGCAAAAGTTTCAATCTCGGTTGATGCTTCTAAAGTTTGTGTATCGGGAAGCGCTTCAAAACCTTCGGCTTGTGCCACATACGCAGACTCGTCTACGAATCTGCGCGGTACGAAACGCTTGCCCCAGCGATGGCTTTTTTTGATTGCCCGTAACGCAATTGTCTCTGGAATCGGATCTAGCGGTACCCACAAACTGACATTTACTTCTGAGTCAATTCCATAATAAGGATCATCGTGATGCCAAGGTGTAATTCGATTCGTGCCGGGCTCTTTGACGAGCACATGCTCATGAAAAAATTTGCCGCTATTCACGTTCATCAATTGAAGTGCGATTTGCGGAAGAGCACCAACGAGTGCATGGTCTTTGTAAGCGGCAAATCTTGCCCAATTAACGTAGTCATCAAAGAATCGGCCTTGTTGTGAGCCATCGGCATATTCGTTTGCCCATGGCCCTGGTGACTTCATGTTGTCATCTAACGCTTGAGCAAGATCATCAAGTGTTTGTTGGTTGACGACATTGCGTAGCACTACAACGCCGTCTTGCTGAAACTTTTCTACGTCCTGTCGTGCGACAAGCACGCTAGTTAGACCCACGTTCTTAAACGCCGAGCGTACGAAGTTGCAGCTTGCGCATTCCTGCGAGCCATCGCTGATGCTCGGTTGCTTTCTTTGCGACGAACTGAGCAACTTCAGGATGCGGCAATATCAAAAATATTTCTTCGCGCAGAGTTGCAACAACAATCTCAGCAACCTGTTCTGGTTCAAGCACTGCACCTGAAGCACGCACAACATTGCCGTTATCGGCCGCAGTGACCTGATCTGATTGACGCAACATATTCGTGTTCACTCCTTGCGGGCATAAACAACTAACGCGAAGTCCGCGATTGCCGTAAGTGATTGAGAGCCATTCGGCAAATGCCAGTGCAGCGTGCTTGGTCAATGAATATGGGGCCGAACCAATCGCAGTTAGTAAGCCAGCAGCAGAGGCGGTGCTGACAAAATATCCGCTACCTGCCGCTAACCAATCATCAATTAGATATTTAACCGCCCAGCGGTGCGCGTGCACATTAATCGCAAACGAAATATCCCAGGCAGTTTCTGGGGTAGTTAGATCGGTGCCCATCGCCACACCAGCGTTTGCATAAAACAAATCAATGAAACCTAAAAATTCTTTCGACCTGGCTACTAATTCTGCATTTGCTTGTTCAGTTGATAAATCGCATGCGATTGCAAGCGCCGAATTTGGGCGCTTCGCGTTAAGTTCAGCAACAACTTGATCCAAAAGGTTCTTATCTCGGTCGGCGAGGACAACTCGAGCGCCTTGTTTATGAAATTCTTGCGCGACTGCTTTTCCGATGCCGTTTGCGGCGCCGGTCACTACGGTATTTTTATTAGCAAGTTCCATATTGTGATAATACGCACAAGCGAGCAAGTCCTGCGATTCGTAATTAT
>ERZ889217.247-NODE-247-length-35646-cov-10.250653_pt1 | contig 35646 bp, 26 predicted proteins | sample MGYA00521098_ERZ889217 | MGnify/ENA primary metagenome ERZ889217 (study PRJEB32303, sample SAMEA104408613) | aquatic metagenome | biome: Brackish water; feature: Pelagic; material: water | place: Baltic Sea | collected 2014-06-10T22:04:00 | depth 2,362 m ... | reverse complement strand
AAGTTGCCGCATGGGTTATTGAGCACCTTGGTGCTCGCCCAGCAGCAGATGCTCGACTGCAACAAATTATTAGCGCTGGTTAAAAACTTCTCTAGCTGCGGCGAGATTTGCGACGGTTGGGATCAATGTCGGTTGGTGGCTTATTAGTTAGCGGCCCAATATTGGCGATTATTGACTCAATTGTTGGGCGCTCACCAAGAGTGTGATTATCGATCGCATGGCGCATCGCCGCAAGATGCTCAGGAGAAGTGCCACAACATCCTCCGATGATCCGCACTCCGGCATTGACCGCCATCTCTGAATACTTCGCCATCAACTCTGGGGTTCCAGAATATTTGATCTCAATTCCTTCAAAGCGCGGTATTCCACAGTTGCCTTTGGTAACCAATGCAATATGCGCATTATCTGCGCTTGCTGACATCTCAAGAGCGGTCACCAAAATATCCGAAGCACCAACTCCACAATTTGCACCCATCGCTATCGGTGGCACAGCAAGCCCAGCAAAAACTGCAGCGAGTTGATCTGGTTTCAACCCCATCATTGTGCGACCAGCCGTATCAAAACTGCAAGTTGCAACATACGGCATTCCGACATTGATCGCTGCCTGCGCTGCTGACTGCACTTCTTCGACCGCCGACATTGTTTCTATCCACGCAACATCGGCTCCGCCATCTTTGAGTCCACGAATTTGTTCTTCAAAAGTATCAATTGCTTCTGCAGGGGTCAACGCACCAAGTGGATCAAATAATTCGCCTGTCGGACCAACCGAACCTGCAACGACGACGGGTCGAGTGCATGCATCGGCGACCTCTCTTGCAAGTTCGGCTGCACGCTTGGCAAGTTCATAAGTTCGAGCCTGCGCATTATGCAACTTCAATCGATGACGATTTGCGCCAAAAGTATTCGTCAAAATAATATCTGCACCAGCGTCAACGAACTGCTGATGCAAACCAGTTACACGCTCAGGATGTGAATCTAACCAGAACTCGGGTGGCTCACCAGAAGTTAAGCCAAGTGCAAAATAGTTTGTGCCTGTTGCCCCATCTGCCAAAATAATTTTGCCAGTTGCTAAAAGTTCAACTAGCGAAATTCTCATACATCAATTATCCCATAACCGTTCCTGAAGTATGTTGCACTTCGCGTAGGCGTGAGAATGCACCAATATTGATTGCCCGGCCTGAACGTGGCCCGACATATGAGATTGGCTGTTTGTCGTGATTCAAACCTGCTTCTTGGGCCTCGATCAACAAGCGAATAAAAATTGCTGCCAGCGGTGCATTCTTAAATTGATTGCCACTGGTGCCACAGGCCATGAAATATCCATCAATGCTTGAGCGATCATAAATCGGAACCCAGTCGTCGGTTGCATCGTATAAAGCACCAATACCTGACGGAGACACAGGCACACCAAATTCAGGCATGCGTCGAGCGAGACGCAACATCATCGTCTCCCAAATTTCGACAGTTGTTTCTTGGCGCCAATCGTCAGCGTCTTCGATCCAATGCAATTCATCACACGCAGGCTCAGTGCCGCCAAGATTCAAAGTTCCACCTGGGTGTGGCCTGAAATAAATGCCGGTGTCGAGGTCGGCAACAATCGGCGCGTTGTCCTCAAGTTTGAAACCTCTTGGCGCAGGCGCAACATAAACTTCTTGGCGCAACGGACGATGGCGAATATTCATTTCGTCGAGCACACCAGCAATCTTGTTTATCTTGCTTGCATGAGGCCCGGCGGCGTTGATAACAATTGACGCTTCAATGTGTTCACCTGACGCGAGTGTTACGCCAGTTACCCCCACACCATTATTATTGATCGCAACTACTTCTTCTTTGAACCGAGTTTGTGCCCCCGTGGCTTTTGCTGCGTTCACCAAATTGTGCGCCGCCAACATTGGGTCATCCATGAATCCACTCAACGGATCATAAATTCCTGAGAGTTCACCAGTTGCATCGTCACCAAAAGCAGGATCGTCAATTCTTTTTGGTGGCCAATAACTGCCGGCATCAAGCGCAGGAAATCGTTGGCGCAATTGCGAAGCATCAAGAATTTCGTATGGGATACCGATGTCTTCCCAAATCTTGCGAACTGCTTCACCGTCATAGCCAGTGGTTCGATAAACCAAATAACCAGTGCGAATAAATTTTGCCATGCCATCCGGGTCTACAACGCCAAGATACTCAGCCCAGTTCTCCCAAATTTTTGCTGACTCCCAAGCCATTAAAACTGCATCGTGAGTCGAATAACTGAAACGGATAATTGCCGACGATGCAGAAGTCGAACCAGCACCAGCCGCTGAACCTTTGTCGATAATTACAACTGATCGACCAGCTTTAGCAAGTTCTAAAGCGACTGCCCCACCAATTACTCCTGCTCCGATAACTACTACATCGGTTTTCATTGATTGGCGAGTACTTCTCGCTGCCATGCCGCAGTGTCAGCGACACTGTTAAACGTGAATGAATGCAAGCCAACAATGTTTAGAGACTCGGCATCTTTTGCTAAACCTGCAACAAGTTCTGTCGGGTCATAGCCACCAGGTGAGAGCATTTTCATTATTGACGCTTTGTTCTTGCTGAGATATCGCATCGAAGCGCCGACACCGACTCGAACACCAAGACTCATCAGTCGCGCACGATCTACGACACCTGGTACTCCAAGTTGGACGGGCACCGAAAAACCATTGTCGCGTTCTGACTTAAGCCACTGACGAATTTGAACAACATCAAAACACATCTGAGTCGAAGCCAAACCTTGCACTCCTGCTTCGTTAAGAAGTTTTTGTTTGTCATGCAATGCTGTGCTCAAGGCTTCACGACTAATGAATGCGTGACCATCTGGATAGCTTCCAAAGCCAACCCGTGCAACACCGCTATTGCTATCAAGAAAATCGCGCAACAATTCGACACCATCGGTATATGGGCCAAGAGGATTTTCTGCATCGCCGGCAATTAAAAAAACTTCTTTGATTCCTTGCTCACGTACCCAATTCGCAAGTTTTTGTACATGCTCACGCGATTCAACAAGTCGAGCCGCAAAGTGAGGCACAACTTCATGTCCAGAAGCGATCAAGCGCGCAGAAATTTCTTGTGTCGCTGAAAGGCCTTTGACGGGTGAACAAGTGACTGAAACTGGCGCGCAAGACGGCAAATCCAAAATTGCCTGCTCGATACTCTTCATCGGTATGAGCTCATAGCGCATATTGCTGACCAGCTTTTTCGCCGCAGGGCTCACTTCAACAGAAGACTTTACAAGGCGTGAGAAGATCGACATCGACGCAATACTAGGCGGAATTAACGACCGATTCTTATCCTGGTTGGATTTGGTACTTAAAAACTACGCGAATGTGTCAGGTAACACACTCTTGCGCTTGGCAATATATTCCTTAAGTTCTTCGTCAATTGCCTCGTCAAGTGGTGGAGCAACATAACTTGCTAGTCGCTCCTTCCAGATTTTGTTGGCACGCTTAGCCGAATCATCTCCGCCATCTTCAAGCCATTGCTCGTAACTCGAGTTATCAGAAGTTGTCGAACGATAGAAAGCCGACTCGAAGTTTGCAAGAGTGTGCGCCGTTCCTAAAAAGTGATTGCCAGGTGGGTTCTCTCGTATCGCATCGAGAGCCTGACCATTTGGCGAAAGATCTAAACCCTTGGCAAATGTTGCCATCATCCCAAGTTGATCATCATCCAAAATAAATTTCTCATAACCAATTGCAAGCCCGCCTTCAAGCCAACCAGCCGCATGCAAAACAAAGTTCGTACCAGCCATCAGTGTTGGAATTAAAGTTGCAGCACTTTCATATGCAGCCTGAGCATCTGGAAGTTTTGAACCAGTCAATGAACCACCCGAACGAAATGGAACGCCGAGTCGGCGTGCAAGTGCCGCCATCGTGTACAAGACAATTGCTGGCTCTGGGGTGCCGAACGTTGGCGCACCTGTTTGCATCGACATTGACGACGCGAACGAACCAAGTATCACTGGTGCTCCTGGGCGCACCAACTGTGTGAATGTCATACCAGCGAGAGCTTCGGCAAGAGTCTGAGTTGCGACACCAGCAGAAGTCGACGGTGCCATTGCTCCAGCCAAAATAAAAGGAGTAATAATTGTCGCTTGATTATTTAATGCGTACACCTCAGCCGATGCAAGCATCGATGCATCCCACACCAACGGCGAAGACGCATTAATTAAACTTGTCATCACTGTGCGATCTTGCAAGTCGCCACCGAAACCGATGCGTGCTAGCTCAACGCTGTCTTGCGCGCGCTCGCCCGCCGTAACCGAACCCATGAATCCTTTATCGCTGTATTTGATATGTGCGTAAACCATGTCGAGGTGACGCTTGCTGACCGGAATATCAACTGGCTCACAAACAGTTCCACCTGAATGATGAATTCGTGGCGACATGTACGCAAGTTTTACGAAATTTTGAAAGTCTGTAATCGTTGCATAACGACGCCCGTTGTCAATGTCGTACGCAAACGGCGAACCATAGTTCGGCGCGAATACAGTTGCGTTGCCACCGATTTGAACATTGTTGGCCGGATTGCGCGCATGTTGTGTGTAGATACTCGGTGCCGTTGCAGAAACTATTTTGCGGCACATTCCTCTTGGAAATCTGACGCGAGTTCCGGTGACATCTGCACCCGCATCTTTGAACCGCTGAATTGCCGAAGGATAATCCCGAACTTCAATTCCGACTTCTTCAAGAATTGTGTCGGCGTTGTGCTCAATTAGTTCAAGACCTTCGTCTGTGACAAGTTCGTAAGGCTTGATCAACCGAGTTATATACGCATCACGATCGGGTTCATGTGACGAACGCAAAGTTTGTCGACCTGCTCGACCACCCGAGCGTTTTGTCCGCGCTACATCTGTCATTGGTTCTATTCTGCCACGACGCCCGAAGATCGGCGACGGCGACCAGATCGCCCAGCACCGTCTAGTTGTGCGTTATCTCGAGCCGGAAGATCAATAACCTTCTCGAGATTTGGGGTTAGGGCTGTCTTATGAGGAAAGGCCATCGCCGCCACAAACAACTCCTGAAATCTTGGTTCAGTTGCCGTTTCGATTTTTGTTACACCGCGCACAGTTTCTTCCATCTCGTATCGCAGTTTTCGCGACAGAAGAGACTGAACTGCGCCTGCACCCGCAGCATTGCCAACAGATCGAACACCAGCAACTGGACAATCAGGCACGAGACCGAGAACCATCGCGTAAACCGGATCAATGTGCGCACCGAACGCACCCGCAAGACGAATGTCGTGCACCACTGGCGAACCGGCATGTTCGACAAGCAAATCAATACCTGCGCGTAACGCCGCTTTGGCTAACTGAATTGCACGCACATCGTTTTGGGTTACAAATAATTTCGTCGCATCGTGTTCATAGAACAAATACGAAAATGTCCGGTCATCGGCAACGATTCGACTACTACGTGCGGCCAGTTCTCCACGTACGACGCCATCAGTGTCGATGATCCCACTCAAATACATTTCTGCTATTACTTCGATAATCCCAGAGCCACAAATTCCGGTTATCGCGGTGTCTCCGAGTGATTCAGCAAAACCCGATTCGTTGCTCCAAAGCGTTGAACCAATTACTTTGATTCGTGGCTCAAGAGTTTGACGATCAATTCGAACATGTTCTATTGCGCCGGCGGTCGCGCGTTGGCCCGCGCTAATTTGCGCGCCTTCAAAAGCAGGACCAGTTGGGCTTGATGCAGCAAATTGATGCTTTGTATTTCCGAGAACAATTTCGGCGTTTGTTCCGATGTCTACTAGTAGTTGCATCTCGGTCGATCGATGTGGTCCTTCAGCCAAAATTGCTGCGGCGGTGTCGGCACCAACATGGCCGGCAATGCACGGACCAACATAATAAGCGGCATTCGGAAGATCAAGATCAAGTTCGTTTGCCCAACCGCTGACTGATTCGTTAGTTGCTAATACGAACGGAGCCATACCAAGCGGAGTTGGATCGATACCCAACACGATGTGATGCATAATCGGATTGCCAACGATTGTGATTTCTAAAACATTTGCACGAGAAATTCCTGCGGCTGCTACGAGGTTGCCAACCAGATCGTCAAGCGCAACTCTAATTGCTTTTGTTAATTCTCGATCACCGCCCGGGTTCATCATCACATATGACACGCGGCTCATTAAGTCTTCACCAAAACGAATTTGCGGATTCATCACTCCGTAGCTTCCGATAATTTCGCCCGTCAGAAGTTCACACAAGTGTCCGGCAACAGTTGTTGATCCAACATCAACTGCGATTCCGTACGCAGTATCAACAAATCCGGGCCACGCCGCAACAATTTGATCAAGATTCTTTGTGAAGCGCACCGCAACTGTTAATTCACCATCAGATTTAGTCATTGCGTTGTGCAAAGTATTCAACGCACGACGCGCCACCTGTGGAGCCCGACACTTATGTTGCGTAGCAACTGCATTGGCCAGTGCATCTGCCGCACTAACCGAATCACCAAGTTGTGCCTCCGGAACCGTCAGGTAATACAAACCGAAACTTGGGTCAACTGTTATCGGTTCAAGATCTAAATCTTTTCGAACGATTTGACGATGTACTTGACTAATCGCCGGCACATCAATGACAACATCGCCACAGATTCGCGCAGCACAACCGAGACGATTTCCGGGTACGAGCGCACGCTTTGCACGATAATTGGTTTCGGTTTCAGCCAAACCAGATAATGAAGACTCGGTGACTGTGATTCCCCATTTTGCAAAGACGCCGTTTGAAGGTGTGATCTGACAACGACCACAAATACCCCGACCACCACAAACAGAATCGATGTCGGCGCCAAGTTGTCGGGCCGCTTCAAGAACAGTTACGCCGTCCTGAACAACGCCATCTAATCCAGACGGAGTAAAGACGACGCGTCGCTCCATATTTTTTGTTACTCGGTCTTTCGTCGACCGCGGCTATTTCGGGCCGCACGATCTGCTGAAATATCATTTGGGTCACGATTTGCTCGAATCCACGCCGAACAGTTCTCATCATTACCAACAAGAACGTCAGCGGCCATCACCAAAGTTTTAACTTCTGGATGCATTGGATTCATGATCGCTGACGTCATGCCAGCGCCGATCGCCATCGCCAAGAAGGTTCCAGTGATGTTGTTACGAGACGGAATTCCAAAACTCACATTCGAAGCGCCGCAGGTTGTGTTTACTTTTAGTTCTTCACGCAATCGACGTATAATTTTGAACGCAGTTCGTCCTGCATCGCCCATCGCACCAATTGGCATAACCAATGGATCAACTACGACATCGCATGCTGGGATTCCGTAGTCAGCAGCGTGATTGACAATTTTTTTGGCAACAGCGAAACGCTCATCTGGGTCCATGCTGATGCCAGTCTCATCATTAGAGATTGCAACAACTGCCGCGCCGTATTTAGCAACAAGTGGCAACACGCGCTCAAGGTTGGCTTCTTCGCCAGTCACCGAGTTGACGAGTGCTTTTCCTTGATATACAGCGAGCCCTGCTTCGAGAGCGGCAATTATTGATGAGTCGATAGACAACGGTACATCGGTGATTGATTGCACGAGTTGAATTGCCTTAGCCAAAAGTGCCGGTTCGTCAGCCAACGGGATTCCAGCGTTGATATCCAACATGTGGGCACCAGCAATAACTTGGGCTAGCGCATCAGACTCAACACGACTGAAATTGCCCTCTTTCATTTCGGCAGCAAGAAGTTTGCGACCAGTCGGGTTAATTCGCTCGCCGATCATGACGAATGGGCGTCCAAAACCAATCACAACTTCTTTGGTGGCCGACGAAAGTACTGTATCTGTCATTATCTAATCTTTCTATTTAGTGTTTGATTATATTAATTGACTATTCGTTTTCTTCAAGTTCCTCTAATGCCAAGAGCTCTTCGACATTGATTGCAGAATTGTCAATGTCGGCCTCAAAGCCGCCCGCAAATGCGAGCCTGCCGAGACGCTCGCGCGAGTACTCGCCATCTAGCCGATCAGCTTCGCGCTGTGCCGCTTCTGCCAAATCACCAGACAGCGGCAAACTGATTCTGCGCCACTGTGCAATATCTTCATCAGCGGTATAAATATGTGCTTTGCGTTTTGCACGATCAATCGCGCGCTGAAACTTATCTGAAAGTTGAACTTGCTTGCGCTCACGCCCAGCCTGCGCATTAACTTGCGCAGGAATATCTCGCCACATAATCACAATTACTTCGTTGCTTCCGCGTGGCATTTTTATTCTCCTCGATTTTTATTTATTTACTAGACGATTTAAATGAAACTGGTATTGCTTCAACGAAATGACCAAGCCCCACATGCCGATGTTCGAAGGCGAGACCAAGTCTTTGGGCAGCATCTTGGCCAGCACGCACAATGTCTTGGTCGGTAGTTTGAGAAAACAACACGACACGACGATAGTTGCCAAAATAGGTATTCAGCAGTTCAGGATGATCTTCAAGACCGAGACCCTGCCAGACAAGAGCATCAAAATGTTTGGCAAGAAAATCGGTCAGATAGAACGTGCCTGGCTCTTCGTCATGAGCAGCCATAAAATCAGTGGTCCCAGCAAAAAACTCATAGCAATGAGCGCCTGGCAATCGCTTCACGGTCGGATATTTTGCGAGTAGCAAATCTAAATGCCCGCCAGTGCCACAGTCGGCGTAAGCCACAAACGTTGGCCGTGAATGATTTGCTTCAAGCAATTCTGCAACTTGTGGAGTTATATTTTCGGGACGATTATGCAAATTTGCAGGCAAATATTTTATTTCAATAGACTCTTCCATGCCCGAGGCACGAAGAACTGTGCGAAGTTCAGTGGCTAGTGCGCCACAAGCAATTATTAGCGGGCGCGTGTCAGACGACATCGCGATGTGAATCTTAAATTACTGAAGGGCCAGGTGGCTCTGCATTGCGCAAACGACGCGCACCAACAAGTTGCTTTGCAGTCTCTGAGGCGACTGCGGCGTCTCGACAATATGCGTCAGCGCCTACAGCAACACTGAACTCTTCGTTCAATGGAGCACCACCAACAAGAATGATGTACTTATCGCGGATGCCTTTTTCTTTCATCGTGTCGACAACCACCTTCATGTACGGCATTGTCGTTGTCAAAAGCGCGGACATTCCAAGAATGTCTGGCTTGTGCTCTTCGAGTGCGGCGAGATATTTGTTTACATCGGTGTTGATTCCGAGGTCAATAACTTCGAAGCCTGCGCCTTCAAGCATCATTGCGACAAGATTTTTTCCGATGTCGTGAATATCACCTTTAACTGTGCCGATAACAACTTTGCCAACAGATTCAGCGCCGGTCTCTGCGAGTAGCGGACGCAAAATTGCCATTCCGCCTTTCATCGCATTCGCTGAGAGCAAAACTTCTGGAACAAACAAAATTCCGTCACGAAAGTCGATACCAACAATTCGCATACCTTCAACGAGAGCATCCTGCAAAACTTTTGTTGGTGTCCAGCCACGATCCAGCAAAATAGTTGTACCTTCTATGATTTCTGGTCCTAACCCGTCATAGAGGTCGTCGTGCATCTGCGCTGTGAGGTCATCATCAGACAACTTGGCGAGATCAATATCTTCAAATTCTTCGTTACTCACTATTACTCCATCTCAAGAACTGTCGTTTTTAATAATATTAATTGACCGGCAAACCCAGCACAACCGAATGAAACGCTATCAGTTCTGATGACTGTAGAACTTCACCGTCTGTGAAGAAAGTGGCGGGTTGCCAAGAATTATGTCTGCTGCTTTTTCGGCAATCATCATCGTCGGTGCATAGATATTGCCGTTCGTGACATATGGCATTACTGAAGCATCGACAACACGAATTCCATTCATTCCATGTACCCGCATTGTCAATGGGTCAATAACCGACATCTCATCTGTCCCCATTCGACAGGTGCACGAAGGGTGATATGCCGTTTCGCCATCTCGACGCACCCACTCGAGAACATCGTCATCTGTTTTGACCGCTGGACTTGGCGAAATTTCGCCACCATCAAATTGCGCGAATGCTGGTTGGGCAAGAATTTTTCTGGCTGCGGCGATTGCCTCGACCCACTCTTGGCGATCTTCTGGCGTGGATAAATAATTGAGTCTTAATTCGGGTTTGATTCGAACATCAGGCGATTTAATTCGCACAGACCCGCGCGAGTTTGAATACATCGGGCCGATGTGAACTTGATAACCATGTCCGCCTGCAGGAGCCGTGCCGTCATATCGCACCGCAATTGGCAGAAAGTGAAACATCAAGTTCGGATACTTGAACGATTCGTTGCCGCGGATAAATCCGCCGCCTTCAAAATGATTTGACGCACCAGGCCCGCGACGAAACAACCATTGCAGACCGATCCACGGTCGATAGTGAAACTTAAGCATCGGATTCAACGACACAGGTTGCTTGCATGAGTGTTGCACATAAACCTCAAGATGGTCTTGCAAATTTTCACCAACACCTGGCAAGTGATGAACTAGTTCAACACCAACATTTTTTAGATGCTCAGAGTTTCCGATGCCCGAAACTTGAAGCAACTGTGGCGAGTTAAACGAACCTCCGCACAAAATAACTTCGCGCGCGGTTGCAGTTCGCTTGCGACCAAATGGCAATTCATAAGTTACGCCAGTTACTTGTTTGTCTTGCGTCAACAACTTTGTAACAAGCGCACGACACTTGACCGTTAAATTTTTTCTATGCATCACCGGGTGCAAGTAGGCACGAGCGGCACTTAGTCGGCGACCACGGCGCACGTTTCGATCAAATGCCGCAAAACCTTCTTGCTTAAAACCATTGACATCAGTTGTGAGTTGATGACCGGCTTGTTGCACGGCTTCAAAAAATGCGCCAAACAACGGATTTTTTACTGGTCCACGTTCTTGCTCTAGAGGCCCATCGTGTCCGCGATATTCGTCATCGCTGCTAGCCGCCAAACAATTCTCAAGTTTCTTGAAATATGGGAGACAATTTGCGTAATCCCATGTTGACATTCCGGGGTCACTCGCCCATCGCTGATAATCAAGAGGGTTGCCACGCTGAAAGATCATCCCGTTAATGCTCGAAGATCCGCCAAGCACTTTGCCCCGACCTTGAGTTACCCGACGATTGTTCATGTATGGCTCAGGCTCGGATACATAAAGCCAGTCATAAAAGCGGCTTCCGATCGGAAACGTCAGCGCTGCAGGCATGTGAATGAAAACATCCCACCAATAATCTGGTCGACCTGCTTCAAGAACTAAAACTTTATTTTTTGAATCGGCACTCAATCGATTTGCTAACGCAGAGCCTGCTGACCCACCACCAACGATTATGTAATCGTAAATGGTTTGAGATTTTTTCAGAAAGCGCCAAGCATTCGCGCTGCTTCAAGAGTGTTCTCGAGCAGGCACGCAATAGTCATCGGACCAGTGCCACCGGGCATCGGGGTGATTGCTCCAGCGATTGCTTGTACTGCTTCGAAGTCGACATCGCCAACAATTTTGTTATTGATGCGAGTAACCCCTACGTCGATAACTGTTGCACCTGGTTTGACATGCGCAGCAGTCACCATTTTCGCCGCACCAGCAGCAGCAATAATGATGTCCGATTCACGACAGACTTCGATCATGTCAGTTGTCGACCGATGAGCAACTGTCACCGTTGCGTCTGCCCCGCGGCGCACAAGCAGCAACATTTGTGGCAATCCAACAAGTGCTGAACGACCGATAACTGTGACACGCTTACCGACTGTTTGAATGCTGTGGCGCTCAAGCAAACGCACCACACCAAGTGGCGTACATGGAACATGACCAGGCAAGCCGCGCACGAGTCGACCGAGTGATTTTTCGGTTAAGCCATCCACGTCTTTTTCAACCGGCAACAAACTGAGTACCGCCTCAGTGTCAATATGTTTTGGCAACGGCAACTGAACCAAGATTCCGTGCACTTGCTTGTCTGCAACCAAAGCTGCGACTACATCTTCGACTTGTGCTTGTGTCGAGTTCTCTGGAAGATTCATACCCTTCGACACCATGCCTGCCTCTTGGGCTTTTTTGTGTTTGCTGTTTACATATATATGACTAGGCGCGTCATCGCCGACAAGAACTGTGGCTAGACAAATTGCAGGGTTTCCTGCGCCATTAATCGCGTCTCTAAGTTTCACAACAGTTTCGTCACGTAGCGCAATACCATCGAGCAAAATCGCCCCGCCAGCAGTGCGCGCAGCAACTTGCGTCATGAAAGTCCGACGATCTCGCCGTTGGCGTCGAAGTCAATGATCGCTGCGGCTGGTTTAGTGCCAAGACCCGGCATAGTTCGCATGTCTCCACAAATTGGATAAATGAAACCCGCACCAATCGACGCCCGAACTTCTCGCACATTTAGAGTGTGGCCAGTTGGTGCACCTCGCAGAGAAGCATCGCCCGAAATCGACAAGTGAGTTTTTGCAACACAAATCGGCAACTTTGCAAAACCATTATCGGTGTAAGTTTTAATCTGCTTATTGGCAAGGCTCGTGTATTCAACTTTTGCTGCCCCATAAATCGTCGTGGCAATTTTTTCGATTTTTTCTTTCAAAGAAGCGTCATCTGGGTACAAGAAGTGGAAATCATTCTTGTCATTGCACGCTTCAACGACAGCCTTGGCTAAATCGACAGCGCCTGCTCCGCCGTCGGCGAAGTGTGTGCAAACTGCAACTCGAGCGCCAGCACCTTCTGCAATTTTACGAATCGCATCATGCTCAGACTTGTGATCAGTTGGGAAACCGTTGATTGCTACGACTGGTGAGACACCGTGCGCCTTAACGTTTTCAATTTGCTTCACCAAGTTTGCAGCACCAGCAATTACATCATCTGGATTTTCTTTGAGCAAGTCTTCAGGCAATGCTTTGCCAGCAACAATCTTGTATTTGCCTGAGTGCGCCTTGAGTGCACGAACCGTAGCCACCAATACTGCAGCATCTGGAACTAGCCCGGAAGCACGACACTTGATGTTGAAAAACTTTTCTGCACCCATATCTGCGCCAAAACCAGCTTCAGTAATTAAATAGTCACCTGAGTGAATGCCGATTAGATCGCCGACGATTGATGAATTGCCGTGTGCAATATTGCCAAACGGTCCTGCGTGCACAATTACTGGTGTGTTCTCAATTGTTTGCAACAGGTTTGGCTTAATCGCCTCACCCATGATTACTGCCATTGAGCCAGCACCACTGAGTTGTTCTGCGGTTACTGGTTTTCCTTGTGAGTTATAACCAACCACGATGCGCGAGAAACGGGCGCGCATATCTTCTTTCGAAGTCGCAAGCGCGAGAATCGCCATAACTTCAGATGCTGCAGTGATATCGAAACCGGTTTGTCGAACTACACCATCTTCTTTCGTGCCTAAGCCGATGATTAAATTTCGCAATGACCGATCATTGACGTCCATTACGCGTCGCCACGTGATGTTGTTTATGTCAAGGTCTAATTCGTTGCCTTGGTGCAAATGATTATCAACCATTGCTGAAAGCAAGTTGTGGGCAGCAGTCACCGCATGAAAGTCGCCGGTGAGATGCAAGTTCAATAACTCCATTGGAATCACTTGGCTGTAACCGCCGCCAGCAGCACCGCCTTTGATTCCGAAAGTTGGACCCATACTCGGCTGACGCAAACTGATCGTTGCTTTTTTGCCGATGTGCTTCATTGCTTGACCAAGACCAACAGTTGTTGTTGTCTTGCCTTCACCAAGTGGTGTTGGCGTGATCGCAGTTACGACAACATACTTAGCCTTTGGACGAGATTTCAAAGTGTCAATTACATCCAAACTTATTTTGGCGAGACTTTTGCCATATGGTTCTAAAAATTCAGCACCGATGCCCATCTGTGCGGCAATTTCTGGAAGCGGTTTAGCGGTGGCTTTGCGGGCGATTTCAAGATCAGATGGGAAACCCATGAATTCCTCTTTCGATAGATTAGATGCGACCCTCCACTCTACAGACGTGATTCAACTGACTAGAGTCGCTAAAGTTGATAGTGACCAAACGAAAGTTAGGCATTCAAAAATGGCAAAGCATAAATTTGAGCCGTATATGCGAATCACCGAGCCGATGGTTCGTGAAAACGGCAAATTACGAGTCGCGTCTTGGCAAGAAGCATTAGCCAAAGCCGCTTCGGGTTTAGCTAATGCTCGAGATGCTTTTTCTCCGTCTGCTGTTGGTTTTTTTTCGTGCTCGAAATCGACAAACGAGATGAACTTCATCGCCCAAAAGTTTGCTCGTGCAGTTATCGGCACGAACAACATCGACTCTTGTAATAGAACCTGACACGCCCCTTCGGTGGTCGGTCTGGCCACTGTTTTCGGAGCAGGTGGAGGAACAAGTTCTTACGCCGAAGTAGAAACAACTGACGTCGTAGTTTTGTGGGGCTCAAATGCTCGCGAAGCACATCCGATTTACTTTCATCACATCTTGCAAGGTGTGCGCAACGGTGCAAAATTATTCGTAGTAGATCCACGTCGCACTGCTTCGGCTGAGTTTGCGGATATTTGGTTGGGCCTAAACATCGGCAGCGATGTTGCTCTGTCGAACACGATTGCTCGTGAGATTATTCACGCAGGTCTCGCCAACAAAGAATTCGTCGAAGGCAGCACTTCTGGTTTCGTTGAATACGCGAACTCAGTTGAAGAATGGACTCTTGCGCGCGGCAGCCAAGTGACTGGCGTTCCGGAAGATGCAATTCGCGAACTTGCACATGCGTATGCCAAAGCCGGAACCGCACAGTTGTGTTGGACACTGGGCATCACCGAACACCACAATGGTGTCGACAATGTTCTTGCATTAATTAATCTCTCGTTGTTGTGTGGTCATGTCGGACGCAATGGTTCTGGGTTGAGCCCGTTGCGCGGACAAAACAATGTGCAAGGCGGCGGCGACATGGGTGCCCTGCCCAATAAGTTGCCGGGCTTCCAAGATGTTGTAGACGATGTTGCGCGCGAAAAATTTAATCGTTTATGGGGTTGCACAGTTCCGGCAGAAAATGGCTGGAACTTGACCGAGATGTTTGAAGCAATGGAGCGAGGCGAATTGCGCGCTGTTTTTGTGATCGGCGAAAACCCTGCCCAATCAGAAGCCGACGGAGCTCACGCCACACACTTGTTAGAAAATCTTGACTTCTTGGTAGTGCAAGATCTTTTCTTGACTAAAACTGCAGAACTTGCAGATGTTGTATTTCCGGGTTCTGCTTCTTGGTGTGAAAGTGACGGCACGGTCACAAACTCTGAGCGTCGCGTTCAGCGAGTGCGCAAAGCCCTAAACCCACCAGGCAATGCGCGAGATGATATTCAAATTATTCTTGACTTGGCTCGCGAAATGGGTCACGACTGGAAGTATGAATCGACTGAGGAGATCTGGAACGAATTGCGCAGTCTCTCGCCGATGCATCATGGCATGACATATTCACGTCTTGCTGAACTCGGCGGAATTCAATGGCCATGCTTCAGCGAGGACAAACTTGAGCCATCATTTTTGCATGGTCGCCTTTGGGACAAAGACCCGGCAAAACGTGGTCGTCTCGCACCATTCAGTGTCGTAATCGATGACCCTCCAGTTGAAGCAACCACGCCAGAGTTTCCATTGCGACTAACAACTGGGCGTCGACTTGATTCTTATAACACAGGTGTTCAGACACGGGGCTTTGACAGTCCATTGCGATTTGGAGAAACGATTGATGTTTCTCCAGAAGATGCAGAAAAACTTTCTATCCGTGAAGCAGAAATTGTGCGGGTTAGTTCTCTGCGTGGCTCGCTAGAAGTTCCTGTGCGAATCGACAAGAGTCTGCGACCTGGACTTGTATTTATGACGATGCACTTTCCAGATCAAGTGAACACAAATTTGATAACTATTGACGCCACAGACCCAAAATCTGGTACTGCCGAATTTAAAGCCGCGGCCGTTCGCATTGAACGCTTAAATGCTCGCGTACCAGTTGCTGGCGAATAACTAGCTAGTTTTAACTCTCAGGCAAGAGTACAAATTTGCCGACATGTTTTTTTTCAAGAAACTCTTGCTGTGCTTGTGCAATCTGCGTCAGCCCAAATGTTTTTGCCACAAGTGGACGTATCTGATTTTTCTCGATATACGAAATTAGATTCGTAAAGACTGGTTCATCCCAAGCGGTGCAGCCAACAAGATTTAAATCTTTTAAATAAAACATTCGAAGGTCAAGATTTACGATTGGTCCACCAATTGCGCCTGACGAGACATAGCGCCCACCGCGTCGTAGCACTTTTAGCATCGAATCAAATGACGAACCACCGACATTGTCAACTACGACATCAATCGACTCTTCGCCAAGAATCTTGACTAAGTCACTTTCGCGCTCAACCACTTCATCAGCACCAATTTCGCGGATGCGACCAATCTTTGACTTACCAACAATTGCCGTAACTCTTGCTCCGCGAAGTTTGGCTAACTGAACAACTGCAGAACCGACTCCACCTGATGCACCCGCAACTAAAACGTGTTCGCGCGCGACGACCTTGGCACGATGCAACATGTTTTCTGCAGAACCATAGCTGCACGGGATAGAGCCGAGTTCGGCGTCACTCCATTGTGTCGTAACTTTAAAAACTTCTGTCGCCGGCACTTTTACAAACTGTGCAAACGCACCATCAAAATCTGATCCGAGCCAGATGTTGCGCATTGATCCAAAACCATCAGGTCGCATGCATGGTCTAACCAAGACACGAGAACCAATTATTTGGTCGTCGACACCGCTCGCCACAGCCACAACTCGCCCACAACAGTCAGTGCCTTGAATAAACGGAAATGGTGTTGCAATGTTCCATCCTCCATCGGGTTTTTGTGTTTCGGCTTGCTGTTTGTTGTCAGAGACAACATTGGTTCCGGTCACGACACTCGTTGAATACCATCCAAGACGAGTATTTATTTCTGTGTTGTTAACCCCTGCTGCAAGAACCTGCAATAAAACTTCGCCACTTTTGAGAACCGGCATCGGCACATCGCGGTATTCGAGTTTGTCGTAACCACCATTGCCAGTAGTAACAACCGCTTTCACCGCTAAACCTGCACTAATCAATCAACGCATCAGAACGCATGCCAGCACGTTCAAGATGAATCGGCAAAACTCGACCGTAAAGTTCTTTGGCTCGTTGCGGACTGCTAACCATTCCGGACTCTTCGACATAGCTAAAAATTGCAACATATCGTTTTCGTGAACCCAACAATGGTGTAACACGGTGCAACGAATAACGACCCTTGAATATTTGCAAGTCTCCGGGCTCAAGACGCAATGTGTGAATCAAAGATCGATCATCATCTAAGACTTTTTCGACGATGTCATAATTCTCTGCAATTGTTGAACGCACGCGTGGACTGTATTCGAAATTTCCGCCAGCCTCTGCATTTTGGATAGCCAATGTGACCGTGTAATTGTTTGTGTCAAAGTGCCAAGGAAATCCGTTGCCTGCCTCTGCCAAGTTCACGGTGACGTCAGCCAACGGGTCGGCATATGGAAAGAACTTTTCTTCATCGAGTACCTGCTTAATAAATGGCGAAAATGCAGGCCAGTCAAAAATTGCTCGCAAAATACTCTCTGGTCCGAAATTGTCGGCTGGCACAAATGCGTTTGACCGATCATAAAATCGACGCAACGGATGGCTCGTCGGTAAGTCAGGGCGATCTTGTGTGAAGTATGGGTTTGTTCGGGTGAAGTTGCGATGACCATGCATCTCTACACGGTCGCATTCGTGCACTAGTTCATCAATTCGTTCAGCACGAAGAAACCCCTTGAGAACGACACAACCATCCTTGACTATGGATGAATTCAAATCGCCAATCAATGCCGTTCGCGCTGGCCCATGTATCGAAATGGGATATCGGACCGTATCGATGTAATCGCTGGCAACAATTTTCAAGACAACAATCCTTCCAACAACGATTGGTAATAACGATATTAGGCAGAAGTCGTGAGTTGGCCGAATTAAGTCGTAAAGTCAAAGGCGAATGGATCTCAAAATAGCATCGGCAACAGCTACGACCAGCGAGAAAAGCGCTGTCGACTCGTTGCTTGGTCCTGCCGCTGAAACATCCCAAGGCGGTGAACGAAATTCAGCTGGTTATCGAGTTGCTCGGGGTGGAGAATCTTTACGCAGTCTGCGACATTTATTGTTGCCAACTCTTCATGCAGTCAATGACCGAGTCGGTTGGTTAAGCCGTGGGGCGATCAATTACATTTCGCAACGCCTAGATATTGCTCCAGCAGACATTTATGGAGTTGCTACTTTTTATGCTTTGTTTGACACAAACGAGCGACCCGCAAGACAAGTGCACGTTTGTATTGATCTCGCCTGTCGTGCGATGTCTGGTTGTAAAGAAGACTCAATTCCAAATGGAGCAATCGCGTCACCGTGCCTTGGTGTTTGCGAACGTGCGCCCGCGGTGCTTGTTATCGAAACTGGGGTAACTCCGAGATACGAAGTTCTCGCACCAGCAACAAATAATGAAATAGCCGAACTTGTCGCCGGCAAATCTGCGAGAACGCAGCAAGATATCGCCGCCGCCGTGCCACAAGCGCCTGATAATTCTTTAGTTTTGCTTTCACGAATCGGTCGAGTTGATCCATTAAGCATCGACGAGTACATCGCTTCAGGTGGTTATGTTGCGTTGCGTCGAGCAATTGAAATTGGGGCAGAACAAATAATTAAAGAAGTAACCGCATCGGGCTTAGTCGGCCGTGGCGGTGCAGCATTTCCAACTGGACGCAAATGGGCGGCCGTGGCTAGTCAGCCAGTAAAAACTCGTTATCTAATTTGTAATGCTGATGAATCAGAACCTGGCACTTTCAAAGATCGCGTGCTAATGGAGGGTGACCCGTTCGCTTTGGTCGAGTCAATGACGATTGCCGCATTTGCAACAGGTTGTCAGCACGGATGGATATATCTGCGTGGCGAATATCCGCGAGCACTAAAAAATCTTCAAAATGCAATAACTTTGGCGCGTTCATGCTCAATGCTCGGAGAAAATATTCTGGGATCCGGTTTTGGTTTTGACATAACTATTTTCAGAGGTGCAGGCGCTTACATCTGCGGTGAAGAAACTGCGATTTTTAATTCGATTGAGGGTTACCGTGGCGAACCTCGAAATAAACCGCCATTCCCAGTAGAAGTTGGTCTGTTCGGTAAGCCAACAGTTGTCAATAATGTTGAAACGCTTGTCAATGTGTTGCCGATCATCACAAATACGGGTGACAAATATGCAACTTGGGGCACGACGGGATCAAAGGGCAAAAAACTATTCTGCGTTTCGGGCGCAGTAAATAAGCCGGGCGTTTTTGAAGTAACTTTCGGTGCAACATTGCGACAATTAATTGATCTTGCTGGGGGCATCAAGGCGGGTTCTTCATTGCAGGCCGTTTTGTTGGGTGGAGCTGCAGGAGGTTTTGTTGGGCCAGAAGATCTTGACCTCGAATTGACACTCGAAGCCGCTCGGGCTGCGGGCACAACACTTGGTTCAGGTGTTGTAATGGTCCTAGATCAAACTGTTGACATTGTCGATCAGTTGCAACGCATCGCCGCATTCTTTCGAGACGAATCTTGCGGGCAATGTGTGCCATGTCGAGTTGGAACAGTCCGCCAACAAGAAGCCCTTGCTCGCCTAGTTAAATCTTCGGGCTCTCAAAATTCTGCTGTTGATCTTCAGTTGCTGCGAGATCTCGGCCAAGTGATGCGCGACGCCAGCATTTGTGGTTTGGGGCAAACTGCTCACAATGCCATCGATTCGGCATTAACTCGCCTTAAAGTGTTTTCGGCATGAGCACACAAGTAACAACCGGCTTACAGGTTCGACGAACTGTCGAATTAACAATTGACGGACAAAAAGTTAATGCGGTTGAAGGCTCTACTCTGCTTGACGCTTGTCGCGCATCCGGCAAAGAGATTCCAACACTTTGTTATGGTGACACGATCACGCCAAAAAATGCGTGCCGAGTGTGCATGGTCGAACTCGAAGGTTCACGAACACTTGTACCAAGTTGCTCGCGCAAGGTTGAACCAGGCATGGTTGTCAATACGAATAATGAGCGCACCAGCCACAGCCGCAAACTTGTGCTTGAGTTACTCGGCTCATCGGTCGATCTTTCGTTGACAAAAAATGTTGCCAGATGGAACGAAGGGTACGGAGCCGAGCCGAGTCGCTTTGGTGCACCGTCATTTCATCATGACGATCGCGACGAAGCAGTGACCGGTCATCACCACCAACCCGATGGTTCAACCGCCGAGACTGTGCACCAACCAGTCAAAATTGACAACAATCTTTATATTCGTGATTATTCAAAATGTATTTTGTGTTACCAGTGTGTTGACGCTTGTGGTGAGCAGTGGCAAAATACTTTCGCAATCACAACTGCTGGTCGTGGTTTCGACGCACGAATTTCTACAGAGTTCGCAGTTGACTTAACAGATTCGGCATGTGTTTATTGCGGCAACTGCATTCAAGTCTGCCCAACTGGTGCGTTGATGTTTACGAGCGAATACGAAATGCGCCAAGACGGCACATGGAACGAGCCAGAGCAAACCCAGACAGACACGATTTGCCCATACTGCGGTGTCGGTTGCGCACTGACATTGCACGTGCAAGACAACACAATCGTCAAAGTAACCTCACCGAGCGATCACTCGGTTACTCATGGCAATCTATGCATAAAGGGTCGATTTGGCTTTCAACACGTGCAGAACCGCAGTTCTGAATAGCAATCTTGCTAGCAGAATAATTTATTAAATCTGATTAACTAGAGCAATGGATAAGCGGCTACCGATTATCGATATCGCGCCACTAACTACTGAGAACTCAGCAGAATTGGCGTTCAACCAAGCAGCCGAGTCTCTCTACAAAGCGCTAAGCGAAGTGGGCTTCGCAATAATTGTTGGGCACCAAGTTGCTAGTGAGACGACTTCGGCAATGCGCAAAGCAGTTTCAACTCTCTTCGAAACACCCCGAGAAGTTCTGGCTCGTGACATGGTTATCAAAGGCAATTATCGGGGCTTCGTGCCGTTGGGGTTTTTTACTCCAAACTCTGGCAAAGGCAAAGCCGATCAATATGAGGCATGGAAACTTCACAACGAAACTGATTCAGATGATCCAATCTGCAGAGCCTGCAATCTTTATGGACCAAATAAATGGCCAGATATTGACCAAGACATAAAGACCCCAGTCATGAATTACTGGAGTGAACTGACTCGTGTTAGCAAGTGTCTAATCATCGCGCTTTGCAAATCGATGAATATCGACGAAAAATATATTCTTTCTTGCATGGTAAATCCACTAACAAACATGACACTGCTTAACTATCCGCCGACTCCTCCAGACGGTGATACTTGGGGGCAACACCCACATAAAGATTTTAATCTGCTGACCCTTCTTGCTCACGACCCAGTTGGCGGATTAGAAGTGCGTACGCTCGACGAAGAATGGATCCAAGCCGAATGCCCGCAAGATGGCATGATTTTAAATGTTGGCGACATGCTTGAACTATGGAGTGGTGGTCGTTTAATTTCTACACCGCACCGAGTTATCAATCGTTCAGGAAATTCTCGTCAATCGTTTCCATATTTTTCTAAGCCACGCTGGGATGTAATCGTTGAACCACTACTTAAGCCAATTAATGGTTTCGAGCGCGAGCCTCTGCATGTCGGCACGAGCGCAGCAAACATCTGGTACTCGAATTGGCCAGACTCGGTGTCGCCTGACTTGAGCCAACACACGAATTACAACTGAGCATGAACAAACCAACCCGCGCAAGAAGTTTTGAGCCCGATAGTCGTAACACGATTACTTTGCCGACTGGCCAAATAACGCATCGCGATCACGCCGAACAATCGCAACGACTTGTACGAAACTTTTATCAAGTTAAGCCAGATGTGTGGTGCTTGGTCGGCAATGGATTATCAAACCAAACATTTATCAATGCACCAGACGGAATTATCGCAATCGACACTGGCGAATCAAATGAAGAGATGCGCACCGCGATTGCAGAGTTACGCACCAAAACTTCGCGCCCGATTGTTGCAGTTCTTTACACGCACTTTCATTATGTTTCAGGCACACAAGCAGTTCTAGACGAAGACCCATCTCGTGATGTCAAAATATGGGGACACGAAAAGATCGCCTACAACCGAATTAGAGCCACATCAGAGATTGCACCCGCCTACGGTCGCGGATTAGTCGAGCAGTTCGCGATCACCCTGCCACAAGATGGCCCAGACGGCATTGTAAATGTTGGCTTAGGTCGTTTCTACCGCAACCCAGAGCACACAACTCAGACAAACGGTTTCATTGAACCTAAAAACACTTTCAACTCGCAGTGCACAATCAAAGTCGCCGGGCTGAGCATTGACGTAACTCCTGCACCATCTGACGCAGATGATTCTGTTACTTACTGGTTTAAATCACTTGGTTGTGCTGTCAACAACTTAGTTTGGCCGGTGCTATTTAATATTTTCGCGATTCGCGGCGAAGAATACCGAGACCCCAGAATCATGCTCACTGGTATTGACCATCTGCTTTCACTTAACGCTGAACATTTAATCGGCGCACATGGCATGCCGATTAGTGGTGCTAATGAAATTATGAACCGCGTCACAAAATACCGAGATTCAATACAGTTTTTGTGGGATCAAACAGTGCGTCTTACAAACCGTGGCTATACAAGCATCGAACTTGGTCATGCAATTCGATTGCCAGATTTTTATGATGAAGATAATTTGACATCCGAGTTTTATGGGGTCGCCGAACACCATGTTCGCCAAATTCGCACCGGGCTACTCGGCTGGTTTGACGGCGACGAGGCAAACTTGTTTCCGCTACCTCGAAAAGAACATGCCGACCGAATGATTCTTGGTTTTGGTGGTCGCGAGAAAGTTCGTAAAATTGCCGGCGATGCAATCACGCAGAACGATTTGCGATGGGCCTGCGAACTTGGATCTTGGCTTAGTTACAGCACTGACACTGAAACTTCGGATCAGGTGCTTTTAGCAACAGTGCTTCGTCTAATCGCACAACGCACAACTGCAGCCAATATTCGAAATTGGTGTTTTGCCCGGGCACGTCACCTTGACGGCAGTTATGACGCAACAAGATTTAAGACTCATCGACTAACTCGTAAACAAATTATTTCTGCACCAGCAGAGCGTTCTGTTCATATCTTGCGGGTGATGCTTGATCCTGATCGGGCTATAGCTATTGATGCAGATATTTGTTTCAATTTTGTAGGCCACGAAAAAACTGGTCTACATATTCGAAACTGCATTGCTAAACAAACTGACGGGCGAGATGCAAAAATACAACTCACTTGCACGCTTGAAACTTGGGCAGATATTTTGACTGGTGTGACGACTTTGTCTGAGGCTATTAATTCGGGGGCGTTAAAAATTGATGGCAATCTCGCAACCGTAAAAAGTGCACTGGCTGCGTTTGATATTGATGGTCTGCGCTCGTGAGCCAACAGAGTCTCCCCCGTGCAACACCCAAGTTTTCAGGAGAGATCAAGAAGGTAATAACAGATTCAACGCCAGAGAAACTCTTAGCGCCCAAGGCTCCGGCTGGCGCCCCAAATATTTTATTGATCATGCTCGACGATGTCGGCTTCGGGTCTTTTGGCAATTTTGGTGGACCAGTAACGACACCAGGTCTTGACAAAGTTGCCAAGCAAGGTTTGCGTTATAACCAATTTCATACCACTGCACTTTGCTCTCCGACTCGCGCCGCACTATTAACTGGTCGCAATCACCACACAGTGCACATGGGCGGCATAACCGAAATTGCCAACTCGTTTCCGGGATACGACAGTGCAATCCCCCCTGAATCGGCAACGGTTGCCCAAGTTCTTCGGATGTCTGGTTATAGCACTGCATGTTTTGGCAAATGGCACTTGGCCCCATCGTGGGAGCAGAGCCCGGCGGGCCCGTTTGATCGATGGCCAACGGGTTTAGGTTTTGATCGCTTCTACGGAATCATGGGCGCCGAATCTTCGCAATATGAGCCGCCCGTATATGACCAGACGACACCGATCTCTCCTCACATCGGCAAACCCGATTATCACCTCACGCAAGACCTGGCAGATCAAACAATTACTTGGATGCAACGACAAAAAGCTTCGTCACCCAACAAACCTTTCTTCTGTTATTTTTCGACGCCTGCAGTGCACGCCCCACATCATGTGCCACGCGAATGGATCGAAAAGTACAAAGGCAAATTTGATAGTGGATGGGACAGTCTGCGAGATGAGATTTATCAACGACAACTAAAACTCGGTGTTATTCCTGCAGATACAGCCTTGACAAAACGCCCAGAGCAAATACCGGCATGGGATGACTACCCCGAGCGCTATCGACCAGTTGCTAGTCGGTTGATGGAGACTTTCGCAGGTTTTCTTGCGCACACTGACGCCCAAATCGCGCGGGTGATTGATGCACTTGATGATCTCGAGATTGCCGACAACACTCTGGTCATCTATATCACTGGTGACAACGGAGCATCAGCCGAGGGCACAATTCACGGCGCATGGAGTGCGCCCTCGTTTCAAAACGGCGTTCCTGAAGATCCAGAATGGTTGCTCGAACATATCGATGACTTTGGCACAGCCAAGTGTGAAAATCACTTCAACGTTGGTTGGGCATGGGCGCTCGATTCGCCGTTTCAATGGATGAAACAGGTTGCATCACATTTTGGCGGCACTCGTAATGCGATCGCAATTTCGTGGCCGAAAAATATAAAAGATGTCGGCGCTTTGCGTTCGCAGTTTCATCATGTGATTGATATCGCTCCAACAATTTATGAAGTCGCTGGCATCACCCCACCGACACACGTCAACGGCATTGAACAAATGCCGATTCATGGCACATCAATGCGGTATTCGTTTGATGATGCAACCCAGCCAAGCACGCACACCAGTCAATATTTCGAGATTCTCGGCAATCGCGCTTTGTATCACGAAGGTTGGATTGCATCGTGCTTTCACGGTCGCCTGCCATGGATTCGATTGCAAGGTTTTGAGTTTGACGGCCCACAAGAACGCTGGGAGTTGTACAACGTCGCAAAAGACTTTTCGCAAGCAGTTGATCTTGCAGAATCGCATCCAGAAAAACTTGTCGAACTTCGTGCGCTATTTGATGTGCATGCCAAGCAATATGGCGTCTATCCATTGCGTGATCCAGGGTCACCGCGACATGGTGATTTCGCAGTGCCACATTCGCTGGATGGAATTTCTAAGATGAAATACAACAAAGCACACTTTCGAATGCCCGAAAGTTCGGTGATCAATATCAAGAACTGTTCATTTCGAATAACTGCAGATATCGAAATTCAAGGACTGCATCCTCATGGAGTGATCGTTTGCCAAGGCGGAAACATGGCCGGCTGGTCGTTATATCTAAATACAGAATCTCAACCCGTGTTTCACTACAACTGGTTTGGCCACGAACACACTTCAATCGCCAGCAATACAAAACTCACAACCGGCAAGCACATAGTTGAAGTTAGTTTTGCTTATGATGGCGGGTTTGGTGCAGGCGGAAACGCAGTGCTTTTAGTCGACGATCTAGAAGTCAACTCAGGACGAATCGAAAAAACAGTGCCACTTGTTTATTCAATGAGTGGTGAAACTTTTGATGTTGGCGTTGATACTGGGTCAGCCGTTGGTCCGTACCCACATGGCTTCAATTTCACAGACCAAATTATTGCCGTGACTATTGAACGACTAGACGAACCGCCACCACAGATTCGCCAGAAAATGCGTGAAGGTGAATTTCGCGCCAGCCTCAGCACGCAATAGTTTTTAAGAACTAGACGACCCGAGTCGTTTGCGAACGGCATCACGAACCTGGGCATCAAAACTTTGTACGTGAGTTTCAGAAAGTTTGTAGGCAAGATCAGAATTGCCAGATTCAAGTGCATGCAAAATTTCTACGTGTTCGTCAAGCGCATGTCCCATGTCAGCAACATCAGATAAATAAATATGCCAAAGTCGATCGCTTTGCGCATATAAAACATCGAGCGTGTCTGTCAAGAATCGGTTTCCGGCAGCCTGCCAAACTATTTCGTGACACTCGGCGTCAAAATGAATTTGATCTTGCGCTGTAATTTTAGGTTTCTTTGCTGCCGTCAAGACATCGTGCATTCGTTGCCAATGTTCTGGGCGTCCTCGTTGACACGCCAAGCGCGCCGCGTAGGGTTCTAAGATCGCGCGAGTTTCGTAGAGCATCGAAAGTTCGGCAACATCAATACTTGAGACGATCATTCCGCGCCGAGGAATCACAACCAAAAATTGGTCTCGCGCTAAACGCTGCAACGCTTCACGAATCGGTGTGCGTCCGATACCGAGTTGGTGTTGCAATTCATCTTCGCGAATTACTGCACCAGGGGCTAGTTCTAAACGCACGATCATTCGGCGAATAAGCCTGTACGCCTGCTCACTTAGCGATTCTGTAGCCATTTGATTACAGTCTACTCTGGTGATATCGTTCTGATATATAACCAAATGGGTTTTGTAAAATCACAAATAGCGGGGTCACGAAAATGAGCGAATTTCCAACTAGAGCGAAGTGCGTTGTAATCGGTGCAGGAATTGTCGGCAACTGTTTGGTTGGCCACCTTGCAAAACTCGGCTGGACCGACATGGTTCAGATCGATAAAGGCCCATTGCCGAACCCTGGCGGTTCGACTGGTCACGCTTCAAATTTTATTTTTCCGACTGATCACAACAAAGAAATGGCATTGCTGACTCTTGCATCACAAAAGCAATACATCGAAATGGGGATGAACAACACTTGCGGCGGAATTGAAGTCGCACGCAATCCAGAACGTCTTGAAGAATTCAATCGTCGTATGACATCTGCAAAATCGTGGGGCATTGACGCCAAGTTGCTTACGCCTGCACAAGTGAAAGAACTTGTGCCATTCATCAACGAAAAAATTATTCTTGGCGGTTTTTATACCCCAAGTGTTTCGTGTGTCGACTCGTTGCAAACCGGCACGCTGATGCGTGAAGGTGCTGTGAAATCTGGCAACTTAAATGTTTTTGCAAATACCGAAGTGCTTGATCTTGAAGTTGAGAACGGCGCGATCAAAGCAGTCATCACCAACAAGGGTCGAATTGAAGCCGAATACGTTGTCGTCGCATGTGGTGTGTGGAGTCCACGAATTGCACAAATGGCCGGTGCAAATATTCCGTTGACGCCAGCAGTGCACCAAATGGCAGATGTTGGACCAATAGATATTTTGCAAAAGTCAAATGCCGAAGTTGCTTACCCAATCGTGCGCGACATGGATACTTTTTGCTATGAGCGTCAAACAGCAGGCTCAATGGAAGTCGGAAGTTATGCCCACCGCGCAATCTTCATGCACCCAAATGAGATTCCTTCAAATGAAGCATCAGCACTCTCGCCTACCGAGTTGCCACTTACGCAAGATGACTTTGATCCGCAAATGGAGCAAGCCATCGAATTAATGGAGATGCTCGGTGATGCCGAAATCAAATACGCAATCAATGGTTTGCTTTCTCTAACCCCAGACGCGATGCCAGTGCTTGGCGAAACAGTTGAAGTTAGAAACTTATGGTCAGCAGCAGCAGTATGGATAAAAGAAGGTCCAGGCATTGCGCAACTTGTTGCCGAATGGATGACATATGGATATCCACATTTGTGTGATCCGCATTCGTCTGATATTTCGCGTTTTTATGCCCATGAAAAAACAGAACACCATATTTATGCGCGATGCGACGAACACTTCAACAAGACTTATGGCATCGTTCACCCTCGCGAACAGTGGGCGTCGCAGCGCGATATGCGTCGTAGCCCGTTCTATCCACGCGAAGAAGCAGCCGGTGCAACATTTTTTGATGCGCGCGGTTGGGAGCGCCCACAGTGGTTTGCCTCAAACGAGAAACTAGTTAAGAAATTTGCGACTGCTTGCGAGCCACGCGAACATGAGTGGGATGCTCGTTGGTGGTCGCCGATAACAAATGCTGAGCACTTGCAAATGCGTGAATCTGTCGGCATGGTCGACCTCACCGCGTTTAATGAATTCGACTTCACTGGTTCTGGTGCGATGAAATTCTTGCAATACATGTGCGTCAATAATGTTGATGTTGAAGTTGGTCGCTCGGTTTACACACCGTTGCTTACCCCTGGTGGTGGTTTTAGAGGCGATCTAACAATTATGCGACTGGCTGTCGACCACTTCAGAGTTATCACTGGTGCCTTCGACGGCGGACGCGACAACTATTGGTTCAATCGTCATATGCCAACAGACGGATCAGTCGTGTTCACCGACATGAGTTCTGCGCTTTGCACAATTGGTGTTTGGGGCCCGAATGCAGAAAAAACAATGTCGAAGATAGTCACTGGTGATCACAAGCCGTTTGATGTTTCGCAAAAGAATTTTCCTTATGGTGCAGTGCGCAATGTGCTCATCGGTGGCGTTCCGTGCACGATGTTTCGAATCTCTTATGTCGGCGAAAATGGCTGGGAGATTTACACAAAAATGGAGCATGGTCTGCGTATTTGGGATTCAATTGCTGCGGCTGGTAAAGAATTCGAAGTCATTCCAGTTGGCATGGGTGTTTATGCAGTGACGGGTCGAATCGAAAAGGGTTACCGCTTGATGGGCGCAGAACTTGAAAGCGAATACAACCCCGTTGAGGCAGGTTTGGCTCGCGCGAAAGTTAAGTCAGCCGACTTCATTGGCAAAGCCGAATACCTTAAAGCACGCGAAGAAAAGCCATGTGCAGTTATGTGCACACTTGAAATGATCGACAATACGAGCAAGTCAGGGATCAAACGCTTCCCAACAGGTGGCAACGAACCGATCTTGACAAAAACTGGCGAGCGAATCGTCGACACAAAAGGTCGTGTCTCACGCGTAACAACAGCAGGTGCGGCACCATCGCTTGGCAAATATTTACTACTCGCCTATCTCACCCCAGAACATGCCGTTGAAGGCAATGAGTTGCGTGTGATGTACATGAACGAGTTATACCCAGTGCGTGTTGCCCGAGTTGGTAGTCAACCAGTGTTTGACCCAACCGATTCGCGCATGAAGAGCTAACCAGCAAGACTCGTAACTGCCGATGAAAATTCTCGTCTGTGTAAAGCGCGTGCCAGCACCTGGTGCGCGTATAAATATCACCGCAGATGGGCAACAAGTAGATACTGCATTTTTGGGTTTCACTGTTAGCCCGCACGAAGAGTGCGCCGTCGAACAGGCAGTGCAACTTGTTGAAAAGCACGGTGGAGAAGTAACCGTGCTGACACTTGGCCCCGCAGAAGCGCAGGAACAGTTACGAACCGCAGTCAGCACTGGCGCAGTCAAAGCAGTGTTGGTGCCGATTGATGTTGACGATTGGGATCCACAACGCACCGCACAGGCAATCGCCACGGTAATTTCGGGTCTAGAACTAGCAAACGGAAAATACGACTTAATTCTATTCGGCAACGAATCTGCCGATTCTTGCGGCTATCAAGTTGGCATTCGCACAGCATTAAAACTCGACCGACCAATTGTTAATGGTGCTAAAGGTTTAGAAGTAGAGAATGGTGTCGCAACGGTGCGCCGCGAAAGTGACGCAGGTGTAGAGATTTACAAATTAAAAACTCCCGCTTGTGTTGGCGTAAAAGAAGGAATCAACTTGCCGCGATACCCGACAATGAAGGGTCGCCTTGCATCCAAAAAAGTTGAGATTACGCAAAGCACACCTTCGGGCGATGTCGGTGGATTGAAACTAATTACATTGCGTCGCCCGCCTGAGCGTGCGAGCAACACTAAAATACTTGGCACAGGCCCAGAGGCTGCATCTGCGGTTGTAGATCTGCTTGAAGAACTTGGTGTTTTCAAATGACGGTTCTCGCTGTTATTGAACATGATCGTGGCACGATCTCAACTGCGTCGCTTGGCGTCCTGACTGCAGCACGAAACCTTGCAAAACAAATGAACACAAAGTTTGAGGCACTGACGATTGGCGCTAATGCTGATGCACTCAGTGAAGTTATTTCAAAGTACGGCGCAACGACAATTTATCAGGCACACAATTCGGCACTCACAGATTTTGGACCAGAAGCGTGGGGTGAGTCAATCGCTCAAGTCGTTAACAAAACTTCTCCGCAAGTTGTTATCTGCTCTGGAACCGAGCGAGGTCATGAAATTATTGCCCAAGCAGCGGCACGACTTGATCTTCCTGCGGCAATGAATTGCCTTGAATTCGATAAAGAATTCACCGGCGCGCAACCATTAAAAGTTGTGCGTGCACGTTGGGGCGGATCGCTGATGGAAGAATCAGAACTTGATGCACCGATCAAACTAGTAACGCTTGCAAACCACATTGTTGAAGGCACCCAAGATCCGACGAATTCTCAAATTGCAGTGATTGAAGTTGAACTAGATGATTCAGTTAAACAAACATTCGTACAAGACCGAGTTGAGCGTGTCGCCGGAGTGACTCTTGCGACTTCACCAGTTGTGGTTAGCGGTGGTCGTGGTGTTGGTTCGGCCGAAGCATTTGCCCCACTAGAAGAGCTCGCTGGTCTATTGAACGGTGTCGTGGGTTGCTCTCGTGCAGTAACCAATAACGGCTGGCGCAATCACACCGACCAAGTCGGTCAAACTGGCACCCGCATTGCTCCAGATATTTACATCGCTTGTGGCATCTCAGGAGCGATTCAGCACTGGGTCGGGGCAATGGCCTCAAAGAATATTTTGGCGATCAATATTGATGCACAAGCGAACATTGTCACAAAGGCTGGATACGCAGTAATCGGCGATCTGCATGTTGTGGTGCCAGCCATTTCGGCGGAAATTCGCAAACGCCAAAACAAATAGGCGTTAACGCCAAAATAAATAGAGCTTCTGGCAAACCATCTGGCAATCTTCTGGCCCAAAATACCCTGAAGGCCGTCACTTAAAACTAGAGTTTTACCCGTGACGACAGAGAATATTGAACCAAATCGACGCCGCGGACGAGCTCGCACAACTGGTTCAGAAACTAAGTTGCCAGAACAAAGACCGTTCAAACAACCGCGAATGAAATACGCGCCAACGAAGGTTCTCAGTGACGACGAAATCGAATCGATTCACTTGGCAAGTCTGCGAATTCTTTCTGACTACGGCATGGATTTCTTGGACGCCGATGCTCGCAATTTGTTGCAAAAAGCTGGTGCCAAGATTACTGACAACCGCGTGCGCTTTGACCCTGAAATGGTTTTAGAAACAATCAAAACCTGTCCGAGTGAATTTAAATTGCACTCGCGAAACCCTGATCACACACTCAACATCGGCGGAGACTGGATGGCTTTTGGTTCAGTCGGCAGCACTCCAAACTTTATTGGCTTTGACGGTGTGCGTCACCCAGGAACACGAAAAGATTATCAAGACTTATTGAAACTGACTCAAGTTTTTAACGTGATTCACTTTCTCGGTGGCTATCCCGTTGAGCCGATCGATTTGCATGCATCAATTCGTCACATTGAAACTTCTTTCGATGCGCTAACAATGACCGACAAAGTTTTGCATTGCTACAGCCTTGGTCGCCAGCGCAACCAAGATGTTCTCGAGATGACACGAATTGCGCGCCAAGTATCTCACGAGACTCTAGAAAATGAGCCGTCAGTTTTTAGTGTGATCAACTCATCATCACCACTTCGTCTCGACACGCCAATGTTGCAAGGGATCATGGAGTTCTCATCGCGCAATCAACTAATCGTGATGACGCCATTTACTTTGGCTGGGGCAATGGCACCAATTACTTTGGCTGGTGCGCTGTCGCAACAAAATGCCGAGGCATTGGCTGGTATGACGTTCACGCAATTAGTACGGCCTGGTGCACCAGTTGCCTACGGTGGGTTCACAAGCAATGTTGACATGCAATCTGGTGCTCCAGCATTTGGCACACCTGAATATATGCGCACAGCAATGGCAGGTGGACAACTCGCCCGCCGATACAAAGTTCCCTACCGCTCAAGCAATGTTTGTGCCGCCAATGCTCTTGATGCGCAAGCTGCTTACGAGAGTGTGTTCTCATTGTGGGGAGCAATCCAAGGTGGTGTGAACTTTTTGATGCACGGCGCTGGATGGATGGAAGGTGGATTGCATTCTTCGCTCGAGAAGTTTGTGCTTGATGCTGATCTGCTTGGCATGGTCTCTGCATATCTAGATCCAATAGTTGTCGACGAAGCAACCCTGGCCTACGAAGCAATCGGTGAAGTCGGCCCTGGTGGTCACTATTTCGGAGTACAACACACACAAGACCGTTTTCGAGATGCTTTCCATAAACCAATGATCTCTGATTGGCGAAATTATGAAAGTTGGCAAGAAGGTGGTAGCCCGACTGCTGTCACCAAGACAACTGAACTCGCGCATAAATGGCTCGACTCATACGAGACTCCAACTATTAATGCAGCAGCGCTTGAAGAACTTCAAGAATTTAGGGCGAGACGTCTGGCTGAAGGTGGCGTTGCTACCGATTATTAATAATTACGAAAGGTATTTGAAATGAAATCATCAGCAAGAGTTGTAGTAATCGGCGGTGGCGTTGTTGGCGCTTCGGTGCTTTATCACCTGACTAAAGCCGGCTGGACAGATGTCGTGCTCGTCGAACGCAAAGAATTAACTGCCGGTTCAACTTGGCACGCCGCTGGTGGCATGCACACTCTTAACGGTGATCCGAATGTTGCTCGGTTGCAGCAGTACACCGTAAATCTTTATAAAGAAATTGAAAAAGAGTCTGGACAAAACTGCAGCATCCATTTGCCTGGTGGCATTCAGTTGGCTGACACTCCTGAACGCCTTGACTGGCTGAAAATGGCTCAGGCTCGTGGTCGCTATTTGGGCATGAAGATGGAAATAATCTCAATCAAAGAAGCAAAAGTTTTAAACCCATTGCTTGAAGAAAAATATTTCGTCGGCGCGCTATTTGACGAAGACGAAGGCAGCGTCGACCCATACGGCGTGACACATGCCTATGCGATCTGTGCAAAAAATCGAGGCGCTGAGGTTTATACAAATACTTGGGTGACGGCGCTCAATCACCGCCCAGACGGCACATGGGATGTAATTACCGACAAAGATCACACGATTCACGCCGAACATGTTGTTAACGCAGGCGGTTTATGGGCTCGCGAAGTTGGCAGAATGTGCGGTCTTGAACTGCCTGTCTTGGCAATGGAGCATCACTACTTGATGACCGAACCAATGGAAGAAGTAATCGAGTTCAATCGTGTCAATGGCAAAGAATTGCCACACATGATCGACTTCGCTGGCGAAATTTATGCCCGACAAGAAGGTCAAAGCATTTTGCTCGGCACATACGAACAAAACAATCGTCCATGGTCGCCAAAAGAAACACCATGGGATTTCGTATTTCAATTGTTGCCACACGATCTCGAGCGCATTGCCCCAGAACTTGAGCGAGGCTTTGCACACTTTCCTGCTGTTGGTCGCGCGGGCATCAAAAAATTCGTCAACGGACCCTTCACATTTTCACCAGACGGCAATCCGTTGGTGGGCCCGATCAAGGGAATGCCAGGCATGTGGTCAGCATGTGCAGTTATGGCGGGCCTGTCGCAAGGTGGCGGCGTGGGGCTATCGCTTGCCAATTGGATGGTGCACGGCGACCCGGGCGCTGACATCTGGGGAATGGATGTCGCGCGTTATGGCGACTTTGCAACACTCGAGTTTACAAATGCAAAAGTTCGCGAAAACTATTCACGTCGCTTTCGCATTACCTTCCCTAACGAAGAACTAACCGCTGCACGACCACTGCACACAACACCGATTTACGATCGCTTGCTTTCGCATAATGCAGTGATGGGTGCAGGTTTTGGCCTTGAACACCCTTTGTGGTTTCAAGATAAGGGCAAAGATCCAATTGAAGATGTTACTTTCTATCGATCTAACGCGTTTAACAATGTTGGCGAAGAATCGCGCGCCGTGCGTGAACGCGTCGGATTCTCGGAAGCCTCAAACTTTGCAAAATACAAAGTCAGTGGCGCTGGTTCATCAGCATGGCTGCAAAGTTTATTTACTAATTCACTGCCAAAAATTGGTCGCACAGCATTAACTGCGATGCTCAACCCTGAAGGCAAAATCGTTGGCGAGTTTTCTGTGTCTCGCATTGGCGATGAAGAATTCTTTTTATTCGGATCTCAAGCCGCCGAAGTTCATCATCCGCGCTGGTTCTTGGCACATCTGCCCGCAAACAGCCAGATTCGTTTTGAGACACTCGCACTTTCGATGGTTGGTCTAACAGTTGCCGGCCCGCGCTCGCGAGATGTGTTACAAAAACTCACTAGCACTTCGCTAGCAACAAAAGATTTTTCGTTTATGAGTTTTCGCCGTGTCAACATCGGCAATGCGCCAGTTTGGCTATCACGAATGACGTATACGGGCGATCTCGGCTACGAAATTTGGATTGCCCCTGAGTATCAACGCTATTTGTTCGACCTAATTTGGGATGCTGGCAAAGAGTTTGATATGCGACTATTCGGGTTCAGAGCATTAATCACGATGCGACTAGAAAAGAACTTTGGAACTTGGTTCAGAGAATATCGACCGATCTATACACCGCTTGAAGCAGGCATGGAGCGAGCAATGAAATTCGACCATGAGTTCACTGGTCGATCTGCAGTTGAAGCCGAAATAAAAACTGGCCCAGCGCGCAAACTTGTGATGTTCAAAGTTGATGTAGACAAAACTCGACCAGCCGATGTGATTGGCGATGAGCCAGTGTTTCATGACGGCAAAGTCGTCGGATGGATCACCAGCGGTGGCTATGCGCATTACTCAGGCGTTTCGCTCGCAATGGGCTACATTCCAGCCGAACTCGCCAAGGCTGGTACGACGGGCTTCGAAATCGAAATCATCGGCAAAATGCGACCGGCAACTTTGCAACTTGAACCAGTGCTTGACCCATCAGGGTCACGCATGCGCGCGTAACTCTTAGTTAAAAAACTAACTCTGCAGTTGCTTCAGTTTCATAATCGGTATATGGCAACGCATAAAGTGACCTGGCTCAACTTCGTTAAGGTCTGGCTCTTCAGACTCACACAAACTCTCGTATCCCGAACCAACTTTGCGTGGACAACGCGGGTTCAACACACAGCCGCTTGGCGGATTACTCGGACTCGGCACTACACCAGTCAATGGAATGCGCTTGCGAATTGTGCCATCTACATTTGGCACTGACGAAAGTAGAGCCTCTGTATATGGATGAAACGGCCCGTTGAACACCCGCTGCGATGTGCCGAATTCAACCACACGGCCCAAGTAAAGCACGGCGATGCGATCAGAAATATAACGCACAACGCCAAGGTCATGCGAAATAAAAATAAAACTTGTTTGGTCTTGTTTCTGCAAGTCGACTAGAAGATTCAAAATCGCCGCTTGAACCGAAACATCAAGTGCCGAAGTTGGTTCATCACAAAGAACGATTTGTGGCGCTCCCGCAAATGCTCGGGCAATTGCCACGCGTTGCTTAAGACCGCCCGAAAGTTGTACGGGCCGCGCACTGTGAAGTGTCGCCTCTACCCGCATTCCCAGCAATAATTCGTGTGCTCGGTCAAGTGCATCGCTTACGTTAAAACCACGCAAACGCTCAACTGCTCGACTCACAATTCGAGTCACGCTATGACGACGAT